>Ga0209061_1001442_pt1 | contig 39649 bp, 30 predicted proteins | sample Coa_R1_10_FD_187157 | JGI IMG/M metagenome (GOLD analysis project Ga0209061, IMG submission 187157) | Surface soil microbial communities from Centralia Pennsylvania, which are recovering from an underground coalmine fire - Coalmine... | ecosystem: Environmental > Terrestrial > Soil >... | reverse complement strand
CCTGCTCCCGGAGCTTCGCACCGTGACGCTCGCGAGCCGCAACGATCCGGGCCAGACTCAGAATCCCGACCAACAGACCAATGTCGCCGCGCATGGACAGTTGAAGCGTGGCGATGTCGAGGCGGGATTCAAGCAGGCCGACTTCATCGTCGAGCACACCTACCGGACCGCGACGGTTCACCAGGGGTACATCGAGCCGCAGAATGCGCTCGCGGTCTCGAGCGCCGACGGTCACACCACGGTCTACTGCTCGTCGCAGGGTCAGTTCCAGGTACGCACGCTGCTGTCGTACATCCTCAAGGAGCCGGTTGGGAAATTCAAAGTTATACCGGCCGAGATCGGCGGCGGCTTCGGCGGCAAAACCACGATTTACCTCGAGCCGGTCGCCGTGATGCTCGCGAGGAAGACAGCGCGGCCGGTGAAAATGGTGATGAATCGCGCGGAAGTACTGCGCGCCACCGGACCAAGCTCTGGCACCCGCATCGACGTCAAGATGGGTGCGACGCGCGACGGCAAAATCACCGCGGCGAAGTTCTGGATGGCTTATGAGTCCGGCGCGTTTCCCGGCTCGCCGTTCATGGCCGGCGCGATGACCACCAGCGCGCCCTACAACATCCCGAACCTGCTCATCGACACTTATGACGTCGTCGTGAACAAGCCCAAGGTCGCCGCCTACCGCGCTCCTGGCGCGCCGCACGCCGCGTTCGCATGCGAGAGCGTGATCGATGAGCTGGCCGAGCGATGCGGGATCGATCCAATCGATTTCCGAATTCTGAACGGCTCGCGCGAAGGCACGCCGCAGCCGGCCGGGCCGCCGTTCAAGCGCATCGGACTTATCGAATGCTGCGAGGCGATCAAGAACAGCGAGCACTATCGCACGCCGCTCGTCGGCCCGAATCGTGGACGCGGCGTGGCGGCGGGATTCTGGTTCAATGGCGGCGCGCAATCCTCTGCCGCGGTGAATTTCCATAGTGACGGCACCGCGAGCGTCGTAACCGGTTCAGTCGATATCGGCGGCTCGCGCGCCGCGATGGCCATGATTGCGGCCGAAGTGCTGGGCCTCGACGTGAACGACGTGCGCCCGATTGTCGCCGACACCGATTCGATCGGCTATACCGACGTCACCGGCGGCAGCCGGGTGACTGTGGCCACCGGTCTCGCGGTTTACAATGCCGCGCAGGACGTTGTGCGCCAGCTCAAGGAGCGCGCCGCTATGCTTCTGGAGCGCAAGCCCGAGGAGATCGATTTCGAACTGGGAACTTTCAAGGTGCGCGGCAATGGTGTGCCGCCGATGACGCTGAAGCAGCTCGCCGCGCGGTTGCCGCGGACCGGCGGACCGGTCAGCGGACGCTCGTCCCTCAACGCCGGTCATGTCGGCGCGGTCGGCAACGCCTTCGCCGTCTCGTGTATCGATCTCGAAGTCGATCCGGATACCGGCAAGGTGCAGATCCTGCGATGCACGGTCGCGCAAGATGTCGGCCGCGCGCTCCATCCGAGCTACGTCGAAGGTCAATTGCAGGGCGGCACCGTGCAGGGCCTGGGATGGGCGCTGAACGAGGAATATGTCTATGACCGCAACGGCATGATGCGCAATGCGGCGCTGCTGGATTACCGGATGCCGACCTGCCTCGACCTGCCGATGATCGACACGATCATGGTCGAGGTGCCGAACCCCGGACATCCGCTGGGCATTCGCGGCGTCGGCGAGGTTTCGATCGTCCCGGTGCCGGCCGCAGTTGCTAACGCGATTTACCGTGCGACCGGCGTAAGGCTTCGCGAGCTGCCGCTCTCACCGCCGCGGGTGTTGAAGGCGATCCTCTCCAACGAGGGTGAGCGGAAACCGGCCGCGGCCGGCTAGAAGCAGCACGGTCCCGACCGGCGACGCCGATGAGCAGCTCGCGGCAATTGCATCTCGGGGCGTTCATGCGCCCGGTCAGCATCCACACGGCATGGTGGCGCTACCCGGGCGGGATGCCCGACGCGAATTTCAATTTCGCGCATCTCAAGCGTTTCGCACAGACGCTGGAGCACGGCCGGTTCGACGCCTTCTTCATGGCCGACCATCTGGCGGTGCTGAACATGCCGATTGAGGCGTTGAAGCGCAGCGCCACCGTCACGTCGTTCGATCCGTTCATCCTGCTGCCGGCGCTGGCCGTGGTCACGGAGCATCTGGGACTCATCGCGACCGCATCGACGACCTACAACGAGCCGTATCACGTGGCGCGGAAATTCGCGTCGCTCGATCATCTGAGCGGCGGGCGCGCCGGCTGGAACGTCGTCACGTCGGGCAATCCGGACGAGGCGATGAACTTCGGGCTCGAAGCGCACGTCGAGCACGCGACGCGCTATCGTCGCGCGCGCGAGTTTTACGACGTGGTCACGGGGCTGTGGGATAGCTGGGCCGACGATGCGTTCATCCGCGATGTCGAGAGCGGGGTGTTCTTCGATCCCGGGAAGCTGCACGTGCTTAATCATCAGGGCGAGTTCCTCAAGGTGCGCGGGCCGCTCAACGTCGCGCGTCCGATCCAGGGATGGCCGGTGATCGTGCAGGCCGGCGCTTCGGAAGCGGGGCGGCAACTCGCTGCCGAGACCGCCGAGGTGATCTTCGCCGCCGGCAGCAATCTCGCCAATGCCCGTGCATTCTACGCTGACGTCAAGGGACGGATGGAGAAGCTCGGCCGCAATCGCGACCATCTGAAGATTCTGCCGGGAGCGTTCGTCGTGGTCGGCGACACCGTCGATGAGGCGCGTGAAAAGCGCGCGCGTCTCGACAGCCTCGTGCATTACGACAGCGCTATCGCTTCGCTTTCGATCGCGCTCGGCCACGATGCTTCCCATTTCGATCCCGACGGTCCGCTGCCCGAAATTCCCGATACCAATGCCAGCAAGAGCGGGCGCGAGCGCGCGATCGACCTCGCGCGGCGCGAGGGCCTGACCGTGCGACAGCTCGCCCAACGGCTCGGCGGCTACGCGGGACTTGCCTTCGTCGGCACGCCGAAGACGATTGCAGACGATATGGAAGAGTGGCTGATGACCGAAGCCAGCGACGGCTTTAACGTGATGTTTCCCTATTTTCCCGCCGGGCTCGACGACTTCGTCTACCGCGTGGTGCCCGAGTTACAGCGGCGCGGACTGTTTCGCCGCGAGTACGAAGGTAGGACATTGCGGGAAAACCTGGGGCTGCCGCGTCCGGAAAATCGCTTCTTCCCGCGCTCCGCAGGCTAGCGGCTGAAACTGTTCATCCCGCTTCTATCATCAGGCCTTTCATGGAGTCGTCGTCGTTCAGCATCACGATGGGCCCATGGCTGACCATCAACAGGCTGATTTCCTGATCGAACGCGAAGGCACTATGGACCGCGCCGCTATGCTCATAGACGTAATCGCCGGCGGCCCAAGCCCCGGTCTGAGGATGCACCCCCCGGCCCGTAAGGATGTAGAACTCCGCGGGAGCGAGATGGCGATGGCGCGGGAGGATGCTGCCGGCCTCGGCGTGCAGCATGATTGTGAATTGTCCGGTCTCGTCGCTGTACCTGATGAGCCGTATATCAATTCCCGGCGCGAGCGGTTTCCATTCGAGGGTTTCGGTTTTGATGCCATAGCCGGCGTCATGACTCATAACGGACCTCCGTCGGGATTTGTGTTATCCAGAGTTCACCGGACTCTATCGCATGACCATCGAATCACAAATGCGCTCGGATTCAGCAATGACGGCTGATCCAGTTCATTCCGGAAATGAAGTTGAGGATCGGGTGGTCGCGCAGGCGCGTGAACTGCGGCCGATGCTCGCCGCAAATGCGGCGATCGTCGAACGCGAGCGGCGGCTCACGGATGACAATGTTGATGCACTCGACCGTCTCGGCCTGTTCAAGCTGATGGCGCCGAAGCGATGGGGCGGGCAGGAAGCGACGCTTGGGACCGTGCTGCGCGTCGGCGCCGAGCTCGCAAAAGGCTGCGCCTCGACCGCCTGGGTGCAGGTAATCGGGGCGGGCAGCGCCTGGATGGCGAGTTTGTTGCCCGATCGCGGACAGGAAGAGATCTTCGCATCGGGCGCGCCGCGAGTCTGCGGCGTGATCATGCCGAATGCGACGGCGATCCGCCGCGATGGCGGCTACGTTATCAACGGCCGATGGAGCTGGGCATCGGGATGCCTGCACGCATCGTGGGCCGCGCTTGCGATCCCGCTGCGCGATAACCGCGATGCGCCCGCCGGTCTCGGCCTCGCTTTCGTGCCGCTCGCGCAACTCAAGATCGAAGAGACCTGGTTCATGGCCGGAATGCGCGGGACGGGCTCTAACACCCTGGCCGGCAACGACATCCTCGTTCCCGATCATCGGATATTGCCGCTGGACGTTTGCCTTAAGGGCGACTACCCGGCGACAAAACATTCCGGGGCGTTGTCCGATCGTCGGGCGTTCGTGCCCTCGCTCGCGCTTTCGCTGACGGGTCCGATCCTCGGCGCGGCGGAGGCGATGCTGGAAATTGCCAGGGACGGCGCGCATAAGCGCGGCATCAGCTACACCCATTACGAGCGCCAGACCGACTCGCAGGTCGTGCATCATCAGTTAGCCGAGGCGACACTCAAGCTTCAGGGCGCGTGGCTTTATGCCGAGCGCGCCGCCGATGATATCGAGCGTCACGCGCGGGCCGGTCGCCGAATGGATTATCTAAGCCGCGCCCGCATCCGCGCCGAATGCGGATATGTCGGAAAGCTGGTTCGCGAAGTAGTCAATCAGATCATTTCGATTTGTGGCGCCGGTTCCTTTGCGGAGTCCAACGTTCTTCAGCGTCATTGGCGCGACATCAATGTCGCGACACGCCATCCGCATCTCAGCGCCGCAACCAATCTCGAAATCTACGGCCACGCCCTGCTCGGCATCCCCGGCAATATCGATCCCGGGGTGTAAGCGCCGAATAAAACTCTTGCTGCGCAGCCGAGTGTCAGCGGCGAAAATATGGAAACAATTGCAGCTTCGTCCACCCGGGTGATTTTTGGATGCGGCGTCGGCCTAGTTCCTTGAGGCGCATCTCGATCGGTTCGGCTGGTTTTGTGTTACGGGCTGTAATACAAATGCGTCATGAGTGTGCTGAATGTCAGGGTTGACTCAAGAACAGCGGCCTTTGTCGATAGGATCGCTCGGGAGAGTGGTTGCACCAAGTCGGACGTGGTGCGCCAGGCGCTTGAAGCTCTGCGCGAGCAGGGCGTTAGGCGCGCAGCGATGGCGCCCGCCGAAGCGATGGCCGATCTGATCGGCTGCTGGGATAGCGGCGGCCAGCGGCTCTCCGAGCGCACCGGCGAGCGGTTCGCCCAACTGCTGCGGGGAAAGCGCGATGGCCACCGTGCTGGTCGACGCCGGGCCGCTCGTCGCGCTGATTGATCGCAGCGACCCTCATCACCGGGCCTGCCGGGCGGCGCTGGCGACAATTCGCGACCCGCTGGGCACGGTCTGGCCGGCATTCACTGAGGCGATGTACCTGCTGCGATCGTCCGCTGACGCCCAACGGGCGTTGTGGGACATGATAAATGTTGGCGGCGTACGATTCCGCGAGCTTGGCCACGACGATTGTCCGCGGATGAGGGAGCTGATGTGGAAGTACCGCGACCTCCCGATGGACCTGGCTGACGCCGCGCTGGTAAGAGTTGCGGAACGCGAGCGGCTGCGCCGCGTTTTTACCATCGACCGGCACGACTTCGAAATCTATCGGCCCCATCGCCTCGGGAGGTTTGAAATCCTTCCTTGATAAGGTGCGCTTTCCGACGCGCCATCCGCAACTCAGCGTCCTCGACCAGCACGGTCACGAACCTGCTGGATCGACGATGCACCGGCGTTGAGCCGCTCTACGGATGATGAAGACGAGCGGGAAAAGGGCCAGCTTCAACCTCGGATACGCCTACCACTTCGGCATCCGGATGCTCGGCTCGGATCCGTATCGTTTCTAAGAGTTCGGTCCATGCCTGAAGCGCTTCTGGGAAGACGACTACCAAGTGGCTCGACTCGGAGCTTCCGCTGAGCAAGGTCGCCGACGCGCATCGCAAAAGGGAGCGTGGCGACGTGCTCGGAAAGATCGTGCTCAAGCCCCGGGGCTAGCGCCGATTTTCGCGATCGCTTTCCGGACGAGGCCTGCGCTTCAACTTACGCGCGCGCCGCTCAGAAGGCGAAGCGGGCTTCCGGGGCGTCGGCTTCCGGTGTGGTTTCGAGCGGCCCGAAGCAGTCGATATTGACCGCGCATCCTTCGAGCCGCGCATCCCGCCGCCATTCGCGCTGCGCCTCTTCGAGCACCTCGCGCCTGGGTCCGTGATGCAGTCCCTGCGGATTGAGCGTCATGATGCCCGCGCCGCGTCCGCTCGGCCGTCCGGTGAACGAGAACGATCCGCTGTGGATGAAAAAGACTTCGTCAACATCGATGTTACGATGGTACCACGGCACCCGCGCCGCCTTGGGATCGGTCTCGAGCTGACGCGGCATGAAAGTGCAGATCGCGACGCCCGGCGCCTGGAACGTGCAGTGCGCGCTCGGCGGCAGATGCACGCCTTCGCTCAGCAGCGTGCGGATGTCACGAATGTTCATCTTGAGCACGCTCAGGTTGCCCTTCCATCCCGCGACATCGAGCGGGCAGAAGTTATAGAACACGGAACTGATCTGATTGCGCCGCTTGATGCGCAGTTCCCACTCATTGCCGTCGTCCTCGATGGGCTCGGGTTCCGGCGTCTCGATGACGCCGTAGTCGAAAGGCGCATAATGGCCGATGTTGCCGCGCTCCGGAAATCCGATCTGACCCTTGGTCTCGAGGACGAGGCTGAAGTTCTCCGATTGATCAGGCACGATTTGGTAGCTCGTGCCCTTCGGAATCACGATGTAGTCGCCTTCCTCGTAACGCAGCGGGCCGTAGTCGCTGCGCAGCAGGCCCTTCCCCTTATGGATAAAGTGCAGTTCGTCGCCGTCGGCGTTGCGGAAGCAGAACGGCATCGGCTCCGAGCGGCGCGAGATCGAAATCGCGGCGTCATCGTTGTAGAAGACGCGCAGCGGCAGTCCGCGCGGATCGCGCCGATCGGGCGTGTCCAGCGCATAGGTGTTGATGCCGCGTGGACGCAGCGGACCCTCGATGCGCGTGTATTCGGTGGGCGGATGCAGCCGGTAGAACTGGCTGACTTTGCCGGCAAAGCCTTCGCGGCCGTGCTCTTCTTCGTACAGGCCTTCGGGGATGTTGACGTGAGCCTGTCGCGGAACCCGGCCTTTGCTGTAATGGATCATAAGATTACCTCCGCCCGGCGATTTCCGAATCTGCGGCCCGCCGGCTGATGTCAAAAGCTATAGTCCTATCCGCGCGGCGGTCAAAGCCCGCCCTTAAAGCCGTCGTCCGACGGTCAGGGTCTCGCGCAGTCCCGGATCGATCTTTTCGAACCATTCTTCGCCTTCGAGCCCGAGCGCCGCAGCCATCCGCGTGACAAACACCCGGTACGAGGCGTTGAGCGCGATATCGAGGATATTCACATCTGAAAAGCCATGCTTGCGGAGATCGGCGACGTCTCGTTCCGAGATGCCTTCCGGGTCAAGCGCGATCTTCGAAGCATAGTCGAGCATCGCAACGTCGGCCGCGGACAGCCCCGCATCATGATAGTTGCACGCGAGCGCCGTGACTTCCGTGGCGGTCGCCTTGCCGTCGCGCACCATCAAACCGCCGTGGGCGACCGCGCAATAAGTGCACTTGAGCAGTGCTGCGACCACCAGCGCGATACGCTCCTCGCGATCGCGGCCCAGCGAGGTGCCTCCGAAATGGGCGCGCTTGGCGAGCAGCTCGAGCGCTTCAACCGCATCGGGCCGCAGGCTAGCGAGTTGCCGCATTTTTGGGACGAACGGCATCGTCCGCAGAATTCCGTCGTAGACTTCCTTGAGCCGTCCGGTCGCTTCGCTGGGCGGGATGGTTTTGATCCAGGCCATAAGAACCCTTCTCTCCTTTATAATAAGCTTCCCACTCAAAAGGCGAAGCGCGCAATTGCGCCGGCATCGACATCACCTGCAGGGCCGCGATATTTTCAAAGGCAAAGTGTAAGAGGAGTGCAATGGAGACCAGCCACGTTACCCATTGGACTGAAGCTTATCCGGAACTCGATCGGAGGCCGCTGCCGATCGCGCGCCTGATGTCGCCGGAGTTTTTCGAGCTCGAGCGGGAGCGCATCTTTCGCCGCTGCTGGCTGAAAGCGGCGCGCGAAGAGGAACTGCCGCAGCCGGGCGATTTCGTCGTCCGCGATCTGCCGGTCTGCAACGTCTCGGTCCTGCTGATGCGCGGCAAGGACGGGCAGGTTCGCGGCTTTTACAACGTCTGCCTGCATCGCGGTAACCGGCTCGCGCGCGAGCTGCGGGGACAGCGCAAATCCGGCTTGATGACCTGCAAGTTTCACGGCTGGTCGTACGATTTTTCCGGACGATTGGTGGGCGTCCCCGACGAGGAAAATTTCTTTAACCTCGATAAGCAGGCTCATGGGCTGAAGCCAGTAGCGACCGAAACCTGGAACGGCTTCGTGTTCATCAATCTCGATCCCAGCCCGCGGCAGACGCTGCGCGATTATCTCGGCGCGGTGACCGGCGAGATCGAAGGTTATCCGTTCAGCGACATTCCGTTCAGCTTCGGTTACGCCGAGGATTTGCGCTGCAACTGGAAGCTCTGCGTCGATGCGCAGATCGAGGGTTATCACGTCGCCTTTCTGCATCGGCGTTCGCTTGGCGATGTCCATCTTGGCGACGTGAATCCGTTTTGCCATCCGCTCGAAGTGAGCCTCTTCGGCCCGCATCTGCGCGGCTCCTATCCCGGCTATGGCAACTGGAGCACGCCGGTGCGCGACATCACGGCGCGGGTCGAGAATCGATGGAGCATGGGCCGGCTGTTCAGCTTCGCGGATTTCAAGAGCTTTCCGCGCGGTCTTAATCCGACGCGCAGCGAAAACTGGGCCTTTGACGTCTATTTCATTTTTCCGAACTTATGGATGGGTCTGTTCAACGGCTTCTATTTCACGCACGAGATGTGGCCGACGGCGCTCGGAATGACGCGGCAGGAGACGCGGATGTATCAGCCGCTGCCGCGCAGCCATTCAGAGCGCTTCACCTGGGAATATCAGAAGGCGCTCAACCGCGATGTGTGGCTTGAAGATCTGAGCACCCTCGAAAGCACCTGGGAGGGCGTCAGCTCGGGCGTCATTACGGAGTACGTTCTGCAGGATAACGAAGTGCTCTTGCGCAGCTTCTATCGCAGCGTCGAGCGGATGGTCGACGGCAATTGAGAGGGAGGCCCGCGCCGATGTCATCTTTGCCCGAACAATTCAGGGATCTCGAACCATTCATCGGGTGGAGTCTGCCGACGGAGCGAGCGCGCAATGCCCGGCGCCTGGCGAGCTCGATGGACGAAATCACGCAGTTCTACAACGCGATGGTGCCGCGCACGGAAGCGATTCTCGAGTACCTGGATCGATTCGAACTCGGCAAACTGCCCGAGCCTGAGCAGCGGTTGCTCAACCTGACACTCGCGCTGGCCGAGATCGCCAACGCCGTCGAGCTTTATAAGAATCCCGCTGTCATCGACGGCTTCGATCCGAAGCGCCTGCTCCTGATGCACGAGCGGTAGGCGCCGCCGCCTGCCTTAAACGTGCCCGAACAGGTTCTTCGGCAGCGCGGCGTGGATGCCCTTGCGCTGATCGACAACCTGTGTGACGCCGAAATCGACCGCGACTGACATCAGCGAGTAGGCTTCATCGCGTGAGAGACCCTTCTTCGCGCACAGAAACTCGAGCATCTTGCGCGCCGCCTGCCGCATCGCAAGGTCGAGATCCTCGTCGAAACCATGCGTGAACCAATGGCTTGCGGTCTCCAGAATCGGATGATCGATGGGGAAATCCTTTCGCACGAGGATCTGGAGCATCGCGTTCGCCGATGCCTCCACGGCGGTGCCGGAAAGCTCGCCATCACCTTCCGCCATGTGCGGGTCGCCGGCGAAGAACAGCGCCCCGCGATTGAAAACCGGGTAGTACATTATGGCGCCCGGACCGATGCGCCAGTTGTCGATGTTACCGCCGAACGGGCCGGGCGGGATGCTGTTGATTCGGCCCGGCTCGGCGGGCGCAACACCCATCACGCCCAGATGCGGTCGCAGGGGTATCCTGACGTTTTTTAACGCCGGCTCACGGCGCGCATGATCCGGCGCGATAATCGTCCCGGGCACGTCATAGCGCGGGCTGGTGCGGTAATCGAACGCGAACGCGGCGCGCGCCCATCCCGCATTTCTATCGATGTGATAGATCGTGATGCGCTCTTTCTGAAAGTCATCGTAGAGACCGCCCCACCAGGCCGCGATGTTGGCGCCATACGAGAGCCGCGGCTCCACGCCGAGAATCCGCACCTCCAGCGTATCGCCGGGCTCTGCGCCATCGACGTAGATCGGTCCGGTCATGACATGCACGCCGGGGCCGCGCTCGCTCATCGGGATCGCTTCGTACACGCGGCGGATGCCGTCGTCCATCATCAGATCCGGCGCATCGCCCGCCTGATGGGTGAGCGTTTCGATCGAAATCACGTCGCCAGAACGGATTCGCAGGATCGGCTCGCGCGAGTTGTCGAAAAATCCCCAAAAACAGGTCTCCGGCGTCGCGGGCAGCATGTGGAGCGTCGGCGCAGCGCGGTCGGCGGGTTTGATCTGATTTTCCTCCCTTGTGATTTGCCTACAGGCGATCGATCTTCGCTGCCATGATGAAGTCGTTGCGATGCAGTCCGCGAATCTTGTGCGTCCAGAGCGTGACCGTCACCCGGCCCCACTCGGTGAGAAGCGCGGGATGATGGCCTTCGTCCTCAGCCAGCGCTCCGACGCGATTCGTAAACGCCAGCGCCTCGGCAAAATTCGCAAAACGGAAGACGCGCTCAAGCCGCGGGATGTTGTCGCGCTCCAGTATCGTCCATTCCGGAATCTGCGGCTTAAGCTCCGCAATTTCCTTCTCGGTGACATGCGGCGAATCGCGGCGGCAGGCGGTGCATTTTTCGGTCGTCAGCGTTGCCATCCTTGTCTCCAGTCGCAAGAAAAAACGTCGGACACCGACACCAGCTATTATAAGTGACCGTTGCGGAAAGTTTGAACGATAAAAGAGCGGTCTACGTCAGGCCGGTTTCGGAGATCGTTCGGATGTCCGGCTCGTAAATGAGCGGGGCGAGCGCCGTAAGTTGGCGGGTGACGAGCGATAATTTTCCCGAAGCGCTGACGCCCGCCCGCCAATTGCGCTATAAATGCTTCACAATCCAGTGCACATTTATCTGAGTTCGCCGACGCGGACAAATGTGAGAAGTAGCTCGGTCACCATCGCGGCGTTCATCGTGCTCGTTGCGGCGGGACCGACCCTCTTCGCCTGCAACCATTTCCGTCGATCGGCTGGCCGCCAAAGATTGCTGCTCACCGGCACGGTCGAAGCCCACGAAAGTGTCTTGAGCTTTCAGGTGAGCGGGCGCATTGTGGACCTGCCTGTCGATGAAGGCAAATGGATCGAGCAGGACGCGATCGTCGCGCGGCTCGATGACACTGATTACCGGCAACGCGAAGCCAACGATGAGGCGGCGCTGAAGCTGGCGCAGGCGCGGCTAGCACTTGCGCTGGCCGGGCCACGTCCGGAAGAGATCGAAGCCGACCGGCACGCGATGCTGAATCTCAAGGCGCAGCTCGATCAGGACCGGGCCGACTATTATCGAATCCAGACTCTCTACCAGAACAGCACCGTCAGCCAGGAGGAACGCGATCAGGCGGAGACCAATCTTAAACGCGCTGATGCTGCCTACAACGAAGCGCGTCAGGTCTATCTGGAGGCCCGGGAGGGCACGCGCAAGGAAGATATAGACGTCGCGCGTGCTGCGGTCGATCAGGCGAACGAGACGCTGGAGTACGCGCGTATCCAGCTCGCTCATACAATCCTGCGCGCACCATTTGCCGGCCTGGTTCTGGCCCGCAAGGCCGAACCCGGAGAAGTAGTAGCGCCGGGGACGCCGATCGTAAAGCTGGGCGAACTCGATCATGTTTGGATCCGTGCCTACGTACCTGAAACGGAGCTCGTGCATCTGCGGATCGATTCGGCCGTCGCGGTCCGCGTCGACGGTTTACAGGATAGGTTGTATCGCGGGCGCATCTCTTCCATTTCGGAGCAGGCCGAGTCGATCGCAGGGGTCGAAACCGACGGAACGCATCCCGCTCCGGCACTCGGCTATTTGATCAAGATCGAAGTCGACAACCCGCGCCATGAACTCAAGCCTGGGATGCCCGCTGAAGTCGAGATCGATCGTGCGCCGCACCGTCATCCAAATCTGGCGGGCTGAGTTCGAGTTTCCGAAAGATCGATGACCGTCACGGATTTGAGTCAATCATCATGGTGGGTTCGCAGCCGCTTCGGGATGGATGCGCGAGGCGAGCACTTCAAGCGATTGCCACACGCGCGGACCGGGATGAAGCGTAAGGTCCTCCGGGTAGCTATAGATGCGATGATTTTGCACCGCCGGAATGCCTGGATATTCGCTCCAGAATCGTTGTGGCGCAGTGGGATCGTCACCCATCTGACCATCAAGTATGACCTCCGGTTTCATCGCGACAATATATTCGATGCTCAGGTGCGGCCAGCTATCGCCCGTACCGTCAGCAATGTTGATTCCGCCCGCGATATGCAGCAGTTCGTCGAGATAGGTTCCGCTCCCTACCGCGACGAGCGGCTGATGCCCAACGACCATGAGCACCGTCCGCAGCTTGACGCCTTCGAGACGCCGGCGCACATCGTCGAGGTGTTGGTTGATGCTCGCAAGCAGATCACGCGCCTGCTCGGAACGGCCGATCCGATCACCGATCGCTCTGATGCTCTCCTCGATCTGCTCGAGCGAGTTGTCTTTCACGATCAGCGTCGGGTAACCCATGCTGTTGAGCGATTGAAATGCCGGCAGATCGGATGAGATCCAGCTACCAATCACCAGCGTAGGCCTGAGAGCGACGATCGCTTCGATGTTCGGAGTGAGAAACGAACCCACCCGGGGCAATTTCCCGACCGCCGGCGGATAATCGCAATATTGCGAAACTCCCACCACTTCGGGCCCGGCGCCGAGCGCGAAAAGAGTTTCAGTCACAGAAGGCGTGAGCGAGACGATCCGCTCCCGCGATGCCGCGACCAGCGCCGGCCGGCTCAACACGAGCATCGCAATCAGGCAGCCAATCGCTGCCGATCGCGAATCGCGCTTCCACGTGGCCCCAATCATTCGAAATCCACCTTGATGCCGGTGACAAAATTGATGGTTGGCGCCTTGAAGCCGAGCGCCTCGGAATAATTGCGATCGAACAGGTTCTGAATCCTGGTGAAGACCTCCTCGTTGCCGACCCGCCTCCATCGTTGTCCCGCCTCGTAAGCGAGGACCACGTCAAATCGATGATATCCGCCGTGATTACGAATCGTGCCGGTCATCGGATCGATATCATCGCGATCGCCGACGAAAAAATAGCCGAGGCTTCCGGTCACCTTGTCGCCGGGAAGGAAGATTTCATGACGGATGTACTGTAACAGTCCGAACGCCGAGTACTTGGGCACGCGAAGCGGTCTGATCGTCGGCGAAACCGAGACGTGGGTCTCGTCAATGATCGTGAAATTCCCGCTGAGACTCAGACCCGGCAACGGATAAACCGTCGGCACCAGCTCGACGCCCTGCGTGTCGACACGCTCAGCATTGCCAGCCTGCGCGAAAATCGGCGCCGGCTCGGGCACGGTGACGATCATATTATGGACGCGGCGCGAGAAGTAGGTCGCGGTGAACGAGATGCGCTCGCCGAAGTTCTCCGTGATGCCGCCGTCGTACTCGCTCGAAATCTCCGGACTAAGATTCGGGTTGCCATAGAACGGAAAGAACAATTCGTTAAAGCTGGGCGCGCGAAAACCTTCGCTATAGCTGCCGCGCAGCGTCGCGCCGTAACGATGCAATGGAATCGCCACTGCCCAGGACGAACTCTCTTCTTTGCCGAAGTCGCTGTTGCCATCGACGCGGAAGCCGCCGGTCGCTTTCAGAAGGCCGTGAAACAAAGATGCCTCCTGTTCGAGATAACCGGCGTACTCCTGGCGCCGCGCGTGGAACGCGGTGTTCGAGGTCGAGCCGAACCCGGTGAACTCGTCAACCGAACGGACCCACCGATCCTTGAAGTCGAAGCCGATCAGGGTTCTGACCCCGGTCATCCAGGCGTACTCCGCCTCCCACGTAGTGCCGCGGATTTCGTCGGGGATGCGGTCGACCTCGAACGCGGGATCCGCCGGAAAGGGCAGCGCGTTCAAGCGCAGATCATCGCGCACGAAGTAGGCTTGCACATTTGTCTTCAGGCGCGAGCCGAAGCGATGGTCGACTTCGCCCTTGAACAGCATGAACTCATCGCGCTGATGAGCGTTCGGATCGACCGGAGTAGTGAAATTGGCGAAGTTCGCAAGGCTTACGTTGGAGCGGAAGTAGCGCGCGAATCCGCTAATTTGGGTATTCTCCGATGCGTCGTAATCGAGCCGCAGCGCTCCCGAAAGATTGTCGGAGTTATCATTTCTTGTGTGATAACCGGTGGTCGAGAAGTAAGAGAGCGCGCCCGCGTACCCGAATCGACCGTCCGCTCCGTTAATCGTCAGCACCTGGTCCTGCGTGGCGCGATTTCCGCCCTCGGAGAGGAAACTCACCTTGGGTGGTCCCTGGCCCTTATCCATCATCAAATTCACGACCCCGCCAATCGCCTGCGATCCGTACAGCGATCCGCCGGCGCCGCGCACGACTTCGATCCGATCGAGATTGTTGGTGGTGATGTCGCTCAGATCGAAACTACCGGTCGCGCCCGTATTTACCTCGACCCCGTCGAGCATAATCAGCGTTTGCGCCGGCGTCGCGCCGCGAATCGAAACGTCGGTCACCGTGCCGGGCGAACCGCTTTGCGTAACCACCACGCCCGGGACCTCACGCAGGACGTCGCCCGCCTGCTGAATTTTCTGACTCTGGATCTGCTGCTGATCGATGACGGTAACGGTCGTGCCGATCTCGCTCATCGGTTGGCGCATCCTCGTCGCCGTGACGACGACTATCGGCAAAGTTTCAGCGCTCTCCGCGGTGCGCTTTTTCGCGGTCGATGCCGATGCGCCGGGCTTCGCCTTGGCCGATGCGCCGGACGATTTGCCCGCCGGTTGACGATCGGAGTTTGCGCCGGTGCTTACTGAACCGGACGAACCATCTGCGGAAGCTGCGTTGACCGGCAAAGCGCTCATCATGATCGCGATGAGCATCAAGACCGGAATACCTGCTCGTTTCATAGCCTCCCTCGCGGTTGGCGTCGGCCCTCCGAGCAGGCAGCGCGATCAGGCGAAAACAAAAGCCCGACCTTTCAAGGGAAGAGGCCGGGCCGTAACACGGCATCCGAAGCACCTCCCCGCGGAAGGCTAACGCCGAAATCACCCGGCCGGTCTCCTGGCTTGGGGGTGCCAACCTTCGGCCCGCCTTCCCGCTTGCGCAGTGGCTTATGGGCCGTCGTCCCTCCGTACAGTTGCGGGGCAGCGCCGGACTCTAACCGGCTTCCCGAGCACCAGGTGTGATTGGATGGTTTACGTCAATTTCGTAAGCAGAGTCAATTGGCGCCACAAAGGTGTAAGCTCAATCGCGCAGACGATGGGCAAGATAACGCTGATCACCGGCGGCGCGCGGAGTGGCAAGAGCGCGCACGCACTCGCGCTCGCGGGCGGGAGCGGGGAACATGCGCGACATGCGGCGTTTATCGCAACGGCGGAGCCGCTCGACGACGAGATGCGCGCGCGAATCGCGCATCATCGCGCATCGCGTCCCCGCGACTTCGAGACGATCGAAGAGCCTGTGAAGATCACCGAGGCGATACAAGCGCTCGACGGGCGCGCGACGATCGCGATCATCGATTGCCTGACGTTGTGGGTCTCCAATCTTATGCAGGCCGGCATGTCGGACGACGAAATTTTCGCGTGCGTGGAAAATCTTGCGCAGGCTCTCGAGCGCGCCCCGTTCGCCAGCGTGATCGTCACCGGTGAGGTGGGCTCGGGAATCGTCCCGGACCATCCGACGGCGCGCCGCTTCCGCGATCTGCTCGGATGGACAAACCAGAAGATCGCCGCCCGCGCCGACTCGGTTCTGATGATGGTTGCGGGGCTTCCGATGCGCGTGAAGTAGCGCCTCAGATCGTCATTGCAATCAGCACCAACGTTTCGATCACTTCGCCGGCCGCGCCGATCAGGTCGCCGGTCACTCCGTCGAGCCAGCGGGCATAGAACGAGCGAATCAACGCGACAGCGACTGCTGCCGCGCTCCAGACGACCAGCGCTTTGAACGACGTCAGAATTAGAGTTGCGGCTGCGATGGTAGCACTCGCGAGCACCAGGTTGCGGGCCGGCGCGTCCTTGATGATCGCGCTTCCGGCGCCCGCAGCACGCAGGTAGTTCATCCGAAACGCCACCGCCACCATCGCCCAACGCGCGATCGCCGGCGCGAACCAGATTGCCAAACAGCGCTCGCTCCCCCCAATCGAGGACAACGCTATAATCTTTAGCGCCAACACGAAGAACAGCGCGATCGCGCCGAAACTGCCGATGCGGCTGTCGCGCAGAATTTCGAGCGCCCGCGTCCGGTCGCATCCTGCACCGAGCGCGTCGACGGTGTCGGCGAGGCCGTCGAGATGCACCGCGCCGGTAACGATCGCGAGGGTCATCACCAGCAGCGCCGACCGAAGTTGCGAACCGATGAAGCCCCGCAAAATCAGGTCCTCGAGCGCGAGTAAGCCACCTAGTGCGAACCCGACGGCTGAAAACCATCCGAGCGAACCTGCAACATTATCGTCGCTCGCAGGTTGAGCCGGCAGCACGGGAACAATCGTGAGGAATGCCGCCGCCAGGCGAAGCTCAGTGACGATGCGTTGAAGCGCGCCGAGGCCGGACCGGATCGAATTGTTGTCCGCAGTCTCTTCGTGTTCCGCAGTCTTCATCGCGATCGTCCGGAAACACCGGCGCTGGCGAATGTCGCCATCTCGTGGAACAGCAGCAGCGCAGCTTCGATAAGCTTCATCGCGAGCGCCGCGCCGACGCCTTCGCCGAGACGGATATCGAGATCCAGAATCGGCCGCGCGCCGATCGCCTCGAGGACCGCGGCATGACCGCGTTCCGCCGATCGATGGCCGAAGAAGAGATGCTGATGGAGTCCCGGACGGAGTCGTTCGGCGGCGATTGCGCCGGCGGTCGCGATGAAACCGTCGACGACCACCGGGATTCGCTCCGCAGCCGCCCCGAGACATGCGCCCGTCATCGCCGCGATCTCAAATCCGCCGAGCGCCGCGAGCGTCGCAATCGCGTCGCCGCGCGCCGCGCGATGGAGCCGCAAACCGGCCTCGACCACCTCCAGTTTTCGCTGCAAACCGCGATCGTCAAGGCCCGTGCCGCGGCCGACCAGTCTCGCTGCCTCGACCTCGGTGAGATTCGCGAGCACGGCCGCCGCGGCGGTCGTGTTGCCAATACCCATCTCGCCCAGTCCGATAAGGGTTGCGCCGTCCGCAGCTTCCGTCAGAGCCGCTTCGATACCGGCCTCGATCGCGGCGCGCACCTGGGCAATCGACATCGCCGGTCCGCGAAGAAAATTGGCCGTGCCCGCGCCGATGCGCCGATATCGCACGCCCGGGATAGGATCGGCGCTGGTATCGGTTTCGACGCCGACGTCGGTAACTGCCAGGTGATATCCCGAGGCGCGCGCGATTACGCTGATCGCTGCGCCGCCGCCCGCGATATTGCGCAGCATCTCGAGCGTCACTGATTTCGGATAGGCGCTGACTCCTTCGGCCGCGATTCCATGATCGGCGACGAACACGGTAATTGCCCGCCGGCCGAGTCGCGCCGTGGGATCGTGACGTATCGCAGCGTAGCGCCGTACGAGATCCTCGCAACAGCCGAGACTACCAAGCGGTTTCGTGAGGGAGTCGAGCCGCTCCTGCGCGCTCGCCGCCGCACGTTCATCGAGCGGCCCGATAGAGGACAGGGTTTTTTCGATCAGTCCCATGCATTCGATCCTTTCCGCCTGATCCTTGTCCGCTTCAGCGCTGAAAGAAAGGCTCAATCGATCAATTTGACGCTAAGCGCCATTCTGCACGAGACTGGAGCCTCGTCGAACGCCGCGACGGATCGCTGCCAACGGGAGGTCGCAAATGAAAATCGCGCTTTTTGAGATGAATATGCATCCCTGCGTCGGACCTGAAGCGATCGCGACGGTCGCGCGAGCTGCCGAGGACGCCGGTATCGAAAGTCTCTGGGGCGGCGAACATCTGATTCTCCCTGATCCGGCGGTGCGCTTCCCGCCCGATCGCGTGTTCATTGACCTGATCGCGACCATCGCGTTTGCCGCCGCGCACACGCGCCGGCTTCGCTTCGGCACCGGGATTATCCTGCTGCCGCAGCGCAATCCGCTCGTGCTCGCGAAGGAGATCGCATCAATCGACGTGCTGAGCGGCGGCCGTCTGATCCTCGGGCTGGGCATCGGCAGTATCGAGCAGGAGTTCAAGGCGCTCGGCATTCCCTATGAAGGCCGCGGACGACGTGCGGAAGAGGCGCTCGCCGCGATGAAGGCCGTGTGGACGATGGAAAAGCCGGAGTACCACGGTGAATACTTCCGTTTCAGCGGCATCCGCGCCGAGCCGCGCCCGGTGCAGAAGCCATTTCCGGAAATCGTATGGGGCGGACGCACGCCCTATGCGTTCAGCCGCGCAGCACGGCTCGGCAAGGGATGGTACGGCTACGATCTGAATCTCGAGGAGACCGCGGATCTCATCGCGGGTCTGCGGAAGGCCTGCGAGAGACATCACCGGCCGTTCGGTGAGCTTGAAATCAGTGTCACGCCCAAGGCCGAGCCGAAGCTGGATCGCGATCTCGCGCGTCGCTTCGCCGATCTCGGCGTCGGCCGGCTGATCATCGCGCCGCGAGCGCGCGACGTGGACGGAGTGTTGCGGGTCATCGCGAGCGCAGAGCGCGATCTGATCGGAAAGATCAATTGAAGCGTGCGAAAATCAGATGAAGCCGGGTGCGCGATGATCTGAAGGGATTGCTCGCTTTGGCGGGACGGCTAAAATCCGGCGATGCCCGCCGCGGAGTCCTCGCCTTTCAGCGGCACGCGGCTCCGGCTTAGCGCCGGCTTTCCGCCAGAGCTCCACGGCCGGATGGGCGCGCTTCTCTCGAGCGCCTGGATCGTGCCGTCACTGCTCGGTCCGGCACTCGCGGGTTCCATCGCGCATGTTTGGAGTTGGCGACTTCGGCGCCCGCCTAGAACGGCTCGTAATCGCGCAGCCGCGGCATCACCTGCTCGCCGAATAATCGAATCGATCGCATCAGATCAACCTCCGCGAGGTCGCCGAAATTCATCTCACAGAAGAGCGTGTTGAAACATCCCTCGGCTGCCGCGGCCCGAATCTTCGCCGCCACGGTCTCCGGAGAACCGACGAAAACCAGATCGCGCTCGAACAGGTAGTCGAAGTTGAGCAACTGGCGAAAGATTTCCGCCTCGCCCGGCTCGCCGCGGCGATCGAAGAACTCGGCGAGTCGGCGATGCTGTTCCTCGAACGGAACGTCGAACGGTTCCGCGTTGAGAAAACGACGGCCGGCCTCGACAATATGAGGGCGCGCGGTCGCGATCGCACGCTCGTCGGTCTCGTCGACATAAACGATCATCCAGTATCCGATGCGTGGTTTGTGCGGATGTCCCGCCTCGCGCCATTGCCGCAGGTAATCAGCATAGCGCTTGGCCGCCTCGCGGCGCGGAAACAGAAACACGTAGGTGGCATTGATTCCGTTCCGCGCCATCCACGGCAACAGCTCCGGATCGCGGGTCGAGATCCAGAGCGGCGGATGCGGCTTTTGAAGCGGCCGCACCGAGAGCATCAGCCGCCGATAGCGATGGAACGGACCTTCGAAATCAAACGGTCCATCGCTGGCGGTGGCGACCTTGAGCAGCGCCACCGCTTCGATCAGATGCTCCTTGCGGCGCGCGAAATCCGCGCCATAGCCGGCGAAGTAGGATGGTACGATTCCCGAGACCATCCCGACCTCGAGCCGGCCGCCGCTCACGTTGTCGAGTACGGCAATTTCCTCTGCGATCCGAATCGGGTCGTAAAGGCCGGCGACGAACCCCATAGGTCCGGGCCGCATCTGCCGGGTATGCGCCGCGGCGCTTGCGCAGTAGACCGCGGGCGTCGGCATCCAACTCTCGAGTGGACCGAAATGATGCTCGACGCAGAAGCTGAAATCGAAACCGAAGCGATCGCAGAGCTCGAGCTCGCGCCATAGCTGCTCGTAGCGCGCCGCCGGCGTCATCGCCGCCTTGCCCCAGACGTGGGAGAAATGCGCGAACTTCATGCCTTCCTCGACGTGTTGCGAATATCCGGGCTGGACGCTTGCACGTCAAGCCTGAGGTTTGTGGTTCTGCGGATTTTTGCTCAGGCGCTGCGAACGGATGCTGACGCGGTTGGTTTCGCAACGCATCCGTCGAAGAAAATCGCGGTGACGGTCTCGACGGCGCGCTCAGGATCGGTGTAGTCGCGGCTGTAACGATTGATCCCGCGCAGCATCCCGAGCAGCGCTTCCGCGGCGACCCGCGTGTCGAGCGAGCGCGGGACCTCGCGTGACTTGACGCCGTCGTTCAGGATGTCGACCACCAGGCGCGAAAGCTCCTGCCGCTGTGCCCGATACTGCTGTTCGCGCTGCGGCTGCAATGCTTTCGGATCGCGCAGCAGCAGAAAGAACTGACGCCGGCCCCAGAAAAAACCGACCGTATGCCGCACCACGGCCGTAATTCGGTCGCGCACCGATTTCGAATTCGCCAGAGCGCGGCGAATCTGCTTCTGCAGCTCAACGAAGCCATCGATCACGACCGCGGCGTAAAGCTCTTCCTTCGAGCCGAATTGACGATAAACGCTGCCCTTGCCCACCCCGGCCGCTGCCGCGACGTCATCGACCAGGACGGCATCGAAAGGCTTTTCGGCGAACAGATCCGCTGCGCTTTTGAGAATCCGCTCGCGCAGAAAGGGGGTTGCCGGCCGGCCGCGCCGCTCTTTCCGCGAGGTCGATGACGGTGGCGCCGTCGCCCGCCGTCGGTCGGCAGTCGAACCGGATTTTTTGGCGCCCGCCGAAGCCATCACGCTAAATATGGACTCCAGAGTCCGAAATTGCAAGAATGGAGACCATGAAGCCGAGCTGCGGGACCACTAATAAGGCTTGCAGAGTTACCCGATTGTGAGACGCTATGACAACCGTGAGATGTCGTCCGGATATCGGGAGACGAACGCGGGGAGCTGATGTTCGAACCACCTGAAACAACGCAGCAGAGCGCAGCCGCTCCAGGCAGCATCGAACGCGGTCTGCTCGGCCGGCCCTCGCAGCCTCATCGCGGATGGGCGTGGGTGGTCGCCTTGGGTATCGCAGCGCTTGTGGTTTACGCGATCGTCGCGAGAGTCCGTGGGCGCGAGAGTTCTGCGAACGCTGCGGCGGCCCGTCAGCAAGCCCTGGTTCCGGTGACCGCGGTTCCGGTGGTCAGCGGCGACTTGAATCTTTACCTGACCGCGCTTGGATCGGTGACCGCATTCAACACGGTCACGGTGAAATCACGCGTCGACGGTCAGCTCGTCAAGGTTGCCTTCAAAGAAGGCCAGCTTGTCAAAAAGGGCGATCTGCTGGCGGTGATCGACCCGCGTCCCTACCGGGCGGCGCTTGATCAGGCCGAAGGGCAACTCGCGCGCGACCGGGCGACACTTGCCAATGCGCGTATCACGTTGGCGCGCGATCGGGCGCTTTACAACCAGAATGTCATCGCCCGGCAGGACCTCGACAATCAGGAATCGATGGTCGGTCAGGACGCCGGTACGATCGTCGCCGACGAGGCCGCGGTCGAAACCGCGAAGCTTCAGCTTGGCTATTGTCAAATCACTGCGCCAATCACCGGACGGATCGGCCTGCGTCTGGTCGATCAGGGCAACATGGTGCATGCAACCGACACGCAGGGCCTTGCGGTGATCACCCAGTTGCAGCCGATCGCGGTGCTGTTCACACTGCCCGAGGACGACATTCCGCAAGTGGTCAGGAAAACTGTCGACGGAACCGAACTCCCGGTCGAGGCCTACGATCGCTCGCTCAAGAACAAGCTCGCCTCGGGCACGCTGCTCACGCTCGATAACCAGATCGATCAGACCACCGGCACGATTCGGCTCAAGGCGGTTTTTCCCAATCCCGATTACATGCTGTTCCCGAATCAATTCGTCAACGTGAAGCTCCTGATCGGCACACTGCAGGATGCGATCCTGGTGCCGGCCGCCGCGGTGCAGAAAAGTCCCGAGGGCACCTTCGTCTACGTTGTGCGCCAGGACGGCACGGTCGACGCGCGCAAGGTGACGGTCGGGACCACACAGGGTGACATCGCGGCGATAAACGCCGGCCTCTCGCAAGGCGAGCAGGTGGTGACCGACGGCATCGACAAACTGCGGCCCGGAATCAAGGTGAAGGTGCAGATGGCGGCGAATCCGGCGGCAGCCACTGCTGCCGGTCCGGCCGCAATTCGCGCGCAATGAATCCGTCGCGCATTTTCATTCTGCGTCCGGTTGCGACCTCGCTGCTGATGGCCGCGATACTGCTGGCCGGGTTTGTCGCCTATCGCGAGCTGCCGGTCTCGGCTCTGCCTGAAGTCGACTATCCGACCATCCAGGTCGTCACTTTTTATCCGGGTGCAAGTCCCGACGTGATGGCGTCGTCGGTCACCGCGCCGCTTGAACGGCAGTTCGGGCAGGTGCCCGGGCTCAACCAGATGACCTCGAACAGCTCATTCGGCAGCTCGATCATCACGCTGCAGTTCACGCTTTCGCTGAACATCGATGTCGCCGAGCAGGAGGTGCAGGCGGCGATCAACGCGGCCGGCACGTACCTGCCGCGCGATCTCCCTAATCCACCAATCTACAGCAAGGTCAACCCGGCCGATGCGCCGATTCTCACGCTCGCGCTGACCTCGAAGGAACTGCCGCTTTCGCAGGTCGAAGATCTTGCCGACACGCGGCTCGCGGAAAAAATTTCGCAGGTCTCGGGCGTGGGTTTGGTGAGTATCAGCGGCGGGCAGAAGCCCGCTGTCCGGATCGATGCGAATCCCACCGTGCTCGCCTCCTACGGGATGAGTCTCGAGGGGCTGCGCAGCGCGATCGCGGCGGCGAACGTTGATGAAGCCAAGGGCAACTTCGACGGCGAACAGCAGGCTTTCACAATCGGAGCGAATGACGAGCTGCTGTCGGGCAGGGATTATGCGAACCTGGTCGTCGCCTATCACAATGGCGCGCCGGTCAAACTTTCCGATCTCGCGACGGTCACCGACGGCGCCGAGGACGTGAAACAGGCGGCTTGGATGAATCAGGCGCCGGCCGTGATTCTAAACATCCAGCGGCAGCCCGGCGCGAATATCATTACCGTCGTCGATCGCGTCAAGGCGCTGCTGCCGCGCTTGCAGGATACTCTGCCGCCGTCAGTGCACGCGGTGGTGCTGACCGACCGCACCACGATGATCCGCGCATCAGTCAGGGACGTGCAGTTCGAGCTGATGCTCACGATTGCGCTGGTCGTCATGGTCATCTTCCTTTTCCTGCGCACGCTCCCGGCCACCGTCATCCCGAGTGTCGCGGTGCCGCTATCGCTGGTCGGGACGTTCGGGGTGATGTACCTGCTCGGCTACAGCCTCAACAACCTTACGCTGATGGCGCTCACGATCTCGACCGGCTTCGTGGTCGACGACGCGATCGTGATGATTGAGAACATCGCGCGATTCATCGAGGACGGCGACCCGCCGCTTCAGGCCGCGCTCAAGGGCTCGAAACAGATCGGCTTCACAATCGTGTCGCTGACCGTGTCGTTGATCGCAGTGCTCATCCCGCTGCTTTTCATGGGCGATATCGTCGGCCGCCTGTTCCGTGAGTTCGCGGTCACGCTCGCAGTGACGATTTTGGTCTCGGCGGTGGTCTCGCTGACGCTGACGCCGATGATGAGCGCACGGCTCTTGCGCCATAAGCCGGAATCCGAGCGCGGCCGCTTCGACATAGCTGCCGAACGTGCCTTCGATCGGATGATCGGTTTTTACGGCCGCACGCTGACCCGAGTGCTGCAGCATCAGCCGGCCACGCTGACGGTCGCACTCGGGACGCTGGTGCTGACAATCGTGCTATACATCGTCGCGCCGAAGGGATTTTTCCCGGTTCAGGATACCGGCGTTATCCAGGGAATCTCGCAGGCTCCGACCAGCATCTCGTTTCCCGCGATGGTCGAGCGGCAGCAGGCGCTCGCCGCCGTCATTCTGAAAGACCCGGCGGTCGCGAGCCTCTCATCGTTCGTCGGTATCGATGGCACCAACACCACCGTCAACAGCGGGCGGATGCTGATCAACCTCAAGCCGCTGGAGGATCGCAGCGCCGGCATCCAGCAGGTGATTCGCCGTCTTCAGCGCAAGCTCGCGAGCGTATCGGGTATCACCCTCTTCCTTCAGCCGGTGCAGGATTTGACGGTCGAGGATCGGGTGAGCCGCACGCAATATCAGTACAGCCTCGAAGACCCGAATCCCGATGAACTGAACGCGTGGGCGACGAAGCTGGTGCAGAAACTTCAGACGCTGCCGCAACTGCAGAACGTCGCCACCGATCAGCAGCAGGGCGGGCTCGAGGCCGAGCTGGTCATCGATCGCTCTACGGCGTCGCGGCTTGGAATCACCGCGCAGCAGATCGACGACACGCTGTACGACGCCTTCGGCCAGCGCCAGATCTCGACCATGTTCACCCAGCTCAACCAGTACCACGTGGTGCTCGAGGTTCAACCCGGGTTTCAGCGGGAACCCGCCGACCTCAACAGCATCTACATTCCGTCGTCGACCGGCGGCGAGGTTCCGCTCAGCGCGTTCACCCACTACGAGGAGCGAGCGATTCCGCTGATCGTGAGTCATGAAGGCCAGTTTCCCGCGGTCACGATCTCGTTCGACGTTGCGCCCGGCTACGCTCTCGGCGACGCGGTGAAAGCGATCGAAACGGCGCAGCGCGACATCGGGATGCCCGAAAGCATCGCCGCGGAGTTCCAGGGCACGGCGGCCGCTTTCCGCGCGTCGCTAACGAACGAGCCGCTGCTGATCCTCGCCGCGCTGGTCACGGTCTACATCGTGCTCGGCGTGCTCTACGAAAGTTACATCCACCCCATCACTATTCTCTCGACGCTGCCGTCGGCCGGCGTCGGCGCAATCCTTGCGCTGATCATCTGCGGCAGCGATCTCAACGTGATCGCGCTCATCGGGATCATCCTGCTGATCGGCATCGTCAAGAAGAACGCCATAATGATGATCGACTTCGCGCTCGAAGCGCAGCGCGTCGAGGGCAAGCCAGCCGTCGAGGCGATCTACCAGGCGTGCCTGCTGCGCTTCCGGCCGATCATGATGACCACGATGGCGGCGCTGCTCGGCGGATTGCCGCTGGCGCTCGGCTCCGGCACAGGTTCGGAACTCAGGCGTCCGCTGGGCATCGCGATCGTCGGCGGGTTGCTCTTGAGCCAGCTGCTTACTCTCTATACAACGCCCGTAATCTTCCTGGCCTTCGATCGTCTGTCGCAGCGCTTCGGCTCGCTGCGCGAAGCGGGACCGATGCCGGCTGCGGCAAGCCCGACGCATCCTGCATGAACCTTTCCGAGACCTTTATCCGGAACTCGGTCGGCACGACGCTGCTGACGATTGCGATCGCGCTCGCCGGCATAATCGCGTTCCGGCTGCTGCCGGTCGCGCCGCTGCCCGAGGTCGAATTTCCAACCATCCAAGTGAGCGCCAGCCTGCCCGGCGCGAGTCCCGAAACTATGGCGTCGTCGGTCGCCACGCCGCTGGAGCGACAGTTCGGCAGAATCGCGGGCCTCACCGAGCTGACCTCGACCAGCACTCTCGGCGCGACCGCGATCGTTTTGCAGTTCGACTTGAGCCGCAATATCGACGCCGCCGCGCGCGACGTGCAGGCCGCGATCAATGCCGCGCGCAGCCAGCTTCCCTCCAATCTGCCGAACAATCCGCAGTATCGAAAAGTTAATCCCGCTGATGCGCCGATATTGATTATCGCGTTGACCTCGGATCGCGTCACGCGCACCAGAATGTACGACGCGGCTTCGTCGATCCTTGCGCAGAAGCTCTCGCAAATTCAGGGCGTCGGCCAGGTGATCGTGGGCGGCGGCGCACTGCCCGCCGTGCGCGTCGAGCTGAATCCGACCCAACTCAACAGTTACGGCGTCGGCCTCGAAGATGTCCGCGCGGCGCTCGCGAGCGCCAATGCGAATATTCCCAAGGGCTCGCTCAGCGGTCCCGACAAATCGTGGACTATCGGCGCCACGGACCAGCTCTTCAAGGCCGAAGAGTATCGTCCGCTGATCATCCAGTACCGAAGCGGCGCGCCGGTGCGGCTTGAGGATGTGGCCGCGGTGAACGATTCGATGGAGGACCTGCGCACCGCCGGCGTTTACAACGACAAGCCGGCCGTGATGCTGATCATCTTCCGCCAGCCCGGCGCCAATATCATCGACACGGTCGATCGCGTGCTTGCCTCACTTCCGCAGTTGCGCGCCACCATCTCGCCCGCGATCGATCTTTCGATCGCGCTCGATCGCACCACCACCATCCGCGCCTCGGTGCGCGACGTCGAGCTCACGATGCTGATCTCGATCGCGCTAGTGATCATGGTGGTGTTCCTGTTCCTGCGGAACCTGCGCGCCACGCTGATTCCCGGCCTGGTCGTGCCGATCTCGCTGATCGGCACGTTCGGCGTGATGTATCTGTGCGGCTACAGCGTCGACAATCTTTCGCTGATGGCGCTGACCATCTCGACCGGCTTCGTGGTCGACGACGCGATCGTGGTGCTCGAAAACATCTCGCGCTACCGCGAGCAGGGGATGACGCCGTATGCGGCAGCGGTGCGCGGCGCGCGCGAGATCGGCTTCACCGTCATCTCGATCAGCATTTCGCTGGTCGCCGTGTTCATCCCGATCCTGCTGATGAACGGCATCGTCGGCCGCCTGTTCCGCGAGTTTGCCGTCACGCTTTCGGCGGCGATCCTGGTGTCGCTGGTGATTTCGCTGACGACCACACCGATGATGTGTGCGAAGCTCCTGCGCCCGCCCGCTTCCGGCGGCCACGGACGCGTTTACGGCGCGATGGAACACGGGTTCGAGCGGATGATCAGTGGTTACCGAAGAAGTCTCCGCTGGGTGCTGCGCCATCCGCGCCCGACCTTCGCGATTACCGTGGCGACGGTTGCGATCAACCTCTGGCTGTTCGTGATTATCCCGAAGGGTTTCTTTCCGCAGCAAGACACGGGGCGTCTGATGGGCGCTATACAGGCCGATCAGGACACCTCATTCCAGTCGATGCACCAGAAGCTCATCGCTTTCGTCGCCGCCATCAAATCGGACCCCGCGGTCGACAACGTGATCGGATTCACCGGCGCAGGCGGCAACGCCAACACGATTAACTCCGCCCGCATGTTCATCGCGCTCAAACCGATCAGCCAGCGAAAAATCAACGCGGACCTGGTGATCGCGCGGCTGCGGAAGAGGACCGCCGCCATCCCGGGTGCGAGCCTTTATCTGCAGGCGGTGCAGGATTTGCGCATCGGCGGACGCTCGAGCAACGCACTCTATCAATACACTCTGCAGGGCCAGGACCTGCACGAACTCAATATGTGGGCGCCGAAGCTGGAAGCGAGACTGCGCAGGATGCGTCTGCTGACCGACGTCAACAGTGACCAGCAGAACCACGGACTCGAGGCCTCGCTGGTGATCGATCGCGCGACTGCGGCGCGGCTCGGAATCAGCGCACAGCTAATCGACGACACGCTCTACGACGCCTTCGGGCAGCGCCAGGTGTCGACGATGTACACAGCGCTCAATCAGTACCATGTCGTGATGGAGGTTGCGCCGGAATTCTGGCAGAACCCCGCCGCGCTCGCGCAGATCTACGTCCGCTCCGCCAACGGCGGCGAGGTCCCGTTGAGCGCGTTTACGCATTATGCGCCGTCGACGACCGCGCTCGCCGTGAACCATCAAGGCCAGTTCCCTTCGATTACAATCTCGTTCAATCTCGCGCCGGGAGTCGCGTTGGGGCAGGCGGTTGACGCGATCAACGCGGCCGAGCGCGAACTTCACATGCCGGCCGACATCCACGGCAGCTTCGCCGGCGCCGCCCAGGCCTTCCAGTCATCGCTTGCGAACGAACCTTTCCTGATTCTGGCGGCGCTGGCCGCGGTCTACATCGTGCTCGGCATCCTGTATGAAAGCTACGTTCACCCCATCACGATTCTCTCGACACTGCCGTCGGCCGGAATCGGTGCACTGCTGGTCCTGATGATGTCCGGGCTCGAACTGACCGTGATTGCGCTCATCGGCATCATTTTGCTGATCGGCATCGTCAAGAAGAACGCTATCATGATGATCGATTTTGCGCTGCATCTCGAACGCGCCCGGGGGATGAGTTCGGCTGATGCGATCTACGAGGCGTGCATGCTGCGCTTTCGGCCCATCATGATGACCACGATGGCGGCGCTGCTCGGCGGGTTGCCGCTGGCGCTCGGCACCGGCACGGGCTCGGAACTCAGGCGCCCGCTCGGCATCGCGATCGTCGGCGGCCTGCTCGTGAGCCAGATGCTTACGCTCTACACGACGCCCGTCGTCTATCTCTATCTCGATCGGTTCAGGCTATGGTGTGCAGCGGTTCTGAAGGGCCGCGGTGCGGCGCCCGCACCGTCCTCGATCGGCGCAGGGGCGGGTGGCCGATGAGCTTCGCAAGGAGAACGGAATGACCCAGGAACAACAGAAGCAGGCGGCGATAAGATTTCTCGAGAATCTCAATCATCCCGATCCCGCGGTGTTCGAGGAGTTAATCGCGGAGGATTTCAGCTTTCAGATTGTTTCCGGGCTTAAGGAATTTCCTCCGGTTCGCGGGCGCAAAAATTTCGCGGCCACCGAGTGCGCGACGCTCCAGCGGCTCTTCCCCGATGGCCTCAAGCTCAGAATTGAGACGGTCATATGCGAAGGGCCGCACGTCGCCGTGCTCGCCGAAGCGGACACGGTGGCCGCCAACGGCCGCCGCTATCATCAGCGGTACAATTTTTATTTCCGCTTCGCCGGCGAGCGCATCGCCGAGGGCCGCGAATACAACGATACCAACCTGGTACGCGAAGTCTTCCTCACCTGACGTTTTTCCGTCATCTCGACCGTGAGCCAACGCGAGAACGTCGTCGAGGGATCGAAGTTTACCCTGAGCCTCAAAGGGCGCAGCGATTCTTCTATACCCAATGCAAAACGACAGCGGGCGGCTCGAGATCGAGCCGCCCGCCATTTATTGGGATCCTCTGCCGGACCTAGCGGGTCTTGAATCCGGCGACGAACTCGTCGGGCTGATTGCTCCCCTTCTGCTTAATCACCAGCGTGCCCGAATCAACCGAATTAGCCGTGAAATACGGCTTCGGACCGACGTGCGCATTGCCGTTCTTGTCGGTCGGAACTGCGATGCCGGTATCGACGTCGCCCGAGTTATCCAGCGGGCGGAACCATACTTCGTAATTGGTGGTCGGCGCCGCGCCCTTCAGATTCACGATGATCGCGCCAGCAGCGTTGACCTGGTAATCGCCCGCATCAAGCGGATCAGTGCCGCAGGTGAGACCGCTCGGATTGCTCACCTCGCCGCACGCAACCAGGTTCGAGACCGCGACATCGGGACGCACGAAGTGCTGCTTCACCTTGAAACCGGAGACGAACTCATCGGTGCCGCCGCTTTGCAGCACGACTTCACCTGAAGCAATCGTGCCGCTCGCAAATGCATTGGAGAACACCTGCGTGGCGTTTCCCGCCTTGTTGGTCGGTCCGACCGATCCGAGCGTCACCGAGGCGCCGCTCGGCCCGCGGAAAATCGCGTTGTAGGTCGTGTTGGGGCGGGCGCCGGAAATATGGATCGACATGGCGCCGTCGGTGTTCTCGACATCGACGCGACCGCTGCTCAGCGAATCGCTTCCGCAGTTGGAAAGCGTTCCGGGTGCGGTCACATCGGTGCAACGTACCAGCGAGGGATCGAAATCGCGCGCTGACTCAAGCCCGTTAGCCGAGACCGATACGCCGGTCACGAACTCCTCGTTGTTGGGGCCGGCTCCGCTGGTCAGAACGACGTTGCCCGCGCCGACCGTGCCGAATTTGAAAAAGGCATCCTTGCGCAGCGCGCCATTGCCGCGCGGCCCGGTTGTAAGATTGCCGATCGACGTGGTCTGGGTGCCGTCATTCGATACTAAGCTGACGGCATAGGTGGTATCGGTCGCTGCACCGTTCACGATGATCGTCACGTCGCCCTGATCGTCGATCGTGACGCCGCCGTTCCTGAGCGGATCCTGGGTGCCTGCGCAGTTGGTTAGCGCCGCCGGGCTGGTAACCGCCGTGCATTGCACCAATGGCGCGCTGAAAGAATCGGCGTATGCCTGGCCGCCCAGGGCTGACATCGCGGTCCCGATCAGCATCGCAGCGCTGGCGATCGACCACTTCGATTTGAACATCTAAATCTCCTCCCTTTGAAAGCTTGTTGTGCGTTCGAATGACTTCTTCACCCTACAAAGCCGGTCCCGGCATTGGACGCAACTGAAGCTCCAAACGTTTACTTTTCAAAATACGACGCCGGGAGTCAAGTGTTATTTTAGGCTGAATCGCTTTTATGCATGTTAAGACGTGGAAATATTCAGCTCGAAAGGCTCGGGTAAACGAATTTCCTTCCCAATGCGTCGAAAGCGATGAGTGATGGGTACAGGTAGTCGAAAGGGTTTCACAAAAGCTTCGATCAGTTCCGAAAGGAGATCGGTTATGAGGTCAAAGCTGTTAACCGCGCTGGCTTTCTCGGGCTTGATGATGATCGCGGTTCCGTTCACGGCCTCCGCACACGACAAAGCAAGCTGCGGCCATCGTCCGGGATGGGGCTATACACATCCGAACTGGTACAACGGATGGTGGCAGAAGAACTGTAGCTGGCGCACCGGCTACAACGGCAATTACTACGGTAATGGATGGGGCGCGCTGCTCCCGTTTGGTCAGGGCTACGGCGGCCAGTATTACGGGCGAGGTTATGGGCCTGGTTATCTCAACGGCGAGGACGATGATGACGACGGCGGCGGCTATGCGTGGAACCGGGGTTGGGATAATGACTGGAACAATGGTTGGAATCACCGAGGATGGGACCACGACGGGGACGGCGGCTGGCGACATTGGGATCACGACAATGGCGGCTGGCATGGCTGGAATCACGGCCATGGTGGCGGCTGGCACTTTAATCACGGTCGGCACTAAGGCGTAACGGCGCGCGTCTCTGACGCGCCGGAAACAAGCAGCGGCCCGGAGCTCCGATGGGGCTCCGGGCCGCTGCTTGTTTCCGCCCAAAGCGGACTTCATCGTATGGACGGCCGGGAGGTTCGGGTGTACGTATAACGACTCCAGTCCTAATCAAATAGAGGGAGGCATGACGGCAACCCGCCCAATTCAACACGTCGCGATGTTTCTGCTGCTCGCCTTCGTTCTCGCCTCGCCGGCCGTAGCGCAGTCACCGCCCGAAACCGGTCCGCTGCCGCCGCTTCCTCGATGGGGCGATTACGATGACGCCCACGTATGGCGCGACGCGGGGTGGTGGTGGCAGAACCGTCCGGAGTGGGTGCGCGCACATCATCCGGAATGGTGGGGCGATTTTGACGACAATCGCCAGTGGCATCCGGCTTGGTGGTGGTGGCAGCAGCGCGCCCAATGGGCACAGCTGAATCATCCCGAATGGTGCGGCGTGCTTTACCGCGGTGTCTGGTACCCAGCGCAGTGGTGGTGGGAGCATTTTCCAGAATGGTTCCGTCATCATCATCCGGAGTGTTTCGGCAATTATGTTGGTCAGGCTTGGTATCCGGATACGTGGTGGTGGACGCTCCAACCCGACTGGTGCCGGCGAAATCATCCAGAGTGGTGGGGCGATTGGGATGACAATCACGTTTGGTGGCCGGCGCGATGGTGGTGGGCCGAGCATCCTGACTGGTGCCGCGCGCATCATCCGGACTGGTGGGGCGATTTCGACGAGCGCGGTGAATGGTACCCGGCTGGATGGTGGTGGCAATTCCACCCTCAATGGGTGCGCGAGAACCATCCGGACTGGTGGGGCGATTTCGATCCTCAACACAACTGGCGGCCCGATACCTGGTGGCAGCAGCACGATCCGGCCTGGATGAAGCAGCATCATCCGGAATGGGTCGGCGATTACGATGACCATCACGTCTGGCGCGATGCGAACTGGTGGCGCCGCAACCATCCGGAGCAGGTCCGCACCGCGCATCCGGAATGGATCGTCGGCAAAGAGGAGGAGCTCACGCGCCAGCATGTGGCGGAGCAGGAAGCATTGCAGCGGCAGCATCAGGCGCAGACCTCGAGGCTCGAGCAGAATGCGATGGAGCAGACCAACCGCATCCAGGTCCAGCATGAGCAGCAGATGCAGGCGATTGAACGCCAGCACGCCGCGGAACAAGAGGCGCTGGAGCGACAGCATGCCGCACAGCTAAAGGCAGCGGCCGCGAGCGAGGCCGAGCTGAAGCGATATCAATATCAGCAGCATCTTGAGCAGTTGCAGGCGCTGCAGCGCAAGCAGACCCAGGAGACGCAGGCGCTTGAGCGCGCCCGCTATCAGCAGTTCCAGGCCAATCAGCAGCGTCATTACCAGCAGCAACAGGCGTTGGCGCGGCAACATACGGCACAACTGCAATCGTTCGAGCGCGCGCACGTGGAACAGGTGAGAAATTACCGGCCGCAGAACGCACCGCATCCGAATGCCGGCCACGCCCCTGCGGCGCCGCGTGGAGGGCCGCATCGCTAGAGCGGCATAACCAGCGAACCTCCCGAACTGACGGTGTCAGCGCTTGTTCTCTCCAGCCGCTTACGAACGATACCGGTGGCGGCAGTCCTGCCGCTTTTGCTCCTCTCGATCAACTTATAGCAATTACCCTCAATTATAAGATAAATTTCTCGATCGTTTCGAATGGAGGGTGCCAGAATTCGTTCGATCTGCGGAATGCGTCTACTGAAGTTCTGAGAAATGCGAGATTTTCCGGAAGCAGGACGCGTAGTGAAAACCGGCCTGTGCCGGGCTGGCACATGATTTGACCAATCAAGGAACGGAGGCTTTCGGATGAAAGGACGGTTTCACAAGTTATCGGCGGTGTTAATCGCGCTGGCATTCGCGATTCCCACGCTGGCTTTGGCCGCGCAGGCGGGCGAGCTATTTGGTCGGGAAGACGTGCGAACCTGGCAGAAAATCCCGATCGGCACGGTCATCACGCCGCAGAACTGGCAGCAGTACAAGGAGTTTATGCCGGAGGGCATGCAGCGCATGTTCACGATCGGCGGGTCGTGGGCGCTGCCGGCGGATTTTCAGATAGTCGTGGGTCCGACCCATGACTACCCGCTGCCTAAAGAGTTCTGGGACAACACCGAGAAATATAGTGGGAACGTCAGGATCGAAACCATGCCGGACGGCCGGCACACCGTCACCGGCTACACCGCCGGCATGCCTTTCCCGGATCCGAAGCCGCCGATGCAGGGCTACAAGTTCCTGGCCGACACCTGGTACGAGTGGTTCCCCTGGATTTATTGCAACAATCACAGCTTCGCCTACCTGCGCGACCGCTTCGGTAATGTGACGAGTCTGGGTACGCAGTTCGTCTATCGCCAGCTCAGCTACATCAGTTCTGTCGGGCAGCCTATCGACGATCCTCATGCCGGCGGAGTCTATTACGCCGAGTACACCGAGGTGCTCCTGCCTGAACAGTCGCGGTATACGACTCAGCTCACGCTTTACTATCGCGATCCGTTGCGCAGCGAAGATCTGTTTCTGTTCATCCCGGCGCTGCGTCGGAGCCTGCGGTTGAGCAGCGCGGCGCGATGCTCGCCATTTGTCGGTACGGATTTCACCCAGGATGACATCAAGGGCGGCAGCTTCAACGGCGGGCTCTCCCGCTTCGACGCCACCTACATGGGACCGAAATATATTCTGCTTCTCACCACCTCCGATCCTGCCGAATTCGGCAACGTCAGCAACTATTTCACGCCGCTGCTATTTCCGAAGCCGGTCGTGGCCAAATGGGAGGTTCGGAAGACTCATCTGCTCGACGTGCGACGCATCCCTTCCCAACAGGAAGGATACTGCCTGCAGAAGCGGATGCTGTACATCGACGCGCAATCGTTCGTAAGTCCGTGGGCGGACAAGTACGACACCGCCGGACGTTTATGGACCACTGAGTCATTTCAGCAGGTCGCCAATTTCATTCCGCGGGAAGGAAAGCAGCTTTATGGCGGCGATTACATCGTAAGCGGCATCGATTGGCAGAATTTTCATATGACGCTGTTCGTCTCGGCGGATCCGAGCGGCCGACACGCCGCGGCCGGTGACGCATGCCGGGACTACGAAGGAGTCAACTACGACAACATCGAGCGCTACTCTTCGGTCGCCGGACTAAGTGAGATTCTGCGCTAGGCTACCGAGGACCGAGGCCGCTCGCACTGAAGTTTGCCGGCAGTCACCGGGGCTACGGTGACGGCGGCTTTAATCGCGGCCGGCACTAAGGAGTAGCGGCGCGCGTCGCTAACGCAGCGTAACCGAGCAGCGGCCCGGAGCTCCATCCGAGTTCCGGGCCGCTGCTTTTTCGGCCGGAATGACACGACGATGGTTTGCGATAAAAAGTAGCAACCTCGATTCTCCAATCGTTCGCAAGAAACGCTTGCCGGATGGACCTTGTGCAGGGGGTGCCTGGCGGAATCGGAGAAATCTGCGCCACTCGCCTTAATCGGGATTTACCGATATAGCTTGTTTACCCGAACAATAGCATGCGAATCTTCGTCTGCGCCTGTTTTTCCAATCAATTCTCAAAAGCCATCAAAACGCGATTCAAACTTTACCGAATCGCGCTTTCGCTGGCGGCGACGCTCCTGATCCTCTCTGCAGGTTCGGCTGCATTTGCGGCCCAGCTCATTCTCAACAGCATTGGTGGAGCGATGTCCATCGGCGCGGACTTCGTCCTGACCGGGGCCACAGTCACCAAACCTGCCGGAACCATCGATATCGATTGCCCGATCACGTCCGTCGGCAACGGAACCTACCTCATCACCTACAACTGCTCGGGTGGCAGTTTCAATTACCAGTCCAGCGACGGCACGATTACTCTCTCGGCAAGCTTCGGCGCCGCCGCCGTTTACCTATCCGCGTCGGGCGGGGGAAAAGGCGGCAACATTCACTACTATTACACCTTCTCCGGCAACTTCACCGGAACCGAAACGATCAACGGCGTCACCGGCGCGATTCGCGGCGAGACCAACGAAACGATGAATCCGGTCACCTCCGCCTCCGGCTCGGCCCCGGCCTGCTGCGGTTCTGCCGGCGTGAATTCCCAGTATGCGCCGATTTACATCACCGACTATTCATTTTCCCGGCTCGTTCGAGCCGATAACCTGTGGGGCGCGAATCAGCAGATTCTTGGCAGCACCGGCACGGGCGTGAATCATTTCTATGGCCCGCATGGTGTCGCCGTTGATTCTTCCGGGCGGATCTACGTGGCTGACACCTACAACTGCCGCGTCGTCCGCGTGAACGACATCTCCGGCGCCGGATGGAAGACCTTGGGTGCCTGCGGCCACGGCGCCAAGCAGTTCAGCACCAGCCTGGCCGACATCGCGCTCGACTCGAACGACAGGATATACGTGGCCGATTCCGGCAATGGCCGCATCGTACGCTTCGACGATATGTCCGGAACGAACTGGACGACGTTCGGCACTGCGGGCAGCGGAACGAACCGGTTGAGTGGCGCGCAGGGAGTCGCGCTCGATTCAAGCAACCGGATCTACATCGCCGATACGGGCAACCGGCGCCTTGTGCGTATCGATAACATGTCCGGCGCCAACTGGACGACGCTGAGCCAGTCGCCCGTCATCGGAAGCTACATCTACACTTTCGCTGCGCCGGCCCACGTTGCGCTTGATCCAACCGGACGAATCGAGGTGGGCGACGGCACCAAAGTGATCCGCGTCGATGACATGACTGGCGCCAACTGGGTCAGCACCGACGTCGGCACCACGATCGAAGGGCTTTCGGTAGACGATGGCGGAACGACCTTCATCGGCGGAACACAGTCGTCGGGTGGAGCGGGATTGGCGATGCTCGACGATCCCGCCACCGGCGCCGGCTTCATCACTTCGAATTTCATCTCCCAGACCGGTGGGATCTACGCGGTGCCGGTCACGTCACCGGTGCCTGCTGTAACTCTCGCGCCATCCACTCTGACGTTCGCCAGCCAGAACACAGGGACGGTAAGTCCGGCGCAGGACGTTCTCTTGACCAATTTCGGCAGCGCTCCCCTTGAGATTTCAAAGCTCGTGGCCAGCCGGGACTTCTCCGAAAGCGACGATTGCGGCCCGACCCTTGACGGCGGATCGAATTGCACCATCGGTGTTACATACGCGCCGACCAAGACCGGCAAGGAATCCGGCACGGTGACGATCGGCGATAATGCTTTCACCGGGGTGCAAACGATATCGCTCAGCGGGACCGGGACCGCGCCGATTGCCGGCATCGCCCCGGCCGCGCTGAACTACGAGCCGCAGGCGATCAACACCGCCAGCGGCATCCAGTTGGTGTACCTGACGAACTCAGGTACCGGCCCTCTGACCTTCTCGGGCCCGGGCATTACTGCGACCGGCGATTTCGCTCAGACCAACAATTGCGGCGCTGCGCTGGCGCCGCAAACCAGTTGCATGATCAGCGTGACCTTCACACCCACGCTTGTCGGCGTCGAAGCGGGCGCTCTCACCGTAACCGGTAATACCGCTCCGCTGACCGTCGCACTGAAAGGAACCGGCGCAAGCACGCCGCCCAAGGTTGCCGCCACGCCGGAGAGCGTATTCTTCCCCACCGAGCTCATCCGGGTGAAAAGCGCCGCGCAGACCGTCAGCTTGAAGAACTCGGGTGCGAATACCGTGTCGATTAAAGGCGTCGCTGTCAGCCGCAACTTTTCCAAAAGCGGCACTTGCGGGACATCGCTCGGCGCGGGCGCGAGTTGCATCGAGAATGTGTACTTCGCGCCCGTTACTGCGGGCACTCACACGGGCGCGCTGATCTTCAGGCTTTCATCCGGCGTTATCACGGTTCATCTTACCGGCATCGCAGTGGCGGCCCCGACGGCATTGTTGACGGTTCTACCCCCGTCACTGGCTTTCGATGGTTACACGGTCGGCGACAACCCGGACCAGGTCATCACCGTGAGCAATCCCGACGGCGTACCGGCCGGGATCAGATCGATCAGCGCGACCGGTTCGACCGCATTCACCTTCACCCACACCTGCGGCACGACGCTGGCGGCCGGCGCCTCATGCACCGTTGATGTGACCTTTACGCCGACGGCCGTTGGCTCTTATGCTGGGACGCTCTACGTCTCTGAGAACGCCGGGACGGTTCATGACATCCCGTTGAGCGGCACGGCCGTGACCGGCAATTAGAGCCTATTGCCGGTCGGCGCGACGTTGGTTCGCAGCATCACCGAATGAACCGCGCGAATTGAATCCAAAGCAACCATCGAGATCCCGGACACGTGGTGTCCTCATATGGGGAGCAAGATACCTAGCTGACTAAGCCTGCTATGCTGACTGGCGTGACAGGTTGGCAAGGAGTGGCGTAGATATCTATTGCCATTCCGGAAACAGGAGTGGCCCGCATGAGCGCAAATGATGTTCTCTCAGCAAATGTCAATTTTGAGGAGTGGAGCAAGAACCGCGCAACGGGGCTCGACGCCAAAATCAACAAGTTCGAGTACTACTGCGTTGATCAATTCCTGAAATCGTACCCCATCGCAGACGAAGATATTCTTGCTGGAATGACCGGAGGGCCGGGCGATGGCGGCGTTGATGCGATTTTCTTTTTTGCGAATCGGAAAATCGTCACCGATGAAACTCAAGTTTCTTCAGAGACCACCTTACGAGTCAACCTCGAAATTTTTCAGGTGAAGGAGAATCAAGGCTTTCAGCCCCACAGAGATCAATAAACTGTATTTTTTCAGTGACGACCTGCTGAATTTGACGATTCCAGCGACGGCATTCAAAGAGAAATACAATGCTCGCTTGCTCGACATCATTGAAACATTTAAGGCGAAGTTTCCAAAGGTCGGACCGCAGGCGCAGGTATTTATCGACTACTACTACATTTCAAAAGTAGATGAGGATGCACTCCATCCTACGGCAGAGGACGCAGCGCAGAATGTAATTAAAAAGGCGAAAGAGCATCTCTCGGCCGCGACTGTAACTTTTCATCCTATTGGTGCTCTAAAGCTATGGGTCCAGATTCAACGGAGGCCTCCGAGAAACAGGCCACTTCAATTCACTGAGTTGATGGAAACCCCCGAGGGACGCGCGTGGGACTGGCAAAACTTCGTGATTTTTTTGTTTTCCTACGAGATGAGACAACTGGCGAAATACTTGAACGAATTTTTGATTCCAACGTTAGAGGTTTTCAACAGGACACGCCGGTAAACCTTAGCATTAGAGAAAGCCTGAATAACCCCGGAGATGCTGACTTCTGGTTGCTCAACAACGGGATCACGATTTTAGCTTCTACTGTCAACACCGCGAGCTTCAAAACTCTGAACATTCAAGACCCGCAAATTGTGAACGGCCTACAGACGTCGCGCGAGGTGTTTTCGCACTACCAAGGCCTGTCATCTATACCCGATACCGATAACCGGCGCGTCCTAGTGCGCGTGATTCAAACGACAAATTCCGCGGTTCGCGAGGGTGTTGTACGAGCGACGAACAATCAGAACAAAATGCAGGCTGCAGCACTGCGGGCGACCGATCCTATTCACGGCCATATAGAAACGCTCTTGCGCTCCAGCGGTCTTTACTACGATCGACGACCCGGACATCACAAGGATGAAGGCAGACCCATAAGTCAGAGCGTGAGCATAGTTGGACTTTTGCAGACCATGATCGCGATCGTCCTTCAGAAGCCGCAGGACGCCTACGGTGCTCCTGGTCGTTACATCAGAGAGAACGATGATTACTTCTCGGTATTCGGCGAGAATGTGCATCCGATTCCGCTGTTTTTGAATTGCATCAAAATTCAGCGGAAGGTCGATGATTTCTTGGCCTAGAAGGCGTTAGAACGGGGATACCGACAGCGCATACGCTTTTATGTGGCCATGTACGCAACATGCGCCACCTTGAAGAAGTCACACCCCACAAAGGACGATATTCTAGAACTCGATGTCTTTCAAATTACCGACAAAATAATTGAGGATTCTTTCAAAACGCGTCTGGAAGACCTACATGAAGTTGGGCGGAGATGGCCTGCACCCAGATGCCCATCATATCATAAGTAGAGTCGGTTGTGATTTTCCCCCGCAGGGGGCGGAATCTGTCTCTCCGTTTTGAGTTGCGCAAACTCGAATGGCGTCAGCGCGCCGAGGCTCGAATGCGGGCGGCAATGGTTGTAATCGTCGCGCCAGGCTGCGATGGTCGCCCGCGCCTCAGCCA
>Ga0209061_1001441_pt1 | contig 39682 bp, 34 predicted proteins | sample Coa_R1_10_FD_187157 | JGI IMG/M metagenome (GOLD analysis project Ga0209061, IMG submission 187157) | Surface soil microbial communities from Centralia Pennsylvania, which are recovering from an underground coalmine fire - Coalmine... | ecosystem: Environmental > Terrestrial > Soil >... | reverse complement strand
TGCCGGTGCGCTTGCCGGCGCTCCAGTTTGTTCCCTTTCACTACAGGGATGCGGCGGGACTGCAGCCTAAAAAGGCAAGACACAAGAAACATGGTACAACTCCTCTCACTGGCGGGGTCTCCTTCAGGGGGAGATTCGAGTCGGCGCACGTCGCCAGCCTCTTGGAGATATCTGCTTGCAAGGACCGTGCCAAGAGGAAAATCGGGTCCCGCGATATAATCGCGGGGAGAAGGGCTTTACCAATCCCCTGGCTACTTGAGGAGCAGTGCTGTGGCAACGATTCCCGCGATTTACAAGAACGGCGTGTTCCGGCCTTTGCGACCTTGTCAATTTGCCAGAGGATACGCTGGTGCAAGTTCAAGTACCGGATGAAGTAGTGAAGGTCCGTGCCTTGGTTCCGCCCGGCACAGATGAGAATCTGATTCGCATCTAGCAGTGTTTGGCCGGGAGCTACGACAGCGACGCCCCAGAAGCCGCGGCCCGCCACAACGAACATCAGCCATGACAACGCTATTCCTCGACACAGTGGGACGAAATATAGAACCGCTCCGATCCGTGGTACGCCCCTGCGATGGCAGTGTTCGCTGGCTTGTTACGGCAGCAAATTCCCCTGATGATGATATCGTACGTCTTGCTCAAATGCGGCAATAAGGCTGCTCGGCGCCCTTATCGCCCTCAGGTGATTGCTTTACAGCAACGGTTATCGGCGGACGGCAATCTGATCGAGCTGACTCCGGCAGACATCAATCAGGTGTGGGCCGATTACGCCCGCAGACACGCTGGCTCGGCTGGCATCGTTGATCATGTCTCCTTCGCCGTTATGCGCCGCCTGGGCTTAATAACAGGCGCATTCACCAACGATGCCACTTCCGCGCTGTTGGATTTCAAACGCTTTTCTGAGGCTTACTTCGAGACATCGAGGCCGGCCAAACGTAGCCGTTCAACCAAGCTCTCCAGCGGCAAGCCGATGACGTTGGTGAGGCTGCCGCATACCACGCGTACATAGGGATCATCTTTCTCCTGAATGGCATAAGCTCCGGAAAGGCCGCGCCAGGGGCGCGTGGCAAGGTAAATATCTAGTTCGGCATCGCTCAAAGGGGCTACGGCGACGCGCGTTTGCTCTTGCCAAACGATTTGCACATCATCTGGGCGGCGCCACAGGACAACGCCGGTCCACAATTCATGTTCGCGTCCGGCCATCTCGCGGAGAATGCGGCGAGCGTCGGCCTCGTCGCTGGGCTTGAGGATGGGATGATCGTTGATCCAGCCGATCGTGTCAGCGGCGATAAGGATTCCCTCTTCGACCCGCGCCGCCACAGCGGCAGCCTTGAGCCAGGACACGGTATGAACAAAGGTGCGCGGATCATGGAAACCGCTTTGTGGCTCGTCGATGTCGGCGGGCACGACCTCGAAGGGATAGCCCAGGCGGGCCAACAACTCACGCCGCGCCGGTGAAGCGCTGGCGAGAATCAGACGCATCGACTTTGGTTCAACCACGAACGCAACACCCCAGCATGAGAAAGCCCAGGCCACGCCTTCTGGCAGGCTAGCCTGCCAGGGCCGCGAACAAGGCGCGCGGCGCTCCCATGTCGATCAAATGGACTTGCCCCAGCCAGGCCGCTGCGGATGGCTCCAGAAAGCCTTTCTTCAGCGCGGCGACAGTGCCGGTATGGTGCGCGCGGATGGCGATACCCAGCGGCTGGCCGGTATCGCAATCGAGTCCGCTAGGAATATCAACGGCGAAGATGCGTGCCGAAGCGGCGTTGATAGCGGCAATGATGCGATCGAACGGCGGCTGGATGGCGCCGCGCAGACCGCTGCCGAATAAGGCATCCACAATCCAGTCGGCATCCGCCAGCTGACGGCGCAAGCGCTCCTCATCAAGCACTGAGCCGACCGAGCCGGCAAATGTTTCCTGTGGGATAGCGCTGGCAGTGATAATGCGATGATTGATCGCCGCATCGCCAGACAGTTGAGCTGGATCGCCGAACAGCAAAACACGAACGCGGATGCCGATATTATCGAGGTGCCGCGCCATGACAAAACCGTCGCCGCCGTTGTTGCCCTTGCCGCAGCAGATCACCACCCAGCCATTGATGCCAAGCGAACGCAGCAACTCGGCCATGCCGCGCCCGGCGTTCTCCATGAGCACGATACCGGGAACGCCGTATTCCTCGATGGCACGGCGATCCAGTTCGCGCACTTGTTCTCGTGTCAGGATCATAACGGATCTCCGAACCTGAGCGGGAAGACGTCCGGTTATCGGCTGATGCGCAATCCTGGTCCTTTCAACAGCGACTCGACCTCGGCGTGGGTGATCCAGGCAAAGTCGCCGGGCAGCGTGTGTTTGAGGGCGCTGGCAGCAACGCCGTAATCCAGTCCTCTCTGCAAATCGCCATCGAGCAAACCGTGAATCAGGCCAGCCGCGAAGGAATCGCCGGCGCCGAGACGATCAACAATTTCTACCTCATATGTGCGTGTGCGCAAGACACGGCGATCCTGGTAGGCGATGGCTGTCCAACTGTTCTTCCAGACCAGAGGGTTGTCGCGCAGAGTGATGGCCACAACTTGAAGCGGGAAACGCTCGGCGACGCGGATAGCAGCCTCTTCGTAATTTTTACCTGTGATGCCGAAAACACGCTCGATGTCTTCTTCGGTGGTGACAAGCACATCGCAGAACTGCATCAGGTCGGTCATGCAGCGGCCAGCTTCGGCCGGGCTCCATAGCTTAACGCGATAATTGAGATCCATGCTCGTCTTGACCCCGGCGGCGCGAGCGGCCTGCATGGCCTCGCGCGTTGTTTCGGCGGCGCCGGCGCTGAGGGCCGGTGTGATGCCAGTGACGTGAAACCACCGGACGCCGGCAAACACCTTGGCCCACGGCACCATGCCCGGACGGATGGCAGCAATGGCCGAGCCTTTGCGATCGTACCACACGCTGCTGGCGCGCGGGGCGGCGCCGAATTCGAGATAATAAACACCGACACGATCCTCCGGCGTCCACACAATATGCTCGGTGGACACGCCGGCCTCGCGGGCATGGTTGGCAATAAGCCGGCCTAGCGGATTATCCGTCAACCGCGACACCCAGGCGGCCGTACGTCCCAGCCGTGCCAAACCGACGGCTGTATTTAGCTCAGCACCGCCGACCTGAACATCGAGTGTGCACGCCTGCTCCAGGCGGCGGAAGTTCGGTGGACTGAGGCGAATCATTGCCTCGCCGAAAGTAATCACGTCGTAAGTCCTAGTCATAGTTGCTTGCGCCTGACTTGTTGCACAATAGCGATATATTGATGGGCAAGATCACGAATGCGCTCGAAATTGCGCTCGGCGATTGCACGCGGTTCGACAAGCTGGCTGCCCAGACCGAGGCAGCATGCCCCCGCCCTCAAGAAATCGGCGGCTGTACTCAGATCGACGCCGCCGGTCGGCATCAGCCGCACCTGCGGCAATGGACCACGCATCGCCTTAAAGAAAGCCGGTCCCACTACCTCGGCGGGAAACACCTTGACGATGTCGGCCCCTGCCTCCCACGCCGTCAAGATCTCCGTCGGCGTAAACGCGCCCGGCATGACCAGCCTGCTGTAGCGCTGACAGAGACGAATCACGTCAAGATTAAGTGTTGGGGCAACGAGGTATTCTGCGCCGGCGAGGAGAGCGGCGCGGGCCGTCTCAACATCGAGAATGGTGCCGGCTCCCAGCAATACGCGCTCGCCCAACGTCTGTCGCACCTGTCGCAGTACATCCAGGGCATCGGGTACCGTCATGGTGATTTCGACCACCGTGACGCCGCCGTCGGCCAGCGCCCGCACCACGTCGACTAATTGCTGGCTATCCGGCGAGCGCTATCCGGCGAGCGAACGACAGCGACGATGCCGCAATCGAGAATGTGACGAAGCTGTGTTTCCTTGCTCATGTGGTCGCTCTCCTACACGCGCTTCTCGATCAGCGATTGCGTTTTGACGACCGTATTCTCTGTGGGAAATGTATGGAAAGAAGAAAGGAACAAACGGCCGCGGCCAGCTTCGGCTGTGATGAAGCCGAGCGGGGCCACCGACAAACGATTGTGCGAGGGAAAATTGTGCAGCAGGCCGCGCTTGCTGCCGTCGGCGAGAATCTCCTCGTGAATGTGCAGGAAGATTTCCGGCGGCAGCACCTCCACTTGAAAACTCATTTCGTAATGAATGCCGTGCGCGCACATCAGTCGGCCGGAATGCTCGTTGCGCAGTTTGTAATGCAGCAAGCGGCGACGTTCGGGCAACTCCTGCTCGGCGGCGGCGGTCACTTCCGTCAGATGAACATCGGCATTTTCCCACGAGATCACGTGGCCAGTGCGGGTGATGCGGACGGTCAACTCGTAATCCTCGCGCTGGATTTTGCGCACCGCAAGGATATCGAACAACTCCGGGTGCAAAGGACGCCCATAGAGTTGAAAGACGAGATCACCCACAGCAGGTCGAAGAAAATCAACGCCCATGACTGGTTGCTCTGCTTGTGCTGAATCAATACCTTCTCGATTATAACCACTCCTTGCGGACTCTCAATCCCGAAGTAGGCTACGGGCTAGCGTCAGCCAGCTGACGCTAGCCCGTAGCCAGGGATTTGTCTGTTTGCCTGCGACGGCTATTGACTCCTTAGCCCATTCGGCGCATTATTGCTTTTCTCCAAGTTGGGCGGTAACTGCGTCGGGTCGCACCGCCCCTGATCGTCTTATGGATTCTTGGCGACCCGCGGCCCTACTGGAGTAGCCGATGGCGCAGCGTGTTCTCGTCACCGGAGGTCTCGGTTACATCGGAAGTATCCTCTGCGAGCACTTGCTCGACGCCGGTTTTCAGGTGAAAGCCCTGGATAATCTCATGTATGGGACCGGCCAGCAGGGACTTTTCCACCTCTGCGCCCGGCCGGCCTTCGATTTCATCCGAGGCGATGTACGCGATGAAACGGTCATGCAATCAGCTCTCCGCGATGTCGATGTCATCATTCACCTGGCAGCCATCGTCGGGGCGCCGGCTTGTGACCGTGATCCGCACCTGGCTGCTACCGTTAATCTTGACTCCGTCCGCCTGCTCAATCGCCTCCGCAGCCCGCGCCAACTGGTAATTTATCCCAACACCAACAGCGGTTACGGCGTCACCGACGGCGCCTCATTCTGCACGGAAGACACCCCGCTGCAACCGATCTCTCTCTACGGCCGTACCAAGGTCGAAGCTGAGAAACATTTGCTTGATAGTCCCAACGTCATCACCTTCCGCTTGGCGACGGTCTTCGGCATGTCTCCGCGCATGCGTTTGGACCTCCTCGTCAATCATTTCGTGTACACTGCATTGACCGAAGGCTACATCGTCCTTTTTGAAAAGGATTTCAAACGAAACTATGTTCACGTACGCGACGTGGCCGATTGTATGCTCTACGCCATTGCCCACGCGTCGCACATGATCGGCAAGCCTTACAACCTCGGCCTGGACAGTGCCAATCTGTCCAAGGAAGAGCTGGCCTTGAAGGTCAAGCATTACGTGCCCAATTTCTACATCCACTTCGCGGCGATCGGGCAGGATCCCGACAAGCGAAACTACGTCGTCTCCAACCAACGGCTGCGTGAGGCCGGTTTTGAGGCTCAGCGCAGTCTCGACCAGGGAATTCAAGAGCTGCTTAAGGGCTACCGCATGATGGGGCGCGGTTTGTTCAAAAACGCCGCCTAAGGAGATGACAAGAGATGACAAGGTGACTGGGTGACGGGGTGACAAAGTGAAGAGGCATGGTATGTATGCAGAAACGGAGGAAGGGTCCGAGGTTTTGTCACCTTGTCGTCTTGTCGCCTTGTCGCCTTGTCATGGCAAGACAGCCGAACAGTTCGCGCGCGGAGATTATGCCACCGTTGCCAGGACAGGAGGCAAGCAAGAATGGCAAACCTACGCCGCCCTGGGGTTGATCGGCAAGACGCGCGAGGCTGTGGAAGGGCTGGCTCGCTTTGACCACCCCGAGGCAGCTTTCTACTCCGCCGTGGCTCACTGGATCGGCGGCGAAGACGAAGTGGCAGCCCGCCTCCTGGAGCCGATCCACACTGCTCATGCACAAAACCTGCTCGCTCTTCTCCGCAAACCCCACATCAATGTCCTGGCACAATGGTCCTGGATACGCTGCGGTTGCGCGGACCTGCTCGCCGGCGCCGTGGCAGATCCGCGCTTCCGGGTTGCCAACATCAGCTTTCACCCCGACGATTTGCCTAACAAACCCTACGCCAACATCCACGACTATTACCCACCTACCGAGCCGCCTGATTTCTACATCTGCACCATGGTTGAATGGCACCTCGTGCCGCCGAACCTCCAAGAGCTTGGCTGCCCTGTGTTCGGACAGACTGCCGATTACGACCTGCACATCCAAACGGTGTACCCTTGGCTGGGACTTTTCGATGCCCTCCTCGTTACCGACCCCAGTGAATGGTGGGACGTCACTCGCCTGGTCCACGCTCCTGTCTACACGTTTCCGAAATCGTTCGGCGTGCCGCACGATATAGCGCCGCTACGGCAGGGAGAACGGGAGATCGATGTGTACCTTTCGGGCACCGTGCTACATCCCTACCACCCAGACAAGGCCCAACTGCTCCACCAACTCCTGGAAATCCCCGGACTCCGCATCAAGATCCTCAACGGCTTCCAGGCACCGGCAGAATACTACAACGACCTGAACTGCTCCAAAATCTGCATCACCTACGTGCGTCATCCCACGGCCCTGCCCACCCGCGGGTTAGAGGCGTTGGCCATGGGCTGCACCTTGATCGTCCAAGAGGACAACGTGTTGACACTCTTCGCCGGCCGAGAACAGGGCATCTTGACCTATCAACTGGAACGGAACAACTTGCCCGCAGCAGTTCGCACTATCCTTGAACATTGGCCGGACTTCGCCCGGCGGGCCGAAGCCGGCGCACGGATCGTCCGCGAAGAATTCTCCTTGGCGCGGGTAGCGTCCCAATACTTGCGGTTCTTGACGTTCTTGGCTGCCGGGCCACGCAGGCCGCGCTCGCGGTGCCAATACTTGCGGTTCTTGACGTTCTTGGCTGCCGGGCCACGCAGGCCGCGCTCGCGGTGCCGCAGTGACAAGCTCTATCAAAAACGTTCTATTCTGCTCAAAGGCTGGCTGCCTAGCCAAGATCATCACCACAGTCCGGTCCTGAGGAGTATCGCTGTCCACAACTACCGGCGCTTGCAAACGGCCCTCACACCCGAGCCGGTTTCTCCTCATGCTTACATCGATCTCGCTCGTGAGGCTGTTCTCGGCAACTGCTTTCGGGCCGAAGCCGATTTGGCTGTTCTCGGCAACTGCTTTCGGGCCGAAGCCGATTTAGTTCCCCTCCATCAGTGGTTGGCGTTCCTGCGTAGTGTGTACCGCACGGCGCGCGAACGCTTCCCGCGCTCTCTCGTTACGCGCTTTAATGAAATTCGCATCTTGCTACATTTCGGGACGCCGGAACTTGTGTCCGAAGCTCTTATCCTGCTGGATGAGACGCTCCGCCTTCCGCCCAACCACTGGCAGATTGACGTGATGGAGGATGTGTTCCCGTGGGATTTCTTCCCGCAGTTCTTCAACTACCGCGGCTACTTCGATCGCGTCACCCAACACTTGATCCAGGGCACCGAAGCCGAGGCGGATCTATGCCGGCTGATTTTGGCCTCGCTATATGCCTATCGCGGTTTCTATCCCGCTCACCACGGCTTTTACTCGCAGGCACTCGACGATTACGGGGCGGCCGTTGCCCTCGATCCGGACTTCCCGTTCTTTCGATTGTGGTACGCCGAGCAACTACTCCAACGGGCGCTCCCCGAAGACCAACAGGCGGCTTGCCGCCTCTTGCAGGAGTTGGCCACCGGTTCACTCGTCTTCCGGGAAGCGCTGGAGATGTTGGAAAAGACCGGCGCTGGCGGGGAAGAAATGACACGCCGTGCCTCCCGCGCCCGCGAGATCCTCAAGATGCACGAAAACCTGGCCATCCCAAAACTGCGGCCGGATTTGCGGTCGATTGAGGCCGAACGAGACAAAGCCTGGCGAGAATGGCGAGCTTGGAAGGTTGAACGAAAGCACCTGTACTGCCACATCCGGGCCATGGAGAGCAGTAAATTCTGGAAACTCCGACAAGCGTGGGTTGGCCTGAAGCGCCGTCTCGGGAAATTGGTGAACGTCCGACACACCGGCTAGTTAGGGAGGCAACCAGCTGGCTTATGCCGGGCGTTCGCTGAGGAGTTCGCATGGCGGAAAGACTCGAGGATGTGACTGCTGCCATCTTGGCTGGCGGCTTGGGCACGCGGCTGCGGTCCCGCATTGCCGACCGGCCCAAGGTGTTGGCTCTTGTCCATGGTCGGCCTTATCTGACCTACCTGTTGGACCAACTGGCCGGCGCGGGTGTCCGTACTGTCGTCCTTCTGACCGGCTACCGTGCTGAGCAGGTTCGCTCGACCTTGGGCAACAACTATGCCGGCCTGAGCCTGACCTACTCCTGTGAGCCATCGCCCCTGGGAACTGCGGGAGCCATACGGCGAGCACTACCCTATCTATCTTCCTCGACTATTCTCCTCCTGAACGGCGATTCTTACTGTGCCGTTTCTTTACCCGATTTCTGGGAGTTCCATCATCGCCAAATCGCCGATCTTAGTCTCGTCCTCACCCCTGTGGAGGATTGTTCTCGCTACGGTCGAGCCTTCATTGGACCGGACGGGCGAGTCCTGCGTTTTGAGGAAAAGGGCCAAGCCGGCGGCGCGGGTTGGGTGAACGCGGGGATCTACCTGATCAACCGTACTTTAATCCAGGAAGTCCCTTCCGACGTTGTGGTCTCCCTGGAACGTGAGATGTGTCCCTTATGGGCATCCAGCAAACGCTGTTTCGGTTTCCCATGCCAGGGCCGCTTCCTCGACATCGGCACCCCAGAGTCGTATGCCCAGGCGGAAGCGTTTTTCGCATGTTCTAGCGGTTAGCGATACTGTAGGGCCACAGCTTGCGTGCCGGACACTGCCAGCAGGTCCTGCGGGTTTGTCCGCCAGCACTACTTCGGCGAACCTGTACAAGGAGGAAGTTGTTTGCATGAATGCCTCCCCTGTCCTCTCACCCTTCGCCCACACTCCCGAGACGCCCGTAAGAACGGACACTTCACAGACCGTCACACTCTTGGTTCGCCAGCACTACTTCGGCGAACCTGTACAAGGAGGAAGTTGTTTGCATGAATGCCTCCCCTGTCCTCTCACCCTTCGCCCACACTCCCGAGACGCCCGTAAGAACGGACACTTCACAGACCGTCACGCTCTTGATTCCCACCTTGAACGAAGTCGTCGGCATGAAAGCCATCATGCCACGCATCAAACGGGAGTGGGTCGATCAGATCATCATCCTCGATGGCGGCTCCACCGACGGCACCATCGAATGGGCTCGGGATAATGGCTATTTCGTCTACGTCCAGTCGCAACCGGGCATTCGCCAGGCGTACAATGAAGTATTGCCGCTCATCACCGGTGACATCCTGCTGACCTTCAGCCCGGACGGCAATAGCATCCCGGAGTTAATCCCCCAGCTCATCGCCAAGATGCACGAGGGCTACGACATGGTCATCGCCTCGCGTTACCTCGGCTCAGCTCGGAGTCAAGACGACGACTGGCTGACCGCCTTTGGCAATTGGCTATTCACACGCACAGTCAACTTGTTGCACGGCGGGTGCTACACTGATGCTATGGTCATCTATCGCGCTTATCGCAAACAGTTGATCTACGATCTGGAACTGGATCAGGACCGTTGGCACAGGACTCCGGAGCGCTTATTCGGATGTCGTATTAGCTGGGAGCCGTTGCTCTCGGCGCGAGCTGCCCGCCGCTGTCTGCGCATCACGGAAATACCGGGTGATGAACCCGCCCGCATCGGCGGTGAACGCAAGCTGCGCATCTGGCGTTGGGGGGCCTCCTACTACTTTCAGTTCTGGCGCGACGCTCTCCTGTGGCGCTAAGGTATTGTCATAGATCTATGACTAAGGAGTTGTCCGTATGCACGAGGCAGGGATGCCGATCCGTCGGTTCTGGCTCCTGGGGTTGTTCCTCTTGATAGTACTGGGGTTTGCCGCCTATCGCTCCTCCCCCTTTGTGGTTTGGGACGACAGTGATCGGGTGTTCCATCCTTACGGCAAAGACGAGAGACACGAGCTGAGAGAACGCCTCGCGCAAGAGCCGTTGAGCACGTTCGGACCTTACTGCGTCCGCTTAGTTTTCTCACTTGTCGATAGTAGCGGATATCGTCCTCTCTCGACGTTGTGGACTGTCTTTGTAGCTCTATTTTTTTACACACCGAGCTATGTACCGCTGCCGGTGATTCTCGCCGTGGGGGCTGCACTCGGTGCGTTTGCCGTCAGTCTGTTTTATGTCGCCCGCCGCTTCGTCCGCTACGACCTGACGGCCTTCGGTGTCGTACTGCTGGTGCTGGCCTCCCCACCGTTGATCGGTAGTGCTTGGGTCTGCGCGGCCGGCGTGCAAGTCCTCGTACCGCTACTCTACTGCCTGTCCTTGTTGTGTTATTGGAACCTGATCGAGGGCAGACGCCGTATCCTATGCGCGACGGTCTTGCTGCTGCTTTTACTGCTCGGCCCATGGGTACGTGAGTTTTTCGGCCTGAACGCCTTGCTGCTGTTGTTCCTGGAATTGCGGCGGACGCGACGGCCGACATGGATTGCGGGAGCGGCCTTTTTGGGCTTTCTACACGCCCTGTTTCCCACAGCATTGGTCCATTTCCTGTTCTTGCCTCAGCTGCCACTGCGGCCTGTCTACCGACTCGGATTGCTCTCCGCCCAGATGAATGGAGAAGGTATTCGCTGGCACGCACCCTGGCATTTTCTGCCCCTGTTCCCACCTTCGCTCTGGTTGTGCGCCGGCGTGGAATTGCTGATGCGCATGCGGGCCGGCTATGAGAGTGCAAGTCAACCGCGTTCGGATTGGATCGGCCGTCTTGAAACAGCTATGCAGCGATCGGTTACTCCCTATTGGCTGTCAGCGGTGCTCGCTGTGTCGGTGTTGCAAGCCGTAACAGAGGAATCGCGCTATCACGACTACCTTGGGCTGACGTTGGGGCTGGGGGTTGCTGTCCTGGGGATACATCGCGACCTCTTTTTGGGCTGTTGGTTCCTGTTGATGTACCTGCCGATCGTGCGCGTCTTCGCCGAGCATGTCCACTTCCTGTACGCCATGCCGCCAGCGGCAATCATTTTCGCCGAGAGCATGGAATCGTTGTGGCTGCGACTGCGAGGTCAACCACTTCTCCTCTGGGCCCGCTACGCCCTGGCTGGCGTCCTGGTCGTTATTGGCCTCGATCAGGCATTGAACGTTTACGGCGCGTACAAGGTCAACCACGCGATCTATGGCGGCATCGACGTTGTTGCTGCCTGGTTTAAACGTAACGTGCCCGTAGATGCCGCTGTCGTGACTAATGTCCTTCACGGCGAAGAAATCAAATGGCACAGCGGCAATCACATGGAGATATACTGGACACTGACTGCCGGGGTCCCCAACCTGCATCGTGCCGTGGACCACCCGGCCCAACTGGAGCAACTGTTGGTGCAGCGCGACACCCACCCGGTGTATTTTCTCGACGTCGATTTCGACTACACACCGGACAAGGCTTTTTACCATCGTCACAAATATGTCCACCAGGCTGAGATCGCCCGGCGTGATCTGGGGATTGTCCACTTCACGCATGTCCGGTATCCCTTCACCGATCCGCTGCGTTACCTGGTCCCGCGCATGTACCAACCGTTCCTGGGAGCACCGGACCTGGAGAACGACTTCGCGCGCAAACGCTCCGTAGATCACCTATTTCGCCATGAGATTTACGCGGTTTATCATGTGTACGAAGTGACCGGTAGTCGGCTAACTCCCAAATTGGAAGGACCCGTACAGCTCGTGCAGGAGGACGTGAGCGGCTTCAACATCGTCCGTGTTGGGCTCGGCTATCACGCGATTCCTCGGAGCGAAAGTAGTTTCGACATCGAAAAATTCCGTTATCACGGTTACAGCGCCCAGTTTAGCGGTCTGACGCTGGAATCCGTGCGCGAGCAAATCTGGGCTTCCCGGCGGCGCGGCGGCCAGGAAGAAGCGGAACGAACTACAGAAGCACCAAAGGCACAGAGAAGAAAAGAAGAGAAAAGAGAGGAATAGCCCAATTATTTTGCTGTGCTCTGTGCTCTTTGTGTCTTTGTGGCTAATCGTCTTTATGCTATCTGGAGCTGGATCAAGTTCTCGGAGTCGGCCGGTTCGGTCCTCTCTGCAGGCAAGAGGACCAGAGGCACGTTCAACCGGCCATCCAAAAGGTACCGCTCCAACTTGTGTCCTGTCATCTCGCGCAGGTGCGCTACCGTTTCACAACCGAAGCGACGCTCGATCATTTCAAGATAACAAGGATCTGTATAATACCTAAGAAACGCTTCATCGCGGAAGCGCAGGACTTCACACGCCGGCAGATAACGGGTCGGCAACGGCAGGCAATCGCGCGAATGCTGGGAGTAGCCCGTCCACTTCCGCGGTAGCGGCACACCCTGACGAACAGCTCGTGCATAGAGCGCCGAGCCAGGATAGGCCATCGCCGAGTAGAAGTTGGCAAACTCACAGCGGAGATCGAGAGCCAAGTCCAGGGTCGCCTGCATCGTCTCCAGGTCGTCTTCCGGTAAACCAAATATGTAGTTGCCGATCACGTTAATACCGGCATCGTGTACCCGACGAATCACGTCATAAACCTCTCCTTGATCGAAGCTCTTATCAACATTATCGCGCACCCGGTCGGCGCCTGCCTCGATACCGAAGGCTAACCAGTTGACGCCAGCCGCTTTCAGCTTGTCCAACATGCCGTCCTTGATGGTATCAACGCGCGTGTAAGCCCAGATGTTCAGGTCGTAACCGCGGTCAATGATCCGATCACAGATACCAACAACGTGCTTGCGATTGAGGACGAACATCTCATCGGCAATCTTGATGTTGCGGACGCCATAGTCGTTGACCAACATGTCAATCTGCCGAATCACATTATCGGGACTCCAGTAGCGGTAGCTGTTAGTTGTTTCCTTGATACCACCAGCCCGCTCGCCACTTTTAAACGGTGCCTGGATGCAGCAGAACGAGCAGTGGTAGGGACAGCCCAGGGTCGTATACAGGGCAGCGTAGGGCTGGCGCGGCAGTCCACCCAGGCAGTGCCAGTTATGCGCCCGGTAACGGGACATCGGCAACAGGTCCCAGGCCACCCCGGACATTTCTTCATCGAGGCTGCCAACGAGCGGTGAATCCGGCGTGCTGCGAATGGTGTTTCCGTCGCGGTAATAAAGTCCAGGAACGCCGGAGAAAGCTGGGACCGGCGAACGGAGAGCACCGACCAACTGCACCATCGTATGTAGCCCTTCGCCAGCGGCAACGAAGTCGGCATCCTCTTCGCGGAGTGTCTGCGCCGGCAGGGCAGCAACATGGCCGCCAACCAACAGTACTTTTTGTTCGGGAGTCAATTGTTTGATCGCAGTGCAGACTTGGCCGCTGGCAGTCATGATCTGCGTCGAAGCCGATGGTTGGTGGCCGTAGACAACAACAACGGCCAATACTGGGTTGAGATAATGGATCCTCTCAGCCACCTGGTCTGCTGTTAACTCCTCTGCTTCAGCATCGATCAATTCGACCGACAGTCCACGAGTGCGACAGAAGGTAGCCATCAGACCTGCCCACACCGGATTCTCGATGGCCGTCAGAGATTTCCCCAGCGACTGATAGACATGAGTGCGGCTACTGGGGTTGATAAGGACCAGATCCAGTTTTTTCGTATTCACCATGATTTTCCTCTGTCCATCTGAGCCATGGCCGTAACAATCAGTTTCAATCGGAGTAGGGGTATAAGCCCCTGAGCAAAATCTCAGGAGATTTACGCCTCCCATTCAGAGATTGTTGAAACTACGGATAAGAGAGTGGTTTTGGATCGCCACTCCCTTACGGTCGCGACTTGGTTCAAGCCGCACGCCGGCCACGGCTTCTGGCCAAGCCATTCAATAAGTCGCACAATTGCAGGATCTTCTCCTGGGGCAACGTTGGATAGTTGCCGATGTAGCAACCGTAGAAATGCACATGGTCCACTCGTGGGTACTTCTTATATTCGTCCGGGGGAAGCAAGCGGCGCAAGTAGGGTTGACGTAGTTGGTTGCCGCCGCCGGAAAGACCACGGCGAAACTCTACTCTGTTGTTTCGCAAAACGGCCGCGACCTGAACTCTACTCTGTTGTTTCGCAAAACGGCCGCGACCTGACGCCAGAGGCCGTCATCTGGTTCTTGGAGGATCAGAGTTAAAGCATAATTGCTGCTCCCTTCGATGGCAAAGTTGGTTTGGTAGATGGATGAGTCCAGATTGTTGAGGAACAGCAACAGGTTCTGGGTTCGCTGCTGAATGTTGTCCTCCAGTCGCGGTAGCTGCGAGCGGCCGATGATAGCATTGATCTCGGTGCTGCGGACGTTCCAGGCCGGATAGGCGAAAATGAAATCCGGATTCAAATCAGGGTAGGTCTCCCAGTATTCTTCTTTGCGCTCCGAAGAATCCAGCTCGCGCACCATGCCGTGTGAGCGCATCATGCGGATAGTCTCGTAGAACTCCTCATCATTGGTGCAGATCATTCCCCCTTCAATGGTGCTAAGATGGTGAGCGTAATAGAAGGAGAAGTTGGAGGCCAGACCGAAAGAGCCGAGCCGGCGGCCCTGGAAAGTTGCTCCATGCGACTCGCACACGTCTTCGATCAGTGGCACACGGCGCCGCTCCAGTTCTTCGAGTAGTTCTTGGGTGAGGGCATTGTAACCCAACACGTGAGTTAGGAAGACAGCCCGTGTCCGTGGAGTCAGTCGGGCAATCACCTGTACGGGATCCATACCGAGTGTGCGTGGGTCGATATCGACGAAGACCGGCTCGAAACCGCAGTGCAACACGGCGGCGATGTCCGAGACCCAGGTGAGGGGGGGAACGATGACCTCACCGCCTCCCATAAGTGCCTTCAGTGCCGCCAGTGTCAACAGATTAGCAGATGAGCCGGAGCTGACAAAGATGCTGTATTTCACTCCCAACCACTCAGACCACTCGCGCTCGAAGGCACGGACCTGAGCTGCATGAGTGAGGATCGGCTCATCTTGCTTCAGATAGTCAATGACGGCATCGAGATCGGCTCGTGTAACGTTGTCTCGCATCAGGGGCCAGTCGAGTCCTTCGCGTTTGCTTTGTATGGCTTCCATTAGAAAGGCCCCTTGAAAATAAAGGAATTCAGCTCCGATCGTTCGCGCGGCATCCAGCCGGTCTTGGTTCCTTCTACCAAGTCGCGTGCAGCCGCGGCGATAGTGCGACTGTCGGGGTAGTAGAGTCGCTCCAAGCTCGGAGCTGTCGGACACGTGACCGGGGCAAAACCCATTCGCCGCATACGGAAAGAACAGTGCCCTTGCAAACGCTCGGCCACTTGAGCGATGATCTCCGCGGCGGCGCCGCAGCAGACCCAACCGTTGTCGACTACCAAGAGCCGGCCGGTCTTCTCTACTGATCGAACGATGGTATCAATATCGAGCGGACTAAGCCAGATCGGATCGATCACCTCAGCCTGAATGCCGATCTCTTCGAGGTAGAGCCGAGCCTTCAAACACTCGCTCTGCATCTGTGAGATGCCCACCAGCGTCACGTCTTGACCGACCGCAGTGATCCGTGCTCGGCCAGGAGTGACGGTGTAGGTGTGGGCCGGAACTGGTCCGTTCTGGAAGTGCAGGATACGGTGCTCAACATAGAGGACCGGGTTATCATCACGGATAGCTGCGATCAAGCATCCTTTGGCGTCATAGGGCGTAGTCGGGGCGACGACCTGGAGTCCCGGAACGTGCATGAAAAAGCTGTATAAACCCTGGGAGTGCTGCGCTCCCTGGCCCCAGCTCTTGCCGATCATGGAGCGCACGACCAACGGTATGGAGACTTTGCCGCCGTACATATAGCGACTCTTGGCAGCCACGTTGATAAGTTGGTTCATGGCCAACATCAGGAAATCCATGCGGATGTGCACGTGGATGGGCCGCAAGCCGGCCAAGGCCATACCGATGGCCGTTCCCGTCATGGCATCCTCAGATAAGGGTGTGCCGAAGACGCGGCTGGGGCCGTACTTCTCCAAGAGGCCGCGGGTAGTACCCTGGATGGCCTTGGGATCATCCACGTCCAGACCGAATACCAGCACGGAGGGATCGCGCGCCATCTCTTGATCCGTGGCTTCACGGATGGCATCGACGTAGGACAGCGTGCGCTCGCCAGGAGTTGCTCGTGTGGGGCGTTTCGCGGAGGCACGAATAACGGACGGTGACATAGGGGTATTCCTCTCACAGGACATCGGTATAGAGTTCCGCCGGTTCTGGCTCCGGGCTTTCCTCGGCAAAAACCAGTGCCGCCTCCACCTCGGCTTCCACTTCCTCTTGGATCTGCTCACGCCGCTCCGGCAGGAGCATCGCTCCCAAGCGCGTTACTTGATCGGCTTCGATCCAGGGAGTAGCCTCATCTTCTGTCCGGTAGCCGAGGTGGAAATCGTTATTGGGTCCGACGTGCTCGCGCCAACGGTAGGTCATGACCTCGAAAAAGTGAGGGCCGCCTCCCGCACGGATTTTGGCCGCTACGGTCCGCGTTCGCTCGAACAGGTAAAGGACATCGTTGTGTTCGATTCGCTCCGCCGGAATACCATAGGCTCGCGCGCGAGCGCAGATATCCGGCCTGCCCTGGCGTCGCTCCTGGCTCGTGTGAATGGCATAGCCATTATTTTCGCATATAAAGAGGATAGGTAGACACTTGAGAGCGGCAAAGTTGAGACTTTCGGCAAACACTCCCTCTTCACTGCCGCCGTCGCCGAAGAAACTGGCAACCAGTGCATCCCGCCCTTGATACTGCAGGGCATAGGCATAGCCCACAGCGTTGGCGATGGTAGTGCCAACCACGGCGGAGGCACCCATCATACCGACTTCGGTACTGATGAGGTGCATGGAGCCGCCTTTGCCTCGGGTGCAGCCAGTGGCCTTGCCGTACAACTCAGCAGCCATCGCCTTCATGTCACCGCCTTTGGCCAGGTAGAGAGCATGGCCGCGGTAGGTGCCGAAAACCACATCATCCAACCGCAGCGCTGCACAAACACCAACCGAGACGGCCTCCTGACCGATCGACAGGTGGATGGGACTTTTGATCTTGTCGGTTGGGTAGACGCGAGCAAAGGCTTCTTCCAGCCGGCGGATGCGGTACAGCGATCTATACAGCCTTTCGAGCATTCCTGTTCTCCTGGGAGGCAATGTGGCGGAGGAACCAGTCGTAAGTTTCGGCCAGAGCAGTATGGAAATCGGTGGATGGAGACCAGCCCAGTTTCATCAGAGGCTGCGAATCCAGGCACTTGAGGGGCATGCCGTCGGGGCGGCTGGTATCGAAACTCAACCGGCCGCGGTAGCCGACAACGTTGACGATAGCGTTGGCCACTTCAGCAATCGATAGTTCTGGACCGCCACCGAGATTGATTGGCTCATCAGCGTCGTAGTTGCGCATGACATACAGACAAGCATCGGCCAGATCGCGGGAGTAGAGGAACTCGCGGCGAGGACGTCCACTGCCCCAGATGCGGACCTCGGCCTGGCCCCGGCAGCGCGCCTCGTGAATCCTGCGGAGCAGTCCAGGAATGACATGGGAGTCCTCGGCTCTGAAATCATCATGCGGGCCAAAGGTGTTGGTGGGGATAGCCGTGATGAACGACGCCTCATATTGGCGGCGGTAGGCTTGGCATAGCACCACTCCGGCCAACTTGGCCATAGCGTAGGCCTCGTTGGTTGGTTCCAGCGGCCCGGTCATCAGCGACTCAACACGCATCGGCTGGGGGGCCAGACGCGGATAGCTGCATGAGCTGGCCAGGTAAAGAAGCTTGGCAACGTCGTAGCGATAAGCATTGTGGATGACGTGGACAGTTGTCAAGAGATTGTCGCGCATGAGTTGGGCGGGATAGCTCTGGTTGGCGTGGATGCCTCCGGTTGGTCCCGCGGCCACAAAAACGTATTCCGGACGCTCGGCGGAGAAGAAATCCTCTACCTGCCAGGGACAGGTCAGGTCCGGCTCGTCGGGCGGCTCGCCGACCAGGTTGGTGTAGCCGCCGGCCCGTAGCCGTTCGCGCAACGCCGTCCCGATGAGCGTATCGCCTCCGGCGATGTAGATGCGTGATGTCTCGTTCACCCGCTCCTCCCCTTAAGCGGCGCTCGCCCAAGCCTTGCGGCGGGCCGCCTTCTGGCCTTGGCGGACCTTTTCCACCTGTTGGTAATCGATACCTGGTTCGTAGAAGATAACTTGACTCCCTCCCGACTCAAATGCGAAGGGCACGTGAATCAGCTGCTTGAGCGCTTCTACAATATCCTGATGCTGCTCTGGCGGCGCGAATAGCAGCAAAAAGCCGCCGCCCCCGGCCCCGGTCAGCTTACCACCGATCGCTCCCGCAGCACGCGCGCGCTCATAGAGAGCATCCACCTTGGTAGTGGACACCTTGTCACTGAGGCTGCGTTTGGCCTCCCAGGCCTCGTGGAGCAACTCGCCAAACACGCGGATGTCTTTGCCGCTCGTCAGGATGTCAATACTCTCTTCGACCAACTCCTGTAACAGCCGCAGCTGCCGGCGCCGCGAATCGATTCCCTCCACGTAGGTCTTGGCCACTTCCGCTGCCGTGCGCGCAATGCCAGTGTAAAAGAGCATGAGGTGCGCCTGAAGCTCGGCCCGGCGTTCCGGGGACAGCACAACTGGAGCGGCGACAATCTCGCCGTTGCTCTCGAAGCGCACATGCCGTAGTCCGCCATAGGCGGCCATGACTTGGTCCTGAGAACCGACCGTCTCGCCTAGCACTTCCTGTTCGAGGTAGATGCTTTCGGTGGCCAGTTGTTTCTTGGACGGCATTCGGCCGTTGAGGGCGTGCAAGGCGTGGAGTAAGCCGACGGTGAAGGCCGAGCTGGAACCCATGCCGCTGCGCGCCGGTAAATCGCCGTCGTGGTGCAACTCGATGCCGCGATCGATCCCCAAGAACTTCAGTCCCTCCCGCACAGCGGGATGGCGGATCTGAGAGATAGTCTGACAGGTTTCGATCTCGCGGTAAACCAGGCGGATGCGGTGCTCAAAGAAAGGCGGCAAATAACGACAAGTAAGATAGCAATACTTGTCTATAGTTGCCGCCAGCACGGCCCCGCCATGCTGACGATACCAGGCCGGATAATCCGTTCCGCCTCCGAAAAACGAGATACGGAAAGGCGTTCGGGAGATAATCATGCCCCAACTCCTCCCTGTTGCGGCGCTGTCCGTCTCCAGGGCGGACTTCGCCTGCGGATGCGAGTGTATAACGGAACAAGATCTGAGTGTCAAGGTTGCCGGAGTCCTCTCGTCCGCGTTCCTCGATTCGACTTGATTCAGCACAGACGGCAGTGCTACAGTATGTTTCCCCGCTCGTTCGCCGCGCCGACAAGGGATGCCCTTGTTGGCACGGCGAACGGGTATCTTGCGTGAGGACGATTATGCCCTTTATCTCCTGCATCCTCCTCAGTCACAACAAGGCAGATCATGTGGGCGACGCGATCGACAGCTTGCTTGCTCAGACGTTTCTCGATTGGGAAGCCGTGATCTTTGATAGCGGCATCTTGTACGATCAAGGTTTCTTTTCGACCCTGCCGGCGCTCAAAGACCCGCGCTTTCGTCTGATCCGCTCCTGGGAAACGGAGGAATTGCGGCAGACGAAAACGATCGCTTCCTGGTGTTTCAACGAGTGCTTTCGTAGGAAATTGCTTAATGGTTCATTCATTACTTATCTCTGCGACGACGACCTGCTTTACCCCAATGCCTTTCAGGCGTTCCACGATTTCGCCCAGACCCATCCGGAAGCGAAGGCCATGTATGCCTCCATCGATATGTCGGCCGTCACTCCGGAAGGAGAGAAGTTGATCTATCAGGAGCTGCTCGCCAAGGAGGTGAAGGGAAGCTGTTGCGGCGGCGGGCCGCTGGATTGTCAGGTGGATTATTTGCAAGTGTGCCACAAGGCCGAGTTGTTCGATCTCTTCCCGGATGGGGAATTTTGGCCGGAGGACCGCGACGTCATCACCCACGCCGACGGTGTTTTTCTGGAGAAAATCGGCAGTCGAGTGCCGATTTGCCCTATTCCGGTCAAGATCGGGGAAAACCGCAAGGTCCCGCTCAGCATCAATAGCGGCGGAGAACGGCTGGAGGTGCTTCTGGAAAGTTATCGGCGAGACCGTATGTGTAAATTAGCGAACGATGAAGAGGAGGCGTTGTTGCGCTACCGGATCGCCGACAAGTTGAACGAAGCGTTTCAGTGCGTGCCTCTCCTTCACGGAACTGCGAAGAAGCTCATCCTCGCCAGCTGGCGTGTCTGGAAGCGTGCCACGCGGAGGAGCGCCTGACGCCAACAAATTCGTCTGTTTAACCGCGAGCCGCAGGCAAGCACAGTCGCGCTCGCCCACAGCTCACGACTAAGCAAAGGCATTCGGGGACAATTCCTTAGCTCGACTGATGCCAAAAATGGAGTCGATGTGCGAAAATCGGCTTGTTTTCAAGCGTTTTTCGCAATCGGCTTCTATTATAAGATATTTAGGGCATTTATTATAATATATTGCGGTTGAAGCAGTTACGGTCCAGTCAAACATTTGGCACAAGTCGAGCTTCAGCCGCCTTTTGGTAGTGGAGACGTAACAAAACAGGAGGAAGTTTACTCGCCATCTTCCTGTTCCTGTTACTGGAGAATGAGGACACCGCCAGGGACGCTTATAAAAAAGAGAAAACTGCAAGACAGACTTGCCGCCCGCCCCGCTGCGCTGCAACATGGCACGGACGCCCCTGTTTATCTCCAAGTAAATTCACGAGGATATTATGCGATTGGCAACCATTCAAACTCCAGCCGGCCCGCGAGCAGCCGTGCTTCAGGGTGAAGATTACATCGATCTACATGCCACGCGGTCCGACCTGGCTCCCCGTGTAAGAGAATTGCTGGCCGCTGGCCCCGACATGCTTCGCAATGTGGCCGAAGTGGCGGCGCGGCCGGATGCGGTGCGTTATCCCGCTGCTTCTGTAAAGCTGCTCGCTCCCATTCCTGATCCGCCAAAGGTCATTTGCATCGGCCTCAACTACCGCGATCACGCCACCGAAAGCGGTGCGCCTATCCCCAGAGAGCCGGTCCTCTTCAGCAAGTTTGCTACAGCCATCATCGGTCCCGGCCAAGCCATCCGCCTGCCGGCCGTCAGCCGGGAAGTTGATTATGAGGCGGAATTGGTGCTGGTCGTTGGCAAGAAGGGACGTCGGTTGAGCGCAGCCGCTGCCCTGGATCATCTGGCTGGCTGCACCATCGGCCATGATGTCTCGGCCCGCGACTGGCAGCTCAAAAAAGACGGTAGACAATGGCTGGCTGGCAAGACCTTCGACACCTTCGCGCCGATCGGCCCTGTCTTGGTAACAATGGACGAGTTAAACGACCCGCATAGTCTTTCCATCCGCCTTCGGCTAAATGGCCAGACGATGCAGGACAGCAACACGCGGCAGATGATTTTTCGGGCGGGCGATTTGCTCGCTTATATCTCGCAGGTCGTGACACTGGAGCCGGGCGACCTGATTTTCACTGGCACACCATCAGGTGTCGGCTTCACGCGCAAACCGCCAGTCTTCCTTAAGGACGGCGACGTGGTCGAAATCGAAATCGAAAAGATCGGCATCCTACGCAATCCCGTCGTACAGGAATGAACCGCTCACGGAATGATGGCGAACGGCACGCGCTGAACACTGGACTTTGCAGGGGGTTGCGCCAGTGGTGGGGGTGGCGGTTCTTTGACAGCGCTGCGTGAGTTGAGGAAGCTCCATTCCGACGGTAACTCGGATGATATCTGCCGAAGCTGGTCTGATGCCAGACGACGCGGCCGGGGTATTTCTTCTTCTAGCTCCGGCGGCAGTGGTGGCACTTTCTCGCTATAGGGCACACGTGTGGCTACCACGGCCAACTCGCGAGCCAGCAGCTCGCGCGTTTGCGGATGCGTCGGCGAACCAAAATGCCAGACGTTACGATAATGAAGGTTTTCCGCGCGGTCTATCTTGGCGTCCCAGAAGCAGCCCGCCGCCAGGATGTTGACCACGCGGACCACGTTCTCCGGCTGTGATTGTGGCGAATTGTCCAGAGTGTAACCGCCCAGGTAAACTAACAAATCAATGACGATGCCGTCCTCCTTGACGGCGTTGACCAATTCACGCGCCACGTTGGCCCCGAAGCTGAAACCAATCACTACGAAGCGCGTCTGCGGTTCTTCTTTGTGGAGGCGGCGCATCTCTTTTTTGAACGACCATAAGTGATACAGTTGGCCGTAATGCGTTTTGATGTAGCCGAGTTGCTGGATGTATTCCGTCAAGCCACTGAGGTTGGCCAGGTCGAGGGGATCCAGGCCGTGGATGAGAAAGACATGGACGTGGTTGCGGCTGGGGGCGGGGATCTTCTCGCTCAGAACGACTTGCTCCTTGGGTGGCATATCCAGCGAATGGACAAAGCTGAGGCAGCCTTGTTCGCTGAGCAAACACAATCCAGCCCACAAAGCAACGCTGAGCCGCCGCCAACATCCCTGTTGCGTCATGTCTGCGTCCTTCCCAGATGTTTCTCGCCGATCCGAGCTGTGCCCTGGAGAGCGGTAATTGCCTTCGCTCTCCAGGGCACAGCCCTGCGCCGGTTGACTGTCCTGCCGATTTTCCTCTTTTTTCGGATTCTCTCGTATCTTCCCTCCATGCGAAGCAAAACAACTGGTGCCAATCTGGCCTGGACACTGCGGGTAATTCCGAGAATAAGCATAAATCCGGCGTAACGTTTCTCCGTGGAGCCTGGAAATGCGGAGGGAAGAAAATGGAAGAGATAAAATCTGCCTCAACCGAACTTCCTGTCTTTTCTTCTTCTCTTCTCTTTTGTGTTCTTCTCTGTGCTTCTGGGGTTGGCTTTTCCGCTTCACCGCCGGCGCCGGTCAAGACGCTCGATGCCGGGAACATCTTGGCTACCTTGGGCGGCGGTTCGGTAGATGCCTTGGCCGGTTCGCTGCGTGGCTTTCTGGTCAAGGCTATGCCATCGCCGCTCTACGAAGACACGCAGCACTGGGGGCTGCAAAAGCCCGTGTCGGAGATCAAGTGGCGCGGCCAAGGCTTTCATGTCTATCCGGAAAAAATCATCGTGATGAAGAACGACGGGCGCTGGTGGAAAGTGCGTGTGACGGCTGAGCGTTTGCCGGATACGCTCATCTTCGACCTGCGCGATGCCCACGTTATTGAACCGGGTCGCATGACTTTCACCGCCTTCATTTCATTTGATGCCCATATCACTTACGACAAGCAGAACTGGCATACGGGTCGGCGCATCTATTCGGGAAGCGTTCGGGCACGATTGCGCATCAAGCTAACGCTGCACTGCGAGGCCACAGCACAGCTGGACAGCAGCGGCGGTTTGTTGCCGGATGCCGTGTTTCGCCTGCGTGTGCTGCAAGCAGAGTCGGACTACGATAATGTGGTGGTCGAACATATTGCCGGTTTGGGCGGTGAAGCGGCCAAGCTGCTCGGCGACGCAGCACGCGGCAGCATCAAACAATGGCGGCCCTCGATGGAGCGCCAACTGCTTGCCAAAGCCAATGCTGCCATCGTGAAAGCCGGCGATACCAAGGAAGTACGCATCAGCCTGTCGAAACTGCTGAGTAAAAAGCACTAATCCACCGTGACGACCTTGCCCGATAGCACCGATTGACATTCCTTGTGGCACAGCACCAGGGCATCGCGGGCCAGCTGAGCGCGGAGGAGATCCGGTTCGCAGCCGCTTTGGACGCCTTCGACCGCCATCTGCATCTCATTCGTGAATGCTGCCGTTGCCTCGGTTGATCCCTTCAGCTTCGGTTGCTTGGCCTTACCGTCTTCGGTCAACACGGTCAACGGCTGCGTGCCGGATTCATAAAGCAGCGTCGCTTTTTCCAGGTAAATCTCGTAACCATGCACGAATTCCCGGCCTTTTTTCGCCAGTGCGCCGCTGCTACACGAGAGAACAGGAGTACCGGAATCGTAGAGATATTGAGTCGTCAGATAAGTGACGGTGCTGCCGTCGGGCACCAAGCCGGTAGAGAAGACCTTACGCGGCGCACCGGCAATCAGGCGGATGAAGTGGGTATCGTGGATGTGCAGATCGACGGCAGGTCCGCCGGTTTTGCCGGCGTCGGCGATGTCTGTGGACCAGTCCGGCTGAGCGATAATGCGTTTGAAGTGTCCGGCGAGCAACCGGCCGTAGACGCCGGAGCGAATCGTCTCGGTGGCGAAGGCGAATTCCGGGACAAACGGCAGCACATGGGCGACCAGGAGCAGTTTACCGGCCTTGGTCGCCGTTTGCAGCATGGCATCAGCGTCCTTGCGCGTCAGGGCGATGGCTTTTTCGACCAAGACATGCTTGCCGGCGCGGAGGGCAGCCCGTGCCATGTCGGCATGCAAATGGGTTGGCGTGCAGATGTCGATGAGATCGAGGTTGGGATCGGCGCACATCTCCTCGAAGTGGGCGTAGCGTTTGATGTTGCCCAGATCCATCCAGGTGCCAGCCGGCCCGAAGTTGCCGCGGATACCGCGCCAATCGCCAGCGCGTTTTTTGGCATCGCGCGTGCAAATGGCTGCCACCCGTGCACCGCGCAGCTTGGCTGCCGCCAGGTAATGGATCATGCCCATGAAACCAATGCCTACGATCCCGATCCGCACCATTGCTGGAACTACCTTTTTTTCAAGTCATTGTGTCTTTTCGCGGTTTCCATGAATCCCATCGTCTTCGCCTGTTTTTCCACGTTTTCCGCGAATTCTTTATGCCATTCTTTGTGCCTGCGGCCGGTGGAAAAGCCGTGTTTCATCGAGCATTCTAGAGCGCATTGCAAGCGGGTGTAGCGTCTTCCTCCCTATCCCCTTATAGGGGAGGGCTGGGGCGGGGGTGAGAGCGTCCTAACCCCTACCCCAGCCCTCCCCCACAAGGGAGGAGGGAGGAAGGCCTATAGCCGCTACACCTGCTTGCAATGCGCTCTGGCGATCTGGGACATCTGGGCGACGAGAAATTAATCACGGGGTGTGCCGCTAGATCGTTGGTAAACGGAGTCGCGTCCTTGGGGCGAGCGGGGTTGCGTCAGCCCGCCGAACAGGCTTTCCCATTTGGCCACCCTTGCCCTACGGTTCTGTCCGCTAGACACTTAAGTTGTATAGCAACTCATATCTCATGGCGTTGATCCATGAGCCGTTGCAGTCGTTTCACTTCCTGGCGGAGCCGCATCTGCACCCGCTGGCGGGCGACGTAGACATGCATGACTGGCATGGTGAGCTGGCGAGCTGCCTCGGCGCCACTCTGGTGCAGCAGGGCTGTCAGCCGGAATGCCTCCCACGTGTGTGGCGCAACTGAGCCGCGAACCGTTTGCATCGCTTGTTCAAGCAACTCTTTGTCGAAAGCCTCCTCAAGCCGACGCGCCAGTTCTTGGCGGGCCGGCGCCTCGTCGAGCAGCCGAAGCGACGAGAGATCCTTCCGCCCGGCGGCGCGGTGTTCTTTGATGACAAAACGATTGCAGGCACGTACTGTCACTGTTCGCAGCCAGGCGCGGAAACTCCGGGTTGGATCGTAGCGAAACTCGCGCATGGTTGTCAGCAGCTGCTCGAGAACGATCTGGGTGACATCTTCGGCGTCGGCCTGCTGGAGGCCTCGCTCCAGGCACCAAGCCTGTATGTACGGCTGATAGCGTTGGATGAACTCCTTCCAGGCATGTTCATCGCGGACCTCCTGCGAAAGACGCATGAGAAGAGAGTAAGGCGTGTCCCGATCCGTAAGCGGCATTGGCGTCCTCCCAAGAACGGCAAGAACGGCGCCCCACCAGATTCCGTGTTAGATCGGTAAGGTCCGCTGGTAATATGGTAACAGACGAGTTTTCCTGAATACAAGGTGCGATCATGAAGGATTGCCCCGCGCCTGCGTTATTGGTACGTGCTTTCACGGTCCAACTGCTTGAGGACGTCGAGGATCCTGTCATCATCGCTCATGTCGAGGTCTGCGCGAACTGTCAGTCTCGGCTGGAAGCCCTGCTGGCTGACGATGCCGGTACCCTGGTCAGCGGGGAGCCGTCCGATGTCTGTGCGGAGGAGTGTCCTGCTCATCAGGAAAAGACCATCGATTTTCCCCAGAGCCATTCGGCCGTGCTCCGCCAGGCCGAGAATCCACGCGCCGAAGAAATATCGCTGCCCGACGTGCCCGGCTACGAAATCCTCGGCCGGCTCAGCCGAGGAGGGATGGGCATTGTCTACAAGGCCCGGCACCAAAAACTAAATCGCATCGTGGCCCTGAAGATGATCCTGGCCGGCGAGCACGCAGATGAAGACCAGGTTGCTCGTTTCTACCGAGAGGCGGAAGCGGTTGCTCGCTTGAGTCATCCCAACATCGTGGCGATCTATGACATCGGCCTGGCCAACGACAGACCGTATCTTGCGCTGGAATACCTGCCGGGCGGCAGCCTGGAACAGTTGTTCCGCCAAGGTCCTCTGCCACCTCGACAAAGCGCTCAACTCCTCGCTACATTGGCCCAGGCAGTCCACACGGCCCACCTGGCCGGCATCGTCCATCGGGACCTGAAACCAGCCAATGTACTGCTGGCCGAGGATGGCACGGCCAAAATCACGGATTTCGGGGTGGCCAAGCGGTGCGAAGCACCGGAGCAGACGCAGATCGGTCAGATCATCGGCACGCCAGCGTACATGGCCCCCGAACAAGCCAAGGGAGAATCCAGGAGCGTCGGCCCGGCAGCGGATGTTTACGCCCTGGGCGCCATCCTTTATGAGGCGTTGACCGGCCGGCCCCTCTTCCAGGGCGATACCGCGCTGGTGATCCTGGACAAGATCCTGAGCGATGACCCAACACCGCCCCGCCAACTGATTCCGGGAGTGCCAGCTGATCTCGAGACCGTTTGCCTCAAAGCGCTGCACAAGGAACCGAAAGACCGTTACGCCACGGCTCAGGAGTTCGCCGACGAGCTGGACCGCTTCCTGCACGATGAGCCGGTACGGGCCCGGCCGCTGTCCCGCGTGGAAAAAATCTACCGCTGGTGCCGTCGCAATCCCACCCGGGGCGGGCTGCTAGTTGCCTTAACCGGCCTGATGCTGATGGCGGCCCTGGCAATTGTTCTTGTCTTCGACCAGATGCAGCTGCGGCAGGAACACGAACGAACCGAAAAAGCCCTGGCTGCCGAGCGAGAGGCCGATCGCAAGGAGAAGCGCTGCCTGTATGTCAATGACATTTACATGACAGATCGGCTTTATCATGACAATCAGCTCTTCCGCGCCCGGCAATTACTGGAAGGCTGTGCTGCGGACCAGCGCGGCTGGGAGTGGCACTATCTTGACCGCATCACCCACGCCGACCTGCTCAGCCTGACCGGCCATACGCAACCTGTGCATACCTTGGCGTTCGCGCCGCAGCGGCGGTGGCTGGTCAGCGGCTCGGGCGACGGTTCCCTCGTCTTCTGGGAGACGGGCACTGCCCAAAGGCTGCTCACCCTGCCGGTGAAGGCAGGGCCTGTCTGGGGGGCGGCTTTCTCTCCCGATGGAATGCGGCTGGCAAGCGTGGCGGGGTCCAGCCGCGATTCAGGAGAGTTGATCGTCTGGGAGCTAGGGACTGGGGCGGAGCCGAAGCCTCGCGAAGCAATCCGCACTCGGTTGGCGGATCAATTGGGAGAGCGGGCGGCGGTTGGCTACCATCCCAGCAAACCGCTGCTTGCCGTGGCGACCGGCGTGCGGGCCGGTCAGCCGGGCTGCTTGCTCTTGCTGGATGCCTGCGGCAACGAGGTTCGGCGCTGGTTGGCCAGCGCCGATCAAGGCTGCGTGGCCCTGGCCTGGTCTCCCGACGGTCGCCGGCTGGCTGCTTCCTTCATTCCTGCATTCCACCAGCCCACTGCATCAGCAAGGGACGTTCTCGCTGACGCGACGAGCGAGCAAGGAAAGGTTTTGTCCGGCGAGGTCGTCATTCTCGATCCAGACCAACCGGAGCCGATCTGCCGATTTGAGGCGAACGATGGTCAGACTGTAGCGCTGGCGTTCAGCCCGGATAGCCGCATCTTGGCAAGCGGCGGTTCCGACCGATCGATCGAGCTGCGGGACACCGAAACTTTCACGTTGCAAAAGATGTGCGGCGGACATTCCGGGGCTATCACCAGTCTGGCTTTCACTCCCGATGGTCAACTGGTCAGCAGCGGGATGGATACGACTGTCCGCATCTGGGATCGGCACCGGGGGCAGGAACTGTTCATCCGCCGCGGACATTACGGGCCGGTGCGCTGCCTGGCTATCCAACCGGAGACCGGGTTGATCTTTTCGGGGAGTGATGACATCACCATCAAAGCCTGGCGGGCCGAGAAATCTCAGGAAGCCGAGGTTTACCGGCTACATCAGTCTGCCGCATCCGCCCTTGCCTTCAGCCCAGATGGGACTGCGCTCATCAGTGTTGGGCTAGATGGAGCTGTCTGGCGGATCGATCCAACAGGCAGACAACGGCCACGGCGGCTGCTTCAAGAGCAGCGGCCGTTGCGGCAGGTCCGTTTTCTCCCCCAAAGCCAGACCATCCTAGTAGCAGGCGGCGACGAGGAACCGGGCCTCGATGATGGGGTTGTCCGTTTTCTCGATGCGCGCGACGGCAGTCTATCGGATAAGCTGGATACCCAGCTGGTGCTGATCTCCTCGCTGTCCGTCAGTCGCGACGGCCGGCGGTTATCCATTGTGGGCCGGACACGGCAACACACCAGTGTCGTTCAGATCTGGGACCTGACCTGCCACCCGCCCCAGGGCCGTGTGGTCCCTGCCGAGTTGTTGTCCGGTACTCCTGTCGCCGCACAACTGTATGCAGGCGGAGACAAATTAATTGTTTTACTATCTCACATAGACAATTTCCGTAACCCCAGCTATGTCTTGCTCGATCTGTCCGAGGACCCTCATCTGTTGCCGAGCACGCGCTACGCGATCGGCGGCCCTTGCTTCGCCGTTTTCAACAAGGAGGAATCATTGATGTTCCTGGGAGGACAAGATCAGGGCTTCAACAAATTTAAAGTCAGTCCGAGCGGCCTGTTCAAGCTCGCGCGCTACAGCGGGCATGCAGGGATCATTCGCAGCGCGGCCCTGAGTCCGGATGAGATGTTGTTCGCCACAGCCAGCGATGACGAAACCATTCGTCTCTGGGACCGGCAGACGGATCGCGAGTTGCTGATTCTGCGGGGGGATGTCGGTCCGATGAATGATGTCGCTTTCAGCCCAACGGGAGATTTCCTGGCTGCCGTCCAGGCTAGTGGTGCTATTTGGGTATGGGATGGCCGGCCACGGCCTGGAATGAGGAGTAATTCTTCGGTTCCAAAGTAGGCGAACGGCCGGCGGACGCCGGCCGTTCGCCAGCATATAGAGGATCTTCGATGCCTTTTCGCATGACACGGACGGCCTTCACACTGATCGAACTCTTGGTAGTAATCGCTATCATCGCCATTCTAATTGCTTTACTTCTCCCTGCCATTCAGAGAGCGCGCGCAACTGCGGCACGTGTTCGATGTGCCGATAATCTCAAGCAATTAGGGGCAGCCTTACACAATTATCATGATACTCAGGGAACCTTTCCTCCGGGATGTTGCATCGGTGGACCTTGGCCGCCGGATCGAAGGCTGGGCTATTACACTCCGCCCTTTAATGCCCCCCCGAACCCGAACCTGAACTACCGCTATGGCCAGCAGTTCTTTACCTTCATCACACGCATCTTGCCCCAACTCGAACAGGACAACATCTATGTCCGCATCGATTGGAATGCCTGGCCCTGGTTTCAGGGAGGGCCGGGTAATTGTCTCAACGCCATTCCGTTGAAAGTGGTTCAATGTCCGGCCGACCCACGCGCCAGCCAGATCTGGACGAGCAGGCCGGAGAATGTCACGACATTGTCTACTCCCGAAAGTCCAAGCGAGACGAACAGCGGCTACGCTGCGGCCCTCACGTCTTATCTGGCCGTTAACGGCACCAATCAGCTGCTTTACGACGGCATCTTGCACGTTAATGGCCGCGTCCGCTTGACCGACATTACAGACGGCACGAGCAATACCGTTATGGTAGGCGAACGGCCTTCTTCCCCCGACCTGTTATGGGGTTGGTGGTTTGCAGGAATTGGCGAATGGCCCTGGTTCGGGGTGCCCGACATCGTGCTTGGCGTCGAGGAAATCGATGTCAACGATCCGCCCCAAACCGAATACGCGGACCACGAGTTTTATCGTCCCGGACACTTGAACGACCCGAATTACTACCATCGTTGGCACCACTGGAGCACGCACCTCAGCGGCAGCAACTGGCTGATGGGCGACGGCTCCGTGCGTTTCCTCACCTACGCTGCGGGCAAGACCACCCTGCCTGCCCTGGCCACCCGCTCTGGGGGCGAAGTCGTTCCCCTGGATTGATGGCCCCTCGAACCCAAGAGATTGCTCATGCGTTGCTTCCTCTCTCTTATCCTTCTCTGGCTCCTGGCCGCGAGCATGACAGGCTGCGGCTCGCAGTCCTCCGCCGATCCCAATCCACCGCCCGGTGTGACTAAGAACCCCGTCTGTCCCGATCCCGAAGCGATCCAGAAGCGCAAACTAAGGCTGATCAATCCACAGAAAGGAAAGATCCCTCCTCGATTGGGGAGCAAGCGATAAAAATGGCTGGGCCAAGGGTCCGTCGAGCATTACGGGCAAGCGATCGGAACCCCCTACAGACAGGCGGCACAGATTTCGGCACCGTCAGGGATGGATGGGAGTTGTCAGCAAGAGTATAGTAGTTCCGGTCGAAATGCCGAATGTCCTTCGTGACAAGGCTTTGTACCTAAAGTCAATTCCTGACAAGGCTTACGACTACCCCCAAGGGGACTCGAACCCCTGTTTTAGCCGTGAGAGGGCTACGTCCTAGGCCGCTAGACGATGGGGGCCTCGCTCTTTTCTTTTATGCAGTTCTCGACCAACTGTCAAGGAGAGCTTGGGTGCTTTGCGTGCCTGCGCCTATTCGCCCATCTTCCGGCGAACGTCGGTCGTTCGCCGGAAAAAAGGTCTCGCGCAAAATTCGTGGGAAAATGCTCTTGACATTGTTCGAACACGTGTTATATTCCGCCACCCTTCAATTCTTGTCGCGAGATAGGAGTCCGCCACGGATGCTCGTGGGGGACAGTCTGTCCGACAACGGGGCTGCGGCTGGGGGAAACAGGCCGCAGGGGGACGGGCCACGCGCCTGGTCACGGAGGAGATGGGGCTTATGCGAATCAAGAGCGTCTGGGGGGCAGGAGTGCTGGCCGCGCTGGCCGCGCTGACCGTGCTGGCGCCAGGGACAACCCTCGCTCAGGAGTCGTGGCCGCAAGGCGGCTTCGCCACCGGCTACGCGCCTCCCGCCGTGCCGCTGCCGTATCCGCTGTACAGCACGCATCCGGAGATCGGCGGGCTGTTTATCGCCGGTTCCTACGTCATGTATCATCAGCAGAATCCGCTCCAGGGCCGCAGCCAGCCGATTGCCTACCGCGGCTTCGTGGCCACCGATGATACGGTGCTGGATGCGGCCGGATCGGCCGGCACCTTCGTCGGTAACCGCAACGTGGCCCTGGACGCCAACCAGGTCAGCGGCCCGTACACCTTCGTACCGGGCTTCCAGTTGGAAATCGGCTGGAAATTCGGCGACGGCTCGGCCTTGACCGCCAGCTTCTGGTGGATCTCCGATGCCCATTATAGCGCCGTCGCCACCTTGGCCGCACCAGGCTATCAGTATCGTTCCGATCAGGCGCAGACGTACTTGACCTCTTTTGTCTACAATTTCCCAGCCGATTTCGCCGGCGCGCCCTTCAAGGTCACCAACCCGCAGGGCACGGCCGGACCGTACAGCGTCTACGGCATCTGGAACGGGGCCAGCATCATGACCATCGAGCTGATCCAGCGGGCCGAACAGTTCTACATGACCTATCGCAAACCGTTCTACGAAACCGAGAATTACCGGGCCTCGGCCCTGGTCGGTCCCAAGTTTTTCTGGATCGAAGACAAGTTCCGCTGGATCACTACCGATCTCAACGACTTCGGCGTGGCCTCACCGGTCTATGTGGGGGTTTACAACAACCAGGTCGATAACCGCAACTACGGTCTGTGGACCGGCTTGCAACAGGAATGGTATCTGGGCTGGGGCGTGGCCCTCATGCTCAACCTGAATGCCGGCGCCTTCCTCGATGTCGCCAAAACGATGGTCGATTATCAGCGTGGCGATCGCGGCGGACCCGAAAACAAACGCACTCGACAATTTGATAAAGCCGCCGGGATGCTTCAGGCTACGCCCAGCATTATGTGGTATCCCCTGGAAGGCATCCAGCTTCAATTCGCTTATGATATCTTCGTCTTCTTCAATCAGGTGAGCTATGATCAGCCCGTGGATTTCAACTATAGCTCGCTGACTCCGCCTTACCATGACACCTGGCGCTGGTTCAACGGCTTCCAGGCAACCATCGCTTTCATCTTTTGAAATCTACCAGGCCGAAGCGTAAGCGAGGGCCACCCTTGCTTACGCTTCGGCCTGGTAGCAAACCATGTCTTCCCCGTTTCCAAAGCCGCCCCAACTTCTTATAATGCCCCCACTTTGACAGCTTCGAGCTAGCGGACAAAAAAGACGCGGCTCATCAAAGCCGCGACCGTAAAGAGCGGGTGTAGTGTACCGCTCCTTTACGGTCGCGGCTCTGTTAAGAATTATGGACAATTATGGACTACGGATGGAAGGAGCATTCATGGCCGAGGACAAAATCGAAGGACGCGAGATGACGTGGCGGCAATTGCTGCCCTGGACGGAGTTGTTCCGCGGCTTTCAGGTAGCGTTCGATCCCAACAAGCTGCTGCTGGCTGCTGCTGGCATTCTGGTCATGGCGTTCGGCTGGTGGCTATTGGCCCTCATCTTCGCAGCCAAGTTCCCCGTCCAACCGCCGGACATCGGGGAACGATACGCCGCTCTATTCCCCAATGATGAGCAGAAACGCTGGGAGCAGTTCCGCCGCGACCGTGACGAATGGAACCTCATGTATGAAACCGCCGGCATCGGCGGCCCCGGGCAAAAATACGATGTCCTCGACCTGGCCGGAAACATGCAGGAGTACAATGAGGTCAAAGCTGCTCTGGCCGCGAACAAACAAGAGATCAAGCCGGCCCTCGATACCCTGAAACTAAGCGAGGCCAAGAAACGCGTCTACCTCGACAGATTGGGCCAACCCAAGCCCTACGCCCGACTGGCGACGTGGCCGTGGTGGGAAGACCGCGGGCCGAATCCGTACCTGCTCGTCACCGGACAGGCCGGCGTTCCCTGGGAGGCAGGACGCTTCTGGGACTGGTTCCTCCGCGATCAGTTCCTGGTCATGATCGAGCCGCTGGTCAAGTTTGTCCAGCCGATCATCTATTTCTTCAGCCCACATTCGACCGGCTACACATCCTTTTACTTTTTCTTGGTAATGCTGTGGACGCTGGCCGTCTGGGCCCTGTTTGGCGGCGCCATTACGCGCATTGCCGCCGTGCAGGTGACGCGCGGCGAGAAAATCGGTTTACGTGAGTCGGTGCGCTTCACTCTCAAGCGTCTCCTCTCCTACCTGATGGCTCCACTATTCCCGTTGGCTCTCGTTTTGGTTGTGCTGATTTTCATGGTGCTGTTCGGCATTCCTCACCTGATCCCGTGGTTCGGCGACATTTTCTGGGATGGCTTGCTGTGGTGGCTGATGCTGATCTGCGGCCTGGTGATGGCCGTTACGCTGGTCGGCCTGGTGGGCTGGCCGCTGATGTCGGCCACCATCAGCACCGAAGGCACCGACAGCTGGGAGGCCGTCAGCCGTTCGTATAGTTACGTCTATCAAAAGCCGTGGCACTACCTCTGGTATAGCCTCGTTGCCATTGCCTACGGCGCGGTGCTGGTGTTTTTTGTCGGCTTCATGGGGTCGTTGATGGTGTATCTGGCCGAGTGGGGCGTGTCGAAGAACTGGTTCGTCTCCCTGGCCAATCGAGAGCCGGCCTACTTGTTTGTCTACACGCCGACCTCGTTCGGCTGGCGGACACTGCTCCTGGAAGGCGCCACCGTTCATGGTCAGAAAGTAGTGGAGAACGGCGTTATCAATCCCGATGCCTACGCCGATTACCTGGATCATATCCGTCCCGATGGGACCACCTATCCATGGCCGGATGAAAAGACCAAGGAAAGAGAAGTACTCAGCTTTGCCAACAAATTCGGCGCCTTCTTGGTCTCTATCTGGCTGGGCGTCATCTTCTTGCTGATGCTCGGTTTCGGTTACAGTTATTTCTGGAGCGCCAGCACGATTATTTATCTGTTGATGCGTCGCCACGTCGATGCTGCCGAACTGGACGAAGTGTATTTGGAAGAGGACGAGCAAGAAGGACCGTATGGTGGACATTTTGTCCCACCAGCTCCACCGCCGCCGCCCACGGCGGTCAAGCCGCCCTCGCCAATGACGATGGTAGAGCCGCCAACACTGCGAACGCCGCCTCCGCCCCCTGAACCGCCGCCTTCTTCCGAGGCACAGCCCGCGTCGCCGTCTCCGCCGCCGTCCGAAGAAGATAGAGGGTAGAGGGTAGAGGATAGAGGTATAGAGGATAGAAGATAGTGACAGAAGATAGGGAATAGCGAAGGAGCCCATATCGCTATCCTTTATCCTCTAGCCTCAATGAGGTAACGATGGCACGGCCAGTCATCTTATTTTCCGGCTCCTGGGCCGACACGCCGCTGGAAGAACTGGCGACGCAGGCCGCCGAATGGGGCTATCAGGGTCTCGATCTCTGCTGCTGGGGCGATCATCTGGAAGTGCAACGCGCCCTCAGCGAAGACGATTACGCGCCGCAAAAGCTGGCCCTGTTCAATCGCCTGGAGCTGAACGTGCCAGTCGTCAGCGCCCATCGGGTCAGCACAGCGGTCTGCGACGTCATCGACAATCGGCACCGCCAGCTGCTCCCCGATTATGTCTGGGGAGATGGTGTGCCGGAAGGCGTGCGCGAACGGGCCGTGCAAGAGATGCTCGATACAGCACGGGCCGCTCAGAAGCTCGGTGTCTCGGTGTTGAGCGGTTTCACTGGCTCACCTATCTGGTCCTACGTTCTGGGCTACCCCGCCCCCAGCGCCGAAGTTGTCGAAGAGGCTCTGCGTGATTTTGCCCATCAGTGGAATCCCATTCTCGATGTATGCCAGGAATGTGGTCTCAAGTACGCTTTTGAAGTCCATCCTGGTCAGCTGGCTTTCGATCTGTACAGCGCCGAGCGCGTTCTCGACGCCCTGCACGGTCGAGAAGAATTCGGTTTCACCTTCGACCCTAGCCATTTGCACTGGCAAGGCGTTGATCCCGTTGAGTTCCTGCGCCATTTCCGGGAGCGCATTTTCCATGTCCATATCAAAGACTTGGCGATCACGCTGAATGGCCGAACCAGCTTGCTGGGGTCGTATCTCCCCTACGGCGACCCGCGCCGCGGTTGGCAGCCGCGCTCCCCCGGCCGCGGCGGCATCGATTGGGAATCGATCATCCGTGCTCTCAATGAGATCGGCTACGACGGCCCCTTGGCGATCGAATGGAAAGATCCCGGCATGGACCCTGCCTTTGGTGCGGAGGAAGCGTGTAAGTTCGTTAAACGTCTCGATTTCGATGCCGCGCCGCCTAGCAGCGAGCAGGCATTCCGTTGAGTTAAGTTTCCCTACCCGTCCGCCGTACAAGCAAGGGGTACCCCTTGCTTGTACGGCGGACGGGTATAATGGTTACTGGAGGCCCTACTATGGATCCCAATGATTTGCGTAATGAAGCCTTAAAGCGCGAATGGACCGATCAGTTTGTCGAGGTCAATCCGGATCGGCCGGAGTTAAAGCGCTTTGCCGGCATTGTTGGCCGCGTTGTTACGGTCAATCAGAACAACAAGGCGCTGGTTGATTTCCAGGACGGCGCCTGGTACGACATTGCCGCTTCCGAGGAATATCTGCGCAAACTCGATCCCACTGTCGCCAAGGCCAAATACAAGAACGTCAACAGCGCTCAGCCCATCCCCGAAAAACAGGGATAAAATGATTCTGTTGATCGACAATTACGATTCGTTCACTTACAACCTGGTGCAGCGGCTCGGGGAACTGGACAGCGGCATCGATGTGCGTGTCTTCCGTAATGATTGCATCACGGTCGAGCAAGTGGCGGAGTTGAAGCCGTCGCACATCATCATTTCCCCAGGCCCTTGTACGCCGCGCGAGGCCGGTGTCTCCAACGACGTGCTGCGCCGCTTTGCCCCGACGATTCCAATCCTCGGCGTCTGTCTGGGCCATCAATGCATTGGCCACGTCTTCGGCGGCGAAGTGGTGCGCAATGATCGCATCATGCATGGCAAGACTTCACCCATTCATCACGACAATCAAGGTGTTTTCCGCGGCCTGTCCAATCCGTTTGAGGCGACACGCTATCACAGCCTCGTTATTCGCCGCGATACACTTCGCAATCCCGATTTCGTCATCTGCGCGTGGACGCAAGAAGGTGAGATCATGGGCGTGCGGCACCGCAGCTGGCCGCTGCACGGCGTGCAGTTTCACCCGGAGAGCTTTTTAACAATTGAAGGTCCAAAATTGCTCAAAAATTTCCTGGAGATCACCAATCGCAACACCATCTCACCAACTACGCTGCGCTCGATGGTGTAGCTGTCCAAGAGCGACGAGCGAGCGCGGCCTTCCGAGCCAGCCCTGACCACCAGTGCGGGACAAGGGTCGGCCACAGAGGACGAATTCATAGAAATCTCCGTCAGCGAAGAGCAGGCGAGAGATGATCCGATGAGAAGTTTTTACTGATCGGCGGCGACGATGCAACCGGCCAGATCGGTCTGCGGCGTCTCGGCTTCCGTTTCCGGCGCGGCCAGGAAAACTGCGCGAAATGGCACGTTCATCTGATGAATGGTCGGCGAACGTCTGTTGGTGCGCTTATCCCCAGCCAGCGGACGCTGGCCGTTCGCCGTTCCAGCCAACACGCTCGGCGACGCTTCGATGCTCTTGCACGGCCCCACTTCGATAAAAGGAATTTCTTCCGGCTCTGCGAGCATTGGCCCCGCATCTTCAATCGGCACCGCACGTGCCGAGGCGCTCTCGCTCGATTCGCTGGAATCACGTTTTAATGCGTCCCACACTCGGCCCATAGGAGCTTCCTCCCCGCAGCCTTCTCAACAATCCCTTAGCCTGCGTGCTCTGATGCCAGAATTAGCCGGCATGAAACCGCTTCTTCCTCAAATCCTGCCGACTCAGCAGCATCACCGGCTTGGTCTAGATTTTCGCTCGCTTCTTCATTGGCCAGACCGAGCAGGGCCAACGCTTCCAGCGCCGCCTCGGCATCGACTTGGGCCGTGCCCGCCTCCGCGGCCAGACAAAGTGCCTGATGGGCCGCCTGATTGAGCAAGCGCGGCACGCCGCCCGTCTGCCGGCACAACAACTCCAGTGCCTCATCGGCGAACAAGCGTTCGGGCCGGCCGCCGGCCACGCGGAGATGATGGAGCAAATAATCGGCCGCCTCTTGCAAGGGCAGCGGCTCGACCTCGGCACGGACGGCCACGCGCTGCCACAACGCTGTCAATTCCGGATGCCGCAGCGTTTCCAAAAGAGCGGGTTGGCCTACCAGGATCACCTGAAGCGCTTTGCCAGAACGCGCCTCTAAATTGCCCAGAAGACGCAACTCTTCCAGCAAATCAGGCGTGAGATGCTGGGCCTCATCGAGAACGAGAAGAGTGCCGCGGCCTGCCTCGAAGCCACGCAACAGATAATCGGTCAGGGCCAGGCGCAGCTCTTGCTCGCTGCGCCCTTCATGCGCCCTCCATAGGGCAGCGACAGATCGTAGAGGATGGCTTGCAACAAACCGGCACGGCTGCCGGCGCGGCTGTTGGTCAAAAAGGCGATGTTCAGCGCATTCCCTTGCTGGCGCAACGGCTTGGTAGGGGCAAGGCGTTCGAGCAGGCAATGACAGAGCAGCGTTTTGCCCGTGCCGGGTGCACCGGTGAGGGTCAGGACACCCTCGCCGTCGGCCAATCCGTCGAGCAAGCGGGCGATGGCTCGCTCATGACTGGTAGCGGGATAATAGCGCGCCAGGTCCGGCGTGGCCGGAAACGGTCGCTGTCTCAGGTGAAAATGCGTCGGATAGATCGTACCCATGTCCCCCGGCCCTTTCGCCAAAGCGCTGTTATCGAATTCATCGACGGCCCGACGCCAGAACTTGAGTGCGATCCCTTCCCTTCTCGGTTGACGACGCTTCGGCGAGGTAGCGCCAACCGAGAAGGCCGTCTGTACAAAAAGTAATGAAAGGGCACTTGAACCGGTGTTCGCGGAGACCTATTTTTGAATCATCGCGCTGATTGGGCGACAGCGCGATACCCGGCCGGCCCTCGTATGGGGCCGGCCACTTTTTATACGGGTTCGCTCCGCTTTGCAGAAGCACCGGGAGAATACGACGCTTCTGCAAAGCGGAGTGAACCGGAAATCGACTTTTTTTTTAATGCGGGACTCCATAGAATGCCGCAATGAAAACATCGGCAACCGCCCAAGGAGTCCTCTCCCCTCACACCCAGACTTCTGTAAGGAACCAGCAGCCGCCCCCTTTAGCTGGTTTGCAGGAAACGATTGAACAGGCCGCACATCTACTGCCATCGCAAGGGCCGATCACGGTCTTCATCCACCATAACACGCTGCACGCTTTCGAGGAGTTGCCTTTCGATGAAGCGGTCCAGAAAGGGGCACGGCTCTTCGGCTGTCAACCGTACCTGACGGAAGACCGTTATCGCGAGGAGTTGGTGCGCGGTCGCATCCGCTTTACCGACCTGCGTGAAGTGCTGCGTGAGGATCTGAAACAAGCAGCAGACGAGAAGGTGCTGGACCTCTGCACCCGCTTGGAGCTGCGCTTGGCGATGCTGCTCTATCCGTTGCGAAGCGGCCCGGTCGAGGAGCTGCGGTGGCACGTGGCGGAAACGGACGCCCTGCGGCGCATCCGCCGCGAGGCGGCCTCCGCCGTCCGCGAGCAGTTGATTGCGGAAACGCGCCATTGGTTTCTACGCGATCTGCGTGAGACAGCGGCCGGAATGTCCCCTATCTTGAAGAGCATTTTTGAGCGGCTGAACGAAAGGACAATCGAAGACTGGAGCAATGAAGCGTGGGAAGAGTTTGCCTTGCGGGCGCTTTGGGGGATTTGCTGTCAAGGCGTGGCTGATGTGCCTCCTTTCACCCCGGCGCTACCCGCACCGATCCGGCATCGCGATCTGCTGCTGGCAGCGACGCCGATCCGGCATCGCGATCTGCTGCTGGCAGCGACGGGTGAGGACTCCGATTTGCTGGTTCACGATGTCTTGATCCGCTTTTGCGCTGCTTTTCTCGATCAAGGGCTGGCTCCCTGGCCGCTGCCCTGCCGTGAGGCAGGTTTTTTCCGAGCTTTCTGTGCCCTGTATCGGACTGGTGGGCCTCCAGAGTGCTGGCGGAACGGCTTGGCGAAAGAACTTGCTCGACTGGAGGACGCCCAGGTCAGCCCGCTGGAATCGATCTACGAATCCTTGGCAATCCTCGGTGTTTCCGAA
>Ga0209061_1001439_pt1 | contig 39723 bp, 40 predicted proteins | sample Coa_R1_10_FD_187157 | JGI IMG/M metagenome (GOLD analysis project Ga0209061, IMG submission 187157) | Surface soil microbial communities from Centralia Pennsylvania, which are recovering from an underground coalmine fire - Coalmine... | ecosystem: Environmental > Terrestrial > Soil >... | reverse complement strand
ACGCTGGCGTGTGGCGGGTAGTACGATCGTCCTGGCACGGGAAGTAGCGCAGCTTGGTTAGCGCGCAGCGTTCGGGACGCTGAGGCCGCGGGTTCAAATCCCGCCTTCCCGACCAGCTCAGAGGGGGTGCGCCCTCGCCGGAGCGAGTTCCATGGCACATTTATGGCACATCCCGTCTCGTGGTGTGCCATCGGTGTGCCACAGGCCCTGGGCACGGCTGACCACCCTGAGCGTTGAAAGCGGTCCGTCGCGCTAAGCGCTCCAAGCCTCCAGGGCACATCTACCCGGGCTTGCGGCCCCCACCGAAGCGGCGCACGCCCGGGCTTGCGGCCCCCACCGAAGCGGCGCACGCCCGGGGAGCGGGCCCGGCACAGTAGTCGTCGTCAAGGCGCGGCTGAGCGCCCCGACGAGCGCAAAGTTGATAGCAGAAGGGACCCCCTGCGGGGGCCCCGGCTCCTCATGGGAGGAGCCACCAGAACTCGCCGGACGAACCGGCTCCCTCATGGTAGCGCTCTCTCAGAGCGACGTCTACACGCCGGCCGCTGCTCGTGGCCCGGAGGGCCTGTCACACCGCCCAGGTACGTTGCAGGTCCAGCGCCTCTCGGGAGACCGAGACGAGCCGGATCGAGCTAGGTGGTCCATGCATCTTGTATCATTTCGTGTAGAGAGATGCCGGAACATCCTGGGCTCGGGGGAAATCCAGGTCGACCGTGCTGTCACCTGCCTGGTCGGCAAGAACGAGCCCGGCAAGACCAACCCGCTCCATGCACTCCGTACGGTCAACCCGGCCCCAACCGGCCGTGACTTCGACGAGCAGCAGTACCCTCGACGGCTCCAGAAGGAGTGGGCTGCCCTGTTACTTCGGGGCCCTGGGCGCGCTGCATCCCGAGGTTGCGAAGGCGCGTGACGTCGTGGCCGGCGTCGGTGACGGGCTCGGCGAGCTCGACCGAGAGGCACTGGTCGACGAGGAACCTCATGCCCCGCGACGGAGCGGCACGTTCAACGACAGGCTCTGGCTCGGCCTTCGCCGTTGCCGACCAGCGCCTACGTCCAGTCATCTGGGCTCGACATGGTCAGCCAACAGGATGTCGATGAACGTTGGCTGAGCGAGGGGTTCCCGCCCATCGCGCGGATGGCACATTTATGGCACATCCCGTCTCGTGGTGCGCCATCGGTGCGCCACAGGCCCTGGGCACGGCTGACCACCCTGAGCGTTGAAAGCGGTCCGTCGTGCTGAGCGCTCCAAGGCCTCCAAGGCATCTCTCACTGCGCTCCCGTGATCTGAGACGGCCCGCCTTGGGCGCGGCGCCCCTTCATGAGCCGGCCTGCCACGGCCTCGGCCGCCCTCCGGTCGGCGTTGCTCGTCGCCTGGGCATAGATGGCAAGGGTGAGGCGCGGGTCGGAGTGGCCGAGGCGCGCCTGGACGGTCTTCAGGTCCACCCCCTCGGCGACCAGAGCTGTGGCATTGGCCCGGCGCAGGTCGTGGAAGGTCACACCCTGGACACCCGCCGCCCTGCACGCTGGCAGCCATACCCGCTGGCGCCAGTGCGCGTAGTCGATGACCCCTCCTTCGGCCGAGACGAAGACCAGCGCTTCCGCGTCGCCGGCGTTGAGCCCTCTCGCCGCCAAGTGCTGGGCCAGCATGTCCACGAGCTCCGTTGGCAGCGCGAGCGTCCGGTGCCCAGCCCTTGACTTTGGCGGCCCGAAGACGATCCGCCCGTGGGCTACGCGTGTCGCTTGTTCCGCGACGGTGAGGCGACGGTTGAGGAAGTCGATGCGCCCGACCCGCAACCCAGCGCACTCACCCCAGCGCAACCCGAGGAGAGCGGCCAGCCACACCATCGGCTCGTTCTCGGGCCCTACTGCCTCGGCCAGTGCGGCGACCTCCTCCGCCGTCAGGACATGGTGCTCTGGCGCGGGAGGAGCAGGCAGCTTGATACCCCGGCACGGCGAGCGGACGAGGCGGTCGGACTCGACGGCGGCCCTCATGAGCGCCCTGATCACGTCGTACTGCCTCCTCACCGTTCGCGGGGCGGCGCGTTGGGCCCAAGTGTTGACCAGGCGCTGCACCTCCGCAGGCGTAACCGCCGCCAGCTGGCGGTTCCCAAGGGCCGGGAGCACGTGCAGGCGGAGGACCGACTCGTCTCGCGCCAACGACGAAGAACGCTTCGCCGGGTTCGACCTCAACCACTCGGCTGCCCACTCGCCGACGGTCACAGAGGAGCGTCGTGGGTCGACCCAGCTCCCGCGGCTCCTGTCGGCTACCTCGCGAGCTTCGTAGGTCTCGGCCTCCCTGCGAGTCCTGAAGCTCTGCTTGTACTGGTGCCCGTCGGGCGTCCTGAGCCGCACATCGTAACGAACGCCCCGACGCGTCTGGCGGACTTCGATGCTCATGGGTACTCCTCCTCCCTATAGGTGGCCAAAGGCTTGGGCAACGAAGCGGTAGCGCCGGTCATCGTCTAGTGTAGTGCCACGCAAATAACTGGCGATTGTGCTAGTATGGCAGACATGCGCCCGGCTACCCCTGCCCTGCCGATGACCCAAGCTCAGCGCGACATCCTGGAAAACCTGGCGAAGTCCCGAACCGCTGCGCATCGGGAGGTGACCCAGGCCAAGGCTCTCTTGTTGGCCGCTGACGGGGTGGCCAACACCGCCATCGCCGAGAAGCTGGGGGTATCGCCCACCAGTGTGGTGGCCTGGCGGGAGCGTTTCGGTACCGAGGGCCTGGCCAAGTTCGCCCGGGTGCGGGAGGGACGGGGCCGCAAGCCGTCGATCTCAGCCGAGAAGGTCGAAGAGATCGTGCGGGCCACCTTGCACGACAAGCCGGCTGGGGAGACGCACTGGACCAACCGCTCCCTGGCCGAGGCGCAGGGGGTGAGCAAGATGACCGTACAGAGGATCTGGAAGGCCAGGGGCTTACAGCCCCACCGGGTGGAGACCTTCAAGCTCTCCAACGACAAGCGCTTCGAGGAGAAGCTGATCGACGTGGTCGGGCTCTACCTCAACCCGCCGGACCAGGCAGTGCTGTTATGTATGGACGAGAAGTCTCAGATCCAGGCCCTGGACCGCACCCAGCCCAGCCTGCCCATGAAGAAAGGCCGGGCCGGCACCATGACCCACGACTACAAGCGGAATGGCACCACCACGCTCTTCGCCGCCCTCAATGTCCTAACCGGGGTCGTGATCGGCAAATGCATGCCCCGCCACCGCAACGGTGAGTTCCTCAAGTTCCTGCGCATCATCGACCGTCAGGTGCCCAAGGGCTTACAGATCCACATGATCCTGGACAACTACGGCACCCACGACCACGACAACGTCAAGGCGTGGCTGGCCAAGCACCCCCGCTTCCACCTGCACTTCGTCCCCACCTCGAGCTCGTGGCTCAACCTGGTCGAGCGCTGGTTCCGAGATCTCACCGGGAGGGCGGTACGGCGAGGGGTGTTCAAGTCCGTTCCCGACCTGATCACGGCCATCGAGGCCTACCTCGAAGCCAACAACAACGACCCGAAGCCCTTCGTGTGGACCGCCACCGCTAACGAGATCCTGGAGAAGGTTCGGCGCGGTCGGGTTGCCCTTGAAGGAATCGCCAGTTAAAACTGTGGCACTACACTAGCTGGCCGGCGCCCCGCTTGTCCGATGAGCGCCTCAACGCTAGGTCACAGGTGCGACAGCGCTACTTGGCCTGGCTCGTCGCTCTGCCTGCCGTTTTCAAGGCTTGCGACGAAATCAGCCAAGGCGGACACCGGGACGCGGCGGCACTTGCCGATCCGCACGGAGCGAAGGGTGCCTTCGCCGATCAGCTCGTAGACCTTCGTACGGCCGAGCGATAGCACCTCGGCGGCTTCTTCTGGGGTGAGGAGCAGCTTGTCCATATCACCCGCTCCCCGGCAACCCGAAGCGAAGAGCGGCTGGAGCTCTAGGAGCACCCTTGGCGATCGCCTTCATGACTCCTCCCAGCGGGTGCGCCGGTTGAGCTGGCGGGCCCGGCGATGGGCCTCGGCCAGCCAAGCGTCGCCTTCGCCTCTATGGCCGGTGCCTTCGTACGCCCAGTCGCCTATGACGACGAGGCTTTCGTCGGCCGCCTCGCCGGCCCGGCGTGCCTGGTAGTCGTAGCGCGCCCGGCGCAAGGCCGCGAACGTAGTCGACCAGGCCGGGCTCTTGGTGAGCCAGTGGCCCCGGTAACCGAAGGTGTGCGCCCACTCCCGGAACCTGTAGCGAGCGAGGCCCGGGTCGCTGCCGAGGTCCCAAGCCGCCTTTGCGAGGCGCCTCAGGTGCTCGTCAATGGCGAGGACGGCGAGCTCGCCTCTTTTCAGGCGGTGGTCGAGGGCGCCGGCGTCGTCCACGGACTTGGTCGTGTACTTAGCCAGGTACTCGGCCAGCTTCACCCGCCCTTCGGCGGGCACTTGCTCCACCCGGGCTTGCGGCCCCCACCGAAGCGGCGCACGCCCGGGGAGCGGGCCCGGCACCGTAGTCGTCGCCACGGCGCGGCTGAGCGCCCCGACGAGCGCGCTCGCCATCGCAGAGGGCTCCACGTCGCAGGCGCCTGGGACGGGGCCCAGGCGCACGAGGGCGTGGACGTGCACGACGCCCCGTCTTTGGTACTCGACCACCTTTACATAGGCGAGGCTGTACGCCCGCTCGAAGGCGCGCGCCGAGGTGCCGAGGCACCTGGCGAGGTCCCGTCTGGCGGCGATCATCGTACGCCGCCAGAGCTCCCCCGCCCGGTTGTTCCAGATGACGACGCCTGTGTAGTCGTAGCTCTTCGGGCAGATAGGCGTGCCCAGGGCCGGGTCAGCGGGCCCGTGGTGCTCCCAGCAGGCGTGCGCCTCCCCGCAGGGCCAGCAAAAGGCCGCCGAGCGGCAAGCTGTCCCTTCGGGGCGCACGGAGTGCACCGGCCCGAAGCTCGGCGCAGTGAGCGTCACGAACACGAGCGGCCAGTTGGCCACTTCGGCGCTCACGCCCTTCCCGCCTACGAGGCCGGCGAGGACGAGCTGGCGGGCGTCGGACTTGTACGTTGCCGCGCAAGCCGGGCAGCGGGTGGCACGCCGGGACCAGCACGCCTTGAGCAGCACGCCGTCAGGCTCGCCGGCGCTGTCGAAGGCGCCGACAACTTCTCCGCTCGTCGGGTCGACCCTTTTCACTTTGCCTCTCAGGCGGACCGGCTGCGCGCAGCCGCCCGTGCGGGCAAGCTGCGCGCTGAAGCGGTCCCAGCTCGGGCTCCCGACCCGGCGGAGCACTTCGGCGAGGACGCCTTCGTCGGCCAAGCCCGCCTGCTCCGCTTGCTTGCCCCTCACCCCTGCCTCCCCGAGCGGAGGGCCTCGGCGCGCTTTGCCAGCGACGCGACCTCTGGGTCGGACAAGTAGTGCGCCCGGAGACGGACGGGGCGGGCGGACTCGTGGTGGAGCCACCCGACGCCGCGCTGGTGGGCGGCGACGGTGTGGCTGCTCACCTTCTCCGAGGCCCAGCCCGAGCCCAAGATCGTGTCGGAGGCCGCCGGCGTGGTGCAACGGAGCGCCCAGCGGTAGCCGAAGAGGTCCCGCAGGCTCGTCGGCACCACTTCAGAGCCCGGCTTTTGGGTGGCCGCGACCACGACGACGCCCGCGGCCCTCCCTCTCGAGACGAGGTCTCGCAGCAAGTCGCAGAAGCGTTCCCTCGTCCTTTTGTCGGGCCAGGTCGAATAGTGGGCCAGCTCGTCCACCACGACGACGTGGAGCGCCGTGCCAGGGGGGACCTTGCGGAGCCCGCCGGCGAGCAGTTCTCGGTAGCGGGCCTCCATCTCCTCCTGCACACGGCAAAGGACGTCGTTCGCCTCGCAGATGTCGCTACCCGCGGTCCCCTCGGCTGTCCCCGCCCATGCCGCCAGCTCGACGAGCTTGCCGTCCAAGAGCCAGAGGCGGGCGCTCGGGTCGAGGGCCGCCGCGGCGACGACCTGGCAGAGCGCGACAGACTTGCCGGCGCCGGGCTCCCCGCCGACGAGCAGGTTGTGCCAGGGGAGGCTGAGGGCCACCTCCCTGCCGTTCTCGTCGACGCCGACCGGGACCGGTTCCCAAAGGTCGGTGCTGGCCTTCGCGAGCCAGGGCCAGGGTGCCGTGCCCGCCTCCAGCGGGTCAAAACGCAGCGCCCGGAGCACGGCCACGCCGGCGTGGGAGGGGTGGCGCTCGAAGCGCACGTCGTAGGCGCCGAGCCAGGCGGCGAGCGCCTCGGAGCGAGCTTCGAGGTCGCTCAGGGCGCCCCCCAGCCCGGTCCGCACGGCCGCCCAGGAGCCGAGGGCGTCCTCCTTGTAGCCGACCAGCGCCGGGGCGGCTCGCCCGTCGGCGACGCCGGCCAGGGCCTCGCGCCAGCGGCGCTTGCGAGCCCGCCTGCCGAGCAGCATCGCGGCGCGCCGCCTGCTCGGCGGGAAGACCAAAGCGAGGGCGACTGCGTACACGAACAGCTCGTGGGCGGCGCCGGCACCGGCCCCGAGGCCGGCTAGGGACACGAGGCCCAGCGCCCCGCTGACCCAGGCCAGCTCGCCGGCCCACCTGCGCAGCCAGCTAAAGACGCGGGCACCTGTTGACACCCTCTGCCCGCCCCTCACGGCCTTGCCTCCCAGTAGCGCTCGAGAGCACGCACCAACAAGAACAGGCAGGCCCCCGTCACCAGGTCGTTGGCGGTGGCGGCCGCCACCGCCAAGAGCAGCGAGCTCTTGGCGATGACGACTGCCTTTGCCCTCGGCATCAGCCCGCCTGCCGCGTCGGCGCCACGGGTTCTACCTTGGAGGCCCGGTAGGCGACCCCCGAGCGGTCGCCCATCGCCCAAGGCAGGGCGACGAGCCCGCTTAGGCGCACCTGTGCTCCTTGGCTAACGCCTTTGGGCTCCCCTGGGACCTTGACGGCGATCACTTCGGCGGCGCCGTCCGACATGGCTACGAGAGGAACTTGGTAAAGCGGGTTGCCGGCCTCGTCAGTCTTGGGCCGGCGGGTCTCGAAGTCCACGACCGGCTCGGGGTTGCCGGCGCAGATGAAGCTCACCAGGTTGGTGTCGATGGGTAGGCGCATTGTCTGGTTCCCTTCTGTAGTGGGTTTGTTCGACCGGGCCTCCCCGCCGGCTCGTCGCCAGCGGTGGCCCGAGCGCCCACCATCGCCACTGCGCCTTGACAAAATCCCCTCAAGTACCTTGCACCCAAAAAATTTCCCTCGGCCCCTCTAGGAGGACGAAATGGCTGCTCAAAGCCGAAGTGCAAGGATCTTGCAAGGCCCCAGGCCCAAACAAGGCCCTCCGAGGCCACCCGTGCCGGCCCGCTCCCAGGGCGCCTCGCCGGCCTCTCAGCCCGAGGCGGGCTCAGAACTCGCCCTGGCGGAGCCGGCGGTAGGTCCCCTCCACGATCGAGGCGTCGGCCCCGAGGGTCTTCTTGCAGTCGCCCCAGGCCCTCTCCAGCCCGTAGCCCGACCCCGCAGCCGCCGCCACGAGGCGTAGCTCCCAAAGCGCCGTCGAGCCGGGCACGGCGTCTGTCCCGCGGCGCACCGCCGCCTCGGCCGAGCGGGCGTCACGCAGAGCCAGCGCCGCCCGCGCCGTGTCTGCCGCCAGGTTCTCGACCGCTGTCTCTACCTTGCTCACGAGCTCCCTCACGCCCTCCCAGGTCTCGTGGGCCAACGGCACCCCTCGGACGAGCGAGAGCGCCTTCAGGGCGAGCTCCACCGCTTCGGCGCCCTCCGAGCTGGCCGCCCGAGAGCCCAGCTGCTTGAACACGGCCCAGTCCACCTCGACGCCCGAGAGCCGGTAACCGAGCTCGCCGGCGCCGATCGTCGGGAAGGCCCCTTCTGGCAGGCTCGCGCGAAGCCAGGAGGCGAGCTGGTGCACCCCATCGGCGCTCTCGGAGCGGCGCGGGTCGGTAGACACGAGGTCGCGGAGCCGTTCGACGCTCACCGGGCCGTCGCTCAGCGCCAGGGCGACGAGGAGCCGCCTCACGCCCCGGCGTCGGACCGGCCTGCGTAGGCCCTCTACTTCCAGCGTGCCGAGAAGGCGGACTACCGGGGCCGGCGCGCGGGCCGTCCCTGCTTGGCCGCTCTCCTCTTCGGCCGGGCGAGCTCGGTCGTCCTCCGACGGCGCCTCCTCGCTCGCCACGCCCTCGGTCCCCAAGACCGTGGCCGCAGGGAGGCCGAGCAGTTCTCCGACCAAGCCCTCCCTGCCGGCCGGGAGAGGCGCGAGCCCGGCCAGGAGCGCCCCGGGCGAGCGGCCCACCGCTACGACGGGCAGGTACCAGCGATGCCGGCGGGGGAAGGCAAAGACCGCTGCGGCAACTAAGACCACCGCGGCGCCGAGCGCCGCGATCAAGGCGACGGGCACCCCGCCACCGCCGCTGTGAGCGGCCTTGGGGGCAGCCGAGCGCTTGGCGAGCTCGTGAGGGGCGTGCGCCTCTCTGGCCGGCAGGTAGCCGGTCCCCCTCGGCGCCGGCAGGGGCGGGAACGAGATCCCGATCTCGGCCACCTGGTGGTCGAAGTGCACCGTGTAGGTGTTGCCCTGGTCGGTGGCCCTGGCGTTGCCGTCCAGGTCGACGACGAAGGTGGCCTGCCTGAGCGACGCCGGCACCGGGAAGGCGTAGTAGTCGGGGAACGGCCCCTCGTTAGGCAAGGCGTTGAACGCCACAGGGTCGATGGTCGCCTTGCCGAGCTTCAGGTACACGTTGGGCGCCCCGAGGTCGCCGCCGAAACTCACGACGTTGCCTTGCGAGTCGGCCGCTCCCGAGTCGGCGGTCATGTCCACCATGAGCCAGGCGCGCCCCGGCGGAGGCGGCGGGGAGAGCGACTGGCCGGGCTTGAAGTAGACGAGCATCGCCCCGCCGGGGGCGACCGTGATCGACACCGGCCCGCCCGGCATGCCAGTGCCGGTGAGGGTCTGGCTCGCCGACAGGTTGACGTCGGTCTCGGGGGAGTCGCCCCCCCTGTAGAGGGCGAGCGGCGAACTGCCGAGCCTCTTGCCCGCCCGGAGGTCGAAGCTCTGGGAGAAGCCGGCCTGGCTGGCGGTGAGCACAGCGGGGCTCCCCTTTGGGACCGACACCGCCCAGACGGTGCTGTAGGGCGGCAGGGCCGCCGTTACGGGCGAGGGGAGCGGGACCTTGTGCGTGCCCGAGACCAGCGTGTAGGCGGCGCTCGAGTTCGGGTTGTAGCCGTAGATGTCGCTTTGGTCGTCGTCGTCCTCGGTGAGCGCGACCACGACCAGCTGGTCGCCGGGAGCTGCCGTCACGGCCTCGTCGCCCTCGCCGGCGTGGCTGCCGAACGCTACGCCGGTTATGACCGAGGTGAACCCGTAGCCGGCTAGGCGCCCGTCGCGGGGCACCATGAGCGGCACCCCCGCTCCGAACAGGGCGATGCTCGCCTCCTGCCACGCCGAGAGCACTTGGGCCGCACCGGCTGCAGGCTCCCCGCCAAGGAGCGCAGAGGCAAAGACGACGCCCACCGCTGCCGCCAAGGCAGCGCACCTCGCTCGGCCTCGCGCCGGCGCCCGACAGGTCCCCAAGCCCTGCTCCACGCTCTTCTAACCCGACTGCTTTGCCTGGCCGACATGATGGCGCACTGGCCCGCTGCGGGCCAAGCTCCTTGCGCTCTAGGTGGTCGTGCTAGCCCGCCACGTAGCGCTCTCCCCTCACCCGCGTTCGCCGCACGGTAGCGGGGCTCCCTGTCAGAGGACCTCGGCAGCGCTTCCTGGGGGCCGCTAGAGCAGCTCACATCCTGACCAGTCGCATGGGCTCCCTCTCAGAGGACCTCGGCAGCCCCGGTCCCGGCCACCGCCCGCAGGCCCGGCCGGGGACCCCTAAGGCCGCCGCAACCCACCGGTCCCGACGCCGGCGGCCCCCCGGCCGTACCTGTGGCCGGGCTGGCGACTGGTTGGCGGTCGGCTGGGGGTGCGCGACGGCTCCATAGGCGCTAAGAGCCCGGTTCAGCACGTCTAGGGCCACGGGGCAGTAGCGGGTACTGGCTACTGAGCGCAGCTACAGAAGCCCCAAAGGCCCTTCGCCGCCTGCCAGGGCTCTTACGGGGCTGCTCGCCGGCGCCTCCGGCGCCGGCAGCCGATAGATCCTGTTCGGAGGCATGGCTGTGAGAACTTTCTCTACTAACCATCGAGAGCGTGCTCCGGGATCGTGTTCTGGTTCACGACCTGGAGGGCCATCAGTCAGCTCCCCCTGCGGAAAGAGATGGAAGCCGTGGAGCCTCCGGATCGTCCACCAGCTTGAGCGTGGTCAGTCGGATACGAGCGGCCTGCTTGGAAACCTCAAACCGCTCGGCCAGCCGAGCCACCACCACAGCGAGGCCAGCTTTCGTTCCCATTTCGGAGTTGGCGACCTTGGTGAACACCCGACGGGGCATCAAGAGAGCGGCCATCCCCCGATTGGCTTGAACCTCACGCCAATCGCTCCCGCCGGCGCGAGCGCCCACATCGCGCTTGAGGCATCGCATGAGCCTCTGCCCGGTCAAGGAGACGATGGCCTCGTCGCCGAAGAGCTGGGCCTGGTTGGGATCGAGTTCGAACAGGAAGCGATGGAGCAGTACGTGACTGGCCTCATGGGCGAGCGTCGCCCTCCAACGACCTCGAAGGCCCGGCAGCGGGTCGTCGTCGTCGAGGGCTGAACCCGTGAGGTCCCTGCTGATGGAGATTGCAGGCGAACGGCCCGGCACGAATTCCGTCAGACCCAGCACTCCCTGTTCCAGCTCCGCGTACTGGTCTAGTGCGGCGCCGAGGTGGCCTTCGATCAGGCGTTCGAGGTCCGTAACGGGTTTCTCGGTGGTCGGAAGGAGCTTGGCCTTCCTGAGCTCGTCCTCCGCGATCGCTTCGATCTCGTTCTCGTCGAACCAGATCCGTTGGTCACCCTCCGGACCCTTGTAGTACTTCATGATGTTTCTTCCTCTGGAGGGGTGGGGGGCCGCAGCTTCGCGAGCCGGTCGGCGGCAGCTATCAGTTGCTTCAGCTCCGCTTCGCTCAGCCCCTCCCGGTAAACGCGGCGGAACAGGACACCCGCGGCCGGCTCCCGCTTGAGGTAGCGCTCGGCTTCCTCGCCGAGCCGCCCCGCTGAGGACAGCATGACGTCAAAGTCCAGCGCAAGGACATCACAGATCTCTCGAAGCACGGCCTCCGAGGGAACACGGCGGTTGTACTCGATGTCGTTCACATAAGAAGGGGCACGCTTTATGCGCCTGGCGAGCTCTCGCAGGGTCAGCCCCTGGGCGACGCGTGCCTCGCGGACGCGTTCGCCGAGGCTCCGGTCAGGGTCGGTGGAGGCCATGTCCGCTCGTAAGCGTACACACCTGGGCTCCGTCTGATAAACTGTTCACTAGTTCGCGAACATAGCGAACACTAGACACCAGGTCCGATCGACTCAAGTCACGACAAGGAGGCCGAAGAAGACATGTCACCCGACGAACCCAACCGGACGATCAACTACCTCGTCAACGGCGAGACCGAGCAGACGAACGAGCAAAAGCTGACCGTCGCCCAGATCCTGGAGTCTGCAGGCTTCACGCCGTTCGACGAGTACCAGCTCACCCGAGACGAAGGTCACGTTACCTACACCAACTACTCCGAGGAGGTACCTCTCCACGACGGCGAGCGGTTCACTGCCACCTTCACCGGGCCCACACCGACCTCGTAGCGATGACGGCCGACGATCTCGACGCCTACCTGCGGGCTCTGGGGATGACCGTCGACGTCGTGGCCGACGCCTCGGGGAACACCTATAGCGTCGCTCGTGAGGTCGAGATCCCCAACGGATCGCTGGCGGGAAGGATCTGCGATATTGCCATCCAGCGCCTCGCGGCCACCCCGTACACCGTCCCAGCCGCCATCCACACCCGACCCGCCCTTGTTCCCATGGACATGAGGGGTCCGCTCAAGACCCAGGCTAGCAACCTCGGGGATGACTGGCAGTACTGGAGCAGGCGGTTCGACCGGGCACCGACGCCCCAGCGCATCTGGGCACATGTCCTGTCGGTCCTGACCGAGGTCTGAAGTGCACGGATACCGATGGCAGGACTTCGAGGGCGTTGAGGTTTCCGTGGCCATGACCGCCGCACTCGACGCCACCCTGGCAACCCACCTGAACAAAGGCCGCCAAGAGGATCTCACGTTCGCCTACTGGCGCCCGAGCCGCGGGGCCAGTCGCTACACGGCCGTCCTCTCTGAGCCGTTGCTGCCCGAAGACGGCGATCGGATCCTCCAAGGCAACGTCGCATTCACCGCTCAATACCTACAGCGAGCGCTACGGGATGTGCCGGCTGGCTGTGGTCTCGCCCTGCTCCACTCCCATCCCACGCCTCGATGGCAGGGGCTGAGCGACGACGACAGGGTGGCCGAGGCCGTCCGGATGGGCGGAGCGGTGGCGGCACGAACGGGTCTTCCCGTCCTGGGCCTCACCTGGGGGAACGACGGCTCATGGAGCGCGCGCATATGGCTACGCAAGGACCGCCATCAATATGAGGCTCTATGGGCATCGAGCGTAAGAGTGCTAGGCAGCCGACTGCGGTTCAGCTTCCATCCGACGATGCGGCCGCCCCCTCCCGTTCCGCCAAGCCAAGTCGCAACCCTCAGTGTGTGGGGCAGAGATGCCCAGAATGACATCGCCCGAACGCGCGTAGGCATCGTTGGTCTCGGCAGCGTCGGCAGCATCGTCGCGGAGACGCTCGCCAGGGTTGGGGTCGAACAGATCGTGCTGATCGACCATGACCGCATCGAGGAGCGGAACCTCGACCGGACACTCAATGCTTATCGGTCCGACGCCGCTGCCGGCACACTCAAGGTTGCTGTCGCCGAACAAGCTGTCCAACTCAGTCACACGGCTGCCGCTTTCGTGAGCAACTCCGTGCCCATCTCGCTATGCACGCGGCAAGGGGTCGAAGCGGCACTCGACTGCGACGTCATCTTCTCCTGTGTCGACCGACCGTGGCCACGGGCCATCCTCAACGCTATGTCCAAGTCCCACCTGGTCCCTATCGTGGATGGTGGGATACTGGCACGAGTCACCCCCGACGGGCATCTCCTTCATGTCGATTGGCGAATCCACACGGTTGGCCCAGGTCGCCAATGCCTGTATTGCCTCGGAGCCTTGCGGCGAAGCGACGTCGCCCTCGACATGGAAGGGATGCTCGACAACCCCGACTACGTCAAGGGCCTCTCTACGGCAGACCGCGAGCGGTACGGGCGACGGAACGTGCTCCCTTTCAGTCTGTCGGTTGCCGCTCACGAGGTCTTGCAGTTCGTCGGGCTCGTGGCGGGCGCACCCCGCGTCGCAGGTATCGGACCACAGCACTACGCGGCTTATCCCGGTGAGCTGTACGTCGAACCGACTTCCAAATGTGAAGCGGACTGCGAGGTGGACGCACTCGCTGCGTCCGCTGTCGACCTCACGGTCGGATTGCCCAACGTTTCTGTTGGCAGGCCTGGTGCAGACCAGGTGCAGCCGCCCCGAAGGAGCAGACCGGTTCTGGGGCTCGCCAGCAGTGGAGATTTCCTGAGGCAGCTCGTGAAGTGGGCGAGGGCTACGAGCGCGCGGTCAAAATGACATAATGTCAAAATGACATAATTAATATTCACCACCACTTGGAGGTGCAGATGGCAGGCAAGAAGACCGGCAGATGGCCGGGCGGAGTTCCGCTATCGCTGCTGGTGGCTGGCGTTCACGCCGTCGTCGACCTCGCTACGCACGCGAGCTGTCCGACCTGCGGGGGGCAGGTCATCCTGTACTGGTGCCAAGGCTGCAAGAAGGTTGTCTGGCCCAACAGGGGAGGTGGGGCCGGTTCTCTTGGTTGAGTACAACGGCCGAGCCCATCGCCGCGTGGGGTGCCCGAGGCGGCGTCTTTGACCTCACACCTTCAGCCCTTCGAAGTCGGTGTCGGCGGCCTACGCGCTGGCCGATCCCGAGGCCAAGGCGGTGATCTAGGACCGCCACCGCCGCGCTATCGACTACGTGCTCTCCTTCGCCGAGCGGGAGATGTTGCGGGCGCGTTCGGGACCGCAGGGCGTGGTCGAGGAACACATTGTAGGCGTGGTGGCTGCCGCTCTCACCCACTGGGACTCAGGAGGCGGCGACCCGCAGCTACATGACCACGTGGTCGTCTGGAACCGGGCGAGTCGCTCTCTGACGGAGCCTGGCGCACCCTTGACAGGAGGGGCCTGTTCAAGGCGTTGGTGATGCTCTCCGAGCTTCACCAGGGGGTCCTCTCCGACTTGCTCACCGAGGCACTCGGAGTCGGATGGGAGGGTCGGGAGCGGCACCACTCCGAACACCGCCGCTTCGAGATCCTCGGTGCCCCAGAGGCCCTGATGGCGGAGTTCACCCGTCGTGCCGGGGAGGTGGAGAACGTCCCTCGTCGGCGACCTCCATCAACTCTCCTCGGTGGAGGCGGGCGGAGCGTTCGCGATACTGCTCCGTGAGCGTGGCGATCTAACTCTGATACACCCTCAATAGGGACCTGGTCCGACCGGACGGGCTCTCTGTTGGAGGTGTTGTGGTCCTTCGTGGGCGGGGCTCCCGGCTTGATGTCGTTCTAAACCTGAGACGGCTCGCTGATCTCGTTTTTAGCATGGCACGGGGGTCCTGCCCACCTCCCTGGGGAGCAAGTGGGGTGTGCCGCGGGTGCGCGTGGCTTCCCGGAGGGGGGATGATTGGGGGGTCCTGAACGTGCGAGGGGCCCCTCCCCCTCAGAGTTCGCGCTCGAGGGAGGGGCCCGGGGGGGCTTTGTCGCCCATGGCGATGATATGGCCTTGCCGGTTGTCGGCGGAGCAGTACGCAGCGGCGGGCAAAGAAGTGGCGGTGACCCGGCCACTCTGTCCCACCTGCGGGAGGCCGATGGCGTTCTGGTCCGGCTACTGGCGCTCACTACGCCACGGCATGGTCGTGCTCGTGATCTGGGTGAAGCGTGGCCGGTGCAAACACTGTCGGTCCACAGACGCTCTCTTGCCTTCGTTCTGCCTCTTGCGCCGGCTCGACACAGTCGAGGTGACAGGCCCGGCGCTTTGCGAGGTGGCCGCCGGTGGCCCCGTACGCCGGGTGGCGGCCGCCATGGGCGAGCTGTTCGCCTACACGACGCTGCGGGGCTGGTGGCGACGCCACCGCGAGCGTGCCCGCTGGGTGGGCGATGCGCTCTGGCCGGCGGGCCGGCGGCCTTCGGGGGAGCGAGAGGCCGTGGCCGAGCTAAAGGGCTTGGGCGAGGCCCTCTCCACCGGCCTTGGCGTGAGCACCTGGGCGGCGGTCTCCTTCGTAACAGGCGGCGCGTGGCTCGCCACCAACACGACTACGCCCGCGAAACCCCGCCCGGACGGCGGTTTTATGGCTCTAGTGGCACAAAAGGGAACACGGTCACCGCCATAGCGGCGCCTTCTTGGCCACACCAGGTGCCACGGGGAGAAGTTGCGAGCCGAAAGGAGGCCGTTTTGAGGACATGTAAGGCTGCCAGCCGCCCTCGCGGGGAAGGCGCGCTGCGCCAGCAGTTCAGCGTTTCCGTCGAGGCCGCAGCTGGCCCGAACGTCGAGTTCGCTTTGGCGCGAGCGATGCTCATCTTCTTGGACGAGGTGCGTTCCGAGGGCATGACCGTCTACCACGTCGGCTTGGAGCTGGACGGCTGTAGCGGCAGGGCCGGCCGCCAGCTCGAACCACCCGGCCTCGACCTGCCCGGCCTCGGGGGGCCTGGGCCGGGCCTCGACGGGCCGGGCCTCGGGGAAGAGCCGTGACCCGTTTCGTAGGCGGGCGCCTCCAAGCTGAGTTCATGGCCCGGGCCAGGGGCCTCGACCCCGCCCGCTGCCTCGTGGGCCCAGTCGACGTCGGCAAGTGGTCGGCCATGGCCCTCGTGGCCGACCATTACGGCGAAGTGGTCGTGGCCCCGTTCGAATTTGCCCTCTCCGAGCCTGGCGTCCAGGTGCTCCTCTCTGCCATCTGTGAGGCACGCCGCGCGCGGCAAGCCGAGATTTGCCGGGCCGGGGTGGAGGCAGCCGGCCACTACCACCGCACCTTGGTCGCCCGCCTGTGCGAAGAGGGCATAGAAGTCGTCCAGCTGAACCCCGCGGCGGTGAAAGAGGCCCGTTCCCAACAGCTCCTCCGCACTTTGAAGACAGACGAGCGCGACCTGGGCGCCATGGCCGAGCTCATGGTGCGCGGCGGGGGACGGCCGGCCCAGGGCCGGCCCGACGCCCTGGCCGCACAGCTCGCCTTCGTGGTGCACCGCCGGCGGAAGCTCTCCGCCCACCAGGTCCTCGCCAACCAGGTCCAGTCCCAGCTCGACTTGGTCTTCCCCGGCCTTAGCCGTTGCTTTTCGGGCTTGCTCGGCTCCAAGGCGGGACGGGTGATATTGGCCGACATCTGCGACCCGGACCGCATCTGCCGCCTCGGGCCAGAGCGCTTGAGGGCCTTCGTGGCCCACCGGGGGGTGCGCATGAGCCGCCCGAAGGCCGCCCAGGTCGTCCAAGCGGCGAAAGAAGCGCTCCGCCTCCCGGGCACCGAACGTGCCGTGCTCGGCGCCGTGCTCTCGGCGGACGTGGCCCTCTTGGGCTCCGTGGAGGCCGAGCTCGCCCGGGCCGAGGCCGCCCTGGCCGAGCTCCTGCCGAAGACCCCAGCCCAGGTGCTCACGAGCCTGCCCGGCGTCGGGGTCGTGCGGGCCTCTGCCTACGGGGCAGGCATCGGTGACCCGTGGCGCTTCCCCGACGCGAGCGCGGCTTACCGGGCCTCGGGGCTCGTGCCGACCCAGTACGACTCGGCAGGGCGGAGCCGGCGGAGGGGCCGGCACATAAGCAGGGAGGGCTCGGTCATCTTGCGCGAGGCGATAATCGAGCTCGGCAAGGGCTTGACGGGCCACGACGCAGACTTTTCCGCCTACCGGCGCCGCCTTATAGACATAGAGAAGAAGACCCCCGCCGTCGCCGCCGTCGCCGCCGGGAGACGCGCCCACCGCCTCGCCTTCGCCATGCTGCGCAGCCAGGAGCCTTACGACCCGGCGCGCTGGTGCGCATCGGTGGGCCCCGAGCGGCCCCACCCCCGCCGCGCGGGCCCCAAAGGCCAAGGCAGCCAGCGGGTGGTGGCCCCACAGGTGCGAGGAGATGGCCGGTCTTCGGTGCCCTTCGTCCAGGGGACGGGCCCGGACGGCACCCACGGGCCCCGCTCGACGAGCTACCTGTCGACCAGCCCGAGGGCCCAGGCCGGGAGCTCGTCGTCGGGGCCTGCCGATAGCGCGAAAAGCCGGCCGTCCAAGCGGAGGTGACCATGAGCGACGACGTATACGGCACACCGCGCAGCAGAGCGCGCCGAGGCCGGCCACCGGGCCAGGACGAGGACACCGCTGCGGCCCTGGAGGCGGCCATAGAGCGCCTCGCCAGGTCCCGGGGCCTCTGGCCCGGGGACGCGTCGGTCACCTTGCACGTCCTGGTGAGCATCGTGGCAGAAGCGAGCTCCCGTCTCCCCCGGGCCGTCGCCGACGCCCGGGCCGAAGGGCTTTCCTGGGCCGACGTGGCAGACCTCCTCGGCACCACGCGCTCTAGCGCCTGGGAGCGCTACCGCCACCTCGCGCCGGAGGAGCAGTGAAGGAAGCGAGCACCGCGGCGCTCGCCACGACGGGCCGGCTGGCGCCACCCGGTGCTCGCTCGGCACCAGAGCGCACCTCGGCCACCCACGAAGGTCTCCGCACAACTCGGACAAAAGCAAAGTCCCACGCCCCGAGCGGGACGCGGTGGAAAGGGCCCGGGCAGACGTCGCACTAACTTTGAGGGCCCCGCCGGGGGCACTTCGTCGTTAGCAGGACGCCGGGCCCTTCCCAACACGCGAGCGCGAACGTGGTTGCCTGACCTACGAGATCGCGGTAAATCAGAGTGCGCCGCAAGGGACCGCCGCACCCTCACGGCCAGGGACGCGAAGCACTACGGCCAGCCGACACCTCGCCGCGCCCCATTTAGGTCTTGACAAATCTGACGGTTGCTAACCCTCAACCTGTCGGAGGTGCGCCGCTACACCGAGCACTGGGAGAAGCAAGCAAGCCTCCAGCTTCGTTCCGGCAGTGTCGAGGCGATCGACGCCTACCAGGCTCACGGACGCATCCTCCAAGGCGAACGGGAGGGCCTGGTCGATGTCCTCTACCGGCCGTGGAAGGCCGACGTGGAAGCCGGCAAGACGAGCCTGCACCGCCGACAGTGCGACGGTCGCCGAGCTGAATGAGCGGGCCCGGGCAGATAGGATCGCGGCCGGAATGATGTCTGATGTGGCGGTGGGGATAGCCGGCGGCGAGCGTGCCGGCATCGGCGACCTGGTGGTGACCCGGCAGAACGAGCGCTGCCTGTGCCTGCGAACCGGCGGAGGATGGGTCGAGAACGGTGACCGTTGGATCGTGACAGCCGTCCAGGCGGACGGCGGGCTCACCATGCGGCGAGCGGACGACCATAGCCAGGCGCAACTGACCCCGCAGTACGTCTCCTAACACATCGAGCTGGCCTACGCCACGACCGCCTGTCAAGCGCAGTGCCGAGCGGTCGACACCGCTCAAGCTCTCGTCAGCCCGACAACCCACCCGGGAGCTGCTGTATGTGTCCTCGACGAGAGGCCCGGAAGTGAACCGACTGTACGTGGACACGAGATTCGATCCTGATCCGGACACCGGTCACCACGGAGCATCCCGGCGCGAGACGGCCAGGCAGGTCCTCGAATCAGTGCTCACCAACGAGCGCTCCAACCTCTCCGCCCACGAAGCCGCCCAGCGGGCCGGTGACGATCCCGTCTTCCGAGTCAGCCCGAGCCGTTCCCACTTCGATCAAGCCGCCGGTCCGCCCGTGGGGCATCAGGCGATCCCCGGCCTTTGACCGACCGCCTTATCAGGCTCCAGATCGAGATCGGAACGAGCAGCGAGCCGGGCCGCAGCGACCCCCAGGACATACCCGCGCTCCCATGGATCGCTTTTGCCGGAAACAGCGCTGGCCCCCCTCCAGGGCGAAGCCTTGCAGGTCCTCGTAGTAGCCACTGAGCAGCTCTTTGAGGTAATGGCTTCCCACCTTCGCCTCCTTCGGGGCGCGCCAGAATCGGGGTTCCGAGGGGGGAAGACGGCTAGCCTGTAACCGCGTGGGGGTGGACTTAGATAGGCTCCGGCCCGAAGCCCGGGTTCGTTTTCCGGGCTCGACTGACGTGGTAACCCTGGTGAGGGTCAGAGGGGGCCCGTTCTGGGAGTTCATTTTCGACGGGCCAGCTGGCCCTGGCAAGCGGGTGCTCGGCGAGGAGGAGCTCGAGGGCATCGAGGTCGTCGAGGAGCTGGCCGAGCTGCACTTTGACTCGGACCCGACTCGGTTTCGTCTCGGGATCGAGGCTCACAGGATCCAGATCGCCTTCGCTTACGAGATGGCCGGGCTCGCCGTGTCGACCATACAGCCTCTCCCCCATCAGCTCGAGGCTGTCTACGACTGCTTCTTGACTGAGCCCAGGCTGCGCTACTTACTGGCCGACGACCCTGGGGCTGGCAAGACCATCATGGCCGGCTTGTACATGAAGGAGCTGATGCTGCGCCGCTCGGGCGACCGCATCCTGGTGGTGACACCCGCCAACTTGCGTCCCCAGTGGGTGCGAGAGCTCTCCGAACGCTTCGGCTTGGACTTCGAGCTGCTCGGCGCCGCCAACTTCGAGTCCTCTTTGTCCAAGAACCCGTGGGACGCCTACGACCGGGTGGTGGTGAGCCGGGACTTCCTGCGCACCGAGCGAGCTCGGGAGGCCTTCGATGCTGCCGAGCAGGAGTGGGACCTGGCAGTCATCGACGAGGCCCACGGCTTTACCATCTCGGTCGACGCCAAGGGCTACATCAAGTCCAAGAGCGAGCGTTACAAGGCCGCGGAGTCAGTGGCGCGCCGAAGCCACAGGCTCATCCTTATGACGGCGACGCCTCATTCGGGTCGCGACTACAGCCTTTGGGCACTGCTGCGTCTCCTTGACCTCGATGCGTGGGGGGATCGCTGTCCGAAGAAGGTTGAGGCACCGGCTCGTCAGTTCCGCAAGGTCTCTAAGGAGATCATGACCGACATGGCGGGCCACAAGCTCTTCAAGGACCGCCATCCCCAGCGGGTGGAGTACCAGATCGAGGGGGACGAGTGGGCCCTCTATGAGGCGGTGACCGCGTTTGTCTCCGAGAAGCTGAGGGAGATCCGAGGCGAGCGCTCCAAGAGCGCGGCTGGCTTCGCCCTGACCACCATGCAAAGGCGAGTGGCCTCGAGCACCCGTGCGATCAGGAGGACCCTTGAGCGGCGCCTCGAACGCATCGACAAGGCCCTGGCCGACCCCGCCAGCTACCTGCGCCGGCGCAAGGCGTTTCAGGCTTCGCTCGTTGAGGACCCCGACGAGCTCGAGGACATGGACGAGGAGCAACGCTGGAAGCTGGAGGAGCAGGCGCTAGAGGAGTGGCTACCAGAGACGGTGGCCGACCTAGAAGCCGAGCGCGCCGCCCTCCAGCCGGTTCTCGCCCTGGCCGAGGAGGTGGAGGCCAAGCGGGTGGAGCGCAAGCTCAACGAGCTGCTTGAGGTGGTCTACTCTCAGGGCCTAAAGCAGGACCGCCGAAAACAGCTGCTCATCTTCACCGAGCACAAGGACACCCTCGACTACCTGGTGGAGAACCTCTCCGTAGACTTCGAGGTGGCTCAGATCCACGGCCAGATGAAGCTCGCGGAGCGGATCGCTCAGGAGCGCTACTTCAGAGAGACCGCTCAGATCATGGTTGCGACAGAGGCGGCAGGAGAGGGCATCAACCTTCAGTTCTGCCACCTGATGGTCAACTACGACATCCCCTGGAACCCCAACCGCCTCGAACAGCGGATGGGTCGCATCCACCGGATCGGCCAGAGCGAGGACGTTTACATCTTCAACCTCGTCGCCACCAACACACACGAAGGTTACGTGCTCGGCGTCCTTCTCAAGAAGATGGAGAACATGGGCATCGCCCTTGGTGACAAGGTCTTCGATGTCGTCGGCCAGGCCATCGGCGCCAACCTCCGGCAGGTCCTCGAAGCGGTCCTGGCTGGAGAGATGACCAAGGAGGAGGCCGCGGAGTCCTTCGGGGGCGAAGCGGTCGACCCTGAGACGAAGGAGAGGGCGGAGAAGCTGCTGGAGAGCGCTCTGGCCCGCCATCACGTCGACTGGGAGTCCGAGCGCGGCCGGGCCGCCCGAGCGGAGGAGCGCCGGCTTCCCCCGAGCTACTTCGAGCGGTTCTTCCTCGAAGCGATCGACTTCGCTGGCGGGAAGGCTTCTCGACGCCTCGATGGGACGATCCGGGTGGAGCGCTCTCCCGACGTGCTAGTCGCTCGCAGCCGCAACACATCGGGGCTTCGCCAAATCGCTCCTGATTACAAGCGGCTTACCTTTGACAAAGCAGTCTTCGCCAGTCCACGTCACAACGACGCCGAAGCTGGCCTTCCCGCCCCCGAGCTTTGTGGTCCGGGGCATCCCCTCTTCGATGCGCTGATCGCCTATGTGATTGAGCGCACTCGCGAAAACCTGGGCAGAGGAGCCGTCTTTCTTGATCCTTCCGCAGAGCGCGAGTCGCTGGTCCGCTTCCTGACTGGAGAGGTACGCGACGGCAACGGGGAGATTGTGCGCCGCTCCTTCGCGACCGCCCGGGAGAGCGAAGGCCGGATCGGCCCACTAGCCATGGTGTCGCTCTACGACTACGTCGCCTCCTCCGAGCCAGAGCTCCGATCCGAGAGGGACGCCACGAAGCCGGTCCCTCCAAGCGATCCAGAGCTGGTCATGTGGGCCCGCCAGCACCTCTTCGAGCCCATCTACCAGCAGGCAAAGGCCGAACGCCAACATGTTGCTGCCATCCAGGAGGACTTTCTGAAGAGGTCTTTCAACGCGTTGATCGCCCAGGCAGACGAGGCCCTTCTCGCCGCCGACGAGGAGTTGGACCAAGGGGTTACCGGCGCGGAGGGGCGCCTTCGCAAGGCTGAGCTCGCCAAGGAGGCCTATGAGCAGCGCTTCCGCCAACGGCTTCAAGAGACCGAACGCGGGCGCCGGGTTGAGCGAGGAGACGTGGCCGTGCTTGGCAGCGCACTGTTGCTTCCCATGCCCACCGGTGACCAGTCGGACAGCAGTAAGGACCGTGCCAGGCTCAGCGACCGCGAGGTCGAGGAGATAGCGGTGGGGATTGCCCGCCGCTACGAGGAGGACCGCGGAGCGGAGGTACATTCGGTTGAGTCAGAGGGCCTTGGGTTCGACCTGCTCTCCCTCCGGGCCCTCGAGCGGCGCTGCATCGAAGTGAAAGGGCGAGCAGGGATCGCCAAGGTGGAGCTGACCTGGAGCGAGTTCGCCAAGAGCCAGGAGCTTGGGGAAGACTACTGGCTGTATGTGGTGCTTGACTGCTCCACCCCCCAGCCAAGGCTCTACCGGGTCCAAAACCCTGCCCGCGCCCTTGCTAGTGCCTGGCAGCCGTCGCTAGATGTCCGTTACCGGGTCGATCCCGAACCGATCATAGAAGCAGCCAAGGAGGTGCCCGCGTGACAGCGCAAGTCTCGCCTGAGCCCGTTTTGCGAAGGCCGGTGGAGGTTGAAGGAACTCTCTACGCTCTTAACCTCCACACCGGGCGTTACGTGATCCAGGATGACGCCGGTACGAGCGTCGCCGTCCACGCCAAGGGGGTGACTCCTGGCCAGGTAGCTAGCCTCCTCGGCCATCGGGTGTCGGTCAGCGGAACCGGCCGGTTCGACCCCTCGGGCCGGGTGAAAGACATAGAGGTCGAGTCGATCGGTCCTGCCGCCGAGATCAAAGGGTTCGACCCTGATGCTTTCGAGCACGAAGTTGAGCTAGACGAGCTACTTCGGGGAGTTAGCCCGATCGGTTCCGTCGATGAGCTGGTGATCGAGGGGCTTACCGAGGATGAGATCGACTCGCTCGTGCGAAGCCTCGGGAAGTAGTCAGTGCAGTACAGGCGGGGGCCTGCCGTCGTGGACACGATGGTGTTCTCGTGGAGCCTCTCAGCGTTGCGTTCCCAGCTTTATGCAGCTCACATTCAGGGGCGACCGCTGGTTCTCGCCGCCCAGAGTGCAGCCGAGCTGTGGGCGAGCGCGCTGATCGGGGGATGGGGCGAGACCCGCCGGCGTGAGCTGGACGAGCGGCTATCCCTTGTACGGATCGCAGGCGTCACCAGATCAATAGCTCGGGTGTACGCGAGTCTAAAGGCCGACTGTCGCGCCGTCGGCCACCCGCTACACGACAAGATCCACGACGGGGACCGTTGGATCGCAGCGACTGCTGTCAGATACTCGATCCCGCTGGTTTCACACGACGGAGTCTTCAAAGACGTGCCGGGTCTGGATTTGATAACGGAACTGGAGGAGTGATGGTCGCTCGCCGTCTCATCGAGGAGGAGCTGCCCCTCCAGGCCGTCAACGGCGAGTCGGCGCGGGAGAAGTCACTTCGCCACGGCCACATCTCCACTATGCACCTGTGGTGGGCTCGCCGCCCGCTCGCGATGAGCCGAGCGGTGGTCTACGGGGCCCTCCTGCCCGACCCCGGCGACCCGGCAGAGAGGAAGGAGATCCTAAGAGAGCTGGCCGATGCGGCATCGTTCGAAGCTGGCAGCCGGCCGGAGCGCATGAACCCGCTGCGGCGCCGCCTGGCAGCCGCGTGGCCAGATGGGCCTCCTAAAGTGCTCGACTGTTTCGCCGGCGGGGGAGCGATACCGCTCGAGGCCCTCCGGCTCGGATGCGATGTGACCGCGCTCGACCTGAACCCCGTCGCCCATCTGATCGAGAAGTGCGTCCTCGAGTACCCCCAGCGCTTCGGACAGCCCGGAGCGCTGGGAGAGAACCCGCTCGCCGATGACTTCGTCCGCTGGGCGTCCTGGGTACGCAAGCAGGCAGAGCCGAAGCTCGCCAAGGTGTTCCCGGCCAGCCCGGACGGGCGGCGGCCGGCCGTCTACTTCTGGGCCCGCACCATGGCCTGCCCCAACCCGACATGTCGAGCCGAGATCCCATTGCTGTCCTCCTACTGGCTGGCGAATAGCTCTCGGCGGACTGTGTGGGTCGAGCCGCACGCAGAGAAAGATGGAATCCGGCTCTCTGTGCGGGAGGGGCCGTCGCCGACTGGCTTCGACCCCTCGGTCGGGACGGTGAAGGCCAGCTCGGCCACCTGCCCCGCGTGCGGGACGACCACGCCGGCAAAGGACGTGAGAGATTATGGCAAGAAGGTCGGGTTCGGCCGACGATTGTACGCGGTGCTCGACGTGGACGGGCCGCGCCGGCGCTATCGGGAGCCGACCGAGGCGGAGATCGAAGGCGCCGAGAAGCTCGCAACCAAGGTTCTGCACGAACTGTCCGAAGCGCCCGACGGACTGTCATCGGTTCCTGATGAGTTGTGCGATCCCAATGGTTTCCGTCGAGTCCAGAGCCTCGTCTTCGGGTTCGACAGGTGGCGTGACCTGTTCAACGAGCGTCAGCTATACGTACTCGCAACCCTCTGCGAGGCTGTAAGAGCCGCTCATGAGGCGATGCTTGCCGAGGGGGTGGATGCCGACCGTGCGCTGGCTGTCGCCACCTACCTTGGCCTCCTGGTCGACAAGATCGCCGACTACGACTCGACCTTCACGAGCTGGGCAACTAGCGGAGAGTTCCAACGAAGCACATTTGCTCGTCAGGCTATCGCAATGGTTTGGGACTACCTGGAGACCGATCCGTTCCATGCTGGCGAAGGAATCTTCGATGCTCACGTCCGCTGGATCGAACTCGCCATCCGTCATTGCAGCCAAGCGTCAGCTACGCCGGCCAGCGTTCGGAGGGGTGACGCCCAAGCGCTTCCCTTCCCTGATGACTCTTTCGACGCGGTGATCGTTGACCCGCCCTACTACGACGCTATCCAGTACTCGTACCTCTCCGACTTCTTTTACGTGTGGCTGAAGCGGAGCATCGGCCACCTATACCCTGACCTCTTTGTTACACCGGCAACACCGAAGCAACAAGAGGTGGTGCAGAACCAGGCGCGTCCAAGCTCACCTGACTACGTTTCTGGAGAGGAGTTCGACCGACGGCTCCAGGCGGCGCTAACAGAGATGGCGCGAGTAGTGAAGCCCGACGGCGTGTTGACCATCGTGTTCGCCCACACAGATGTCGATGCCTGGGAACGGCTTCTGCGCGGATTACTACAAGCTGGTCTCGTCGTAACAACTTCATGGCCCATGCGATCAGAACGGTCCGCCCGAAGCAACGCTGTGCTGCAACACGCGGTGCTCGGGTCGTCGGTCGTCTTGGTCTGCCGGCCCCAAGCTGGACACGAGGAAGGCTTCTACGACGACGTGGTCCGGGCGCTGGAGCAGCGGATCGCCGAGCGCCTCGACGCGTTCGAATCGATGGGCCTGGTCGGCGCCGACTACTTCGTCTCCGCCATCGGCCCAGCCTTCGAGGTGTTCGCCCAATACCGGCGGATCACCAAGCTCTCGGGCGAAGAGGTGGACGTCTCGGACCTGATGGTGCTGGCCCGCCAGACTGTCGCCCAACACGCCATGCGCCGGCTGCTCGGCACCGAGTCGCTCGCCGCCCTCGACCCCGAGTCGATCTTCTATCTGACCTGGCGCTGGGCCTACCTCACGGCCGGCGTACCTGCAGATGAGGCCTACAAGCTGGAGAGAGCCTTCGACGTAGATCTCGGCGGGCTGGAAGGGCCGGGAGGGCTGGCGCAGCGCACCGGGTCTTCATTTGTCTTGCTCGGGCCCCATGAGCGCAAGGGGATCAAGCTCTCGGCCGCGCCTCCGCTTGTCGATGTGCTGCACCTGGCCTGCCAGCTGTGGGACGCCGGGCGGCGCAAGGAGCTGGCAGAGCTGCTTGGAGCAACCGGAGCCGGCACCGAGCCGGCGTTTTGGGCGATGGCACGGGCGATCGGAGAGCTTCTTCCCGACGGTGCCAAGGAGCGCACTATGTTGCTAGGCCTCACGGGCAACCGGGAAAACCTCTCAGAAGCCGCAGCGCGCTCTTTGGCCAGAAGCCCTGAAGCGCTTACGCTCTTTGGCCGGGAGGAGACATGAGTGCCGAGCTGAGGCCCTGGCGGGAGGTCGCCGAGGCCCGCCCCGATATCGCTGATGGCAGCTTCGACGAGTCGCTCTTCGCGGCCGACCTGGGGCTGGTGGACCGCGGGAGGGGCCCGGCGGACTATCTAGACCCGGTCAGCTTCTGCCAAAAGACCTACCTCACCGAAAGCCTTTTCGCCTTCCTCTCCGAGCTGGCTGCCCGCCTGGACGGCGACCCGGCCGCAGCGGCGGTCTACCGCCTGCAGACAGAGTTCGGCGGAGGGAAGACCCACACCCTGCTCTCCGCCTACCACCTCTTTAGGGACCCTTCCAAGGTGGCCGGGACAGAGTTCGTTTCCGAGCTGGCAGCCCGTTCGGGTCGGGCCAGCTTCCCCCAGGCGAAGGTGGTCGTGCTGGAGGGCGCGGCCTTGAGCCCCGGCGAGGTCGACCCCGACATCAAGGGGCCGGAGGTCCGCTCATTGCTGGGAGAGCTCGCCTGGCGCCTCGGTGGCGCTGGAGCGTTTTCCCGTGTGGCCGACCAGGACCGCCGCCTGCTCGGCTCGTCCACCACCCAGCTGGCCTCGCTGCTCGAAGCGCACTCCCCTTGCCTGGTGCTGCTTGACGAGCTTCTCCAGTACCTGGCCAAGGCCTTGGCGGTGCCCACCCACGACGGGAACCTGGCCACAACGACGCTTACGTTCATCAAAGAGCTGTGCACAGCGGCAGCCAGCGTGCCGCGTGCGGCTGTGGTGGCGACGCTCACCAGCTCCAACCTTGAGGACTACGCCAGTGTCGCCGGGGAGGAGATGCAAGAGCGTCTTTCCAAAGTGGTCGGCCGCACCGAGAACATCGTCACCCCGGTAGAAGGCGACGACATCTTCCCGATCCTGCACCGGCGCCTGTTCGTGACCGTCGGCAGCCCGGCCGAACGTCAGGCGGCGGCCGATGCGTACGTCGGCTACTACGAGTCGCTTGGAGATGTCATCCCCTCTTCCTACCGGGAGACCAGCTATCGGGAGCGGATCGCCTCCGCCTACCCCTTCCACCCCGAACTGGTGGACATCCTGACCAACCGGTGGGGTTCGCTGTCGGGCTTCCAGCGCACCCGGGGGGCGCTTCGCACCCTGGCGCATACGGTCAAAGCCCTCTGCCAGCGGAGCTCCAAGGCGACTCTCATCCTTCCTGGAGATGTCGCGTTGGCCGACCCCGGCATCAGGGCTGAGGTGCTGCGCTTCGCCGGCGACAGCTACAAGGCCGCCCTCAACGCCGACATCATCCGCCCCGACTCCAAAGCTCCCGAGGAGGACCGCCGCCGGGGCGGTCAGGTCGAGGAGCTGCGCCTCTCCACAGGGCTTGCGACCACGGCATTTTTGCACTCCTTTGGCGCCGAGCGGGTTCTAGGTGCGTCGGCGGTTCAGATGCTGCTAGGTGTGGGCAGGCCAGGCCTGTCGCGGGGTCTTGTCGAGGACGTACGGGATGCGCTCGAAGGGGCGCTTTGGTACATGCGCCTGGAGGGTGGTCGGTACCGGTTCACCACCGAACCGAACCTCAACAAGGTGATCCTCGAGCGTGAAGGGGCCATCGGGGAGTCGCGCATCGAGGCCCTGCTCGGGGAGGCCCTCGCCAAGGTCGCCCCCCCTCGCCAGCAGCTGAGAGTCGAGGCGCGCATCACCACATCTGCGGACCTGCCCGACCTGGCGCAGCTGGTTCTTGGAGTTCTCGATTTCGACCACCAGATGGGCCCGGGCCGGACCGGCGAGACTCTGAGCTTTGCCCAGGAGGTCCTCGACCATTGCGGCTCCTCCTGGCGGACCAACCGCAACGCCGCCCTCCTCGTGGCAGCCGACGGGCCAGCCCTTACAAAGGCCAGGGCGACCGCCAGGACGCTGGCGGCGCTCCGGGACCTCAAAGAGGACCGCCACCGCCTCGGCCGCTTCAACGCCGAGCAGCGCGAACAGCTGGACAAACGCCTGTCTGCAACCGAGGACCGGCTTCCCCACCAGTTGGTGCTTGCCTACAGGCACCTGCTCCTCCTCGGTGAAGCCGACCAGGGAGGCGCCAAGGTCGACCACGTTGACCTTGGCCCAGCGGGCGCCACCGGCACCGTTACCGACCGCGTCCTGGACTACCTGCGCGGCGCTGATCGTCTCCTTGAGACGACCCTCGCGCCCGCGGCGCTGCTGGCGGCCCGCTTCGGTCTCCTTCCCGCGGGGACAGACACCGTCGAGCTGGACGCCCTGCTGGGTTACTTTTACCGGCTGCCCCGCCTCCCGAAACTGGCCAGCGCCGACGTCCTGAGGCAGGCGCTCGCAGAAGGCGTTGGGAAGGGGCTGTTCGGGCTTGTCAGCGGCGCCGCATGGGACGCTCCCGATGCCTTGGTGCGCTTCGCGGAGCCGCTGGACCCGTCGGAGATCCAGTTCCAGCCGGGAACCTGGCTGGTTCGGGCGAGCGCGGCTCGGGAGCTGAAGAGCAGGCGGGGCGCTGTTCCGGACACATCGCCCACGCCTCCCGCTTCCAGTACTACCCCGACCGACACCCCCGATACTCAGTCTCCGCCGCTGAGGGTGGGCCCCGAGCCGGCGAAGCTGTCGTCGGTGACCATAAGCATCTCCGGGGTGCCGGCGGCCAAGGCCCGGGACCTCGTGAAGGTCGCTGTCGTTCCGCTTGCCGGCGCGAGCGCCAACGTGGAATTGGACGTCACCATCCGAGCCGATGGCGGCTTGGGGGGCATTCCGAAGGAGACGCTCAATCTCGTGGTTCTCGAAGGGCTGCGGCAGCTTGGCATAGGCAACGTCTCCCTAATGTCAGAAGATATGGAGGGCCGATGACTCGTCTCGTCAGCGTTGAGGTCAAAGACTTGGCCGGTCGTAAGAGGCCCATCCGGTTCAACTTCAACGACGACGTCAATGTCTTCTTCGGCCTCAACGGATCTGGCAAGACGTCACTTCTGAGACTGCTGTTTAGTGCCCTTCAAGACGATGTGACGCACATTCGCCGAACTCCTTTCACCGAGGCGACAGTCGTCTTCAGACTTGAGCCGGATAGTAAAGACGTGTCTCGGTCGATAACTAAGGATATATTGACGAGTCTTCCTCCTGCCATTCCGCAGACCATCATGACTGCCCAAGGCGTGCTGACACTGCCGGTCCCTGGGCAACAGCGAGGGTGGCAGACATCAGGCGACCTCGCCGTAGCAGCAGCGCCAGCGTCATACCTTTCGACGTTCCGGCTATTCGGTGACCCCACCATGTCCTTCTGGGTGACCTCACCTGACGCGAGTCCCTATAGCGAATCTCGCCTCGATCAACAGTTCCTCCAGTTAGTGACCAATCGCTGGATCAACTATTCCAACGTTCTTCTGACTCAAGTTCGCACTCTTCAAGATCGAGCCATCGGAGAACTTCTGAAATCTTTATTCTCCGCACCTCAGGGACGGATAAAGGGCAAGGGTATAGCGTTAGCGCAAATCCACCACCTGTGAGCTTGGATGGTGTAGAGGTAGTGGTGGTCGCCGTGGGGACCCCGGTGGAGGCGGTGGGCCGTGTGTTGCCATGGTCATACCACCGTCGCCACGACGAGGCTCGAGGGAGCTCTCGAGGAGCGAGGTCGACCGCTTGGTCAACCAGAACAGCCGTCTCCTGGCGGAGGTCGAGCGCCTAGAGGGCGAGCTCACGAAGAGGGACAAGGAGCTCGCGGCCAAGGACGCAGAAATACAGAAGCTGTCGGGGGAGGTGGCGAGGCTGCACCATGAACTGGACGAGGCGCGCCGGGCGGCCAAACGCCAGGCGGCACCGTTCTCAAAGGGTGAGCGCAAGAGGCCGGCTGAGCGCAAGCGCCCAGGGCGCAAGCCCGGCGAGGCGTACGGCAAGAAGGCCAGGCGCTTGCCGCCCGACGCGGTGGACGAGGACGTTGTCGTCGGCTTGCCTGAGGCCTGCCCGCACTGCGGGGAAGACTTGACGGCCCTGGAGCCGGGCAAGTGGTTCGAGCAGTTCCAAGAGGAGCTCGTCGCCAACGTGCTGCGCCGGCGCTACCTGATAGCCGCCGGGCGTTGCCCGACCTGCAAGGCACAGGTGAGGGGGCGCCACCCCTCCCAGACCTCCGACGCCCTCGGCGCGGCGGCGGTGATGCTCGGCCCGAACGCGATCTCCCACGCCGCCTGGCTCCACTACGGCTGCGGGCTCTCGGCGGCCAAGATCTCCCGCCTGTACGGCCTGCTCGGGTTGCGGGTGACCCCGGGCGGGGTCACTTTGTTGCTGGAGCGCCTCGCCGAGGACGCCTCTGGCACCTACGACGCCCTGAAGGCGGCCCTGCGGCTCTCGGAAGTGGTGACCCCCGACGAGACCGGCTGGCGCGTCGACGCCGAGCGAGGGTGGCTCTGGGTCTTCGTCGGCGACAAAGTGACGGTCTACGACATCAGGGTGGGGGAAGGGGCGCGGGGCGCCGAGGTCGCGACCGACATGATCGGCGAAGGTTTCTCGGGGGTCATCTGCCGGGACGGGTGGTCTTCCTACCGGGCTTTCAAGGCCGCAACGCACCAGACGTGCTTAGCTCATCTTCTCCGCCGTTGCCGGGAGATGATCGACGCCTCGGTCGCCGGCCAGGCCAGGGTGCCCCACGCGGTGCAGCGCCTGCTGAAGGACGCCCTGGCGCTGCGTGCAGCTCGCGACACCGGCCAGCTCGGCGGTGCCAAGTTGGAAGCCGAGGTGAAAAGGCTCGAAGAGCGCGCCGACAAGCTGGTGGCTTCCCGTCCTAGCCACGAGCCCAACCGCCGCCTCGTCGCCCATCTGGCCAAGGAGCGCAATGCCTTGTTCAGCTTCTTGCGTGCCCCCGGGGTGCCGGCCACCAACCACGAGGCGGAGAGGGCGATCCGTCCCCAGGTCTGTACCAGGAAGAACTGGGGTGGCAACCGGACCGGCGCCGGCGCCGTGGCGGCCAAAGTGATCGGCAGCGTCATCCGCACCGCAGCCCAACAAGGCCTCAGCCCCACCGACGTACTGGTCGAGATCGCCACGACCGACGGGGCCCGTTCGGGCCTCGACCTGGCCGGGCAACCAGGGCCATGAGCCCGGCAAAACTGAGCAGGTACCGGGTCACCCTCGTCGAACTACTACCTGACGGCACCACCAAAGAGCGCTTCCAGGGAGACTGCGACGCCTACCTCCTCGCCGTCGTTGCCGCCATCCGGGGAGAACTACGAGCCTTTACCGACCACGACGGGCCGGCCCAGCAACGCCGCACTGCTCTTGACGCGCTCACTACCCACGTCAAAGCCACTATCGGCCGGAGCAAATTACGCTAACGCTTTACGGGCAAGGCTGAGGACAAGCCTGACCCGTCTGTTGCGTACAACAGTGTAGGTCACTTTCTAGAGCGCCGCGGACTCAACTGGAAGCCAGTCAAAGCTGAGTTCATAAAGAGATACTCAGACGACCCTAGCCTTCAGCGAGTAGTGGCCAACATCACGGAAGCCGAAAAACGCATTGTTGAGGCTGAGCAGCCTCGCCAACGCTTCGAAGATTTAATTCATCGGTTCTTAACTACTAACAAGCGAACCACTTTCTCAGAGCGAGGAATAATAGCTCAAGCTGGCGATGAAAACATCGGAATCGATATGTTGTCATCGGGTGAGAAACATCTAGTCCGCATACTTCTTGAGTCCTTGAGCGCGCAAGGCAATTGCATCATTATCGACGAGCCAGAGCTATCACTCCACATCGACTGGCAGCGTGAGCTAGTAAGCGCTATGCAGACCGTAAACCCACAACTGCAAATGGTTCTGGCTACGCACTCACCGGACATTATGGCCGAGCTTCGAGATGACTATATCTTTGAGCTTCAATCGTAACTGGTAACTGGTATTGAGGCGACTTTCCAGGAAGTTCTCCAGCTTTCGTCAGGAACTCCGGATTTCCCATGTCCGAATCCACATTCTTGTCGAGGGCAGAGAGGTTGATAGCTACTTGTACGACCGGCTTTCCGAGCGGGCGGTGCCGCACACCGCTGCCTACCGAATCGTTCGCGCTGACCAAATCACGGAGGGGAGCTCGGGAGGGAAGGAACTCCTGCTAAAGCTTTTCGATTACCTGCGTCATCACAAGGCCCTTTCGGTGACAGGCCACCACGCGGTGTTGTTTGTGCTCGACAAGGATGTCGATGACATAGAGCACCGACGCCGACGATCCCCACATGTGCTCTACACGCCCTCCTACGATGCGGAGTGCTTGCTCTTTCGTTACGGCCGCCTTCTAGAAGCCGTCAGTGCTGCGATATCAGCACAACGTTCCCAACTCAACTTTCTCGATCCCTCGGAAAGGTGGTGCGACAACGCGGCTGGACGCTGGCTGGAGTGGGTGGCACTGTGCCTATCTGCCCGACGACTTGGGCGACAATATCCGAACTACCGCAGCGTCAGCAAGGTCAATGTCCCTTTAGTAGGCCAGACGGACCAGGCGAGCCTTCAAAGAGAGATCGCTACACTTGCTGCGAGGTCGGGGAAACAGCCCGAGGAGGTCGAAAAGCTCTACAGGCGACGACTCGAAGGTGTGAAGCGGCTTCATCGGGCTGGCGAGATCGATCGCGTTTTCAAAGGTAAGTGGTACGCCGACATTCTTACTGCGGAGATCCGGGCAATGTTCAGGTGTCGGCAAATTCAAGATGGAACTTTTCAGATAGCGGTCAAGGCTGCTTTGATGACGACTCTAGATTATGACGCGGACTGGGGCTCGTGGTTCCGGGAGCGGCTCAAGGCAATCGGTGGGGCAGCGTAACCGTCTCTGTCTGAAGCGGCGTGGGTACCCCGGAGGCTCCTCCGCTTGGGACTACACGAGTGGCACCAAGGAGGATGGAGAAATGGAAGAACTAGACAAACCGCTTTCCCACCCCTCGCAGCGGCGCTACCCACGTGGCTAGAGAGAGGGCCACGAAGCTTGTGCTGGAAGCCAAGACCTTGGCCGAAGGCTATGGGACCCTGAGCCGGGTCGCCCGTCAGCTCCGCACGTGGCCCGAGACGCTACGCCACTGGGCCGCCAAGGCCGAGGTCGACGAAGGGCTGGGCCTGGCGTATCGACCAGGTAGCGAGCTAGGACCGCCGAGCTCGAGCGGGACAACGTTTGCGTCCGCTGACTTGGTGTACGGGATCCTCCTCCCCTCTGCCGGCCTAGAGGGGGAGGGGGGAGCCTCGTAGGGGCGACCCCTATAAGTCTCGAGCCCTATAGGCCGGCGCGTCGGCTGGCGGCGGGAGGTCCACCAATTGGGGCGGCCACCGCGTGCTCCTTTGAAGAAGCCAATCAACCAGGTCAAAGGAGGAGCACGATGGCCGTAAAGAACAGTCTGCACCTTCCGGAGGCCTTGGAGGACCTCATCGCCAAAGCTACCCTGACCTGCTCAAGCTAAAAGAGCTTGTCACAAGGTTCGCCGGCGCCCTCATGTCCGCCGAAGCCGACTCCATGTGCGGGGCAAGCTGGGGCGAGGTGAGTCCCGAGCAGCCAAACTGGCGCAACGGCTACAGGTCACGGTGGCAAATGACATGGACCTCCCCCGTTCGGCCGGACACCCTGCCCGTGCTCATGAATGAAGAAGGATATGTACTTGACAAGTTGGCCTAACGGGGCGTGCCCGTTATAGCGACGAGTTCAAAGCCGGAATAGTCAGTCGAGTTGGTGCGCTACATCGACACAGTCGAGTTGGTGCGCTAGATCTCAGTGGTGTATATGTCGACATGACCGAGGATGTCTCGGATGTAGGGAGGAGGGACGCCCCATTACTGGACGCTGCGCGTACTCGTGCCTCAGGGCATAAAGGAGTACCAGGCAGCGCTCGCAGGCAGCGGTGCCCCGTCAGGGCCGAGCAGTTCGTCCTCGAGACGGCGGATACGTTCTAGCGAAGCCCGGAATGTCCTCCCTGGCGGAACGGTGGGCACGTGTTATCTGTCGCCGTCGCCGCCTAACGCCTATGTCGAGTTAGCTTGGCTCGACATAGTCAGCGAACAGGATGTCGATGAGCGCCGGCTGAGCGAAGGTTCCTGCTCATCGCGCGGATCGTGGTCTACACTCAGAGTGGCCGATTATTCAATTACCACAACAGAGTTCCCTATCGAGTTATGGCACATTTATGGCACATCCGCCGCCGTCCGGAGCCGTTCGACGCCGTTCCCGAGCAAGATGGCTGTGTCTCTGAGCAGCCATTTTCGTTCCCGCCGGTTCACGGCAGTACGCGGGCGAAGATTTCGGGACGCTGAGGCCGCGGGTTCAAATCCCGCCTTCCCGACCAGCTCAGAGGGGTGCGCCATCGATGTGCCACAACTCTGGGCACGGCTGACCACCGTGAGCGTTGAAAGCGGTCCGTCGTGCTGAGCGCTCCAAGCCTCCAAGACATCTCTCAGTGCGCTCCCGTGAGATGGCCTGCCTTGAGAGCGCGCCCCTTCATGAGCCGACCTGCCTGAGCTTCGGCCGCCCTCCGGTCGGCTTTGCTCGTCGCCTGGGCATAGATGGCAAGGGTGAGGCGCGGTTCGGAGTGAGCGAGGCGCGCCTGGACGGTCTTCAGGTCCACCCCGGCCACATCCGCGCAAGTGGTGTACGAGCTAACCACCACGCGACCCGTTTTCAGCTTACGCGCTTAGCGGGGAGCGGAGCTCCAAGGCTGGCCCTACTTCGGTCGTGGGCGGAGGGTGCGACTACTACAGCGACCTTGGCGAGGGTCTGGGAGCTCATGTAGCGCCGTGGCTCCGCCCTCTTGTTGTCTTGGCCGGCCAGTACCGCCGACAAGGCAGGTTATCGAAGCCCTGTCGGGAAGATGCCGAGAGGTCAGTGTGCCGGTGGTTTTCCCGGTCAAGCACCGCCCTCGGCGCTCACGACCTCCAAGCCCAAGATCTCCCCCGCTTGCCCTCCGCCCCCGCGCCGGTCGCTACCCTTGGTCATCTGGTAGACCCGGGACTTGGAAAGGCTCGTTATGCCGAGCGCCTCGGCCAGGCGCTCCGGCTGCCTCGTGGAGGCACCGAGCAGCTATCAGGTCGCCACCACGGCTAACAAGGGGCCACCTCGGCCCTCGGCCGGCGCTCCAGGGGCTGCTCGGGGTAGTAGCTCCCGGTCCATTACTCGGGCATCTTTGTCTCGCTCCCGCCAGCGCGGCTGCCCCAGGGGGGGTCGCTAACCGTTGCGCCGCTTTGGCCGTTCGGGGGCTCACCTCGCCTGAGCTTCGCGCACATGGCGCGGCCTCGGCCTCCTGATGCTCGTCATCTTCGGCTGGGAGGGTCGAGCTTCATGAAGATGCTGGCGATGTGCTTGCCGACGGCTCGGGTCGTGACGAAGAGCGCTTGGGCGTTGGCGGTGTCGGAACGACACTCAGCCATGAGGGCGAGGACTTCGCGTCCGCGGGGGGTTAGGTGGCTGAGGGGGTCTGATCTTCGGCTGCGCGCAAGCAGCTGGCGGACGACCTGGGGGTCGAGGGCGCTGCTACCGGCGGCGACGCGTCGGAGCGCGTCGGCGAACTAGTGGAAGTCGGAGATCCGGTCCTTGAGGCGGTAGCAGACCTTCTCGGTGTTCCCGCCGAGCAACTCGCTCGCATAGCGCTTTTCGACGCACTGGGAGAGCACGACCAGCGCCACCTCGGGCGTCCAAGTGCTGTTCGCAGGCCACAGATGGCGTTCTCGGTACCGAGACGGCGAGTGCCCTGATGACGACGCGTTGCTCGAGACGGGCTGACGGGTATGCCGCGCCCCCGACCCACCGCGCCTCGCGCACCCGACAGCGGCCGGGCGAGACTAGGGACGTCCGTCATGCGATCCACGAGTCAGCGGCGGCGGTCGCCTTTTGCACCTCGATGAGCGCTTGGCTTACGGCGGCTTACGGCCTCTCCGAAGCGGTCGCTGCTAGGTCTGGCTGCTCCAGCGCTCGTAGGCGATCGTCAGAGCGAGCGCGCCGAGCTGGGCGGCGACCCGGGCCGCCAACTCCGGTGCGCCCTGCCGCGTAAGTGCGTCGGTCATTGTCGCTATGAGGCGGAGCCACTTCAGGGCTTCGCGCTCGTGCAGTTCGTGGTTGGCGGCGATCACCGCTCGTCTGCGGGTGGCGAACTCGTAACGGGCGGGCGTGAAGATGGCGCAGCGGGAGGTGTGGGCGTGTTCGTGGTGCAGCTCGCGCGGCTTGGCGGTGCGAGGGTGATCGGGACCGCCTTCTGAGGGCACCTTCGAGTTCGTGCGAAGCCTCGGTGCCGAGCCCGTAGCGTACGGCCCTGGCCTGGCGGAGCGGGTGCGCACGCTCGCTCCAGAAGGGTTGAGCGCGGCGACGGACCTGTTCGGCATCGAGGCGGCCGAGGCCGCTCTGGCGCTCGGAGTGGCGCCGGAGCGGATCTCGACGATCGCCGCCGGGCCCAACCCGCCCGGCGGCGTGCGCCCGACTGGCGGCGCCGCCGCCCGACCCGATGCCCTCGAACGGATCACCGACGCGATCATTGCCGGGGCGATCACGGTTCCCATCGCCGCCAGGTTCCCGATCGAGGAGATCCGCGATGCCGTGGCACTGCAGGCCGGACGCCACGTCCACGGCAAGGTCGTCGTGACCATGTGACCGCGATCCGTCTCGGCGCGAGGCTTGGTGGCCGCCGTGCCTCCACCGGGGCTATAAAGCCTGCGCCCGGCTCAGGAGCTGAGAAGCTCGGCGCTACGAGCGACCGACACGTGGAGGGCCGCGGAGGTCGGCACGAGGGCGTCGCCGCTCAGTCCTCGCCGGATGCCGCGGGGAGCGTCTGGGGCTCGGTAGGTCCACTGAGGCAGGCTCGGGCAGCGTTGCGAAAGGCGCCGACGAGGGGGTTGGGGTCGCCGGCCCGGGTGGCGACCGCAACATGGCCGGGTTCGGCCCCGTCGAGGGGGACCGTGGTGAGGTCGGGGCGGAAGTTGGCACGGGGGCCGGCAGGAATGATGGCGATGCCGCGACCCGACGCGATCAGCTCCAGCTTGTCTTCGACGGTCTCGACGACGGGGTCTTCAGTCGTGCGGGTGCCGCCGGGCTGGGGACCGAAGTGCGACGGCTCGTTCCCCTCGGGGTGCCGCAAGCGGGGGATGGGCTCGCCTTCGAGGTCGTCGAGCGTGACCGACTCCTTTCCCGCCAGGCGGTGGTCCAGGGGCAAGAGCACTACTTGGGGCTCGTCGTAGAGCACGGTCACTTCGAGCCCGTCGGTGCGCATTGGCAGGCGGGCCACGACGGCGTCCACCCGGTAGCCGAGCAGCGCCGCTCGCGGCTCGTCCCCGTTCAGGTACAAGGTGCGGACCTCGGCGTCGGGATGGTTGCGGCGCAGGTTGCGAACGGCCGGGGTGACGATGAGGTTCACGGTATAGCCGATGGTGACCCGAGCGGGCTCCGCAGCGGCCCGGGCTGCGGCCGCCGCCTGGTCTGCAGCACGCAAAAGGGCCCTGGCTCGGGCAAGAAGGCCTCGCCTGCCGCGCTGAGCGTGGCGCCTTGGGGCGTGCGGTCGATCAGGCGCGCCCCGAGCTGGGCCTCGAGGCGACGGATCTGGCGGCTAAGCGACGGCTGGGCGACGAGTAGCGCGGCTGCGGCCCGCCCGAAGTGGCGGTGCTCGGCGACGGCGACGAAGTAGCGCGCAAGGCGCAGGTCGAGGTCCAATGGGGGAGCGGAAGGCCTGGTCACCTTTTGAACGCTACCGGTCCGGGCCCAAGGTGCCTGCTGCCGCTGACCGAGTGAGCTGGGGTCATGCCCAAACCGTATTGAACGCTGCGGAAGAGATCCTGGGCCCAGGCCGGAGGCGGGCGCAAGATGGGCGGGCGCGCCGCACAGCGCCCGGGGCAGGCCCGGAGCGAGCCGAGGTGGCCGCAGAAAGGAGCGCACCATGCGGGTCTTCGTCACCGGGGCAACCGGGTTCATCGGTTCGGCCATCGTCGCCGAGCTGCTCGGGGCGGGGCACCAGGTGGTGGGCCTCGCCCGCTCTGACACCGCAGCCGAGGCGCTCGCCGCGGCAGGTGCCGAGGTGCAGCGCGGTTCGCTAGAGGATCTCGCCGCCCTCGCCGAGGGTGCGGCCCGTGCCGACGGGGTCGTCCACACCGCCTTCACCAACGTTTCTCCCACCAGCGACTACGCGACGGCCGCTCGGGCGGACGCCGCGGCCATTGGCGCCCTCGGCGATGCGCTGGCCGGCACCGATCGTCCCCTGGTCGTGACCTCTGGGACGGCGCTCGCGAGCGTCTCGGGCCGCATCGCGACCGAGGAGGACCCCGCCAATTGGGGCCCACGGGTGGCGGGCGAAGAGGCCGTGCACGCGCTGGTCGAGCGCGGGGTGAACGCCTCGGTCGTACGCCTGTCGTCGGCGGTCCACGACGGCAAGGCCGACCGGCGGGGCTTCGTGCCTCGCCTGGTCTCGATCGCCCGGGACAAGGGTGTCTCGGCGTACGTCGGTGACGGGGCCAACCGTTGGACAGGGACCCACCGCCTCGACGCCGCCGTGTTGTTCCGCCTCGCCCTGGAGCAGGCGAAGCCCGGGGCGACCTTTCATGGTGTCGCCGACGAGGGCGACCCGCTCCGGCGGGTCGCCCAGGTCATCGGCAACGGCCTCGGCCTGCCGACGACCTCGGTGAGCGACGAGGAGGCCGCCGACCACTTCGGGCACATGGTGCTCTTCGTCACCCTCGACGACTGGACCTCGAGCGAGCAGACCAAGGCCCGGCTCGGCTGGCGACCAGAGCACCTCGGACTGATCGATGACATCGAGCACGGCGGCTACCTCCCGTGAGCGGACGGGCTGAGCCTCACGCTGGCACAGCTCCGCACGCGGGTGCAGAGCCCCATCGGCCCGCCAGCCCAGCGGCCGGGGGCAGGGAGGTTTCCACCGCCCTCGTCACTGGGGCCACCAGCGGCATCGGCAAGGAGATCGCCCGCCAGCTGGGCGAGCGGGGCTGGCAGGTGCTCGTCGGCGCCCGGGAGCTCGCTCGGGGACACGCCGTCGCCGCCGAGGTCGGCGGTCGTGCGCTCCTGATCGACGTGACCGACGCCGCGAGCATCGCCAGGGCGGCCAGCGAGGTGTAGCGCTCGATGTGCTGGTCAACAACGCCGGCGTCTCCCTCGACACCGCCTCCGTCGTCACCGACGTGGAGACCGACGTGTTCTGCCGGACCTATGAGACCAACGTCTTCGGCGTGGTGGCCGTGACCAACGCCTTCGTGCCGGCCCTGCGCCGGTCCGCCCATCCGCGTGTCGTGAACGTCTCTAGCGGCACGGGCTCGCTGACCTGGAGCACCGGCGTGAACCCCCAGTTCGACTTCCACGCCACGGCGACGGGCGCCGGTGCCGCCTACCGGTCGTCGAAGGCGGCGCTCAACGCGCTCACCGTGTTCTACGCCCATGCCCTCTCCGCCGACCGGATCAAGGTCAACGCCCTGGCCCCGGGCCTACGGAAGACCAGCCTCAACCCGGTAGCTGCCACCGCCGGCGGGGGCCCCGCCGAGGCTGCAGCCGGCTTATCGTGACCATTGGCTAACCCGAAGTTCCGCCGATTTGGCGGCTTTGAGCAGTGCTTCCTTGCCTGGACCTGGGTCTTTGCGGCCGGAGGGGCCCGTCAGCGTAGTTCAGGTGGTCATGTAGGTCGCCACGGTGCCCAACCGGGGCTCCCCGCCGGCGGTCCTGCTGCGGGAGAGCTACCGCGAGGGCGCCAAGGTGAAGAACCGCACCCTCGCCAACCTCTCGCACTGGCCGGCCGAAAAGGTGGAGGCGCTCCGGGCGGTGCTGAAGGGGGAGGCGGTGCCCGGGCCGGCCGAGCGGGC
>Ga0209061_1001438_pt1 | contig 39730 bp, 39 predicted proteins | sample Coa_R1_10_FD_187157 | JGI IMG/M metagenome (GOLD analysis project Ga0209061, IMG submission 187157) | Surface soil microbial communities from Centralia Pennsylvania, which are recovering from an underground coalmine fire - Coalmine... | ecosystem: Environmental > Terrestrial > Soil >... | reverse complement strand
GCCGCCTAAGCCGCTTCGCCGGCGCAACGGCTGTGGACAAGCCTCCGGCTTGCCCACAGCCCCAACCACAGCAGAAGCGGTCATTTGATGCGCTACAAAAACCGGTCAACTTGACGCGTCAGCTACATGGCGTATCCTATCTTCCGCTCCCTTCGGACAAGCAGCTCCAACAAAAAGCCCCGCCGGAGCGGGGCGATTTCCGTTGCGGGGCGACGCCATATTGCTTGGATGAAGCCTCGTCGTTCTGCTTACGCGCCGTGAAAAAATATTAGGAGTGTGGCAAGCTCTCGTCAATTCTCGCGAGTCGCGGGTCTGGTGAGTCGCGCGTCGCTACGCCGGCGTCCCGCAATAGGCCTCAATCCGGTAGCCCTCGGGATCAACGACGAAGGCGGCGTAGTAATTGTCGCCGTAATCGGCGCGCAGGCCGGGCTTGCCGTTATCCTTGCCGCCGGCCTTGAGGGCTGCGGCGTGGAAGGCATCGACGGCGCCACGGCGCGCGGCGGCAAAGCAGATATGGAGCCCCGATTTGTCGTCGGCGGGCACCGGGTGCTCCACTCGGGAAATCCAGAAGCGCGGGCCGTCTGCGCCGTATCCCAGCGAGCCCCCGCCTTCGCTCAGGCATTTGTAGCCGAGAGGCGTCAGGATTGCGTCATAGAACCGCTTGGCGCGCGCGATATCCTTCACGCCGATGGAGAGATGGTCGATCATACGCCGTCCTTCCGTTTTGGTTGCGAACGGCGCGGAAGCTAGCAGGGCGGCGGGGCTCAGACTGTCAGGATCTTGCGCATTTCGCCGAGCCGGCGGCGGGTCGCAATGCGCCGATAGGCGGAGGGCGTCAGCCCGAAGGTCCGCCGGAACGCTGCCGAGAAATGACTGTGGCTGGCGAAGCCGAGATCGAGGGCGAGGCTCAAGAGATTGCTCGAACCGTCAAGGAGCCGCTCGAGGGCGAGGGCCAGGCGCAGGCGGAGCTGGTATTGATGGATGGGCAACCCCTGATCGGCGCGGAAGAGGCGCGCGAGATGGAAGGGCGAGCACCCCACCTCCCGCGCCAGAGCCGCGAGCGTGAGGTCGGCCTCGGGGCGCGCCGCCAGCCGGAGCTTCGTCGCCTCGACCCAGTCGCGCCGCAGCCGGAGGCTCGCCGCCCGTGGACGGCACGGCATAGGTGGCGTGTCCGCGACAGCGTCGGCGGCGACGGTGCCGAGGAGCGCCAGCGACGTCTCCTCAATCTCGAGAGTGCCGGCCTCGCCCCGCACGAGACGATGGCGCAGGGCGCGCTCCGGCAGGAGCGCTGAAGCCTCGGCCCGGCCGTGGTTGCGCGCGAAGGGCGCTTCGGGTCGGTCCTGCACCCGCGGATCGACGGCGGCGAGGGCCTCGATCAGCACCTCGTCGCGATAGGCGAACACGGTGCAATCGTCGCCGCCCGCGACCGGATGGCTGACGCGATAGGGCTCGCCTGCGGTGAAGAACAGGACGAGGCTCGGATCGACGGTGACCTTCCGGCCGCGCACATGCTTCACGAAGACGCCTGCGCGGGGGAAGACGATGTGGTGGCGCGACACGCACTCCTCGCCGCTGCAATCGGGATGCTCGGGACGGCAGCGCACATCGAAGATGCGGACAAGAGGCCCATCGTGGAGGGAAGCGGTATGCATGCGCCGATCCTAGCAATGGAACCCGAGGGCGGCCACGGAGCCGGTCACCGATCCGCCGCCGGCTCCGCCTCGGCGTCGTAGAGCACCTCGAGCACGACGAACCAGGGATAGCGCGGGTCGAGGATGGTGCCGTCGGGTGTCGCCAGCATTCCCGTCGCCGTCACCGGCACGTGGGTCAGGGTCACGGCATCGTCCACATTGCCGCCGATGATGCTGAGCTCGTCGCCCTCGATCGCGACGACGATGGCGCAGTGCCCCGGCCAGAGATGGCGGGTGGGAAGATCGACGAAGCGCAGGCTGCGCGCTTCGAAGCGCCCCCGGCAAATGAGATCCCCTGGCTTGGGCGCATAGCTCTCCGGCGAATGGGCGCGGAGGATCGGCGAGCGCCCGGCGGCCGCGGCGTTGACATAAGTGGCGTGGTTTGGCGCATAGGGGAAGCGGTCCCCCGCCCCGGCGATGCGCATGACATAGGAGATGAAGGCCGCGGACCAGGCATATTGGCCGTCATCGAGGAAGGGAAACACATGGCCGTCGCCGTCATGCTTTCCCGTCCACGCCGCTTCCGCGGCACCCGGGTCCTGGCCGATCCACCAATATTCGCCGACGCGTTGCCACAGCCCCGGCTGGCGCTCGGGCTTGGCCGCGGGGTCGCTCGGCAGCGGGCGGCCGATCGGCGAGGCGTCGTCAATGGGCGAGTCGAAGAGGCGCCACTCCCTGAGCGCGATCGCCACCGTGTCGGCGCGGTTGAAGGGCTCGTAGGGCTTGGTCGCGAAAGGCGGCGCATGGACGCGCGCGCAAGCGGCGACGAGAAGGATGAGGAGGCAGGCGGCGGGCAATCGCGTCATCGCGGCTAGCGATGGCACGCGGCGGCCGCCGGCGCAAGAGGGGCACCCAGTTCTCGCCGGCGCGTCTCTGAGTGCTGACCTGGCTAGGCTTTATCGATGTTGCAGATAATGACGAGGAGGGTCATGGCCACCGCGGCGGCCAGGGGAGGGATCAAGATGTTGATGATCGCCGCCTTGGCCGACAGGCGCTCTTGCCACGTTTGGAATTCGCCTTCGAGCCAATTGCGCGCCGTTGTCGCGGGCATCGCCTCATCCATATGATCGCGGCGCCAGAGGCGCCACAGATTGAGCGGCAGCAGCACCGTCATGGCGGCGAAGCCGGCCACGATCTCGTACCAGAAGCTGGGGGCGCCCTGGCTCTTGCCGAGGAAGCCGAGGGTCGCGAGGATCATCCAGATCATGCAGACGACGATCGCCTTATAGACAGCGGGATGCAGGCGCCGGCGCGCCTGCTGTGGCATTCGCGTGTCCATGGCCATAGCCTTCTCCCTTTATTTACATATTTCGTATATAGGGCATGGCTTGGCTGCCGCCGGCGTTGCCCCTCGTTGCTGCGACATCGGGACGCGGGACATGGGGTCGCAGCCTATGCGAAAGATGCACCCCTCTTCGACATCCCAGCACCGGAGGCGGATACCGTGGCCGATCTCGACGGCTTTGCTGCGACCTGGACACCGCGAATGCTGAGTATCCTGCGCATCGTTGCCGCCCTGCTCTTTATCGAGCACGGCACCTCGAAGCTTTTCGGCTTCCCGCACAACCCCAGCTTCGACCACCTGCCGCCTCTGCTCTGGGTCGCGGGTATCCTGGAGTTCGGCGGGGGCATCCTGGTGCTACTCGGGCTCTTCACCCGGCCAGTCGCCTTCCTGCTCTCGGGCGAGATGGCGGTCGCCTATTTCATGGCGCATTTCCCGCGCGCCTTCCTGCCGCTCCAGAATGGCGGCGGGCCGGCCGTGCTCTTCTGCTTCGTCTTCCTCTTCCTCGCCGTTGCCGGTGGAGGTGCCTGGAGCCTCGATGCCTTGCGCGGCGGCACCAGGCGCACGACATAGGCACAACGGCAATCTCCCCCATAGCGAAAGACGATCGATCGATGCGTGTTCTTCTGCTGCTCGCGGCCGCGCTCCTGTTCTGGGCCGGCGGCCCACGCCAGGCCCGGGCGATGGCGTTCGAGTTCCCCGCCAATCATTGCGCGGCCGGCCAGTATCAGCCGGCGCCCGCCCATGCCGGGGGCTCCGGCATGCTGCTGGGCACCTCGGCCTGGGCCGAGACGGGAGTGTGCCTGAAATTCCCCATCCAGCGCCTGCGCGAGGCCGCCCGGGATATCGATGTGATGACCTGGCCGGGGACGACGCGGATCATCGCCGTTCATGATCTCGCGCCGCAGGGGTCGGACCAGCTCCTGCGCCGCCGCGTCGACTACGAGGCCAATCATTCCCATCTCTTCGCCTGCCATCGCGCGGAATGGCCGATGGAGTGGCGCGAGCGCGTGGCGCCCGGCGCCGATGCCAGGGCCGGCGCCATCGACATCAGCGCCGACCGCCTGCCGGGCGGGAATTCCGACGGCGCCTATATCACCCATTGGTCGGCACGCGCCGAGCTCGTCCCCGTCTCGGCGACCGAGACCTCGCTCCATATGCGCTATGAGATCACGGCGCCGGGCCAGGACGCCAAATGGGCCGTTGGCGCCATCCAGGGCTATATCGCGCGCTTGACCGCGGTCGCCGCCGGCGGCAAGGCCCCCGGCGCCGTGCTCGACCCGGATTGCCGGGGTTGATCCATCTCGGAGGCCGGCCGGACATCCGCTGCGCCGAAAGTCCCAAACGGCGTCTCACCTGAACTTGTCGAGTGCCGCCTTGACAGCAGGCGAGAGGACAAGCGTCTTCTGGTCCAGGCGCGCGACTCCGTCCGAATAGGAGTAGGGATCGGAAGGATCGCCCGGCCTCGGGATGGCAAGCGCCTTGAGGCTGGCCGGCACCAGCTCCTTGGCGATCCGCTCGCTCAAGCGCTTGCGGGACTGGTAAGGCTCGCCGAGCGTTTTCGCCAGCATCATGCTGTAGGACAGAATGCTTGCCCCGGCGCCCTTTCGGGAGGTGAAGAGGCTGAAGACGTAGTTGCTGTCGCCGTCGTAGATATTCGCTTCGGTGACGCCGACATACATGGTCCTGATGTCGCTCGAGCGATATGACGCCAGGATGTCGAGGAAGCGGTCGAGGTAGGGGGCAGTCCGATACTGCCCCGGCTTGTCGTCGAGCTGCTCGATGTAGCGTATCGTCCAGAAGCGGCTCAAGGCATCCTGGCCCGTTGCGTTCTTCATGAGCTCCGATTCATAGCGCGCTTTCGTCCAGCCCGTGAAATCCACCCCCGGGCCCTCCTGCTGCACGATGGCCTGCTGGATGCGCTTCTGATCGGGAATGCGGTCGGGAACGCCAAACGCCCAATCTTCCCGAAGCCGCCTGATCTTCACGGGAACGTTCGTGATCTGCTCGTAGACCTTCGCGGCATCCGTCAAAAGTCCCGCATCACAGGGGGGCAGCGGGATGAGGATGAGCTGGAGACCCTTCTCGTCCTTGTCCAAGATCGGTATCGAGACAGCGCCCTGCTCGTCGATGCCGAGGAGTCGCGTGGCCCGCGCGATGAGCGCGGGGTCCTCGGCGTTGTCGAGCACGACCCGAGCGTTCGCCTGCGCCTCCTTCGCATCGCGCGCGTTCGCGGCGAGGTCCATATGCGCCTCGTAGTCATAGGGCGAGGTCTCGACGACGTCTTTGAGGACCGCCAATGCCGCGTCCCTGCGGCCGTCCTTCAGCAGCCGGCCTGCCAGCTCGCGGAACTGAGCGTCCCACCGCCCCATCTCGACGTTGTCGGTCGCTCGCGCCTCGTCGTAGCGCTCCTGGTCGACGAAGAGCTTGACCTCGTCGAAATAGGCATCGATATCGAGCGGACGGCTCAGGCGCGTGCTATAGGTCCAGAACAGCAGCGAGTGCGGCAGCACGAAGACGAAGGCCGAGACGTCCGCAAGGCCCGTGTGCCACTCGGCCTGAAATTCCGTGGCCGTGACGGCATGGAATTTCCCGGCGTTCCGCGACGCCTCGGTGTCGGCGTATCTGAGCGCATTGTCAAACACCACCTTGCAGCGCGCGCTGTCGCATTTATAGCCGTCGATGGTCAGGGTCGCCGACAGGTCGTCGGCGCCGTAGACATAGCGATCGATGTTGTCCTTCTCCACATGGTCGGACAGCTTGAGATGCGTACCGCCGACGACGAACGCCGGTGCGTAATAGGACGGCAGGAAGGGCGGAAGCTCCCCGGCACCATCGCGCGCCGCCGCCGCATCCGCGGTGGGACTCCCGAGAATGGCCGCGACGATTGCTAGAAGCCCCAGAATAATCGTCGAAATCATGGCGGCGATTCATGCTTCGCCAGCTAAGGGCCGTCAAGTGCGGCCAAATGGTTAAAACAATCGCGCCAATCCCGCACCGCCCTCGTACCAATATGCGCCGTCCCCGATGTATTCGGGGCGCCCATCGGCTAAGATGCAGCCGCCATTCATCGCCGTATCGGTATCGAGGGGAATTCCGCATCATGGCCTGGCCGTCATTCCGCAAACCGCAAATGAGCTGGCGCGCCTTTGGCTGGGCGGTAATCGGCGTTATTCCCGCCATCGGAGCCTACGCCCTGCTCGCGCACTTTCTCGGCGGCGCCGGAGTCACCTCCGCGAGCGTCGATCGGGAGCTGGGCCAGTCGCCGCTCTATGCGGCGATCCGCCAGGCGGATCCTGATGCCTATGCGCGCCTCCGCGACACCGTCGTCGACGCGCGCAGGGATGGCACGCCGAAATCCGAGCTCGACGCCGCTCTGCGTAGCGATGTCGGCGTGATTGCCAGGAAATACATTCCCATCGCGTCCGGCGATGCGCTTATCGAGTTCGCTCGCGTGATGACCCTGAGCATTGACGAGATCGGCGCCAAGAGTGCCGATGCCTGCTTCGACTTCCTCTTTCCCCGCCCCGGCGGCACGGTGGCGCCCATCACGCAGCTGATCACGCCCGAGCTCAGCCGGCGGGACGACGAGGCCCTCGGCGCCATCATCGCCACCGGCGCCGCGAGTCCTCAGCGCGTGCCGACGAAGGACGAGGTGGCGCCGGCCCTCGGCCAAGTTGCGCGCCAGCTCGCCGCGAAATACGGCAACGCCGCCGTGAGCGATCTTACCCGCCTCACCAGCCTGGATCATGGCAAGGCCTGCGCCTTGACGAGCAGCCTCTACAAGGAGGTGCTGAGCCTGCCGCGTGACCAGGCAGTGGCGGTGCTCCGCTTCATGTTCGCGCAGAATCCGGCGATCTAGCCTTTGCGCGTCCCCCAGGCCCCCGGCGGTGACGGCGAATACCGCCGCGGCGCACGCCATTGCAGCCACGCCTCGACCCTGGAAACTATCGCGCCCGGTCCCAACGTTATCTAGAGCGGGCGCGCGACAGGCGGCCCGCCGCGATGGAAGGGCCGGGAATGGACAAGAAGACGAAATACCACATCTGGTATGCGATCGCGGCGATCTTCGGCATCTACCTGCTGCAAAGCTGGTGGATGAGCAACCGGAGCACCGAGTCGATTCCCTATAGCCAATTCGAGCAATACCTCCAGCAGGGCAAGATCAGGAGCGTCGCGGTCGGCAACCAGGTCATCACCGGCACCCTCAAGGCCCCGGACCGCAACGGCGCGACGCGCTTTGCCACCATTCGCGTGGCGCCCGATATCGCCCAGCAGCTCGCCAAGGCCGGGGTGACCTATACGGGCACCACGGGCGACTCTGTGCTCCAGGATGTGCTCTCCTGGATCGTGCCGACGGCGATCTTCTTCGGGCTGTGGTTCTTCGTGGTCCGCCGCATGGCCGAGCGCCAGGGCTTCGGCGGCCTCATGCAGATCGGCAAGAGCAAGGCGAGGATCTACGTCGAGCGGGACACCAAGACGACCTTCGACGATGTCGCCGGCGTCGACGAGGCCAAGGAGGAGCTGCGCGAGGTCGTCGAGTTCCTGAAATCGCCAAAGACTTATGGCCGGCTCGGCGCGCGCGTACCCAAGGGAATCCTCCTCGTCGGGCCGCCGGGCACGGGCAAGACGATGCTGGCGCGCGCCGTCGCCGGCGAGGCGGGGGTGCCCTTCTTCTCGATCAGCGGCCCGGAATTCGTCGAGATGTTCGTCGGCGTGGGGGCGGCGCGCGTGCGCGACCTCTTCGTGCAGGCGCGCGCAAAGGCCCCCGCCATCGTCTTCATCGACGAGCTCGACGCCCTCGGCCGCGCCCGCAGCGCCGCCCATGCCGCCGGCGGCTTCGACGAGCGCGAGCAGACCCTGAACCAGCTCCTGACCGAGCTCGACGGCTTCGATCCGCGCGAGGGCATCGTGCTGCTGGCTGCGACCAACCGGCCGGAGATCCTCGATCCCGCCCTGCTGCGCGCCGGGCGCTTCGACCGTCAGATTCTCGTCGACCGCCCCGACAAGGAAGGGCGTATCCAAATCCTCAAGGTTCACATGAGAAAGGCGCGGCTGGCGAGCGATGTCGATCCCGAGCAGATCGCGGCGCTGACCACCGGCTTCAGCGGCGCCGATCTCGCCAATCTGGTGAACGAGGCGGCGATCCTGGCGACGCGGCGGCGCGCCGAGGCCGTCACGATGGACGACTTCACCCGCGCCATCGAGCGCATGGTGGCCGGGCTCGAGAAGAAGAACCGCCTCCTCAATCCCAAGGAGCGCGAGGTCGTCGCCTATCACGAGATGGGCCATGCGCTCGTCTCCCTCGCCCTGCCGAGCGTGGATCGCATCCACAAGGTCTCGATCATCCCGCGCGGCATCGGCGCCCTCGGCTACACGATCCAGCGGCCGACCGAGGACCGCTTCCTCATGTCGCGCGCGGAGCTCGAGGACAAGATCGCGGTGCTCCTGGGCGGCCGTGCGGCGGAGAAGCTCGTCTTCCAGCAGCTCTCGACGGGGGCGGCCGACGATCTCGCCAAGGCCACCGACATCGCGCGCAGCATGGTGGCGCGCTACGGCATGGATGACGGGCTGGGCTACGTCACCTATGACAGCGACAAGCCCTCCTTCCTCGGCCAGCCGGCAGACGGCTCCTATTTCACCCGCCGCTTCAGCGAGGCGACGGCGGAGCGCATCGACGAGGCGGTCCAGCGCATCATCGCCGAGGTCTTCGCGCGCGCGACGCAGATCCTGAGCGAGAACCGTGCCGTGCTTGACCGCAGCGCCCACGCCCTCCTCGCGGCGGAGACCCTCGACGAGCACGCCCTCGCCGACCTCACCAAGAATCTCAAGCGCGCGCCGCGGCCGCGCGACATGCTGCGCGGCCCCGATCCCAGCGCTCGCAAGATCGCGGGGTGAACGGCGGCCTCCTACCGCGCCACCACCCAGTCATTGCCGCTTCCATCAGCACGACGAAGCCGCCATTGCTTCCGCGCAACGTGGGTGCCGCGCGCCGTCCGATAGGCATCGACCGCGATCGCGATCTCCCCATCGCCGGCGGATTCCCATGTCGCCGAGCTGATTGCGCCATCACTGAACTCCACCAGCGCCGTCGCCGCGCGACCCGCCTCCCGCGGCAAATCGGCGATCGTGGCGCGGCAGCCGGGATAGGCATGGGAATGGTGGAAGGAGATCCGCATCCGTCGCTCCGCAGCCTCGGCAGTCTGGCGCGCGCCGCCGACCGCGGCAAGGACGCGCTGCTACCCGCGCAAGTTGTGTTCTCCGCGCGGCCATGACATAGTCGGCGGCCGCGTCATCGCAATGGAGGCCGGCGTGAGCATCGGGTTCCTGATCACCTCTCTCGTCATCATCATCTCGCCCGGCACCGGCGTCCTCTACACGCTCGCCGCGGGGCTCTCGCGCGGGCGCCGCGCCAGCGTCGTCGCCGCCTTCGGCTGCACCCTCGGCATCGTCCCGCACATGGCGGCGGCGATCTTCGGCCTCGCAGCCCTCCTCCATGCGAGCGGACTCGCCTTCGAGGCGTTCAAGTATCTGGGCGTCGCCTATCTTCTCTATATGGCGTGGAACACCCTCAAGGAGCACGGCGCGCTGCGCGTCGAGCCGAAGGTCGACGCCCGCTCGGCCCGGCAGGTGATCGTCTCGGCGATCCTGGTCAACCTTCTCAATCCCAAGCTCTCGATCTTCTTCTTCGCCTTCCTGCCGCAATTCGTGAGCAAGGACGAGGCGCATCCGCTCGCGCGCATGCTCGAGCTGAGCGGCGTCTTCATGCTGCTGACCTTCGTCGTCTTCGTCGGCTACGGGCTCTTCGCCGCCGCGGTCCGCAACCACGTGATCTCGCGCCCGCGAGTATTGAGCTGGATGCGTCGCATTTTCGCCGGCGCCTTCGTCGCCCTCGGCGCCAAGCTTGCCTTCGCCGATCGTTAGGTCGCGTCAAATCGGGTAGCGTCTAAGTTTGAATTTCCGCTCACGACCCCTTTTGTGGCCGCTCGCAAGCTATAAAGGGGCGCAGGCCTTTTTTCTCTAGCGAGCAGGTGAAGCCGTGGCCTTTGTTGTCCTGATCGGTGCTTCCGGTTCTGGAAAAACCACGATTGCCCGCGCGATCGCGGCTCGTTGCGGCACCACGGCCAAGGTTTTCTTTTTCGACAGTATCGGCGTTCCGCCCGTCGACGAGATGATCCGGCACTATGGATCGGGAGAGGCGTGGCAACGCGCCAAGACCATCGACTGGATGCGGAGGCTCGCCGGAGAGGCGAAGGCGGCTCCTCGGCTCCTCTTTGAGGGGCAGACCCGCTTTTCATTCCTGGCGGATGGGGCGGCCGCTGCCGGCGGCCTCGCTTATACCCCCATACTTGTCGACTGTGATGACGACACGCGATCGAGGCGATTGGAGATTGAGCGGAAGCAACTCGAACTCGCCAACGAAGACATGATGATGTGGGCTCAATATCTGCGTAAAGAGGCTCTCACCCATAGCTACCCAATACTTGATACATCCGCGCTCTCGCTTCCAGACAGCGTCGAATGGGTAATGGCGCGCCTAGAGAGCTGAGACTCGGTTACCACTCAATCCCGAAATTCAAACTGAGACACTCCCCCAAATCGCGCTCGCTTTACCGGGCGCAATTTAAGGCTTAAGCTCCGTCATGCCGACGCCGCGATAGCGCCGCGGCACCGCCAACGATTTTCCGTCACACGGCCGTTCCGGATCGCTTCCTCATGTCGACGATCGAAAACGCCGCCTTGTTTGCAACGTTGCAGCAATCCGCCGAACGCGATGTCGTGACGGCGATCGAGGCGCTCGTGCGCGACGGTGACGACCGCGCGCTCAACCGGATCAACCTTTGCGATTTCGCCCAGGCCCACGGCTTCGACGAGGACAAGGTGATCGCCGCCTTTGTCCATGCGGCGCGCCTCGGCCTTTTCGAGATGTCGTGGAACGTCCTCTGTCCGAGCTGCGGCGGCGTCCTCGACAGCGGCGTCACCCTGAAGGCGGTCAATCGCTCGGAATATAGCTGTGCCTTCTGCGCGCTTGGCTATGAGCCGACCCTCGACGAGACGGTCGAGGTGAGCTTCACCGTCAGCCCTTCCGTGCGCAGCATCGCCGCCCATGCGCCGGACACGCTCCCCTTCGCCGAATATTGCCGCCAAATTTTTTGGAGCACCGGCGTCGACTTGCCGGAGGATTTCGCGCACGCCGCCGACGAGATCACCCTCGACATGGTCGAGCTGCCGCCGGGCGAGAAGGCGATCCTCTCGGTCCACCTGCCGCCTCAGCTCGTCATTATCTTCGATCCGGTGACCCACGGCGCGCAGTTCGTGGACGTGAAGGGCGAGCCGACGCGCGAGCGCCAGAGCCTCGCGATGATCCTCAGCAAGGGCCACGCCGCTGTGGGCAGGATCGCGCTGCAGCCGGGACCTTTGCGCGTCTCCTTCGAGAATCACAGCGGGCGGCGCGCGCTGCCCGCGCTGTGGATCGCCGATGAGCGCATGGAGGCGATGCTGGGGCGGCGCAAGCCGTTCCTCACCGCCAAGCGGCTGCTCACCAACCAGACCTTCCGCGACGTCTACCGCACCGACACCCTCGATGTGGATCAGCGCCTCAAGATCACCAGCCTCACCTTCCTCTTCACCGACCTCAAGGGCTCGACCGAGCTTTACGAGCGCGTCGGCGATCTCGTCGCCTATGATCTCGTGAAGGCGCATTTCCGCATTCTTCAGGAGATCGTCGCCGCCGAGTCCGGCGCCGTCGTCAAGACGATCGGCGACGCGGTGATGGCGACCTTCCCGACGCCGAGCCGCGCCGTTGCCGCGGCGCTGCGCATGCGCGAAGCTATTCGCAAGCTCGACGAGGGGCTGACGCTCAAGATCGGCATCCATGTGGGGCCCTGCCTCGCCGTCGTGCTGAACGAGCGGCAGGATTATTTCGGGCAGACCGTCAACATCGCCTCGCGCGTGCAGGGCCTGGCGGAGACCCGCTCGATCTACGCCACCGATCAGGTGCTGGGCCATTCCGACACCGCCAAGGTGCTGGAGGCGCGCGGCATCACACCGAAGCCGCAAACCCACGTCCTGCGGGGCATCGCCCACGAGGTGCTCGTCTACGAGATCGCCTGACACGACCTCTTGCGCTCTTCATCCGAGCGGCCGCGCGCGCGTCACATCCAGCGGGTGGTCGATGAGCGGCGCGACGCGCGCGAGAAAGCGCAGCGTATGCGGCAGCTCGGCATGGCGCTCGAAGGCGGCCTTGTCGGTCCAGCGCGAATGGATGTAGATGAGCCGCGCATTGCGGGTGGAGCGATAAGCGTCGATAAAAAGACAACCGAATTCCCCGCGCGTGGGCGGAATGACCTCGCGCACCGCTGCCACGACGGCTTCCGCCTCCTTCTCGCGGGCATGGAACCGGGCGAAGATGAAAAGCTCTGCCATCGGTCTCTCCGTTCGCGATCGCGCCTTCATCCCGTCCGCGCGAAGTTCATGCTCCAATTCGTCTCCCATGTGGCGCCACCATCGGCGGAGAAGGCCTGCTCCCAGCGCGGACCGCGCGCCGTGCTTGCCGTCCAGATGAAGCGCACGCGGATCGGTCGGCCGTCGAGCACGTCATCGCCGAGGAAGGTCCCGACTCCATTCTCGAACCGGCCGTGGACCGGCGGATCGAGCACGGCCTTGCGGCCGTCGATCCACCAGATCGACCACAATTTCTTCGCCGGATCGAAGAGCCGCAGCGTCACCGCGCGATAGGGGCCCGACGGGAGATCGATGACATTGTCGTCAACATTGGCCTGCCCACCCAGGAGCGGGCGGAACTCGAGGCTTCCCCCGAACTCGTCCCATTGGCGATCGCCGACGAGCCGCCGCCTGAGCCGGCGATGAGAAACGGCCCAGCGCCCGATCATGAAATCGAAATCGTCGCGGCCGTCGCTCGCCACCGGCCCCGTGGCCGCCTTCGCGAATAATGCGGTCATTCGCCCGATCCTTTCGCTAGAGATCGCCGGGGCGTAGTATCGACGGGGATAACTGACATCCTGTGTCAGGATTTTGGATTCATCGAATGCGCGCCGATCGCCTTCTCTCGATCCTGATCCGCCTCCAGCTCCGCGGCCGCGTGACGGCGCAGGCCTTGGCGGCGGAATTCGAGGTCTCCGTGCGCACGATCTATCGGGACATCGATGCGCTGAGCGCGGCGGGCGTGCCGGTTTACGGCGACCGCGGCCCCGGCGGCGGCCTTCAGCTCCTGGATGGCTACCGCACGCGGCTGACCGGCCTCACCCCCGGCGAGGCCGAGACGCTGCTCCTCGCCGGGCTTCCGGGGCCGGCCGCCGAGCTCGGCCTGGGACAGCCCCTCGCCGCGGCCCGGCTCAAGCTGCTCGCGGCGATACCCCCTGCGGCGGGACAGCGCGCGGCGCGCATCGGCGAGCGCCTCCATCTCGACCCGGTCGACTGGTATCGCCGTGCCGCCCCTCCCGCCCATTTGCCGGAGATCGCGCGCGCCGTGTGGGGCGAGCGGCGCCTTTCCATTCGCTATGAGAGCTGGTCCGCCACGGTGCGGCGGAAGATCGATCCCCTCGGCCTCGTCCTCAAGGCCGGAGCCTGGTATCTCGTCGCGCGCGCGGGTCGCGACATTCGCACCTACAAGATCGCCCAGATGCGCGAGATCGACGTGCTCGACGACAGCTTCGCCTATCCTGCCGGCTTTGATCTCGCCTCCTATTGGGACCGCGCCGTGCGACGCTTCGAGAAGAGCCTACAGAAGGACGAGGCCACCTTGCGCGTGTCCTCGGCGGCGTTGCCCCATCTCGATTGCCTGGGCGTCGAGGTCGCTGATGCGGTAAGGCAAGCCCGGCCGGACAGGAAAGGCTGGCGTCAAGCGACGGTTCCGATCGAGAGCACGGAGCACGCCGCGCGCCTGCTGCTCGGTTTCGCCGACGATATCGTGGTGCTGGCGCCGCCAGAACTACGCCGCTGCTTGGCCGGCTGCGCGCGCCGAATCGCGGCGGCTTATGGGGATGAGCGAGACGTGAGGCTCAGACCCAGCGGATGACCTTGGATTCGGAGTCCAGCACGCAGTGCAGCCTTGTGGATATGGTGCTGCGCACCGGATGGCGGCGATCGCGGCCTACCCTTCCAGCTTCTTCCGCAGCAGCTCGTTGACGAGCTTGGGATTGGCCTTCCCGCCCGTCGCCTTCATCACCTGGCCGACCAGCCAGCCGACCACACCCTGCTTGCCGCCCTTGAACTGTGCCACCTGTCCGGGGTTGTCGGCGATCACCTTGTCGATCACCGCCTCGATGGCACCGGTGTCGGTGATCTGGATCAGGCGTTTGGTCTTGACGATCTCGCCTGCCCCCTTGCCGGTGAGGAGCATCTCGTCGAACACGTCCTTGGCGATGCGGCCGGAGATGGTGTCGTCGGCGACGAGGTCGAGGAGCTCGCCCAGGGCCGCGGCGGGCACGGGGCTCTCGCCAATGCCCTTGCCCAGCTTGTTGAGGCGGCCGAAGAGCTCGGAGATCACCCAATTGGCGGCGAGCTTGCCGTCGCGCGTCTTGCCGCCGGGGCCCTTCGCCACCGCCTCGTAATAGTCGGCGCTGGCGCGCTCGGCCACGAGCACGCTCGCGTCGTAAGGCGTCACCCCGTATTCCGCGATGAAGCGCGCCTTCTTGGCGTCGGGCAGCTCGGGGAGTGCGGCGCGCAGCTCCTCGACCCAGGCGGGGTCGAGCTCGAGGGGCAGGAGGTCCGGATCGGGGAAATAGCGGTAGTCATGCGCCTCCTCCTTGGAGCGCATCTCCCGCGTGATGCCGCGCTTGGAATCGAAGAGGCGCGTCTGCTGCACGACCGCCCCGCCCTCCTCGAGGAGATCGACCTGGCGTCGCGCCTCGTACTCGATCGCCTGCTGCACGAAGCGCACCGAGTTCACGTTCTTGATCTCGCAGCGCGTGCCGAGGGGCGCTCCCGGCTTGCGCACCGAGACGTTCACGTCGGCGCGCATGGAGCCCTCCTCCATATTGCCGTCGCAAGTGCCGAGATAGCGCAGGATCGAGCGCAGCTTGCGCAAATACGCCCCCGCCTCCTCGGCCGAGCGCATGTCCGGCTTGGAGACGATCTCCATGAGGGCGACGCCGGCGCGGTTCAGGTCGACGAAGGTGCGTCGCGGGTCCTGGTCGTGGAGGCTCTTCCCCGCATCCTGCTCGAGATGGAGACGCTCGATGCCGACCTCGCGGGTCGAGCCATCGGGAAGGTCGATGGTGATGCGGCCCTCGCCCACAATCGGCTGCTTGTACTGGGAGATCTGATAGCCGGCGGGGAGATCGGCATAAAAGTAGTTCTTGCGGTCGAAGACCGAGACGAGATTGATCTGCGCCTTGAGGCCGAGGCCGGTGCGCACCGCCTGGGTGATGCATTCCGCGTTGATCACCGGCAGCATGCCCGGCATCGCCGCGTCGACAAAGGAGACCTGGGTGTTGGGCTCGGCGCCGAAGGCCGTCGCCGCCCCCGAGAAGAGCTTGGCGTTGGAGATCACCTGGGCGTGGACCTCCATCCCGACGACGATCTCCCAGGGGCCCGTCCTGCCCTCGATGGTTGCCATGCTCAGCTCCTTTCCGCCCATCCTCGTCATGCGCGGACTTGCTCCGCGTATCCAGGATCTACCTACATCGTCACCCCCGCGAAAGCGGGGGTCCAGGGACATTGGATTCCCGCTCCCCGCCTGCGCGGGGACAGGCTTCGCGGGAATGACGGTACGGCTAAAGCGATTCGATCGAAATACATTCCGCTCTTGCGCCGCAAAACCGTGGATGGCCGGCCATGACGGATTACGGTCGCGCCGCTCACGCCCCCTCCGCAACGAAGCCCGGCCGCGCATCGAAGTTCGCCGCATCCTCGATTGCCGCAGCCGCGCGCAGCACCGTCGCCTCGTCGAAGGCGCGGCCGACGAGCTGGAGCCCCAAGGGCAGCCCCTCCGCCGAGAGGCCGGCGGGCACCGAGATGCCCGGCAGCCCGGCGAGATTGGCGGGCACCGTGAAGACGTCGTTGAGATACATGGCGATGGGATCGTCCATCTTCTCGCCCATGGCGAAGGCGGCACTCGGCGTGCTCGGCGCGAGGATCACGTCCACCGTCTTGAAGGCCTCCGTGAAGTCCCGAAGGATGAGGGCGCGCACGCGCTGGGCCTTCAAGTAATAGGCGTCGTAATAGCCGGCCGAGAGCACATAGGTGCCGATCATCACCCGCCGCCGCACCTCGCGGCCGAAGCCCTCGCCGCGCGTGTTCTCATACATGTCGATGAGGTCCTCGCCCGGGACGCGCAGGCCGAAGCGCACGCCGTCATAGCGCGCGAGGTTCGAGGAGGCCTCGGCGGGCGCGATGATGTAATAGGCCGGCAGCGCGTATTTGGTGTGGGGCAGCAAGACCTCGACGGGCTCGGCCCCCGCCGCGCGCAGCCAGACGAGGCCCTGCTGCCACAGCCTCTCGATCTCGGCGGGCATGCCGTCGACGCGATACTCCTTCGGGATGCCCACCTTGAGCCCCTTGAGCGACTGGCCGAGCGCCGCCTCGTAATCGGGCACCGGGACATCGACCGAGGTCGAATCCTTGGGGTCGTGCCCCGCCATCGCCCCCAGCATGATGGCGGCGTCGCGCACCGTGCGCGTCATCGGTCCCGCCTGGTCGAGGGAGGAGGCGAAGGCGACGATGCCCCAGCGCGAGCAGCGCCCATAGGTCGGCTTCAGCCCCACGACGCCGCAGAAGGCGGCAGGCTGGCGGATCGAGCCGCCGGTATCGGTCCCCGTCGCGCCCAGGGCGAGCCGCGCCGCCACGGCGGCCGCCGAGCCTCCCGAGCTGCCCCCGGGGACGAGCGGCCGGTTGTCGCCGCGCCGACGCCACGGATTCTCGACGGCGCCGAAATAGCTGGTGACGTTTGACGAGCCCATGGCGAACTCGTCGAGATTGGTCTTGCCCAGCATGACCGCGCCGGCGCGCCACAGCTTCGCCGTCACCGTCGACTCGTAGGGCGGCGTGAAGCCATCCAAGATATGGGAGGCGGCGGTCGTCCGTACCCCTAGCGTGCAGAACAAATCCTTGATCGCCAAGGGAATCCCATCAAGGGGGATGCCAACGTCGCCCCCCTTTCCGCCCTTGCGACGCGCATCGGATTCGGCGGCCATGGCAAGGGCCCGCTCCGGCGTCTCGGTGATGAAGGCGTTCAAGGGTCGCGCCGCTTCGATGGCGCGGATATGGGCCTCCGCGAGCTCCTTGGCCGAGAAGGCGCCCTTGCGCAACCCCGCGCGGGCGTCGGCGATGGTCAAATCGGTGAGGTCGCCCATCACTCCACCACCTTGGGCACGGCGAAGAAGCCCTGCACCCCCTCGGGCGCATTGGCCAGCACCTTTTCAGGATAGCCGCCATCATCGATGATGTCCTTGCGCCAGGGCAGCTTGGCATTGACGGTGCTGGCGAGGGGCGCCACGCTCGCGGTGTCGACGCTGTCGAGCTGCTCGATCCAGCCGAGGATGTGGCTGAGCTCCTTGGCGAGGGGCGCCACCTCCTCGTCCTTCACCTTGATGCGCGCCAACCGCGCGATCTTGCGTACCGTGGCTTCGTCGACGGACATGGGCGGACCGACCGTAAGGGGTTGTTGACCGGCGCCGCGGGGGGCCGGAAATCGCGGCGGAACCTAGCACCCGGCCCGGCACGCCGCAACAGCGCGCGGCCGGAAGCGAGAGGAAAAAGAGGAGAGAAAGCAGATGGCTACCGCAAGGACCTTCCTCGTGACCGGGGCCAGCCGCGGCCTCGGGCGCGCCTCCGTCGAGGCCCTTATCAAGGCCGGCCAGAAGGTCGTCGGCATGGCGCGCGAGGCGCCCAGGGACGGCTTCCCCGGCGATTTCGTCGCCTGCGACCTCTCCGATCCTCACGCGACCGCGGCGGCACTCGCCTCGATCACCCAGCGCCATCAGATCCTCGGCCTCGTCAACAATGTCGGGCTGTCCCGCCCCGAGTCGGTCGACAAGGTCGAGCTTGCGGCCATGGACAAGGTCTTTGCGCTCAACCTCCATCCAGCGGTGCAGGCCATGCAGGCCGTGCTGCCGGCCATGCGCGCCGCCGGGTGGGGCCGCGTGGTCAATATCTCGAGCCTCACCGTCCTGGGCACGCCGGAGCGCACCAGCTATGCCGCGGCCAAGGCGGCCCTTATCGCCTTCACCCGCACCTGGGCCTTGGAGCTCGCCACCGCGGGCATCACCGTCAATGCCGTCGCTCCGGGACCGGTCGTCACCCGGCTCTTCCGCGACAACAATCCGCCGGGCAGCGCCAGCGAGCAGCGCTATCTCGCGAGCATTCCGATGAAGCGATTCGGCGAGCCCGAGGAGATCGGCGCCGCGGTCGCATTCCTTCTCTCGGAGGCGGCGAGCTACATCACCGGCCAAACCCTCTATGTCGATGGCGGCGCCAGCATCGGCAAGGCGCCGGTGTGAGGGGCCGCGGTGGCCTCGCCGACATTCACGGCGGAATCCTCGCCGGCCGCGCTCAAGGCCCGCCTCGCGCGCGGCCAGCGCCTCTTGGGGCTGGACGTCGGCAGCAAGACCATCGGCCTCGCCCTCTCGGACACGACCCTGACCGTCGCCTCGCCGATGGCGACGATCCAACGCGGCAGATTCGCGGCCGATGCCGAGGCGATCCGACGCATCGCGGCGAAGCAGCAGGTGGGCGGCTTTGTCTTCGGCCTTCCCATCAATATGGACGGCAGCGAGGGGCCGCGCTGCCAGTCGGTCAGACAATTCGCCAAGAACCTCGTCGAGCGTATTGATCTGCCCTTCCTTTTCTGGGATGAGCGGCTCTCGACGGCGGCCGTGACCCGCACGCTGCTCGCCGCCGACATGTCACGCCGGCGCCGTGCCGACACCGTCGACAAGCTGGCCGCCGCCTATATCCTCCAGGGCGCCCTCGACGCCGCTCGGCGATAGTCCGTGGTTGCCTCGCCCCGCGTCGCCCCTTATAAGGCGCGCCATGCCCGGACCTCTTCACGGCCTCCGCGTCTGCGACATGACGCGCATCCTGGCCGGCCCCTCCATGACCCAGATGCTGGGCGACCTCGGCGCCGACATCATCAAGATCGAGCGGCCGGGCGCCGGCGACGACACGCGCAAATGGGGCCCGCCTTATCTCAAGGATGCGACCGGCAATGACACCGGCGAGAGTGGCTATTACCTCGCCGCCAACCGCAACAAGCGCTCCGTCACCATCGACTTCACGCAGCCCGAGGGCCGCGATCTCGTGCACCGGCTGGTGGCGCAGTCGGACATCCTGACGGAGAACTACAAAGTCGGGACTCTCGCCCGCTACGGCCTCGGCTACGAGGATCTCAAGGCGATCAAGCCCGATCTCGTCTATTGCTCGATCACCGGCTTCGGACAGACCGGGCCCTACGCCCCGCGCGCCGGCTATGACCTCCTCGCCCAGGCCATGGGCGGCATCATGAGCATCACCGGCGAGCCCGACCGCGATCCCGTCAAGGTCGGCGTCGGCATCGCCGACCTGATGGCGGGGATGTATGCGGGCGTCTCCATTCTCGCCGCCTTGCGCCACCGCGACCTCACCGGCGAGGGCCAGCATATCGATATTGCGCTCCTGGACACCCAGGTGGCCTGGCTGGTAAACGAGGGCGTCAACTATCTGCTCTCGGGGATCGTCCCCATCCGCCGTGGCACCGCCCACGCCAATATCGCCCCCTATCAGGTCTTTCCGACCGCCGACGGCTACGTCATCCTCGCCTGCGGCAATGACGGGCAATTCGCCAAGTTTTGCGCCTTCGCAGGACGTCCGGACTTGGCGCAGGATCCGCGCTTCGCGGCAAATGAGGACCGCGTCCACAACCGCGAGATTCTCATACCGATCGTCCGCGACATCCTGCGGGCCAAACCTTCCCGGCACTGGATCGAGGGCCTGGCCCAGCTCAAGGTTCCGTGCAGCCCGGTCAACACCCTCGATCAGGTCTTCGCCGATCCCCAGGTCAAATATCGGGACATGGTGCTGGAAATGCCGCACCCGGCAACCGGCAATCGCGGGATCAAGCTGATCGCCAGCCCGATTAAGATGTCGGCAACGCCTCCGGAGTATCGTTACGCTCCGCCGACCCTCGGCCAACATACGGTAGAAGTGCTGGACGAGGTGCTCGGCCTTGGCGAAGGCGAGATCGCGGCGCTGAGGGCGAAAGGGGTCGTCTAGCCTCGCCCTTGCGCAAACGCATTTGGGTGCCCATTTGCGAGCGGCACGGCCATAGACGGACAGCAATGACGGAATTGAGGAAGCCAATCGCCTGGCGGCCGGCGATTCGCACCGCGCGGGTGGACGATATCCCCGGGCTCGTAGCCCTGGAGAATCGCGCCTTCGCCGGCGATCGGGTGAGCCCCCGCAGCTTCCGCCACCTCCTCACCCGCGGCAACGCGGCAACGCTGGTCGAGGAGGAGGGAGGTGTGCTCAGGGGCTATGCGATGCTGCTCTTCAATCGCGGCACGTCGCTGGCGCGCCTCTACTCCTTCGCGGTGGCGCCGGAGCATCGCGGCCGCGGCATCGCCAAGGCCCTTCTCGCCGAGGCGGAGCGGGTCGCCCTCGAGCATGGCTGCATCTATCTCCGCCTCGAGGTGCGCCGGGACAATCACGAGGCCCAGTCCCTCTACCGCAAGGCGGGCTACCGCGAATTCGGCATGGCCGCCGACTACTACGACGACCACATGGACGCGGTCCGGATGGAGAAGCCGCTCTCGCCCAATCTCCAGCCGGGGCTTCTCCACGTCCCCTATTATCCCCAGACGCTCGAGTTCACCTGCGGCCCCGCCGCCCTGATGATGGCCATGTGCACCCTGGACCCCAAGGTGCCGCTCGACCGCAAGTTGGAGCTGCGGCTCTGGCGCGAGGCGACCACCATCTTCATGACGACCGGACACGGCGGATGCAGTCCGTTCGGCATGGCGCTTTCCGCGGAGTCCCGGGGCTTCGACGTCGAGGTCTATGTCAACGATCGCCGCACTCTCTTCGAGGACACCGTCCGCAAGCCCGAGCGGAAGGCGGTCATTCGCCTGGTCCAGGAGGATTTCCTCGAGGAGATGCGGGAAAAAAAGGTGACGTTGACTTATGGCCGGCTCGGCGTCAAAGACTTAATTAGAGAGTTCGAGCGAGGGGGAATCCCCATTGTCTTGATCAGCTCCTACCGGATCGACCGCGACCGGGAGCCTCACTGGGTGGTTGTAACAGGATTCGACGAGCGCTTTATTTACGTGCATGATCCCTATGTGGACTGGAAGGGTCACCGGACCACCACCGACTGCATCAATATGCCGATAACGAAGAAGGACTTCGAGCGCATGGCCCGCTTCGGCCGGGCTCAACAAAAGGCGGCTCTCATCATCCGCAAGGCCAAGAGCGACGCATGACGGCTCACATCATCGTCGTGGACCGGCGCGCGGATTTCAAATGGGACGATTCGGGCCATCCGGTGGTCACGGCAAGGGAGTACCTCGCCCGCCCCGACGCGTTCATGTCGCGCTATCCCCGCATCGTCAATCTCTGCCGCGACTACGACTATATGAGCTTCGGCTATTACTGCTCGCTCCTCGCCGAGGCGCGCGGCGAGCGGGTCATCCCCTCCGTCGCGACGATTCTCGATCTTTCCAAGAAGTCCATCTATGGCCTGGCGCTGGACGAGCTCGACGAGCTGCTCGAGAAGGCGGCGAAGAAATACGGGCAGCAAGCGGCGCCGACCAGCCTCCATGTCTTCTTTGGCTTCACCGAGGAGGAGCGCTATCAGGAGATCGCGCACCAGATCTTCGATCTCTTCCGCTGCCCGCTCCTCAAGGTCCAGATCGCTCCCGGCGAGAAGTGGCGCGTCACCTCGATCCAGCCGATCCCCATCAACGAGCTGAAGCCCGAGCAGGAGCCCCTCTTCCAGAAGGCGCTCGAAGCCTATACCCGCACCGCCTGGCGCCCGCCCAAGACCAAGGCCCCTCCGCGCTTCTATCTCGCCATCCTCCAGAACCCGCAGGAGCAGCTGCCGCCCTCCAGCACGCGCACCCTGCAGAAGTTCGTCAAGATCGGCGAGCAGATGGGGCTCGAGGTGGAGCTCATCGAGAAAAAGGACTATTCGCGGCTCGCCGAGTACGATGCGCTCTTCATCCGCGAGACCACCGCCCTCGATCACCACACCTACCGTTTCGCCAAGAAGGCGACCTACGAGGACATGGTGGTCATCGACGACCCCAGCTCCATCCTGCGCTGCACGAACAAGGTGTATCTGGCCGAGCTCCTACGCTCCCGGCGCATCCCGACGCCGCGCACCCTCATCGTCGACCGCAGCAAGATGGACCAGATCGAGCAGGAGCTGGCCTTCCCCCTCGTCCTCAAGATTCCGGACGGCTCGTTCTCCCGCGGCGTCTTCAAGGTCACGACGAAGCAGGAGCTCAAGGACGTCGCGACGGACCTCTTCCGCCGCTCGGAGCTCATCATCGCCCAGGAGTTCATCTATACCCAATTCGATTGGCGCATCGGCGTGCTGAACGGGCAGCCGATCTATGCCTGCCAGTATTTCATGTCGCGCAACCACTGGCAGATCGTGAAATACAGCGCCAATGGGCGCTTCTCCGAGGGCGGCTGCAAGACCCTGGCCGTCGAGGACGCGCCGCGCGCCGTTGTCGACACCGCCGTCCGCGCGGCGCGGCTGATCGGCGACGGGCTCTACGGGGTCGATCTCAAGGAGACCGAGCGCGGCCCCATGGTGATCGAGATCAACGACAATCCGAGCATCGACCAGGGCGTCGAGGACACGATCCTCAAGGACGAGCTGTACCGCATCATCCTCGCCGAATTCATTCGTCGCCTGGAGGCACAGATGGAGCCGGCGCGCAATGGAAACGGCGAGCTCAACGGTACCGGCGCAGCGTCCGGCCATGGCGCGCCGGAGCGGATGGCGGCACCCCTGGCACAAGCGCGGAAGGGCTGAGCCTAGGCCACACCTTCGGCGGCCGGCGCGCCTCCTGTCGCGTCTTGCGGGATCCGTGCCGCGCGACTTATAGTGCGGCTTTAATGACCGCGCCCTCCCCGACGATACTTCTCCGCTTCCCCCACCGGCACCTCCTCGGCATTCGCGGCCTGTCCGCAGCCGAGATCACCCTCCTCCTCGATCTTGCCGAATCCTATGTCGACCAGAATCGGCAGGCGGACAAGAAGAGCGCCATCCTGCGGGGGCGCACGGTCATCAACCTGTTTTTCGAGAACTCGACCCGCACCCGCACCTCCTTCGAGCTGGCCGGCAAGCGCCTCGGCGGCGATGTCATCAACATGTCGGTGTCGACCAGCAGCATCAAGAAGGGCGAGACGCTGATCGACACGGCGATGACCCTCAATGCCATGCATCCCGACGTGCTGGTCGTCCGCCACGCCGATTCGGGCGCCGTCCAGCTCCTCTCGGAAAAGGTCAATTGCGCCGTCATCAATGCCGGCGATGGGAGCCATGAACATCCGACGCAGGCGCTCCTGGACGCCCTCACGATCAGGCGGCGAAAGAAGCGGATCGAAGGCCTCCTCGTCGCCATCTGCGGCGACATCCTGCACAGCCGAGTCGCCCGCTCGAACATTTTCCTCCTCAACACGATGGGCGCGCGGGTGCGCGTCGTCGCACCGCCGACCCTGCTCCCCTCGGCGATCGAGAAGCTGGGGGTCGAGGTCTTCCATGACATGCGCAACGGGCTCAAGGATGTCGACGTCGTGATGATGCTGCGGCTTCAGACCGAGCGGATGCACGGCTCCTTCGTCCCCTCGATCCGCGAGTATTTCCGGTTCTTCGGCCTCGACTATCCCAAGCTCGAAGCTGCCAAGGACGACGCGATGATCATGCATCCCGGGCCGATGAATCGCGGCGTCGAGATCGACAGCGAGGTTGCCGACGACATCGGGCGGAGCGCCATCCACGAGCAGGTCGAGATGGGGGTCGCGGTCCGCATGGCCTGCCTCGATGTGCTGATGCGGCACGATATGCCGAGCAACCGCGATGCGGGAGCCGGGCGGTGAGCATTCCGCCGGAGAAGCAGCCCGGTCGTGTCGCCTACATCAATGCAAGGCTGCTCGACCCGGCCACGCGACTCGATCAGCCCGGAGCCCTGCTCACCGATGGCGAGACGATTGCCGATTTCGGCCCCAGCCTCTTCGAGGCCGGCGTTCCCGACGGCATCCAGATCGTGGATTGCCATGGCGCCTGTCTCGCACCCGGCCTCGTCGACATGCGGGTGCAGCTGCGCGAGCCCGGCGAAGAGCACAAGGAGACGATCGAGACCAGCAGCCGCGCCGCCGCCGCGGGCGGAGTCACGGCGATGGTGTGTCTTCCCAATACCGAGCCGGTGATCGACGACGTTTCGGGAGTGGAGTTCATCGCCCGCCGCGCTCGCGAGGTTAAGCTGGTCAAGGTCTACTGCCACGCGGCGGTGACCCAGGGGCTCGCCGGCGAGCAGCTTTGCGAGATCGGCCTGTTGAAGGAGGCCGGCGCGCTCGCCTTCACCGACGGGCTGCAAAGCGTCGCGGACGCCCAGGTGATGCGCCGGGCCCTGAGCTACGCCCGCACCTTCGACGCTCTCATCATTCAGCATCCCGAGGAGCCGTCCCTGGCAAGCGGCGGGGCGATGAACGAGGGGGAGATCGCGACCCGTCTGGGGCTGCCAGGCATCCCGCGCGCCGCCGAGGTGATCATGGTCGAGCGCGATCTCCGCCTCGTCGAATTGACGGGGGGCCGCTATCACGCGGCCCATCTCTCGACCGCAGAGGCGGTCGACGCGGTGAGACGGGCCAAGGCAAAGGGGCTTCGCGTCTCCTGCGATACGGCACCCCCCTACTTCACGCTCGACGAGACGGCCGTCGGCGACTATCGCACCTTCGCCAAGCTTTCGCCGCCCCTGCGCACCCGCGCGGATTGCGCGGCGATCATCGCCGGGATCGCCGACGGCACGATCGACGCCATCGCCAGCGACCATGCCCCGCATGATCAGGACAGCAAGCGACAGCCCTTCGCGCAGGCGGCCAGCGGCATCATCGGACTCGAAACCCTGTTGCCCTTATCCCTGGCACTCTGTCACCAGGGCAGGCTTGGGCTCTTCGACATCCTTGCCCCCCTTACCTACAAGCCGGCCGATCTGCTCGGCCTCGGCGCCGGCCGCCTGCGCAAGGGCGCGCCGGCCGATCTGGTCCTCTTCGATCCCAATCGCAGCTGGACCATTCAAGAGAGTAAGTTCCGGAGCAAATCCAAGAACTCGCCCTTTGCCGAGCGCGAGACCAAGGGCTGGGTCCTTCGCACCGTCGTCGATGGCCGCCCCGTCTTTATTGCCGAGGACTGAGCCCATCGAGTTTGCGCTCCCGCGGTCGAGGGCGGGCGCTCGGGAAAGGAAACCGTCCGCATGTCGCGGCGGTAAGCAAAAGGCAGGCAGAGATGCCCTCCCCCTTGGGTGATTTCTCCTACACATGGCCGTTCCTCGTCGCGGCGATCGCGGGTTATCTGCTCGGCTCCATTCCGTTCGGGCTCGTGCTCACCCGTCTCGCCGGACTCGGCGATATTCGCCGCATCGGCTCCGGCAATATCGGTGCAACCAACGTCCTGCGCACCGGGAACAAGGCCCTCGCCGCGCTCACCCTGCTCCTCGATGGCAGCAAGGGCGCCGTGGCGGTTCTGGTCGCCGCGGAGATGGGGCCGGACATGGCGGTTCTTGCCGGCGCGGGTGCCGTGCTCGGCCATCTCTTTCCCGTCTGGCTGCGCTTCAAGGGCGGGAAGGGCGTGGCCACCGGACTGGGGGTGCTGCTGGCGAGCGCCTTCCCAGCCGGGCTTGCCGCCTGCGCCACTTGGCTCGCCGCTGCGGCCCTTTTCCGATACTCGTCCCTCGCGGCACTCCTCGCCTTCCTGCTCTCGCCGCTCTATGCGTGGCTGCTCGCCGATCCGCAACAAGCCCAGCTCGCCGCCTTCATCGCCCTGCTGGTCTGGCTGCGCCACCACGCCAATATTCGGCGCCTGATCAGGGGCGAAGAGCCGAAAATCGGGAAAAATCCTAAACATTCCTGAAGCTTCTGCGCCGAATTTGATAGAGTTGACGAAATCGGGCGACTTCACCATTGTCGCCCGATGCCACGGAACACCGCTTTCGGCACCGAGGAACGCCTCGCTTGGCTTCGGCTCATCCGCAGCGAGCATGTGGGCCCGATCAGCTTCTATCAGCTCCTGGCCCGGTTCGGATCGGCCGCCGCCGCTCTCGAGGCGCTCCCGGATCTCGCCTGCCGCGGCGGACGCGACCGCGCGCCCCATATCCCCACGCGCGCTGCCGTCGAGCGCGAGCTGGCCAAGATCGAGTCCTTCGGCGGCGAGATCATCTGCCGGGACGAGCCCGCCTACCCCTTGCCGCTGGCCGCGATCGAAGACTCGCCCCCCGTCCTCATCCTCCGGGGCCGCCGCGAGCTCCTGAGCCGAGATATGATCGGGATCGTGGGCGCGCGCAACGCCTCGGCAAATGGCCGGCGCTTCGCTCACACCCTCGCCGCGGAGCTAGGCCAAGCCGGGCTCGTCGTCGTCTCGGGACTTGCCCGCGGCATCGACGCCAGCGCCCATGATGGCGCCCTCGCGACCGGGACGGTCGCCGTCATGGCCGGCGGCGTCGACGTCGTCTATCCGGAAGAGAACCGCGCCCTTTACGAGCGCATCGTTGCGGAGGGCCTCGCCGTCTCCGAGATGCCGCCGGCGACGATCCCGCAGGCGCGCCATTTTCCTCGCCGCAACCGGATCATCTCCGGTCTCTCCCGCGGCGTCGTCGTGATCGAGGCCGCGGAGCGCTCCGGCTCGCTCATCACCGCGCGGCTCGCGCTCGAGCAGGGCCGCGAGGTCTTTGCCGTTCCCGGCTCGCCCCTCGATCCGCGCTGCCGGGGCACCAACGGCCTCATCCGCCAGGGCGCCGTCCTCACCGAGTCGGCGGCGGATGTCCTGGGTGCCTTGGGAAATATCAAGATCGGCGTGTCGCGAGTCCCGCCCCCGGCAGCCCAGACGTCGAGCGAAAAGCTCATGGAATCAGACAGTTCGGAAGCGCGCCGCCTCGTTCTCGAGAGCTTGGGGCCCCATCCCGTCCCGGTTGACGAAATCGTTCGGCAGTGCCATGTGTCCCCCGCCATGGCATCCATGATCCTGCTGGAACTCGAGCTTGCGGGCCGCCTCGAGCGCCATTCCGGCCAGCGGGTGAGCTTGCTCTCCTAGTCGAAACCAAATAGCCTCCGCCGTCTTTGCGCGCCAGGTGTTGCTGCAATGATCGTTGTCGTCGTCGAGTCGCCGGCCAAGGCCAAGACCATCAACAAGTACCTGGGCAAGGACTATGTGGTGGTGGCGAGCTATGGCCATGTCCGTGACCTGCCGCCCAAGGATGGCTCGGTGCGGCCCGACGAGGACTTCACCATGTCCTGGGAGGTCGACAGCGGGTCCGAGAAGCACATCAAGGCGATCGCGGCGGCACTGAAGAAGGCGGACCGCCTCTGCCTCGCGACCGACCCGGATCGCGAAGGCGAGGCCATCTCCTGGCACGTCCTGGAGCTGCTCAAGGAGCGCAAGGCCGTCGACAAGATCGACGTCAAGCGCGTCGTCTTCAACGAGATCACCAAGGACGCCGTGCTCGCCGCGATGGCCCAGCCGCGCGCGGTCAATCGCGAATTGGTCGAGGCCTATCTCGCCCGACGGGCCCTCGATTACCTCGTCGGCTTCACCTTGTCCCCCGTGCTCTGGCGCAAGCTGCCGGGAAGCCGCTCCGCCGGCCGGGTCCAGTCGGTCGCGCTGCGGCTCGTTTGCGAGCGCGAGGCGGAGATTGAGAAATTCCGCCCTCAGGAGTACTGGACGATCGAGGTCGAGCTGCGCAATGGGGCGGGCGCCGTCTTGACGGCGCGCCTGACCCATCTGAACGGCAAGAAGCTCGACAAGTTCGATCTCGGCGACAAGGCTGCCGCCGATGCCGCCGTGGCCGTCCTCGAAGCGGGCGATTACGCCGTCGCGAAAGTCGAGCGCAAGCAGGTTCGGCGCAATCCGCAACCGCCCTTCACAACCTCGACCCTCCAACAGGAGGCATCGCGCAAGCTCGGCTTTGGCGCAAGCCGCACCATGCGCGTGGCCCAGCGCCTTTATGAGGGGATCGACCTCGGTGGCGAGACGGTGGGCCTCATCACCTATATGCGAACCGACAGCGTGGCGCTGGCGAATGAGGCGATCGGGGCGAGCCGGCGCCTCGTCGAGCAGCAATTCGGCAAGACCTACGTCCCGGAGTCGCCGCGCCGGTACAAGGCAACGGCGAAGAACGCCCAGGAAGCGCACGAGGCCATCCGTCCGACCGACCTGTTCCGGCGCCCCGACGAGGTCGCCCGCTTTCTCGACGACGACCAGCGTCGGCTCTACGAGCTCATCTGGTTGCGCACCGTCGCCAGCCAGATGGAAAGCGCCGTGCTCGACCAGGTTACGATCGATATCGCCGAGAAGCGCGGGACCGCCGCCTTGCGCGCCACGGGCGCCATTCTGGTCTTTGATGGCTTCCTGCGCGTCTATCAGGAAGGGCGCGACGATCCCGGCGAGGACGAGGACGAGCAGAAACGCCTGCCCCAGGTCAAGGAAGGCGAAGCGCTTGCGCGCGGGGCGATCACCCCGGAGCAGCATTTCACCCAGCCGCCGCCGCGCTACACCGAAGCCAGCCTCGTCAAGCGGCTCGAGGAGCTGGGCATCGGCCGGCCTTCGACCTATGCCTCGATCCTCCAGGTGCTGCAGGACCGCAAATACGTCACGCTGGACAAGGGCCGCTTCACGCCCGAGGATCGCGGCCGGCTGGTCACGGCCTTCCTCGAGAGCTTCTTCCGGCGCTACATCGAGTACAACTTCACTGCCGATCTTGAGAACCGGCTCGACGATATCTCCGAAGGGCGCATCGACTGGAAGCAGGTGCTGCGGGACTTCTGGACCGATTTCAGCAAGGCGGTCGACGGCACCAAGAACCTGACGATCAAGCAGGTCATCGACGCGCTGAACGAGGAGCTCGGCCCCCATTTCTTTCCCAGCCGCAGCGACGGTGCCGACCCGCGCACCTGTCCCGCCTGCGGCACGGGTCGGCTGGGCCTGAAGCTCGGCAAGTACGGGGCCTTCATCGGCTGCTCCAATTATCCGAGCTGCCGCTATACCCGGCGGCTCGAAGTCCCCGCCGACGGCGATGACAACGGGCAGGCGGCAATCGAGGGCCCCAAGGAGCTTGGCCTCGATCCGCAAACCGCTCTGCCGGTGATCCTGCGCAAGGGGCCCTATGGCCATTACGTCCAGCTCGGCAATGACGCGGCGGAAGCGGAGGCGGAAGCCGATGGCGAGGCCGGCAAGGGAAAACGGAAAGCCAAGAAAAGGCCCAAGGTGAAGCCGAAGCGCGTCTCGCTGCCGCGCGGCGTGAGCCCCGAGAGCATGACCCTTGATCTCGCCCTCAAGCTTCTCGCCTTGCCGCGCGAGATCGGGCTGCATCCCGAGAGCGGCAAGCCCATCGTCGCGGGCATCGGCCGTTTCGGCCCCTATATCAAGCATGAGAGCACGTTCAAGAGCGTCGGCTCCGTCGAGGAGGTGCTCACCATCGGGCTCAACCGCGCCGTCGATCTCCTCAGCCAGGCGAGAAGCCGCGGTCCCATTGCCCTCCGCGAGCTGGGGCCGCATCCGGCCGACGGCCAGCCCGTCCGCATCCTCAAGGGCCGCTACGGACCCTATATCAAGCACGGTGCCGTGAACGCCCCCTTGCCGAAGGGCCAGGAGCCCGAGCAGGTGACGTTCGAGGCGGCCGTGGCGGCTCTGGCCGAGCGCGGTGCGGCTGGCGCTGGCCGCGCGAAGAAGACGGGCCGAGCCAGGGCCACAAAGCCCCGCGGCAAGTCGAAGACGGCGGCGTCCTCGGACGCCGAGCAATAGGCAGGATTTGTCGACCAAGCACCCGAAGAAGAGGCCGGCGCCCATGCCCACCAAGGCGGCGCTGCTCGCCTATATTCAGGAGAGCCCGGTTCCCGTCGGCAAGCGCGAGGTCGCGCGCGCCTTCCGGATCTCGGGCGCCGAGCGCATCGAGCTCAAGGCCATGCTCAAGGAGCTGCAGCAGGAGGGTGCGCTGGGCCGCGACCGCGGTCGGCGGTTCGGCGCGCCGGGCCGGCTTCCCGAGGTGACCATGGTGGAGATCATCGGCACCGACGCCGATGGCGAGCCGCTGGCCCGCCCCTTGGCCTGGAAAGGCGAGGGGCCGCCGCCACGAATCTATATGGCGCCGGATCGTCGCGGCACGCCTGCACTCGGCCCCGGCGACCGCGTTCTCGCGCGCCTCAGGCATATCGGCGCCGACAAGTATGAAGGCCGCACCATACGGCGCGTCAGCGAGGCGCCCGGGAAAGTGCTCGGCGTCTATATGCTCGGGGTCGATGGCGGCCGGATCCGCGCGACCGACCGCCGCGACAAGGCGGAGTATGTGGTCGCGCGCGGTGATCACGGCGGGGCAAAGGAGGGGGAGCTGGTCCTCGCCGAGATCCTGCCCGGGCATCGGCTCGGGTTGCGCCAGGCGCGCATCGTCGAGCAGCTCGGCGATATGGGCGACCCCCGCTCGATCAGCCTGATCGCCATCTTCAGCCGCGGACTTCCGGTGGATTTCCCGGCCGAGGCCCTCGCCCAGGCGGCCCAGGCCGGCCCCGTGGGGCCAGACGGCCGGACCGATCTGAGACAGCTCCCGCTTGTCACCATCGACGGCGAGGATGCCCGCGACTTCGACGATGCCGTCTGGGCGGAGCCGGACGATGATCCGGACAATCCTGGTGGCTGGCACATCCTCGTGGCGATCGCCGACGTGGCGCACTATGTGCGGCCCGGCGAGGCGCTCGACCGGGCCGCCGCCGAGCGCGGCAACTCCGCCTATTTCCCCGATCGCGTCGTCCCCATGCTGCCGGAGGCCTTGTCCAACGGCTGGTGCTCCCTCAAGCCGGGGGAGGAGCGCGGCTGTCTCGCCGTCCATGTCTGGCTGGACGCCGATGGGAACAAGCGCCGCCATCACTTCGTGCGGGGCTTGATGCGATCGGCGGCGCGGCTCACCTATACCCGCGTCCAAGCCGCCCATGACGGCCATCCCGACGACGCCACCGGGCCGCTGCGGGATCGAGTCATCGAGCCGCTTTACGGCGCCTTCCGGGCGCTCCTCAAAGCGAGGACGGCGCGCGGCGCCCTCGATCTCGACTTGCCCGAGCGCCAAGTCGTCATCGGGGCGGACGGCCGCATCGATCGCGTCATACCGCGCGCGCGGCTGGATAGCCACCGGCTGATCGAGGAATTCATGATCGCCGCAAATGTCTGCGCGGCGGAAACCCTCGAGGCGCGCAAGGCGGCCTGCATGTATCGCGTCCACGACGCACCGGCACCCGAGAAGGTCGAGGCGCTTCGGGAATTCCTGGCGAGCCTCGGCTACAAGCTCGCCAAGGGGCAGGTGCTGCGCCCGCGACACTTCACGCAAATCCTCGACAAGGTTGCCGGCACGCCTTATAGCCGGCTGGTCAGCGAGGTCATCCTCAGGAGCCAGGCGCAGGCGGTCTACAGCCCGGACAATCTCGGCCATTTCGGCCTGGCGCTCCGCCGCTACGCCCATTTCACCTCGCCCATCCGGCGCTACGCCGATCTCCTCGTCCACCGCGCCTTGATCAGCGCCCTCGATCTCGGGCCCGGCGGCCTCCCGGCGGGAGCCGAAGCCGCCTTCGCGCGTATCGGAGAGCACATCTCCATGACCGAGCGGCGGGCCGATGCCGCCGAGCGCGAGGCCAAGGATCGCTTCGTCGCCGCCTTCCTCACCACGAAAGTGGGGACCAGCTTCGCGGGACGGATCTCGGGCGTCACCAGGTTCGGGCTCTTCGTGACCCTGGACGAGACCGGCGCGGATGGCCTCGTCCCAATTCGCACGCTGCCCGCCGACTATTACATCCACGAGGAAGCCCGCCATCGCCTGGTCGGCCGCAAGACGGGCCGAACCTATGTCCTCGGGGATGCGGTGGAGGTGCGCCTGGTCGAGGCGGACATGGTGACGGGAGGCCTCGTCCTTGAGCTCCAGAGCGAGGACAGCGCTTCCAGCGCTTCTCGCAGGAGGGGAAGGCCGCGGCCTCGCATCACGGCTCTCGATGGCGCCAGGGGACGCGCCAAGCGGCGCAAGCAGCGGGCTTAGCGGCCGCTCATCGTTCATTAACTATTGGAAAGCTACGGTACAGCTGAAGATCCCCTCCTTTCGCATTGCAAAATTCCTGTGCTTTCGCGGAGGGATGCGCTAGATATTTATAGTTAACGATTGGCCATATCCGCTCACTTAATGGAATTTCGGTCACAAGCGCCTGGCGGCGCCCCTGGTCTTTGGGCGGCCCTAAGACGAGGATTCGCCCGCCGCTGCCCGCGCTGCGGCCGGGGCGCGGCATTCGGCGGCTATATCGCCGTGAACAAGTCCTGCGCGTCCTGCGGCCTCGATCTCAGCCGCTATCGCATTGACGACGCCCCGCCTTATTTCACGATTCTCGCCGTCGGCCATATCGTGGTGCCGGGAATGGTGCTGCTGGAGCAATTCGAGAATCCGCCCAGCTGGCTCCAAATCATGATCTGGCTGCCACTTACCCTGCTTCTCACGCTCGTCCTCCTGCCGCGGGTGAAGGGCGTCCTTCTGGGGCTGCACTGGGCGAACGGGATCAAGGATTAAGGCAATGCCACGGAGCGTCCCTGGACCAGGCGGGTTCGAGGCCACGGGCCGAGCGGCGATCGCCCGGATCGGCATCGCCCTCCTCCTCACGCTCTCTGCCTGCGCGCGTTCCGGTCCTCCGCCCCAGGATGCCTTCGTGGTCATGGCCGACGAGGTGTTCGGGGCCGGCTATACCCATATCTCCGAGCGCTATGTCGAGCCGGTCTCGATGAGCGACGTAGCCCTCGCCGGCATGGCGGCGATCGACAAGATCGACGACCACCTTCACGTCCTCCGCCGGGGGGCCGACATCGTCCTGACGTCGGATGGAACCACGATCCGCGTCTTCCCAGCCCCGCAGGACGAGGATCCGGTGGCCTGGGCCAATCTTACCACCGAGGTTCTCGAGAGCGGACGCGAGGCCTCGCCTTTGCTGCGCGACGCCGATCCGGAGCGGATCTACGAGGTCGTGTTCGGTGGCGCGCTCTCCGGCCTCGACCCCTTCTCCCGCTATGCCAGTGCCGCGGTCGCGCGTGAGCAGCGGGCGCAGCGCGACGGCTTCGGCGGCATCGGCATCACGATCAAGCTCGCCGAGGACCAGCTTCGCGTCGAATCGGTGGTCGAGGATTCGCCCGCAGCCAAGGCCGGCATCAAGGCGGATAGCGCGATCCTCGAGATCAACGGGCAGCCGACGACGGGACTGTCCCTCGAGGATGCGGTCGACCGCCTCCGGGGCACGGTGGGAAGCAGCCTCTCGCTCGTCGTCGCGGCGCCGGGCGATCCCCACCGCCGTGAGGTGTCGCTGCGGCGCGCCCTCATCGTGCCGCCGACGGTCACCTATGCCCGCTACGGGAACATCGCCTATTTCCGGATTTCCAGCTTCAACCAGCGGACGACGTCCAGCCTCTCTCATGCGATGAAGCAGGCGTTGCGCGATATGGGGCCGGCGCTGCGGGGCGCCGTGCTCGATCTGCGCGGCAATCCCGGCGGCCTGCTGGACCAGGCCGTGACCGTCTCGGACCTGTTCCTCACCCATGGCCGCATCCTGTCCACGAGCGGCCGGCATCCGGACAGCAACCAGATCTTCGACGCGGCCGGCACCGATCTTCTCCATGGCCTCCCCGTCGCGGTTCTGGTCAATGGCGGCACGGCTTCCGCCGCCGAGGTCGTGGCGGCAGCACTGCAGGATGAGGGTCGCGCGATCGTGGTGGGCAGCGCCTCCTACGGCAAAGGCACCGTGCAGACGGTTCATCGCCTGCCCAATGACGGCGAGATCATCATCACCTGGTCGCGGATCATGGCGCCGTCGGGCTATGGGCTGAATCACTTGGGCGTGATCCCGACGATCTGCACAAGCAAGGCCGAGGCCGACACGCCGGAAGCGGTAAGCGCCGTGCTCGACGAGGTGAAGACGGGCCGGCTCGAAACGGCCGCCGCCCGCAGCGCGCTGCGCGCGAATGGGGCGCCCAGCCGGGCCGAGATCCGCCTCCTGCGAGCGAGCTGCCCCCCGCGCAATGGCGACAGCAAGGTCGACCTCACCGTCGCCGAAGACCTCATCGAGGACGGCAATCTGTTTGCCCATGCCCTGGGGCCATCATCGTCCGAGATCGCCAAGCGGCCTTAGAAGCGGGCAAGGCGGCAGCCGGGATTGACAGCGCCGTTGAACCCGCTATGTTCTGGCACTCTCACGGAGCAACGCTGAAGCGCAAGGGGCGGAGACGCCCGAAGGATCGTGATCATGGCCAAGTCGAACACTGTCGTCATCAAGATGCAGAGCACGGCGGATACCGGATATTTCTATGTCGCCAAGAAGAACGCGCGGAAGCAGACGGAGAAGCTCGAGTTGAAGAAATACGATCCCGTCGCGCGCAAGCACGTCTTGTTCAAGGAGACCAAGCTGAAATAGCCGACTGCTGCCGCCATAGGGCCTATCAAGGCCCCTTCGGACGAGGCCGCCGCCCGATGGCGTGGCGGCCTTTCTGATTCGAGGGGGGATTGGCCGGTGCTACGCCGTCGCCTTGGCCGGCGGTGTCGCGAGGAGCGCCCTCTCGGCGACGACGACGCGGTTGCGTCCTCCGCGCTTGGCTTGGTAGAGGGCATCATCCGCTCGCTTGAGGAGGGCTTCGGGCTTCTCGCTTTCGCTGGTCGCCAGCGAGCATCCCACGCTGACGGTCACGCTAAGCTCGCCGGTGGCATGGGAAATGACGAAGGGCTTGCGCGCCACTCTCTGGCATAGCCGCTCGGCGATCGTCGCCGCGAGATCGAGCGCCACGTCCGGCATGACGACGACGAATTCCTCGCCGCCGATGCGCGCGATGAGATCGAAGTTGCGAACGCTGTGGAGCAGGCGCTCCCCAAGCTCCCGCAGCACCTCGTCGCCGGCCGCGTGGCCATATGTGTCATTGATCTGCTTGAAATGGTCGATGTCGATCATGAGCAAGGCGACCGCCTTGCCGCTGCGGAGGACCCGGGCCATGACGTTCCCGAGATGGGCGTCGAGATAGCGCCGATTGTAGAGCCCGGTCAGGCTGTCGGTGAGCGCCAGCGAGAGGCTGCGCTGGAAATTCGCGCGAAGCCGCTCCTGGTAGCGCTTGCGCCGCACTTGCGTGTTGGTGCGCGCCAGCAGCTCGTTGCGGTCGATCGGCGCGATCAGGTAGTCGTTGACGCCGAGCTCGAGGCTCTTCGCCAACCGCGTGGTGTCCTCGCCCTCGATCAGGAGCAGGATCGGCGTCTGGCGGGTCAGCTCCTGGGAGCGGAGCTGGGAGCAGAGCCGCAGGCCGTCATAGTTGCGCAGATGCAGATTGACGATGATGAGATCGTAGTCCCCCTGGAGCGCCTGCCGCATCGCCTCCTCGGGTGCGGCGGTGCTCATCATGGTATGGCCGGCCTTGGTCAGCGTCTCCTCGATGCGGCGGAGATTGTTGGGATTGTCATCGACCAGCAGGATCGAGGCGCGCGAGACGTTGACGGCGCGGGGGTCGGCATCGTCGTCGAGCGCGCCGAGCTGCTCGCCGGTTGCCGCGCGTATCCGCCACTCGTCCATCAGCATCTTGAGGCGAACGAGGGAGCGCACGCGCGCGAAGAGCGCGAGATCCTGCACGGGCTTCGTGAGGAAGTCGTCGGCCCCCGCCTCGAGGCCCCGCACCCGGTCCTGGGCCTCGGAGAGTGCCGTGACCATGATCACCGGGATGTGCATCATCTTGGGGTCGGCCTTGATACGACGGCAGACCTCAAAACCATCCATTCCCGGCATCATCACGTCGAGGAGGACGATATCGGGCGACGCAGTCGCCACGAGCGCGAGGGCGGAGGCGCCGTCGGTAGCCGTGATGACCTCGAAATATTCGCTGGTCAGCTTCGCTTCGAGCAGCTTGACGTTCGGCAGGATATCATCAACGACTAGAACGCGCGCCGACATGGCAGATCCGTCGATACTGACTGAGCAAAGCTTCGGCGAAGGTCAGTTGAGAAACTTCTCAACGGTCTCCATGAACTTCTGCACCGAGATTGGCTTGGCAATATAGGCCTCGCATCCCCCCTTGCGAATCTTCTCCTCGTCGCCCTTCATGGCGAAGGCGGTAACCGCCACGACCGGGATCGACTTCAAGCTGTCATCCTCCTTGATCCACTTCGTGATCTCCAGCCCCGAGACCTCGGGAAGCTGGATATCCATGAGGATCAGGTCGGGCCGATGCTCCCTCGCGAGCTTGAGAGCCTCCATGCCGTCGCGGGTCTGGATCGTGCTGTAGCCATGCGCTTCGAGAAGGTCATGGAAGAGCTTCATATTGAGCTCGTTGTCCTCGACGATCAGAACCGTCTTCAACATCCCCTCGTTCTTCATGATGTCGGCACCATCTCTCGGCATGTTGCGGAGGCGAGTCGCGCGGATCCCAGCATAGCCTTCATCGGTGCGCCGCGGAAAGGTATCGCGCGAGCATCGCCGGCCTTCCGCCCAAGCTGCGCCCGTGGCACCCTAACGGAAACAACGTTAATTATTTGCTAATCGACCTTTAACGGATACGGCCCGGCTCAAGACCGAGCCTCGAGGGCCGCGGGCTCGACCGGTCACGATGAGAATCGGCGTCGATTTGGGGGGCACCAAGATCGCGGCCGTGGCTCTCGACGGCAGCGGCCGCGAGCTGCTCCGTCGGCGTGTCGCAACGCCTGTCGACGACTATGCCGCCACGCTCGCGGCGATCCGCGATCTCGTGGCCGGAATGGAGCGCGAACTCGGCCGCCGCGGCAGCGTCGGCGTCGGGATCCCGGGCACCGTCTCTCCGACGACCGGCCTCGTCAAGAATGCCAACTCGACCTGGCTGATCGGCCGTCCGCTCGATCGCGACCTCGCCGAAGCGCTCGGCCGCCCCGTGCGGCTCACCAATGACGCGAATTGCTTCGCATTGAGCGAGGCGGCGGATGGCGCCGCAGCCGGCGCTGCGGTCGCCTTCGGCGTCATCCTCGGCACCGGCGTGGGCGGCGGGATCGTCGTCCACGGCGATGTGCTGGTCGGCCCCAATGGGATCGCCGGCGAATGGGGGCACAATCCCCTGCCCGCGCCGCGCGACAGCGAGCGCCCCGGCCCTTCCTGCTACTGCGGCCGCCATGGCTGCATCGAGACGTTCCTCTCCGGCCCCGGATTGCGGCGGGACCATGAGCGAGCCGCCGGAGAAAGCCTCGCGCCGCCGGAGATCGTGGCGCGCGCCCAATCCGGCGACGGGCCCGCCTCGGCAACCCTGGAGCGCTACGAGGAGCGGCTCGCCCGCGCGCTTGCGCATGTCATCAATCTGCTCGATCCCGATGTGATCGTGCTGGGCGGCGGCCTGTCGAATATCGCCCGGCTCTACGAGCGCGTGCCGCGCCTCTGGGCGCCCTATGTCTTCTCGGACCGGATCGCGACGCGCCTGGTGCCGCCGCATCACGGTGACGCCAGCGGGGTTCGCGGCGCCGCCCGGCTATGGCCCGCGGAAGACGGCGGCTGATGCCGGCGCGACGCCGCGCCTAAGGCTTGCATGCCGGGTAGAGAGACATTATATCATTACCTCTGTAATGATAATAGGAACACAATGGCCAACGTGGTCACCATCAACCGTCCGGAAGTGGTGGCGCTGATCGAGGAAGCCGCCAAGAAGCTGACGGACGGGAATAAGACGGAAGCGGTCGCCCTGGCCGTGCGGCGCCTGCTGGAGCAGAACGCCCGCGCTGGCTCGCTCTTCGGGGCACATCGCGGCTCGGTGCAGGTGCACGAAGGCGTCGACCTCACCGCGCCGGCGCTCGATGTCGTGCCCGATGCCGAGACTGGCCGAGAGGTCGAGCGGTGACCGATCGCCTTCTGCTCGACACGCACGTCGCTCTCTGGCTTGACAGCGGGGACGATCGCTTGCGAACCTCGACGCGCGCATTGATCGACGGGTGCTGGCGGAACGGCGGTACTATTTTCCTGAGCGCCGTCACGGCTTGGGAGATCGCGCTGCTTGTCGACACCGGCCGGATCGATCTCGACATTCCCGTTGAAGCCTGGATCGAGCGCTTCCTGGATCGTCCCGGCATCGAGGCGGTGCCGCTGGGCTACCGGGCTGCCTTGCGCAGCTATCAGCTGCATCATCTCGAGCACCGCGACCCGGCGGATCGGCTTCTGATTGCGACGGCAATCGAGCTCGCTTGTCCGTTGGTCACCTATGATGATCGCATTGCGCGTTTCGGCAAGAGGCACGGCCGGCAGTACCGATTCGCAGTCGGCGCGTAACCCGGGACATCGTTGGGAGAGCAAGGAACGGGCGGTCAAGGGCGGCGCAAGCTGTCGTGCCAGCGAGCGGCCGCGCCAGCGGCCGACCCTTGACGGCACGACGACGGACTGGCCCGCTCCGCGCTCGAGCCGGAGAAGGGCCGGCATGTGCAGGTGGAGCGGGCGATCGACGCCGTTCGCGCCAAGCTCGGCAGCGGCGCCATCATCAGAGGCCGCGACCTCGGCCGACCGAAGGCTCCGAAGGCAGGCTGAAACTCGACGGCTGCCTCGACCAGGGACGCATCGAACCGGCCGGTGGCGTGGATGGGCCCCTCGGAGATATGGCCGTGGAGGACGATGCGCCCCTCCTGGGGGATCATGGTCCCCTCGAGGCGCGGGACGGCATGGGGAAGCCGGTTGTCGAAGATGAGGAGCTGGTTGAACGACGCCGGGATCAGCTCGTAGAGGCCGTGGCCCGAGAGGGCCTGGGTGATGGCCGGCGACCCGAAATAGTCCCGCTCCCGGAAGAGGAGCGTCTCCCCGCCGGCGAAGCGGCGCTGGTCCCAGTTCGTGAGGGAATAGACATAGCCGAGCCGGCCGTTCCGGGCGTCGTTATGCAGGCCCTGGCCGCAGCCCGCGACATAGAGGCTGAGAAAGGGCCAGGTGACCCGCGTCAGCCCGAGCTTTTGGGTCGTGAGCTCGACGAGGATCACGTAGAACTGATCCATGAGCCCGCGCGGGATGACTTTCTCCGGCTGGGTGCGGAGGTAGTTGTACTGCTCGGGGACGTTCCAGTAGTTCCAGACCTGGTGGGTCTCGGGGCGATGCCGGTGAGGATTGGCGAAATGCCGATCTATGGCGGCGCGCAGCTCCCGCGCGTTCAGGAAGAAATCCGGATAGGCGAGGTGAGCGGGGAGCATCTATCTCGCTATTGACTGCTATGCTAGGCATTCTGTTTTATTAGGATGCGATTTATTCGGGTTTGTAGATATGGCAGAGATGCCGCATAAAGAAATGAAAGTAACGTCATTAAAATGCCATGAGCAATACGCCGACCGAAGCTTGGCTTTTTATCTTCGATTGTTAATAATTTCTGGTCCAGCGTGAGAATTATCAAAAACAATGAGACATACAAACATGCCGCCGTTAGCATAGCGATCTTCGTTATCGTTATTGTGAGAGTCCGTTTGAGAATTGGGATTCCCTCGGAGGCGCATTCGTGATTCACACTATCCATGTGGACACGACAGACGCGAGGCCGTATGGCCGCGATCGAGCGGAAGACCAAGCGCTATCCGACCGATCTCACCGA
>Ga0209061_1001437_pt1 | contig 39734 bp, 26 predicted proteins | sample Coa_R1_10_FD_187157 | JGI IMG/M metagenome (GOLD analysis project Ga0209061, IMG submission 187157) | Surface soil microbial communities from Centralia Pennsylvania, which are recovering from an underground coalmine fire - Coalmine... | ecosystem: Environmental > Terrestrial > Soil >... | reverse complement strand
TCCCGCTCGTCGACGCGACCGAGCAGGTCGGCTGCCTGCAGGTCATCCCGACCCGGCGGGGGCACGAGCTCATCCCGCACTGCCCGGGGGGTGGCGGGCTCGCGATCCCGCCGGGCCAGTTGCCCGACCGCACGCCGGTGCCCGTGCCGGTGCGCCGGGGCGGCATCCTTCTCATGCATTCCCGGACGGTCCATTCATCGATGCCCAACGTGACGCCGGGCCGGGTCCGGCTGAGCCTGGACCTGCGCTACCAGGGCGTGCCGGTTCCGACGGGGCGCCCGGCGTTCCCGAGTTTCCTGCTCCGCGGGAAAGACCGGGAGGCCCCGGTGGCGGGGTGGGAGGCATGGCGGGCGGGGTGGCTGGACACCCGCCGCCGGCTCGCAGGAAAGGAGCTGGGAAAGTTCAACCGGTGGGATCCCAGGGCGGCAATGTGCGCGTAACGGCCCGTTATCACGAAAATCCTGCTGGCCTTCGCGTGTCAGATAAGAAAGGTGGTTTACGTGTACAGAAAGAGAAACACCGGAAGGGGGCGGTGGATCAGAAAGGGCGGGGTGGCAGGCATCGCAGCGGCCGCAGGGCTGCTGCTCGCGGCATGCGGCGGCTCTGGGGGGTCAAGTGGCTCCAGCGGCTCGGCCACACCGTCGGCCGGCCAGAACTTCAAGGGCCAGACGCTGACCGTCTTCGACGGAGCGCCCACGGGGTCCCAGGCCACGCAGACCAAGGAGTACTACAACTACCTCTCGACGCAGTTCCACAAGGAGACCGGCGCCACGATCAACTGGCAGTACTACACCTCCGGCGCCCAGGAAACCTCCACCATCGAATCCTCGGTCGTCTCGGGCTCCGGCCCGGACGTGATCTCCTACGGCAGCAGCTTCATCGGCGTCATCGGCGCTACCCACGACTTCAACACGCTCTCCTCGGCCGACTGGAACTATCTCGGCGGGCGGAGCAGCTTCGTCGCCAAGCAGCTCGAGGACTCCGGGTACACGACAAGCACGGACATCGGCATTCCGTACGAGTCGATCCCGTTCGTCATCGCTTACAACAAGAGCGAGTTCGCCAAGGCCGGCATCACCTCACCGCCGGCCACCTGGACGCAGTACATCAACGATGCCAAGAAGGTGATGGCCGCGAACCCCGGCGTCTACGGAGCCGGCTTCGACCCGGCGGACCCGTTCGACCCGTGGAAGTTCGTCTGGTCGTACACCCACCAGCTCGGCGGGAGCTTTGTCGCGGCGAACGGGAAATCGGCGGCCATGGACAGTTCCCAGGTGAAGCAGGCGCTGGCGTTCTACTTCGCGCAGGACTACCAGTACCACATCGTCCCGCCGCAGGCGCTGACCTGGGACAGCGCCGCCATGTTCAGCGCCTTCAGCCAGGGCAAGGTGGCGATGATCCCGCTCGCCGACTACGGCACACAAGTGTCCGCGCAGGGCACGCCGATCGCCGGCAAGATCGGGTTCGCGCCGCTGCCCAACGTCCCGTACGGGATGTCCGCCCGGCCGGCTGGCGGAGAGGCGGCCGAGACGATCGTGTCGGGCAACTACTGGGCGATCCCGAAGTACGCCGGCAGCAAGGAGAAGCTCGCCCTCGCGTTCGCGAAGCTCAGCGTGAGCCCGGCAGCGCAGGTCAAGCAGTTCCAGCTCCTCGGCTGGATGCCCGTCACCACCGCCGGCATCGCCGCGGTCGAAAGCGCTGGCGGCGCTGCGGTGAAGCCGTTCATCGCAGCGGAGGAAGGCTCGACATCGACGGCGATCACGCCGGCGTGGTCCTACGTGGAGGACGGGATGGAGGCCGTCATCAACCACATCGCCAGCAAGCTGGCCACGACGCACTCCTACAGCGCCAGCTATGTGAACAGCCAGCTGGCGGCGGAACAGTCCGACGTCACCTCCCACCTGTCCTCCTGACCGATGAGCATGAGCACCCGGTCAAGGACACGGAGCCGGGGCCGGCGGCAATCGCCGGCCCCGGCGCCCGCCGCCGCGGACGGCCAGCAGGCCGGCGGCGCAGCGGCCGCGGCCGCGGGACCCCGGTGGATCGCCGCCGTGCCGATCCTGCGCCGGGGTGCCGACCGGCCGCTGTGGATGCTGATTCCGTGCGCGGTGGCGATGGCGATCGTCGTGCTGATCCCGGTGATCCTCGTCGTCGCGCTCAGCCTGCTGAACCTCAACATCGGCACGCTGCACGAGTGGCTCGCCGCGCCGTTCATCGGCATCCGCAACTACGTCAGCGCGTTCACCCAGAAGAGCGTCATCGGCACCAGCGCGGGCAACGCCATCCTGCTCAGCGTGGGGTTCTCGCTGCTGACCACGATCGTGATCACCCCGGTGGGGGTGCTCGCCGCGATCGCGGTGCACCGGCCGTTCAGGGGACGGGCCGTGGTGCGGGCGCTGTACCTGGTTCCGTACATCATCCCGACGTTCGTCACCGCCCTGGTGGCCAGGATCATGTTCCTCAACCACTACGGGCTTGTGGACAAGGCGCTGGCCGCGCTGCACATCGCCAGCGTCAACACCTACTGGCTGCTCGGCTCGCACTCCTTCTGGGCGATGACGCTGACCGAGATGTGGGCGGCCTGGCCGTTCATCTACCTGATGACGCTCGCCGGGCTGCAGTCGGTGCCGCGCGAGCAGTACGAGGCCGCGGTGCTGGACGGGGCAGCGCCCGCGCAGACGCTGCGGCGGGTGGTGCTGCCGCAGCTCAGCGGCATCCTCAAGCTCGCCGTGGTGCTGTCCACCCTGTACCACCTGGGCAACTTCACCCTGGCGTACGTGATGTTCCCGTCGCCGCCGCCGCAGTCGGTCGACGTGCTGCCCATCGACATGTACTACCGCGCCTTCTCCACCTACGACTTCGGGGTGGCGTCGGCCATCGCCGTGATCACGATCGTGATCTTCCTGATCCCCGTCTACAGCTACCTCCGGCTGACCCGGATGAGCGACTGACACCCGAACGGAGCCGTGACGATGACAAGCAGGCAAGCTGCCGGTACGCCCCGGCAGGGCGGCGCCGCCGCAGTGCCGCCACGACGGCGTGGATCGCGGCGCTGGAAGGCCGCGGACACCGACCGGCTGCTGCCAGCCTGGCTGAGCAGAACCGCGCTCGTGGTGATAGCCCTGGTCGTCCTGGTGCCCGTCGGCTACATGGTGCTGCTGTCGGTGACGCCGAACGCCCAGGTGGCGCTGGGCGACGTGTCCTTGTCCGGCTTCCGCAACTACGTGGCCATGTGGTCGGCTGCTCCGCTCGCCGCCGGGCTCGTGCACACGTTGATCATCGCGGGCGTGGCCGCGGCGATCTCGGTGCTCCTCGGGCTGCTCGCCGCCTACCCGCTGACCCGGATGCGGTTCGCCGGCCGCCGGGCCTTCCTGTACTCGCTGCTCGGCAGCCAGACCGTGCCGCAGCCCACGCTGCTGCTGCCGCTGTTCGCCACGTTCTCGTTCATCCAGACCACGATCGGCACCCACCTGATCGGCAGCTACCCGCCGATCATCTTCACCTACATGACGTTCGGCCTGCCGCTGTCCGCCTGGCTGCTGGTCGCCTACCTGCGGACGATCCCGCGCGAACTGGAGGAGGCCGGCCTGGTCGACGGCTGCAGCCGCGCCAGGGCCCTGCGGCGGATCGTGCTGCCGATCGCCCTGCCGGCCGTGGTGGTGGCGTTCGTGTTCGCGTTCCTCGTCGGCTGGAACGACCTGCTGTTCGCCAGCGTCCTCACCAACAACAGCACCCAGACCCTCGCCGTGGTCATGCAGGGTTTCGACAACACCCAGGCGAACGCGACGCTGCCGCTGTACGGCGACCTGATGGCCGCCGCCGTGGTCAGCGCCCTCCCGGTCGTCGTGCTGTATCTGGTGTTCCAGCGTTACCTGATCCGCGGGCTGAGCGCCGGCTCGATGACCGGCATGTAGGGGCGGTCTCGCATGACATCTGGCGCCGCTCAGGCCGGTGAGCCCGTCAGCGGGTCCGTCCCAGGCGACCCACCCGCGCCTGCCAGCGCATGACCGCCGCTGCGCGCCCGCCGCGGCCGGGGCCGATGCCGCCAGGGTTTCACCCGTTCTGGTTCTGGAACGCCCGGATCTCCGCCGGGGGAATCCGCCGCCAGCTCGCGGCGATGGCCGCGCAGGGCATCCGCGGCATTTACCTGCACCCCCGCCAGGGCCTTGCCCAGCCGTACCTCAGCGACGCCTTCCTCGACCTGGTGGAGATGGCGGTTGACGAGGCCGGGAAGCTCGGCCTGTCCGTCCATCTCTACGACGAGTACCCCTATCCCAGCGGTGCCGTCGGCGGCAGGGTGGTGCAGAGCGACCCGGGACTGGCCGGCAGCCGTCTCCGGCACATCGGCTGGGACACCGCGGGGGGCAGGCACCGGGCCGGGCTGCCCCCCGGCCGGGTGGTGGCCTGCCTCGCATTCCCCCGGCGGCATGACCGCATCCGCTGGGACGCGCCCGTTGACCTCACCCCGCACATAGGGATGGTGCTGAGCAGCGAGTCCTGCTACGACGGGGGGCTTGGGCCCTACAACGACCGCCGGTACTTCGCGAGCGCGCCGCAGCCGGTGCTGGAGACGGTCCTGCCGCCCGGCGAGCACCACGTGGCCGCGGCGGTGCTCGTCCCGATCACCGGCCACAAGTACTGGGGCAGCTTTCCCGACGTGCTGGACCCGAAGGCGGTAGAACGCTTCATCGAGCTCACCCATGAACGCTACGCCGGGCGGCTCGGCCCCAGGCTGCGGGCCGTGCGATCCGTCTTCACCGACGAGGTGGCGCCGTGGGCCTCGGCCACGGCCGTCGGGGAGTTCACCAGGCGGTCCGGCGCCGATGCCTGCTCGCTGCTCATAGCCCTGGGCGAACCGGGTCATCCGCGTCACCTGGACGCGCTGGCCGCGATGACCGGGATCCAGCTCGAACTGTTCGAGAAGTCGTTCGAGCGCCCGGTGGCCGGCTGGTGCCGGAGCCACGGGGTGCGCTACGCGGGCGAGAAACCAAGCCTCCGGCTGTCCCAGTTGCGATGGCTTGACGTGCCAGGCTGCGAGCCGGGGCACATCAAGGCCGGCGCCCCGCCGGACGACATCCTCCGCGACGTCCTGCGCGCCCCGATCCGCGGAAACGCCCGCGCCACCGCCTCAGCGGCCTACCTGTACGGCAAGCAGGGCGCGCTCGCCGAGTGCTACCACAGCCTCGGCTGGGACGCGACCCTCCAGGACGCGAAGCTGCTGGCCGACGTGCTGGTGGCGCTGGGGATCCGCTGGCTGGTACCGCACGCCTTCTACTACTGCGTGCATGGCCTGCGAAAGCACGATGCGCCGCCGAGCTTCCCGCACATGCCGTACTGGCCGCTGTTCGGGTCGCTCAGCCGTCACGTGGACGAACTGTGGCGCCATCTCGACGGCGCGCATCCGGACGCCGCCATCGCGGTGGCCGAACCGAGCTGGGGGCTGCCGGATGAGCAGGGCCGGCACTGCTACGAGCTGCTGCAGCGGGCGCTGGTCCGGCGCCAGCGTGACTGGCTGGCCGTCGACACCGACATCCTGCTGGCCAGCCGCGTCGAAGACGGTGCGGCGATGGTCCGCGACGTCCGGTTCCGGGCGGTGGCCGTCCCGCCGATGCGCAGGATGGAGCCGTCCCTGCGCCGGTGGCTGGACGAGTTCGAGGCGAGCGGGGGCATCGTGGTGCGGCTTTCGGGCCCGGCGGACATCCCCGCCGCGGTCGGCACGCTCACCCGTGCCTGCCCCGCCTCGCTGCGGTTCAGCGTCCGGCAGGGGCCCCGGGAGAACGTCCTGTGCACGGCGTGGCGGCGCGGGAGCACGGCCGGCCCCGGCGCAGCGCGGCTGTGGTTCCTCGTGAACACCGGGCAAGAGCCGGTGGATCTTGCCTGCTCGGGGCCGGCAGGCCTGGCGGCGATCCGGCTTGCCGCCGAGCCTCCTCCGGCGTTCCGGGCAGCCGGCGGAGGTTCGCTGCTCCGCCTCGAACCGTTCGAAAGTGCGCTCCTGGCCGAGGACGCCCCGCCAGCCGGGGCCGTGCCAGGTGACCGCCGCGGGGAGACGAGCCCCCGGCAGCGGCCCGCCCATGGGCCGTTGCTGGTGGATCTGGCAGGCACGTGGACGATGCGGCCGTGCTCGCCGAACGTGCTGCGACTCGGGCGCTGGCGGCTGCATCTCACCGGGCCGGAGGAGCCCGCTGGCGGTGACGGGCCGCCCGGAGCCGGTCCCGTCGTCACGCCGGCGCCGCTGGCGAACCAGTTGCGCGAGGGCGCGTTTCGCTGGGCGCCCCGGGTCGCCGCCGGCTTCGGGCAGCCGGCCCGGCTCGAACCCGCGCCGCTGCGGCTTCGTTACACCGCCACCTTCGGCTGTGCGGCGACGGTCGCGGGTGGCCGCGAAGGTCTCCGGCTGGCGATCGAACCTGGGTCGATCACCGGCCGCTGGCAGCTGAGTGTCAACGGCGCAGGCCCCTTCGGGGAAGCGGATCTGGTGCCGGTGGACGCCCACACGCCAGGATGCCTCGGGGTGCCGCTGGACGGGCTGGTGCGTCCCGGTGCCAACGAGGTGTCGGTGACCGTGGAAGCGACCAGCCTGGATCAGGGGTTGCGCAACGCGCTGTATGTCGCCGGCGATGTCGGGGTTGAGGTGACCACACTGCCGTCCGGCGAGATTCACGGGCGGCTGGCCGCGCCGGCGCGCCGGGGGGCGATCAGCGACTGGACCGGCTCCGGCCTGCCGTTCTACGCCGGTGCCGTGGAGTACGAGGCCGGTCTCGGTAGCCTCACCGGGACGCTCCGCGCCCGGGTGCCCGGCGAGCGCGTGGGCCCGGCGGCCGCTGCCGCGGAGCCGGCGTGGGAGGAGCCGCTGCAAGTGGACGTTGCCCTGCCGCCCCGGTGCGCGGACCCCATCGAGATCGCCTTCGGGGACGGGCCGTGGCATCCCCTTCCCTGGTCGCCCCGGCGGGTGGAGATCCCGCCCGCCGAGCTGGCCGCCGCGTCCATCATCCGGGTGCGGGTGTATTCCGGCCTGGCGCGCGCGTTCGAGGGGCGGTGGTTCGACCCCGTGGTCCACCGTTACCGGCTCGTCGGGGCGGACGAGGGCGGCCCCGGCGGGGTGCCGCTGGGGCAGGGTCATCGGGACCATGAGATCGGGACCACGAGATCGGAATCATGAGGGAGGCCGCTATGAGGTTCGCTTATTCCACGCTTGCCTGCCCGGGCAGGCGCCTGGAGGAGACGCTGGAGCTGGGCGCCGGGGCCGGGTATGAGGGTGTCGAGCTGCGCCTGATCGACGGCGAGCTCGTCGATCCGGGCATGAGCGCGCGGGACCGGCGCCGCGTGGCCGCCGCGTGCGCCGGGGCCGGCCTGCCGGTTGCCGCCGTGGACAGCTCGATCCGCATTGCGGCGCCGGGGGAGCCCGGCGCCGTCCTCGCGGAGATCGGCGCCTTCCTGGACCTGGCGGCCGGGTGGGGCGCCCCGGCGGTCCGGGTGTTCGGGGGTGAGCTTCCCGATGAGCCGGCTGCCCGGCAGGAGCGGCTGGCCGCCGCCGCGGCCCTTCTGGAGAAGGCCAGCGACCTGGCTGAGCGAGCCGGGGTGCGGGTCGGCGTGGAAACTCACGACGCGTTCCTCGCGTCGGCGACGGTCGGCGAGCTTCTCACGCTGGTCCCGTCGCCGTGGATCGGGGCGGTCTGGGACAGCCACCATCCGTGCCGGGCCGGCGAGAGCGCCGCTCAGGTCTATGCGAACATCGGCTCGCGCCTGTGCCTCGCCCAGGTCAAGGACGCGGTGCGCACCGGCTCAGGGCCGCGTGACTGGCGCCTCGTCCCGTTGGGGGAAGGTGACGTGCCCGTCCGGGACATGCTCGGGCTGCTGTTCCGCGGCGGTTACGACGGGTGGGTGTCGGTCGAGTGGGAGAAGCGGTGGCATCCGGAGATCGACGAACCCGAGACAGCCCTGCCGCAGCACCTGCGGCTGCTCAGGACCTGGGTGACGGAGCTGGGAGACGGAACCGGAAAGAACCGGTGAGATAGGGGCCCGCTGAACGGCAGGAGACAGCAGAAGGAGATGAGCAGCACATGGTAGCCACGCAGCGCCGGTACGGGTGGGGCATCGTCGGCTGCGGGGTCATCGCGCCGGCACACGCCAGCGCGATCGCCGGCCTGCCCGGCGCAGACCTGGTGGCGGTCACCGACATCGTCCCGGAGAAGGCCAAGGCGTTCGCGGCAGAGCATGGGGTGGCATGGGACGCGGATCTCGGCGCTTTCCTCGCCAGGCCGGAGATCGACATCGTCAGCGTGTGCGTGCCGAGCGGGCTGCACGCGGACATCGGCATCAGGGCCGCCCGCGCCGGCAAGCACCTCGTGGTGGAAAAGCCGGTCGATGTCACCGTCGAGGCAGCCGACCGGCTGCTCGACGCCGCCGCGTCCGCCGGCGTGCTGCTCACCGTCATCTCCCAGCATCGCTTCGACCCCGGGGTGCGGCGGCTCCGGGAACTGGTTGACCAGGGGCGGCTGGGCCGGCTGACCCTCGGTGACGCCGTCGTCAAGTGGTACCGGAGCCAGGGATACTACGACAGCGGCGACTGGCGCGGGACGTGGGCGCTGGACGGCGGCGGCGCGCTGATGAACCAGGGGGTCCACTACGTGGACCTGCTGTGCTGGATCATGGGCGAGGTCGAGGAGGTCACCGCGCTCTGCGCGACACAGGCGCACACGATCGAAGTGGAAGACGTCGCCCTGGCGATGCTGCGGTTCCGTTCCGGCGCCGTGGGGCTGCTGCAGGCCACCACCGCCGCCTACCCGGGCTTTCCCGAACGGCTGGAGGTCTCCGGCACCGGCGGCTCGGTCATCGTCGAGGCGGGCGCCATCCGGTCGGAGGAGCTGGCCGACGAGAAAGGTGACGTCGGTGCCTACGGCGGCAAGGCCAGCCCGGCGCTGCCGCCGGCCGCCACGGCGGCCGCCGATCCCGCGGCGGTCGCCGGCGAAGCGCACCGGGCCCAGCTCGCCGACTTCCTCGCCGCGCTGGACAGCGGCGGGCAGCCGCTCGTCACCGGGGACGAGGCGCGCGCGGACGTGGCGGTGATCCGTGCCGTCTACGACTCCGCCCGCACGGGGCGCCCGGCCGCCCCGGCGCCGCCCCGGCGCTGAGCACGCGGTGTCCCGCGCTGCGTCAGTGCGGCAGGGTTATGACGGCGACTGCGTATCCGGGCAGGCTGAACTCGTCCGCTGTCAGGACTTCGGTGCGGATCGGGCCGCCGGCCGAGACCTGGTCGACTATCTTCGCCCTTCCGCCCCTGAGGCCGGCGAGCTGTATCAGGACGTCGCTGCCGGTCTTGCTGACCAGCAGCAGCTTGCGCCTGCCTCCGCTGCGCACGCCCAGGCCATAGAACACGTCAGGAGCCGCTCCGCTGGCCAGGGGGATGAGAGCGCACCCGGGCCGCATTTCCTGCAGCAGCAATTGCAGGACCCGGTAGCGCGCGTTCGGCAGGCCCGTATTCCAGTCCACCATGCTGACGGACGGGTACTGGCCTGGGTAGCCGACGAGCTGGCTCTCACCGACGACGTCGATACCCTGGAGCGCCAGGTTGGCGAACACGTACGCGTAAATGCAGCCGGAGTAGTTCCAGTATGCACTGGGAATCGGAGCCGGGCTGGCCTGGGTTGCCGCCGAGCTGAGAATTGTTCCGGTCTCGTCCACGGTCGTCCGCACGTGTGGTGCGAGCTTTTCCCGTATAGCCTCTATCTTGGTCACTGTGGCGAGGAAAGCATCAGCTTGCGGGAAGGTGTTCCCATAGGTCTGCGGGGTGTCGCTCGCTCCCACACTGGCATAGAAGTGGTAACTGATCATGTCCAGCGGCACGCCGGGCTGATGGTTCGCTGGGTTCAGGAAGTAGGTGAAGTACTTGAGGTCGCCGGGATCTGCCAGTGCGAGGCCAACGAACTGGGTGCGCGGTGAGACCTTGCGTATTTCTGTCACGATCGCGTCGTAGAGCTGGGTGTAAAGCTGCGGTGAGAGGCTGTGCTCGAAGTCGACCTCGTTGAGCACTTCCCAGTACGGGAGCGAGTAGTGGTGGTGTGACCTGTGGAATTTGCCGTACTCGTCGGTGAACCCGCCAGCCGTGTACCACGACACCAGGCGGCGGTAGTAGTCGGCGACGGCCTGGATCGGGACGATAAGCTGTGTTCCCTGCTCGTAACTGAAGTCTATGGTGCTCGGATTAGCGGGCACGGAATTAAAATTAGGCGGGTTCCACTGTGACAGGCCGCCGGAAAAGTTGTCGGTGAGCAGCACGGTACCATCGGGTGCGGTGACCTTCACGTTGCCGAAGTCCGCCGACTCGCCCGGGTACTCGCGGAAGCCGACCTTGCCGCTGCCGTATGTGGGGTCGGTGACGGTGTCAACGGTGGTGCCGTTGACCGCGACCGTGAGCGTGCTGCCCGAGACGGTGGTGACGACGTGGTAGGTGTCGCCGCCGGTGACGGCGAACGGCAGCGCGGCAGGCTGGACGGTCACCGCGGTGCCGCCGGAGAACTTCACGAACACAATGTATCCCGGCGCCGGCGGCGAGCTGTACGGGTAGTTGGACAGCAGAAAGCCATAACCGCTGTCCGCGTCGTTCATCCGGATGACCCAGCCCGCCTGCGCGTAGGAGATGTTCCCTTGCTTTCCTGTCTGGAAGGGAGTGACGTCGGCAGCGAAAGTATAGTCGGTCCACGAGGAACCCGCCCGTGAAAGGCCGATGTTACCGCCGTTCACATGGAGCTGGCCGTTACGGACACTCCATGGGACGGGTCCCCACATCCACTCTGGGATGGTACTGAAGTTGAGGATACGGGAGTGGCCGCGTGTCGCCTGCTCGAAATCCTCCACGAGCGGGTCGATGAGAGAGAAATCCCAGCTTGCCCGGCCATTGGCGGGCGGTTCGAGCTCGGCGACACCTAGCCGCGGATAAGGGTACCAGGGCACGAACCTGACATAGTCTGCATGCAGTGCCTTGAGTTCCCTGAATACGTTGTCGTGGATCGGCGAATCCCGCTCTATGAGCGGATTGACGACGACCTGCAGCGTGGCCGTTGTCCTGGATATCCGGGCTACGTTGTCCCAATTTATGGTCACCGCTGTTGGTGATGCGGCAGGCGTGGAGCTGAGGGCGGGATTAGCTGTCTGCTTCGCATTAGCAGCCGTGGCGGACAGGAGGGGGGATGCTGCGGCCCCGATCCCAGCCGCCCCGAGAACCCGGAGAACTGATCGGCGACCGGCTCCGTGCCGTGCGTCCGAGTCATTGCCGGCCGAACTCATGGACGAGCTCCTTTGCGATGCTGGAATGTGCCACCGGGTATTTGTCAGCCCTGGGCCGTGCCGGTGGCCTTGGCGTTGATCAGGAAGCCGCCGCCGGCCGCCCGGGCGGGGTTGACGGTGAGGGAGATGTCGCTGCCGTCGCGCCGGGCATTGGTGATGCCGGGTACCGGGTGGAAGGTTCCGTTGTCCCAGACGAGCTTCCCGTTGACGTGGATGACCGCCTGCCGGCCGAAGGTGGGGACCGCGATCGTGCCGGTGGTGCCCGCCGGTGCCGTCACATCCAGGCCGAACCGGCCCTGCGTGGCCTGGTGGCCCCATTTCACGGTGAGCGCACCGTGCGGGGTGGGCGCTGCGCCCTCGGCCCAGGTGAGGTTGCCCGGGTGCGGCTCGACCAGCCATGTCGCGTAACCGGCGGTGACGGGCCGTGCACCGAGCACGTATTCGGACAACGCCGACGTCGGCCCGGTCGACCAGCCGTGGGCGAGGCTCGTGCTGCCGGCGATGGAACCGTCCGTGCCCATCGTCTCCCAGATCGTGTCGCCCGGGCCGTGCTCCGTCATCGGGCCCCATTCGGCCCGCATGAGCTGGAGCGCGCTTGCGGTATCGTGCGCGGCGAGCATGGCCCACAGCTCGTAGGAGCCCATGAACGGTCCGATGAGCTGCCCGTAACCCGGCGGGGCCGGCGAGGACACGTCCAGCGCGCCGTGGGGGGTGGCGAGCTTGCTCTGCAGCGCCTTGAGGATGCCGGCCACCCTGTCCCGCGGCGCGATGCCGTACAGGATCGCGTACACGTTGGCGTCCTGGGGAACGTAGCCGGTCTGGGTGGTGCTGACGTTGTAGACGCCGGTCGATGGGTCGAACAGGTAGGTGTTGATGGCGTTTTTCAGCGCGGCCGCCTGGGCGCGGTAGGCCGCTGCGGCGCTGTGCTGTCCCGACGCATCGGCGAGGGTGGCTGCGTCGAGCAGTGTCCGGTAGTAGAGGGCGTTGTCGTAGGTCTGTGCCCCGGTCAGGTCGGTGTAGTGCCAGTTCGAGCCGTCACTGGAATCGGTGACGAACAGCCCCTGGCTGTTCACCTGGCTGGCGTTCCAGGCCAGCTCGCGCTGGACGATCGGCCACTCCTGCCGGACGAACGCCCTGTCCCCGGTGAACTGGTAGTAGGTGGCCAGGTTCACGACCCAGTACATCGAGTAGGAGGCCGAGTACGAGGCCACGGTCCCGGGGATCGGCGGGCCGGTGTGCACCGGGGTCGCGGGGGTCTGCACGCCTTCGATGAAGCCGCTGGAGAGCTGGTAGCTGCCGAGCAGCTTCAGCGAGTCCTTCAGGTACCGGGTGGCGTCCGATGAGTAGTAGAGCGTGGGGCCGCTGACGCTCAGGTCGCCCTCCCACACGGCGCGGTCCCGTTTGGCCCCGTCGAGCACGACCGGCAGCGTGTTCGTGCCGGGCACCTGGAACGCCGCCAGGTCGCTGGACTGGTCTAGCGGTGAGGTGAACAGGGCCGAGCCGTCCGGTGCGGTGACGGACAGGTCCTTGAACTGGGCCTCCTCGCCGTCGCTGTCCTCGCGGAAGCCGGCCGTCCCCGACGCCAGGGCGGAGACGCCCGAGGGGAGACCTGTGGCGTCGAACGAGGCGACCTGCGCGCCGTTGATGTACGTGGTGACCTGGCTGCCGGACGCCACGATCCGCACCGTGTACCAGGTTCCCTGGGTCACCGTGAACGGCAGCGGCACGTCCGCGATCGTGTGATAGGTGCCGTCGACATCGACGAGTTCCTGCAGGGCATTCTGCGGGCCGACCGCGTCATTGTTCGTGTCGAGGATCAGCAGGTACTTGGTGGTCGTGGACTGGGCGCGGACCACCCACCCTGACTGGTTGGACACGATCGAGGTGCTGAACGACATCGTGTAGTCGGTCCAGCCCGTGCCCCGCGCGAGCAGCCCGGTGCCGCCGCCGTCGGCGTCCAGCGCCCCGTTCTGGATGGCCCAGTAGCCGCCCGGCGTGCCCGGCCGCATCTGCACCAGGTTGACCGTGTAGGCGCCGTCGTACCAGAGCTTGTTGAGCAGCGACGAGCTCGATACGAAGTAGCCCTTGAACGTCGACGGCGTGCCGAGGAACGGCTCGAAGTAGATCCACACCGCGCTGAGCGTCACCGAGCCGGGGGTGGTGAGGCTCAGCTCCTCGTAACGCTCGCCGCCTTGCACGAATCGGTTGACGATCACGCCGGGCTTGGTCACCTGGTAGGTGTCGTACCGGTGCGGGTCACCGGAGCCGAACGGGCCGGAGTTCCCCATGTCGCCCATCGGGCCGATGAACTGCTTGGCCTCGCTGTAGCCCGCCTCCAGCGTCGGGTCGCCGGTCTCGGCGGTGACGTCGAACTCGGGGACCCCGCCGACGTCCTTGCCGTAGTCGAGCACGATGTCCGACGGTGGCGAGTAGTACGGGTACACCTCGGCGATCCGGCTGTACTGGCCGTACGAGGTCGCCTGGTCCAGCGTGATGTAGATCCGCACGTGCTGGGTGGTGACGGGGGACGGGAAGAGCTTGGCCACCTCGGTGGCGCTGTTGCCGGTCACGCTCACCTGCGTCGTCCACGCCCCGGTGGCCGGGTCCCAGGTCTGGATCTGGAAGTCGACGGGGACCCCGTTGGAGCTGAACAGCAGGGTCAGTGCGGGCAGCGTGACCGGCGACGGGGTGCTGATCTCCAGCCAGCTGTGGGTCGAGCCGGCGTTGGCGTTGTTCCAGTACGTCGCCGGGTTCCCGTCCAGGGCGTTGGACGGAAGATACGTGCCGCCGGAGTTCGGCGCGTGATAGGAAGACGCACTGGCGGTGGTCCCCGCGGGCCAGGAGTCCGGGCCGCTGTCAGCCAGCCCGGTCCGGGTCCTTGTCAGCGTGGTCTGCCCGAGGCCGGGGTGCACGAGCGCCTGGGGATCGGTCACGTTGCCGGTGGCGCTCACCACCCGCACCGGGGTCACGTGCCGGGACGCGGGCGCCTGGACGTAGTGCTGCCAGTCGGGGTGCGCCGGCCAGGGCGTCCCGGCCTGGCCGGCGCCCGGCCCGGCGGCGGCCGAGGCGGGAACGGCGGGCGTGACCATCGCCGCCAGTGCGGCGGACGCGGCGAGCAGCGCCACGCCCGCCGCACCTCCGCGAACACGCCCATGCCGGCGGGCTCTCACTCGCTGTCTTGCTGCACCGCTGCGGACCACCGCGTTCCTCCCCACCGTCGGCGCCACCGTGCAGGAAGCGGTGGCGGGACTGTGCGTCGACGCTCCCATCCTTGCGGTAACTGAACATAAGTCAACAGAACAATGACGGACTGACCGGAACCGGACAGCGGCGGGCCGTGCCGCGGTACGGGCGGCCGCGGAGCGACCCCGGCACTGCCTCGCGGGGCCCGCGCCCGGGTCGGGTGCTTGACAGCCGGGACATGGGCGGCCTAGCTTCGTGGGAAACCGCTTGAAACATTTCATTTTCCGCCTGGCAGACAGGGGAGGAAGCGGTGTCATCTCCGGCATACGCGGCCAGCGGTACCGGGCCCGCCTCGCTGACGCACCTCGACGAGGCCCGGCTGCGCGGCGTTCACTGGCGCTGGACCGGCATCGCCGCGCTCGGCGACTACCTGGACGCCGGCTCGATCGTGGCCGGCGGCGCGGCCCTGCCGCTGTGGACGTCGTACCTGCACTTCGGCAGCACGACGGTTTCGCTGATCGCCGCGTTCAGCTCGAACGGGATCTCCACCGGCATCGGCGCGCTGGTTGCCGGGCGGCTGGGAGACAAATTCGGCAGGAAGTTCATCTTCGCCTGGGACCTGCTCATCTACGCCCTCGGTGCGGTGATCGTGGCCGCCGCCGTCAACGGGCCGATGCTGATCGCCGGCTATATCCTGCTCGGCCTGGCGGTCGGCATCGACGTCCCCACCACGTGGTCGCTGATCGCGGAGTTCGCGCCGCGCCGGCACCGCGGCATGCTGATGAGCCTGACCAACGTCGCCTGGTACGTGGGCCCGATCGTGATCCTGCTGCTCGCGCTGGCGTTCCACCCGCTCGGGCTGCTCGGCGCCCGGCTGCTGTTCGTGAGCCTGCTCGTCGTGGCACTGGTCACCTACGGGCTGCGGCGGCTGCTCACCGAGTCGCCGCGCTGGTCGCTGCAGACCGGCCGGCACGATGACGTCGAGCAAGCACTGGCAAGCCTGCGCGACGCGGGCACCCCCGGTACCGGGGAACCGCTCATGCACGGCGCTCCGGCCGCTGACGATGCCCCAGGCGGAGCGGGCTATACCGCAGCCGCCGGGGCAGGCGACGCGGCGGCCGGCCGGACGGCGACGGGCGCAGGCCCTGGCGGGGACGCCGCGCCGGCGCAGGATGCCACGGCGGCTGCTGCCAGTACCGCCGCAGGTGCCGCCGCACAGCCTGCCGCCCCGGCCGGCTACCGCGCTCTTTTCCAGCGGAAATACATCCGCAGGCTCGCCTTCATCATGCCCATCTACGTTCTGTGGGGTATCCCGGCGGGCACCTACGGCTTCTTCGAGCCCACCCTGTTCAAGACCGTCGGCGCGCACAGCCTGGCGACCTCCGACGCGCTCGACATCCTGTGGTTCGCCTCCGCGATCATCGCGGTGGTGGTCGTCTTCATGCCGCTGAACGACCGCGTCGACCGGCGCATCCTCTACGCGATCTCCGCCGCGCTGTGCGGCGGCGGGTTCTTCCTCATCGCGTTCGCCCCGGTCAGCAACATCTGGGTCGCGATAGGGAACATCCTGCTGTTCGGCTTCGGGCAGGGCGTGGGGCTGTGGCCGCTGCAGCGGATCTGGTCGGTGGAGCTGTTCCCCACCTCGCTGCGCAACACTGGCCAGGGCTTCCTGTGGTCCGTGATGCGGGTCATCCTCGGCCTATGGAGCTTCTTCCTCGCCGACATCACCGGCTCGATCGGGTTCTCGATGGTCGCCCTGATGCTCGCGCTCATGTTCATGTACAACCTGGTGGTCGGCGGCATCTTCGGGCCGCGGACCGGCGGCAAGTCGCTGGAGGCGATCTGAGGCACGAGGGTGTGGTCTGCGGGCCGGGGTCGTGTGCGGGAGGCAAGCTGAGGTGACAGGACGCGTCGCCCGCGTCGGGCTGGTGGCCGGGGGGCTCGGCGAGTACTGGCCGCAGTTCCCCGGCCTGCGCGCCGAGCTGGAGCGGATGACCGCCGAGCTCGCGGGCCGGCTGCGCGCGGAGGGCGCGGACGTGGTGGACGGCGGGTTCGTCTCCGACGCGGCCGAGGCGGCGGCCGCCGCGGAAAGGCTGCGGGCGGCCCGGTGCGACCTGATCATCAACTACCTGGCGACATACGAGACCGCGTCGATGGTGATTCCCGTCGCCCAGCGCGGCGGTGCCCCGCTGCTGCTGCTCAGCCTCCAGCCGGGCCCTGCGATGGACCACGCCACCATCGACACCGGCCGGTGGCTGTCCTACTGCGGCTCCTGCGCGCTGCCGGAGGCCGGGAACGCCCTGGCCCGCTGCGGCATCGCCGTCCGGTCCGTCACCGGCCACCTGGGTGATGAGCGCGCGTGGGCGCGCATCCGCGCCTGGGTGCGGGCGGCCGGGGTGGTGGCGTCGCTGCGCGACGCCCGGCACGGCCTGCTCGGCCACCTCTACCCGGGCATGTACGACGTGGCCACGGACATCGGGGCGGTCCCCGCATCGTTCGGCGGCCACGTGGAGATCCTGGAACTGGACGACATCGCCGCGCGGCTGCCCGGCGCGGACGATCCCGCGGTGGACGGCGTCAGGAAACGCGCGATGGAGGAGTTCGAGATCGACAGCTCGGTCCGCGACAGCGACCTGCTCTGGTCGGCCCGGGCCGCGGTCGCGCTGCGCCGGCTCGCCGGCGACTTCCGGCTGGACAGCCTGGCCTACTATCACCGGGGCCTCGGCGGCAACGACAACGAGAAACTGGCGGCGGGGCTGATTCTCGGCGCGTCGCTGCTGACCGCGGACGGGATCCCCGCGTGCGGCGAGTACGAGCTGCGGACGTCCCTGGCCATGCTCATCTTGCAGCGGCTCGGCGCGGGCGGTGCGTTCACCGAGCTGCAGGCGCTCGATTTCACGGCGGGCGTGGTGGAGATGGGGCATGACGGCCCCGGTCACCTGGGCATCAGCGACAGCCGGCCCATCCTGCGGGGACTCGGCGTCTACCACGGCAAGCGGGGCGCGGGCGTCTCCGTCGAGTTCGACGTGCGGCACGGGCCCGTCACCCTGCTCGGCGTGTCCGCCGGGCCGTCCGGGCGGCTCGGCCTGGTGGCCGCCGAGGGTACGGTGGTCAGCGGACCGCATATGCGGATCGGCAACACGACGTCGCGTGTTGACGTCGGCCGTGACCCGGGGGAGTGGTGCGACGCGTGGGCGGCATCCGGCGTCGGGCATCACTGGGCCCTCGGCACCGGGCACCAGGTGGGGCAGCTCCGGCATGTGGCCAACCTGCTGGGCATGGACATGACCATCATCAGCTAGGCGATCCCCTACAGTTTCCTTTAGTTCCTGTGGCTAGAGCGCATCGGAGGCGGGGGGCCGGGGCTCTCCGCATCGTGGGCCGATGGAGGGGCTGATGGCGGCCGGCATGAAGGATGTGGCGAGCCTGGCCGGCGTGGCGGTCGGCACGGTGTCCAACGTGCTCAACCACCCCGGCCTGGTCCGCCCGCAGACGCGCGCCAGGGTCGAGGCCGCGATGGAGCAGCTCGGCTTCATACCGAACGGATCGGCCAGGCAGCTCCGCGCCGGGCGGAGCCGGTGCCTCGGCCTTGTCGTGCTCGATATCACGAACCCGTTCTTCACCGAGGTCGCGCGGGGCGTCGAGGACTACGCGCAGGCCGCGGGGTATGCCGTGATCTTGTGCAACTCGGACGAGGCGGAAGACAAGGAGCGCAGGTACCTGCGGGTACTTGAGGAACAGCGGGTCCGCGGCGTCCTCATCACGCCGGTCCGCGGCAGCGCGGCCGCGCTCAAGCGCATGCGTGACCGCGGCACCCCGGTGGTGCTGCTGGACCGGCCTGGCACCGCGGGGCAGTGCTCGGTCGCCGTCGACGACCGGACCGGTGGCGAGATCGCAGTGGCCCACCTGCTCGGCCTCGGCCATCGGCGCATCGCGCTCGTCAACGGCCCCGTGACGATCCGTCAGTGCGCCGACCGGCGCCGCGGCGCCTACCGCGCCGTCGTGAAGGCCGGCCTTGACCCCGCCAGGGTCCTGGCCGAGGTGACGGTGCGCGCCATGAACGCGCGCGCGGGCGCTGCCGCGTGCCATGAGCTGCTGGCCGGCGGCACGCCGCCGACCGCCGCGTTCTGCACGAACGACCTGCTCGCCCTCGGCCTGATACGCGGGCTCAGCCAGGCAGGGATGCGGGTGCCCGGCGATCTCGCGGTCGTCGGGTACGACGACATCGACTTCGCCGCCGACTCGGCGGTCCCGCTGACGTCCGTCCGCCAGCCCAAGTACCAGCTCGGCTGGGCGGCCGCCGAGCTCCTGCTCGACGAGGCGGACCGGCTGGCCGAGCACAAGCACCGGCGTCTCGTCTTCACACCGGAGCTGATCGTCCGCGCCAGCAGCGGGCAGGCACGTGCCGGCCGGGGCGGGCTGGCCGCTCCCGGGGCACCCGTGGCAGCGGGGTGAGGCGCCGGTGCGGCCGATCAGCCGTGCGCCGTGCGGCTGCTCAGCCGTGCTCGTGATCCCGCAGCGGGGCGTTCCTCACGTCGTAGTCCGCCCGCGCCGCCTCGATCTCGGCGAGGTGGCTGTCGGCCCAGTTGATGAGCTGCCCGATCGTCTCCTGCAGCGTCTTCCCCATCGGCGTGAGCTCGTACTCGACCCGCGGGGGGATGACGGGGTACATGGTGCGCCTGACGATGCCGTCCCGCTCCAGCCCGCGCAGCGTAACGGTGAGCATCCGCGGGGTTATGCCGTCGATGCCGCGGCGCAGCTCGCTGAACCGCCGGGTTCCCTCGCCCAGGCAGCCGATCACGTAGACGGACCACTTGTCGCCGACGCGGTTGAGGATTTCCCGTGCCCGGCAGCGGGACACCGGGGGCAGCGAGCCAGGCGCGCAGCCTGCCGTCGGCTCCCGATCCCTGGTTCCCTCCATGTAACCAGGTTACCTGTAACGACCTCCTTCGTTAAAACTTGCATTTTCAACTATCTTTCGGTTACTTTAGAGAACCGAGACACGATCAGGAACTCAGTGGCAAGGAAAGGAGAAGCAGGTGAGCATAACCGCCGCCGACATCCCCGGGTACCGGGCGGGAACGTGGACGATCGATCCCGTCCACTCGGAGGTGTCGTTCACCGTCCGTCACATGATGGTCAGCAAGGTGCGGGGCCGCTTCGACAAGTTCGAGGGCACGATCGTGACGGCCCCCGACCCGCTGCAGTCGAGCGTGACGGCCACCATCGACCTGTCCTCGGTGAACACGGGGTCCGAGGACCGCGACAACCACATCCGCAGTGCGGACTTCCTCCACGTCGAGCAGCATCCCATCATGACGTTCCAGTCCACGGGCGTCCGCCAGGACGGTGACGGCTTCCTCCTCGACGGCGACCTCAGCCTGCGCGGCGTTACCCGGCCAGTGACGCTGAAGCTGGAGGTGAACGGCTTCGGCCCCGACGCCTACGGCGGCACGCGGGCCGGGTTCTCCGCCACCGGCGAGATCAACAGGAACGACTTCGGGGTCAGCTACAACGGGCCGATCCCGGGCGGCGGCGTGGCCGTCAGCGAGAAGGTCACCATCAACCTCGAGATCGAGGGCGTCCTCGAGAAGTCAGAGTGAGGGCCCTGGGCCGGCCGCGCTGGCCTCGCCGCGCGGCCGGCCCGTCGCATGGCCGGGCCGCTGCCGCCGTTACCGGCCGGAGCTGTAGTGCAGCCCCCAGCCCCGCGGGTACACGGCCGTGCCGGAAGCCGGGTTCCGCACCGTGACCGGCAGGCGTCCCAGCGGGTTCGTGCCGAACAGGGCATTGGCGACGGCCGTCAGGGTGTCCGGCTGGAAGCCGTAGGCGGCGAGGAACGCGGGAGCCTCGGTGGTGTAGGCGGCATCGTACGGAGTGCCCAGCGCGACGACGATGACGGGCCTGCCGGTGCCCTGCAGCTCCCTGACGAGCTGCTGCTGCCCGGGGTCGCCCCAGGCGTCCTCTGTCGTCACCACCACCACGTCCGACTGGCGGGCCGCGGTGACTGCCGACTGGATGGCCGCCGGGTCCGGTGCCGAGCCCGTCCAGACCCGGGTCGTGCTCACCCCGTGGCCGGCCAGGTCGGCTGCCAGCGTCGCGGTAGAACTGTAGCCCCAGCCGGTCACGAGAACGTGCTCGCCGGACCCTGGGCGCAGCGGCAGGAGGCCGCCCGCGTTCTTGACCAGCGTGATGGACCTGCGGGCCACCCGCGCCATCGTGGCGAGCTGGGCCGGGTTCCCCACGTCGCGCTGGACCGCGTCCTGCGTGGTGTAGGGGTTGGTGAACAGGCCGAGGCGGAACTTCATGGTGAGGATGCGCGCCACCGAGGCGTCGAGGCGCTGCTCGCTGATCGTGCCCTGCTGGACCGCGGTCATCACCGTCTGCTCGGCGCTCGCCAGGTCCTCCGGCATCAGGAGCTGGTCGTCGCCCGCCTGGATCGCGTCGAGGATGACCTGATCCGCCGGGATGCCGGCCAGCGCCCCCGCGCTGAGGGAGTCGGTGATGACGACACCGCTGAAGCCGAGCTGGCGGCGCAGGATGCCGGTGACGATGGGCTCGGACAGGCTGGCCGGGCGGTTCGACGGGTCGAGGGCGGGCACGATCACGTGGCCGGCCATGACCATGCCGATCCCGCGCTGGATGGCGGCGCGGAACGGCGGGATGTCCCGGGTAAAGATCTGCTGGCGGGTCTCGTTGCTGACCGCGACCCCGAGGTCGGTGTTGACGGTCGTGTCGCCGAGGCCGGGGAAATGCTTGGCCACGGCGCTGATGCCGGCATGCTGGAAACCGCTGACCGAGGCGGCGGCGAACCTGGCGACCGCGCCCGGGTCGTCACCGAAGGACCGGGTGCCGTCGGTCGTGTTCGCCGGGTTCGTGTTGACGTCGACGACTGGCGCGTTGTCGACGTTGATCCCCATGGCCCTGAGCTGCTGGCCGGTCACGGCGGCGGCCTGCCGGGCCATGCCCGGGCTGAACGTGGCGCCGATGGCCATGTTCCCCGGTGAGATCGCGGCGGGAGCGCCGATCCGGTTGACGATCCCGCCCTCCTGGTCGGTGCTGATCTCCAGCGGGACCGGCACCGGCTGGGACATGGCGGCCTGCTGCAGCCCGTTGGACAGCCCGGCGATCTGTGCCGGGTTGTTCAGGTTGTCGGACCAGGTGAAGTAGATGATGCCGCCGACGTGGTACTTGGCGATGAGCTGGGCGCCGTTGCTGACGCCGTACAGCGCCTGGTTGGCCTGCACGTCGGCTGGGGTCCCGGTGGTGGCGCCCGGCCCGTAGACATAGGTGACGAACAACTGGCCGATCTTGTCGGCCAGGGTCATCCGGCTCATGATGCCGCGGACCTCGGCCGCGACGCGCGGCCCGGCGGCGTTCCCCAGCGCGCTGGAAGCTGCCCTTCCCGGCGGGCTGGCAGCCGGCGCGGCCGCGGCTGGCTGCACGGCCAGCGTCGCCGCAGCGCCCGCGGCGAGCAGGGCCGCGGCGGGCGATCGCAGCACTGTCCTGATCATGGGACCTCGCTTGCTGGTCATGGCGGGACCGGGTGGGGGCGACTGCGGCGAAAGCGTGCGTCAGCGGCCCGGGGGCCGCCAGACCACGGTGAAGCGCGCGGTGACGGGGGCGGCGCCAGGCGCGCTCATCGTCACCGCTGCGTGGTAGACGCCGGGGTGCGCGTAGGTGTGCCCGCCGCTGACCGCGTACAGGCCGTTGACCGCCGTCGGGGTGGGCGGCGTGCCCGTCACCGCGCCGGACGTGTGGGTCCCGTCACCCCAGTCGATCACCGCGCTGACCGTGCCGGGTGCGTAACCGGGTGCGGCCAGCGTGGCCACCCGGCCGCTGACCTGGCCCCGCGCGCCTGCCGTCACGGGGAACGCCTCGGCCTCCAGGGTCCAGGGCACCTGCTTCGACGGGTAGAAGTTCACGCCCCCGGCCATGAGCCGGCCGCCCTGCGCGGCGAGCCGCGTCAGGAAACCGCGGTAGGCGGGGCTGCCCGGGGTGCGGGTGGCATCCGGTGACCACGCGACCTCGGCCAGGGCCAGCAGCCGCGGGAACACCATGTAGTCGACGTTGCTCAGGTTCACCACGGTCTCGCCCCAGATGGCGCCCTCGACGCCGATGACGTCGCGGTCGGTGACGCCGGTGACGAGGCTGCCCGGGTCCCAGCCGTAGGCGGCGCTGACGTCGCAGCCGTCCGGGCATGCCCAGCTCAGGCCGAGCGTGGGCGGCACGTTGCCGGCCTGCCCCGCGACGTACTTCTGGTCGAGGTAGGTGTGGTCGGCCGGCGCCATGACGATCTTCATGCCCTTGCGCACGGCCTCGGTCGCGGTGACGGTGCCGGGCGACGAGCCCGACGCGGGCTGCCAGTACTCGGCCACCGAGCCAGCGGGTGGTCTCGTTCCGGGGCCGGCGATGTCGGCCCAGCCCATGACGGTCTTCCCGTCGCCGTTGACGATGGGGGCTTCCTCGTTGATGAACGAGGCGTACTGGGACTGGCTGAGCAGCGCCGGCGGGACCTCGTCGCCGCCCAGGTCGTAGTAGGGGCCAGGGGACATCGCGGTGAGCTGCCTGATGATCGTGGACAGGATCGTCCAGGTGTTCTGGCTCCCCGGGCACAGCGCGCTGTAGCCCACGTCCTCGCTGTAGTCCCAGTGCGGCGGGTTGTACCTGCTGCAGTTGATGTCCTGCGGATGCCCGTTGAGCAGGGGGTTGGAGGTGTCGCCGTACTCGGACATGATGATCGCGTTGTCGTGGCCTGGCGAGTCGACCTCGGGGACGACGGTCATGAAATGCGCGGCGGCGTCGGCCACGACGGCCCTGTACTGCGCCTGGGTCCAGTAACCGCCCGGGTCCATGGTGCGGCCGTCCGTGCCGACGGACCCCTGGCCGCCGATCGCGGTGAGCCGGGGGAAGCCGTTGATCACGATGCGGAAGCCCTGGTCGTCGCTGAGGTGCAGGTGCAGGACATCGATCTTGTACGCCGCGGCCTGGCCGATGAGCCGCTCGACGGCCGACGGCGGCTCGTAGTGGCGGGCGATGTCTATCATCAGGCCCCGGTAGGCGTAGCGCGGGTAGTCCGTGATCCGCACCGCGGGCATCGTCCACGGGCCGGGCTGTGCCACGGGGCTGCTGCTCCAGGGCGGCAGCAACTGGCGGATGGTCTGGACGCCGTTGTACAGGCCGTGCGGCGTGGTGGCCTCCAGCGTGAGGGCGCCGGGGGTGACGTCGAGCTGGTACCCCTCGCCACCTGGGTTCTTGCCGAGGGTCCCTGGGTTGCCGAGGACGAGTTCCAGGTCACCTCCGCGCGGGCGGCCGGTCACCACGGGAAGCGGGTAGCCGGTCGCGGGCCGGAGGTAGCCCGCCAGGTCGGCGGCCACACCCAGTGCGGCCCGGGAGCCGGGCGGGACGACGACCCTGGTGCGCGGGGTCAGCGTGAGATGGCCGTGGCCGGTGATCATGGAGACCGGCTTCGGCACGATCTGCGGCGCCGCCTGGCCGGCGTTCCCGGCTCCTGGCCCGGCCAGTACCCCCCGTGCGGCACCCCTGGCGGGTGTGGCGCTCCTGGCGGGCGTGAGCATCGCGCCCTGGGCGGCGGCTGAGGCAGGCAGCACCCACGCCAGGCAGCAGGCGGCGGCGAGCGTGGCCAGCCACGCGCCCCGCCGGCGGCTCTGCCCGCCCCGGCTCTGCCCGCCCCGGACCTGCGGGCCCTGCGCTGCGCCGCGCGCCCGCCGGCCCGGCCGGCCCCCGAGGGAGCCAGGACGCCGAAGGCTCCATGGCGAGGACGTCAGCGCGGTGGTTCTTCTCATCGGCCGGGCCTCCAGCGTGCCGGTGCGGCTACCCCCGGGACGGTTTCGCTGATCGCCGGAGGGTTTGCGCATTACTGACCTATTACGTGAACAACTACTGGCCTATTACGTGAACAACTGAGCGTGTCTGAGGGAACGGATGCATGGTCCTCCGCGGCGCACCGGGTGTCAAGCGCCCGTGCGGGGACGGCGGCCCCGCAGGCCCAGTCCGCCGGCACGGGCCTGTGCCGGGCCCCGCCGCCTGGGAGGGGCCGCCGCCTGGGAGGGGCCGCGCCGCGTCCCGCCTTCGCCCGGTTATTTGATGCTTCCGGCGGTGAGGCCGCTGACCAGGTGGCGTTCGATGATGATGAACAGGATGACGACCGGGACGATGCCGATGATGGAGGCAGCGAACAGGTACTGGTACTGGGTCTGGTAGAGGCCGACGAAGGCGTTGATGCCGACGGTGAGGGTCTCGCGGTTGTCCGTGGGGTTGTCGAAGATCGTCTCCGCGACGACGAACTCGTTCCAGACCTGGATGAAGGTGAAGATGATCGCGGTGATGATGCCGGGCTTGGCCAGCGGCAGCACGACGCGGGCCATGGTGCGGATGCGCCCGGCGCCGTCGACCATGGCGGCGTCTTCGATCTCGGTGGGGATGCTGGCCAGGTAGCCGTTCATGATCCAGATCGCGAAGGCCAGGTTGAAGCCGGAGTCCACGAGGATGATCGCCCAGTAGCTGTTGATCCCGCCCGCCAGGCCGGCTTCCCTGTAGATGCCGACGACCAGCGCGACGGGGGCGAACATCTGGGTGACCAGGACGGTGTAGAGGAACGCGCGGCGGCCGCGGAAGCGGTGCCGGGCGGTGAAGTAGGCCGCCGGCAGCGAGACGGCCAGCACGATCGCGGTCGAGACGACCGCGATGATCAGGCTGTTGAGGATGTAGGACGCCAGCGGGATCTGGTGCCATACCCGGACGTAGTTGCCCCATTCCCAGTGCGTCGGCAGGTACAGCGCCGGGCTGTGGAACAGGTCCTGGTTGGATTTCAGCGACGAGGTCAGCATGACCGCGTACGGGGCGAGGAAGAACGCGGCGATGATCAGCCCGACGGCCGGCAGGGCTGCCGGCCGTACCGGCCGCCAGGCCCGTGCGAGCGCACGGCCGGGAACGCGGCACGCGGCCGCGAGCGCCGCGGCTGGCGGCCCGAGCACCGCCCGGGCGCCACCGGCCGCCGTGGCCAGCCGGCCGGTGGCCAGGCCGCGCAGCGCGGCCAGCCGCCCGCCGCCGGCCCGGCCGGCCGCCACCGGGCTCTCGCCGGTGACCGTCCAGCGCACCCTGCGCAGGTACAGGCCGACCACGATGACCAGGAAGATCACGTTGAGCACCGCGAGCGCGGCCGCCTCACCGGGGTTCAGCCGGTAGGTGAAGGCGATCTTGTACATGAACGTGATCGTGGTGTCGGTGTTCTCCCCCGGCAGCTTGCCGGTGATCACCCAGATGAGCGGGAAGGAGTTGAACACGTAGATCGTGTTGAGCACGAGGGAGACAAGCAGCGCCGGGCGCAGCAGCGGGAACGTCACGCGCCGGTAGGTCTGCCAGGGGCCGGCCCCGTCGACCCTGGCCGCCTCGTACAGGTCGCCGGGGATCGCCTGCAGCCCGGCGAGCAGCACGAAGGTGCTGAACGGGATCGACACGATGATGCCCACCGCGATCAGGCACCACAGCGCGGTCGCGTTGTCCTTGTACCACTCGACCGGGGCGTGGATGAGCCCCAGGTCCAGCAGGACCCGGTTGAGCATGCCGTAGCTGCCCTCGTAGATGTAGCGCCACACGGTCGCGGTCATCACCAGCGACGCCGCCCACGGCACGATCAGCGACCAGCGCACGACGCGCCGGCCCGCGAAGCGCTTGGCGAGGAACTGCGCGAGCGGCAGCGAGGCAAGGATCGTCACCCCGACCACCAGCACCACCCACAGCGCGGTGTCGGCTGCGACCTGGCCGAGAGCCGGCTCGCCGAACAGCGTCCGGTAGTTGGACCATCCGGCCGGCCCCTGGGCGAGCCCGATCGAGTTGATCCGCAGGAACGACGTCCTCACCATCTCGATCGCCGGGTAGACGATGACCGCGACGATGAGCAGCACACTCGGCCCGATCCACCACACCGGCGCCAGCCGGCGCAGCACCGCCCGCGGGTGACGGCCGCCCGCCCGGCCGGGTGCCGGCCGGGCGGCAAGGCCAGCCGGCCCCGGGCCCGCGGTGACGGCAGAACTCCGCGTCATCGGTCTTTCTCCCCTGGCAATGGTGGCAGCCGCTGGCAGGAGCGCTATCCGGATACCGGCCCGCAGGTCCCGGGGCACTGCCTGCCACGCGCGCCCGCCACGGCAGGATACGTGCTCCTGCCGGACGGGCAACGCGGGCGCCTGCGACGGCTGGGTGCATGTGACGGCGGCCGGGCCGCCACGAGGATCTGGCTAGGCGCGGGCGTGCGGAAAGGGCACGGCCTCTCAGCCTGATGACTGGGCGGTCTGCTGGAGTGAGCCCAGCACCTGGGCCGGGTTGGCCGACGGGTCCATCGCGGTGCCGAGCTGGCTCTGCACCGCGCTTTGCACCTGGTTCCAGTTGGACTTGGTCACCGGGTAGAACTTCGCCTTCGGCAGCAGCTTGATGCCCTCGGCGTCCACCGGGTCGGAGGCCAGCGCCTGGTCCGCCGGCGTCGTCGCGGGCAGGAAACCCTCGTTCTCGACGAACTTCAGGTAGTTGTCCTTCTGGTAGACGAAGTCGAGGAAGTCCTTGACCATCGTGACATTGCCCGGCTTCTTGAAGGCCATCAGCACGTCCTGCACGCCCAGGGTGAACTGCGGGATGCTGGTGGACGACCGCGGCCACGGCGCCGACCCCCACTGCACGGGCGAGCCCTTCATCGACGTGGTCGCGAACGTCCCCAGGGGCATGATCTCGGTCATCGCGACGTGGCCCTCCGCGAAGTCCGCCCAGCAGCCGTTGGTCCTGTTGGTCTTGCCCGGGTCGGGCTCGGTGACCTTGTCGGTGTTGGCCAGCGTGCGCAGGAACTGCAGCGCCTGCAGGTTCTTGGCGCTGTTGATCGTCCACTGCCCGGACGGGCTCACCCAGCCGCCGCCGTTGGACCACATCCACAGCGACCACTCGGCCTGCGACTCCTCCGAGCCGAGCGGCAGGCAGTATCCGGTGTAACCGGCCGCTTTGGCCTTCTTCGCGTCGGTCACGAACTGCGCCCACGTCTGCGGCGGCGAGGTGATGCCCGCCTTGGCGAACGCCTGCTTGTTGTAGCCGAGCGCGCGGACGCTCGCGATCCACGGGATCCCGTACTGCGTGCCGTTGATGCTGTCGTTCTTCACGAACGCCGGGACGAACTCCGACTCCACCTGTGGCGACAGCACCTGGGTGGCCGGGCGCAGCAGGCCCGAGCTGGCGAACGTGCTGTAGGCGTTGAAGTTCAGCACGTCCGGGTAGGACCTGGTCTGGATCATCGTCGGCACCTGCTGCAGCAGCGTGTTCCAGTCGATGACCCGCAGGTTCACGTGGATCTTCGGGTACTTCTTCTCAAAACGGCTCACCAGGTCCGTCCAGTACGGCTGGGTCTTGGACGAGTACTGGGCCATCACCACGCTGATCGTCCCCGAAGCGCTGCCGCCGCCGCTGCCGCCGCTGGCGTTATTGCTGCTGCCGCCGCTCCCGCCCCCGCAGGCCGCGAGCAGTAGCGTGGCCGCCGCCCCCGCCGCGACGGCGGCACCATACCTGGTCAATCTCACGATTGCGCCTCCCGTTCGGTATCGATCACCTAACATTATGAGGGTTGTTTATTAATAATCTTGCGTTATCATGCTCCCGGCGGCTGTGCTTGTCAAGAACGCTGTGCTTGCCGAGGACTCCGTACCGGGCACGGCCCGCGCCGAGAGGGAGCAGGGATGACATGGTCGGCGACCGGCGGACCGCCGCTGCTGCGCCAGATCAACAGCGCGCGCGTGCTCGCCGCGCTCCGCGGGGCCGGGGCCATGCGCCTCGCCGACCTGGCCGAGCGGAGCGGCCTGTCGCGGCCCACCGTCGGGCACGTCGTGGACCAGCTCCACGAGGCCGGCCTTGTCGCCTATGCCGGGCCCGGCGACGCCGGGCCCGGTGACGGCGGGCGGCCGCGCTCCGGCCGCCCGCCGAGGCTGGTCAGGTTCCGCTCCGAGGCCGCCTACGTCGTCGGCATCGACATCGGGCCGCACAAGGCGCGCGTCGCAGTCGCCGACCTGCTCGGCCGCGTGGTGGCCATGCGCCGCCGCGCTATCCCCGCCGCGCACGGCAACAGGGACCTGCTGGCCGCGCTGCGCGCGGCCGCCCGCGACGCGCTCGCCGGGGCAGGGGTGGAACGCGGCAGTGTCGCCAGCGTCGCCGCGGGCACCCCCGGCATTGTCGACCCGCCGCGCGGCACCGTCACGCTGGCGCCCGGCGTGCCCGGCTGGACCATCGATCTCGCCCGCGAGCTCCGGCGGTCTTTCCGCTGCCCCGTGCATGTCGAGAACGACGCGAACCTCGCCGCCCTGGCCGAACGGCGGCACGGCGCTGCCCGTGACGCGCGCACCGTGGTGTTCATCCTGTGGGGCAGGCGGGTGGGCGCCGGGGTCCTGATCGGCGGCCACTTGCACAGGGGCGCGGCGAACGCGGCGGGCGAGATCGGGTTCCTCGCCCTGGACGGGGCCGCCACGGCCGAGCCCGATACCCGGGGGAGGGGCCCGTTCGAGCGGATGGTGGGGGCGGATGCCATCGCCGAGGCGGGCCGGCTGGCCGCGGAGCGGCACGGCGGCGCGCTTGCCGGCCTCCTGGCGCCCCCGCCCGGGCGCCTCACGGCCGAGGCGGTTTTCACCGCCGCGGCGCGCGGCGACACGGCCGCCGCCGAGGCGGTGCGGGCGATCGCGGCCCGGTTCGCCCGCGGGCTCGCGCCGGTCCTGCTCGTGCTCGACCCCGATCTGGTCGTGATCGGCGCCGGCATCTCACGAGCCGGCTCCGTGCTGCTCGATGCCATCGGCGGCAGCCTGCGCCCGCTCACGCTCGTGCCGCCGCGCCTGGAGCTTTCCGCGCTCGGCGACGAGGCCGTGGCGCTCGGCGCCGTCGAGCTCGCCCTCGCCGACGCGGAAAGGCGCCTGCTGCCGTCCCCCGGCCCTGTCCCGGCCGCACCCTCCCTGTGACACAGCGGCTGGCAGGCCTCGTAACGCACCACCCGTTCGGCATATCAATGACGGGCGGCACGGTTGCGCCGCACGGCCCGGCCGCCGCGCCTCACAGGCCGAGGACGGAGGGGACCATGTACAGGCCGAAGCCCATGACGATCAGGCACAGTCCCGTGCACGCGACGCGGTAGGCACCGCGCATCCGGTGCTCGGGCGGCAGTGCCCTGGCCTCGAGGGCGAGCAGGAAGCCGAGCACGATGGGCAGCAGCAGGGCGTTCATGACCTCCACGCCGACCGCCAGGCTGACCAGGTCGACGCTGGCGAGCACCAGGACCGCGCCGAGGACGTGCGCGAGGCTGTAGACGAGGTAGAACTTCGCGTTGTGGCGGCTGACCCGCTCGCCCAGGCTGTGCCGCCACCCGAGGACTTCGGAGATGCCCCACGAGCCGGCCAGCGAGACAACGAGCGCCGCGACAAGGGCGCCGCCGAGAATGGCGGCGCCGATGAGGACGCTGGACGGCCCCGGGCCGATGTAGGGGCCGAGGGCGCCGGCGATCTGCCCGACGGTGTTGAGCGAGGCGTGGCGGTTCACGTTGTACACGGTCGCGGCGAAGGTCACGATGACCACGATCATGACGCCCTGGGTGATCACGGTGCCGACGGCCGTGTCGCGCCGCTCGGCGCGCAGCATGCGGGGGGTGAGCCCCTTGCTGACGATGGCGCTCTGCTGGTAGAAGATCATCCACGGCATGACGACGGCGCCGACGTTGGCGGCAAGCAGGTACACGTAGCCGCTGTGTCCAAGCGGCAGCGTGCCGAGCCCGCGGAGCATCTCGTGCCCGCTGGGATGGGCCAGGATCATGGCAGGGACGAAGGCCAGCTCGGCCAGGCCGATGGCGATCCCGATGCGCTCGGCCCGGCGGTAGCTGCGGCCGAGGGCGAGGGCGATGAGGAACACGGTCGCCACGGGCACGGTGACCCACCTGGATACACCGAAAAGCTCGCCGACGCCGGCCACGCCGGCGAACTCGGTCAGCAGGGCGCCGACCGCGGAGGCGAACAGCGTCGTGGCCGACAGGAGCCCCCACCCGAGCCCGAAGTGCTCCCTGATCAGCTGGCCGTGGCCCTTGCCCGTGACCACGCCGAGCCGGACGACGATCTCCTGGGCCATGTAGAGGACCGGCATGAGGACGAGCTGCGGCAGGACCATCGCGTAACCCCACTGGGCGCCCGACTGGGCGGCGGTGATCAGGCAGCCGGCGTCGGTGTCGGCCAGCATGACGATAAGGCCAGGACCCCACACCGCCAGCAGCCCGAACGCGAGCCAGCGCCGTCGCCGCCTCCGTGTGACCGCGGTGGCGGGGAGCCCGCCAGCCGTGGCGCCGTGCCTGCCCGCCTGGGCGGGGATGCCGTCATCCGGCAGGTGCGCGTCTGGTGCGGCCAATCTGTCCTCCCGCTGCTGGGCTCCTGGTCAGGCCCCTATGCCCGGACATGAAAGTAAGGTTAGCCTTACCTAACTCAGCACTACCCTACATTCCCGGAGAGGTGCGGCGTCAATGGCTGCGTGCGCGCAGGGACCTGTGAGGTGGGTCTCGTGGCGGCCGGGGTAGCGTTGTGGGCTGGGTTTCCTGGGGCAGCGGGCCGGGGATTTCGGGAAGAATGCCACCGAGGCGTGACCCGGACGATGCGGCCCGGTGAGGCGGCGAAGCACACAGGGAGACGGAAGCGATGCCAGCGGAACAGACCTTCGTGATCGCCGGCGCGGGCCTGGCCGGCGCCAAGGCGGCCGAGGCCCTGCGCGACGAGGGGTTCGGCGGCCGGATCGTGCTCATCGGCGAGGAGCGGCACCGGCCCTACGAGCGTCCGCCGCTGTCGAAGGAGTACCTGCAGGGCAAGACGCGGCGGGAGGAGATTTTCGTCCACGAGCCCGGCTGGTACGAGGAGCATTCGGTGGAGCTGCGGCCTGGCATCGCAGTCACCGCGATCGACCGCGGCCGTCACGAGGTGGAGCTTTCTGACGGCAGCCGCATCGGTTACGGCAAGCTGCTGCTCGCGACCGGCGCGATGCCGCGCCTGCTGCCGGTGCCGGGGGCCAGTGTCCCCGGCGTGCTGTACCTGCGCAGTGTCGAGGACAGCGAGCGCATCCGCGAGGCCTTGTCATCGGCGTCCCGCGTCGCCATCGTCGGGGCGGGCTGGATCGGACTCGAGGTGGCCGCCGCCGCGCGGCTGGCCGGGGTCGAGGTGACCGTCGCCGAGACCGCGGAGCTCCCGCTGCTGCGGGTGCTCGGCCCTGAGATCGCGCCCGTCTTCGCCGACCTGCACCGCGACCACGGTGTCGACCTGCGGTTCGGGGCGAGCGTGGCGGAGATCCTGGTCAGCGGCGGCAAGGCCGCGGGGGTGCGGCTGGCCGGCGGAGACGAGGTAGGCGCTGACGCGGTGATCGCCGGGATCGGCGCGGCGCCCGCCACGCAGCTCGCGGAGGCGGCGGGCCTCGACGTACGCGACGGCGTGCTGACCGACGCGTCGCTGCGCACCTCCGACCCGGACATCTACGCGGCGGGCGACGTCGCCCGCGCGTTCCACCCGCTCTACGGCATGCACATCCGGGTCGAGCACTGGGCCAACGCGCTCAACCAGCCGTCCGCCGCGGCGCGTGCCATGCTCGGGCAGGACGTCTCCTACGACACACTGCCGTTCTTCTACACCGACCAGTACGACCTGGGCATGGAGTACGCGGGCTATGCCGGGCCCGGCGGCTACGACGAGGTGGTGATCCGCGGGGATACGGGAGCCCGCGAGTTCATCGCGTTCTGGCTGTCGGGGGGACGCCTGCTCGCCGGGATGAACGTCAACGTCTGGGACGTCTCCGAGCAGATCCAGAACCTGATCAGCTCCCGCGCGGCGATCGACCGGGACCGCCTGCAAGACCCAGCCGTCCCCCTGGAGGAGACCGCCCGCACCGGCTGAGCGCCTTCAGGTCCGGCTGACAGGTCCGGCTGAGCGCTTTCAGGTACCGGACGGATTCGTGATTCCCGCCCCGGAAACGTCGTTCCCCGGCTGTTGCCGCGTCCTCCCGCACTGCGTGCGTCAGCGGCGGCGTCGGGTGTTCCGGGCCATGGGGCCCGGGGGTGTCCCCCGGGGAGTGCTGTATCCCCATCGTGCCGGTACAGCGGGCCTTGACCGGTGGTGAGTGCGTTGTTAGATTCCGTGCAATCGTCCCGCATCGTGATCCGCCGGCACCCTCGCAAGCCAGCCGCCGGCCTGCGAAGAGCGCACGAGCGAGGGGAACGCAGATGCATCCTCAGCTGCCTGGACTACGCCGCAGAGCCTGGCGGCTCGTTCTCGTCCCCGGTATGGCCCTCCTGGCCGTGTGCGGTCTTGCCGTGACGAGCCAGGCCGCCGCACGGAAGCCGGTGCCGGCGCCGCGCCAGGCGGCGGCCGCCGGCGCCACCCCCGATCACGCGAGCGAAGTCGACTGCAATGGCTGGAGCAGGGCCTACAGCCCGGTCAAGCCGGGCATGCGGGCGCTGTGCACCGACCCGATCCAGGTGAGGAACGGCCATGCGTCCCGGTTCGTCGACAACGGCTGGTACGTGGGTCACGACGAGCCGAGCGTCAAGTTCATCTCGGACGCGCCCGGCTCCGGCAACACCATGACCTATGTCATGAAGCTGCCCGTCGACCCGCGCCAGCGGCCTACGTCGTCGGGCAGCGTCACCGACTACGGCGAGCTGAGCGTGGCGCCGTGGTTCGGGCTGCCGATCTGCGACCCGCACTCCTACCCGCAGAATCCGTGCACGCCCGACAGCGACACCAACCAGGGGCAGATCAGCAATCCGGCGGACGCGGGGTCGGCGTTCCTGGAGCTCCAGTTCTACCCGCCGGGGTTCGGGGACTTCGTGGACGGCGAGAGCTGCAGCGCGACGCAGTGGTGTGCCGCCCTCACCATCGACAGCCTGGAGTGCACGTTCGGCTTTGCCACCTGTAACCTCAACTGCGAGGAGCCCGTCAACTTCGCCTACCTCCAGACGGACGGCGTGCCCGCGGGGCCGCCGAGCCCGCAGCTCACCGACGTGGACTCCTACCTGGGCAACAGCAAGACCCTCAAGCTCAACCCCGGGGACGTGCTCGCGGTGTCGATCAGCGACCCGCCGGCCGGGCTGACGACCGTGGTCCGGGATCTCAGCACCGGCCAGACCGGTTACATGGTGGCGAGCGCCGCGAACGGCTTCATGGACACGAACATCTCCGACTGCTCGGGGAACCCGTTCACGTTCCACGCCGAGTACAGCACCGCCCGCCAGCAGAACCAGGTGCCGTGGGCCGCGCTCGAGGGCGGTGTGCTCATGGAGCAGGAAACCGGCCACTTCGAGACCTGTGACTTTCTGGCCAGCAAGGACGGGTACTCGCTCACCGACGCGAACGGCCAGTCCTACGTGGACCCGGATGTCTACCAGACCTGCGCCGGCGGCACCGAGGGCCACGGCACCGTGGGGGAGGGGCCGTGCAACCCGTCGACCGGGGTGTGCAGCAACCCGGAAACCCAGGGGTCGGCGGGCCCCCAGGCGTGCCCCACGGACAACGCTGCGAGCGGCGCGCTGTGCGAGTTCGCCGACGGCTACTGTTTCTACGCGGGCCCGCGCCCGGTGGTGATCAACGGCCACCCGGCGCGGGAGACCGAACGGGTCACCGGATGCAACGCTGACCAGTTCCAGAACGGCGACCTCGACTTCCAGGGCACCCCGTACCAGCCGGATACCTGGCCCAACGGCAGCCCCGATCACCCGACCTCGATCAGCTATATAGGCCCCTTCCAGCGGAACGGCAGGCCGTACCCGGCCGTGCAGTTCGAGACCGATGTCGGCGGGTCGGAGTTCCTCTGCAACACCACCACGGGCGCCGGCTGCACCGCGCCGCCGCTGGGGTCGAAGTTCTACCCGTTCTGGACGCTCGGCCGGCTGAGCGGCCCCGCAGCCCGCGGGCCGTACGGGAGCAGCCCGGCGGGCGGGCAGATGCGGCCCGGCGCGTGCGTCTGGTACTTCGGCAATGTCCTGCCGGCAACGACGCAGGACTTCGGCAAGGACGCCGAGTACGGCACGCCGGACGTGGCGCGGTACGGCGGGACGATCATCAGCGCGCCCATGCCCAACCCGGAGTTCTCGCGGAGCTGCACCTGATCGTCGCGTGACAGCCGTGGCCGCTGGCAGCGGCCACGGCTGTCACGCAGGCGGGCCGGGCCGGCGGTGCGGGGGCGGGTGGTGCGGACGGTGCGGCGGCAGGTGCCATCGCGGGTGCGGCGGCCCCGGCGGCCCCGGCGGCTTGCGCGGCGGCCCTTCTGGCATGACGGGAGCGGGTCCCGGCCAGATCAGCAGCACGGGGCAGGGAGCGTGGTCGACGACGAAACGCACGGCCTTGCCCAGGCTCCTGGGACCCGGCGCGGCCACGTCACGCGCGACGATGAGCATGTCGGCGTCCGCGGCCGCCGAGGTGACCTCGTGTTCTGGCCGCCCTCGGCGCAGGACGCGCTGTGCGGGACGGCCGAGCCGCTCTGCCGCCGCGTCGAGGAGCTGATTGGCGGCCGCCTCGGCGTTCGCCTCCAGCCGTCCGGCCGGATCCTGCGCGGCCCGGCCGAACATGCCGCTGAACGCGCCGTGCGCGGCCTCGGCCGTACCGGTGTCCGCGACGGCCAGCAGGGTGATGCCGGCGTCGGCGGGCGCGAGGGACAGGGCGGCGTCCACGCACGCCGCCCAGGTGTTCTCGGCGATCCACACCAGCACGGCCATGGTCCCAGTGTGCTGCACGCCCCGGCACCCGGGAGCCTGCGCCGTGCGGCCCGCCGCCGGGCGGCTGACCCGCTGCCATCCTCCCTGCGGGCTTGACATCAGGTATGTCTCGATATATCGTTGACGTAACTAGAAAGTCATGGACGTATCTAGATACTCTGTCGTTATGACGGGGTGGCTGGATCTGGCTGGCACGGGGCAACGCAACGCGAGACGACGAAAGGCGCACGGACGATGCACGAACACGAAGAGGAATGGATCCACCGGCCCGGACCCCGCGTGCGCGGCAGGGCCCGCAGGCGCGGCTGGGGGCCGCCGCCGGAGTTCATGATGCGGGGCGGCCCGTTCGGGTTCGGCGGCCCGCGGGGCGGCCCGTTCGGCCCGGGGTTCGCGCGCGGCCCGCGGGCCCGGCGCGGTGACGTGCGGGCGGCGGCGCTGTCGCTGCTGGCCGAGGGGCCGAGGAACGGGTACCAGATCATCCAGGAGATCAGCGAGCGCACCGACGGCGTGTGGCGGCCAAGCCCCGGGTCGGTCTATCCCGCTCTCCAGCAACTGGAGGATGAGGGCCTCATCCGCCCCGAGACCGGTGAAGGCGGCCGCAAGGCGTTCGGCCTGACCGGCGAGGGCCGGGCGTACACCGAGGCGCACGCCGGCGAGCTGCAGGCGGCGTGGGACGCCGTGACCGGGAGCGTGGACGATACCGAAGTCGAGCTCCGCAGCGTCTTCCACGAGGTGGCCATGGCGGCGATGCAGGTCGGCCGGGCCGGGTCGGCGGCGCAGCTCGCCCAGGCGGCCAGGGTCCTCACCGACACCAGGCGGGCCCTCTACCGGATTCTCGCCGCCGACGAGGAGCCCGGCGGGAACCCTGGCTGAGCCAGGCCGCGGGTACGCCTGGCGCGAAAAGGATATGAAGGAGCGAATCAGCACGGTTAGGCTCAGCATCCACAGTTCTTTACTGAAAATCCCGCGTCATCCAGGGGATCCCGCGCTCCTGGGTGACGCTCATGCAGGGAGGCAATCGGGGTGGCCACATGCACGGACGCGGAGCCTGCGGGCGTCACGCAGGCCGGGGCGGCGGGCGCCGGGGGTGACCGGCAGCCGGCGGTCCTGGTCAGGGGGCTTACCAAGCGGTACGGCGAGATCGAGGCGGTGCGCGGCATCGACTTCGAGGTGGCGGCCGGCGAGACGTTCGGCTTCCTCGGGCCGAACGGCGCCGGCAAGTCGACCACGATCAAGATCTTGTGCACGCTGGCGCAGCCGACCTCGGGGATAGCCCGGGTGGCAGGCCACGACGTGAGGCGGGAACGGGACGCCGTGCGCCGCAACATCGGCCTGGTGTTCCAGGACACCACGCTCGACAACTACCTGACGGCCGAGCAGAACCTGCGCTTCCACGCCGAGCTGTACGCCGTCCCGAAGGCGGCGGTCGGCCCGAGGATGCGCCAGGTGCTCGACATGGTCGGGCTGTGGGACAGGCGCGGCAGCCTGGTGAGCACCTACTCGGGCGGCATGCAACGCCGGCTGGAGATCGCGCGCGGCCTGCTGCACGCCCCGCGGGTGCTGTTCCTCGACGAGCCCACGGTCGGCCTCGACCCGCAGACCCGCTCCTCGATCTGGGAGTACATCAACGAGCTGAAGCGGCGCGAGGACATCACGATCTTCCTCACCACGCACTACATGGACGAGGCCGAGCACTGCGACAGGATCGCCATCATCGACCACGGGAAGATCCAGGCGATCGACACCCCGGAGGCGCTCAAGGCGAGCGTCGGCAAGGACCGGGTGCAGATCAGCACCGCCGACGACCAGGCGGCGATCGCCGAGCTGGGTGAGAAGTTCGGCATCGAGGCCGCGATCCACGAGTCGATGGTGACGTTCTCCGTGGAAGCGGGGGAGCAGTTCGTGCCCAGGCTCTTCGCCGAGCTGGGGATCGCGATCCGCTCGGTGAGCGTGTCGCGCCCCTCGCTCGACGACGTGTTCATGTCCTACACGGGCCGTACCATCAGGGACACGGAGGCGTCGGCTGCCGACGCGATGCGCATGATGCGGCAGCGCTTCCGGGGAAGGCGGTAGGCGGATGGCTGTACCGACGAAACAGGCGGCCGCGCCGAGCGCCGGGCCGGTCCTCACCGAGACGATCAGGGTCGCGGTACCCGGACGCGGCATCCGCCAGGACCTGCGCGCGATCGGCATCGTCTGGCGGCGTGAGCTGATCAGGTTCGGCAGGGACAGGCTCCGCGCCGTCACCTCGCTCATCCAGCCGGTGCTGTTCCTGTTCGTGCTCGGCACGGGCCTTTCCGCGCTGGCGGGACGCGGCATGCCGGCCGGCGTCAACCTGCGGACGTTCCTCTACCCGGGCGTGCTGGCCATGTCCGTGCTGTTCACGGCCCTGTTCTCGGCCGGGTCGATCGTCTGGGACAGGGAGTTTGGCTTCCTGCGCGAGATGCTCGTTGCCCCGGTGAGCCGGGGCGCCATCGTGCTCGGCAAGTGCCTGGGCGGGACCACGGTGGCGACGTTGCAGGGGATCGTGATCCTCCTGCTGGCCGGGCTCGCGGGCGTGCCGTACTCGCCGGTGCTGATCTTCACCCTCATCGGTGAGCTGCTGCTGCTCGGGTTCACGCTGACCGCGTTCGGCGTGATGGTGGCGGCGCGGATCACGCAGTTCCAGGCGTTCATGGCGCTGACCCAGATGCTCGTGATGCCGCTGTTCTTCCTGTCCGGCGCGCTGTACCCGCTGAATGGCCTGCCCGCCTGGCTGACCGTGCTGACCAGGATCGACCCGCTCACCTACATCGTGGACCCGATGCGCAGCGCGGTCTTCAGCCACCTGAACATCACCCCGGCGGCCCTCCGCTTCATGAGCCCCGGCGTCACCTGGGCCGGCTGGACGGTCCCCATCGGCCTGTCGCTCGGCATCGTCGCCGTCATGGGCACAGCCATGGCCGCCATAGCGATAGCCGAGTTCCGCAAGACCGAGTAGGCCGGAGGACGCACGCCAGGCCCGTGTGCCGCCCGGCAGCCGGACGCCCGGCGGCACACGGGCCAGCCCATGCATGACCAGGCCGCATCTGCCGCCCGGTTATACCTTGATCACGATGAGCCCGGCGGAGCCCTCGGCCGGCTCGAAGTCGTCATCCTGGGTGACCACGGGTAGCTGATTGGCCGTTGCGGCGGCTGTTCACAGGTCGTTGACCCTGACCCGGCGACCCGTCTCCGCGAGGGCGCACCCTCGTCGGCGCCCAGACGCGGGCAGCGGTCTCGTCAACGCCGAGCACGCGCATGCCGGCGGCGCAGTCCACGGTGGCGAGCTGGCGCGCCCTGGTGCCGGTGTCTGGTGCCGCGGGCAGGCGGCGTGCAATTACGCCACGGTGACCACGGAGACGGCCGACTCCCCGGGAAGCCCTCGGCGTCACGGGAGCCGTCTCCCCGGGGGCGGGCGCTGCGAGCCGGTGGCGAAGGCGCCCGGCGGCGCCGGGCATAGAGCGACGCCGGGTGGCTACGGGGGCAAACCACCCGGCGTCGCATACATCGGCGTTCCGACGGGGGCCCGGAACGCCGGCATGGGGTGCTCCGACGGGGGACCAGAGCACCACTACCAAGAATGGTACACGGATTAGCCCCCCGATGTGTCAAGACCTAAGTTACAAGCGTATTTCGAGAGGAACGCGGAATGATCACCGTAAGCCGGCCTGTGAGCACCAGAAAGTTACTATCCGCCGGCAAAAACACACCGGAAGATCACTGTGCGCCGGCAGTTCAGGACTCTGTCCCGGGACGGCCCTGATCCTGGCTCCCGTTACCGCCCTGATTGCCGCCCTGCCTGCGGCCGGCGTCGCCGTAGTAGCCAGCCTGGCCATTGGTGCCCGTGCCGCCGTGCCCGTTGGCCGAACGCCGCGCCGGCAGGTTCGCCCGGTACTCCATGAACCCGCGGATGTTGTCGGGCTCCCGGCCGCCGTTGGCGTACACGACGGCGAAATACGGAACGGCGATCGCGAAAACCGCGGGGAACGCGGCCCACCAGCCGAAGTGGTAGAGGACCATGACGACGGTGATCCCGAAGCAAACGGCACGGAACCCCATCATGTACAGGTACCTGCGCTGACGGCTGGCAATGTCCTCCGACATCGGCCGCCGTGCCTGCGTGACCACATGCACTGTCTGACGGCGGGGGCCGTGCCCGATCCTCACAGCTCCAAGGTATTCCCTGCCTGGTCCCCTGGCCAACGCGGGAACCGGCGCCCGATCCGGTGTCCTCGCCCGCCATCGCCGGGACAGCCGCGGTAGCGGACGCCGGGACAGAGGAAGACGCTGTCAGCGGGCCTGGCTGACCGAGGACATGTTGAAGCCCTCGACGCGCACGGGGGGCATGGCAACGCGGCTGAAGTAGTCGCCCCACTCGCGGGGCAGGGTGGGCTCGGTGGCGCCGGTCTCCACAAGGCGGCCGAGCATCCCGACCGGGCTCTCGTTGAACCTGAAGTTGTTCACCGCGCCGGTGACCTCGCCGTTTTCCACCAGG
>Ga0209061_1001435_pt1 | contig 39766 bp, 37 predicted proteins | sample Coa_R1_10_FD_187157 | JGI IMG/M metagenome (GOLD analysis project Ga0209061, IMG submission 187157) | Surface soil microbial communities from Centralia Pennsylvania, which are recovering from an underground coalmine fire - Coalmine... | ecosystem: Environmental > Terrestrial > Soil >... | reverse complement strand
CATCCTCGCCATCAGCATCATAGAGCGCGAAGCGGCAGCAGCCCGCCTCATCGATCACATAGCTGCCAAGCGAGAGCCGTCCGAGCAGATGGGCCCGCAGCACCTCACGGGTGAGCGGTTGACCCACGCGCCGGTAGAGACCACTCTCACGCTGAAGCGCGTAGTCGTCGCGGCGACCGATGCAGCTATGCAGCAGAATGACGAGCTGTTGGTTGCTATAGTCCATCATGGGGCGTTCCTCTTCGCAACAGGAACAGGGAACGAACGAGGAGGAAAGTTCTCCTGATTTAGGGAGAAGCATCACAACCAGCACAATCAGACAAAGCAACACTCCAAAGACAATCAGCAGAGACGGCGATAGAGACATAAAAATCTCCTTTCCAGCGAGTGTTACGATGACGCCAAAGACGGTAGAGTTTCTTCCTTGTCTTGACGGCCATCATATGGCAAGCCCAGACGCACCGCCGTATCTTCAAGAGCACAGAATTGAGCAACAGAAAGCTCTTCGAAGCTCACGCGCTTCCCATTAAAGCGCCCATCGAGTAATGCATCAGCTTCTGTCTTATGATATCCTCTCGACCGAAGCACCTTGCACGTCTCACGAATCAAGCGATTCGGTTGTTCGGTGTAGACCTTAATTTTCACAGGCATATCCTTTCTTTTGGTTCTCTGAACCTCTACGACGCCCACGGACGCCCGATACGGGGCTTAAGGTAGCACTGAGCACGATGCAGGTAGCGTTGTCGCGTCCGCTCTGGCATGCGCGCCAGCTCCTCGTGGGCGCTTTCAAAGTTCAACAACAGTTTAGAGACAAGCAAACACATTTCCTCGTGGTTGCGCCGCTTGCGCGTTTGGCGTTCAATGAGCGGCACGTCCAGCGGGGCATAGCTCGTCACGTTCTCAAGGGAAAGCACCCGCACGGGCACCACCGCATTGTGACGTTGCACAATGAGCATGTCCACGTGCTGTTTGCCTTGATGCAGGTGAAAGGTGTAGAAATCAAACGAGTACGGAACCACAATGGCAGTGTGTTGCGTACCCGTTTGCCCATCACGCACCACGTAGCGAAAGTTGGTCAGGTGACTCACGACAGTAAAGCCCAAACGGAGTGACTCAAGTTCAAACTGGTAGGCCGCTTGCGCTCGTATCTCTCGTAAGTCCTTTACTGTGAAACTCATTAGCGGTATCCATCCCTGCGGTAACTATTGCCCGTGTCCTGTTTGCGTCCATTGAGCGAGTCACGGATAGCCTCAATGGCATGCTCGGAAAACATCCCGATGATAGTGTTCGCCAGTTCATTTTTCTGGCGGTAGTCTTCTTCCTTCTGAAGGGTGTTCTTGACCTCCATTGCGGCATTGACCAACTCGATCTTGCTTTGCAGCTTCTTGCGGTTAATGGCGATCTTGGCGTCGGTCTTCTTCTGAAGGGTGTAGAGGTGTTGTTCCAGGCTCTTGATGTGCAAGACCGCCAACACCATCGCACCAGCGCTATCCACCAGGGGCGTACCCAACGTGCGAAACAAAGCGCCGATCAATTGCGCCTGGTCATGCACGTTGATACGATGTTCAAACAAAATCCACTGGGCGCTGGCAGAAGTCACCGCAATCACCAAAAAGAACACCAGCAGCGCAATAAACGTTGGCACACTGCGCTTGTTGCCACCAGTGACGCGCTTGAACTGCCGAACAATGGCAACCATCAGACCGACAAGAATAAACTCGTAAGCCCAACTCACAAAGTAGTAGAAGGCAGTCATCGCGTTGAACAGAGCAAATGGCTTACCAGCGTAGGTATTGCCAAGTGCCGCCCCAGCATAGACCGCCAGTACCCAGGGAGCAAGGTAGCATAGCAGGGTCACGACAAGGTTCATGATCTTGCCAATAGGATGTTCCTTTTCCTCGTCAAAGGACTCGATCACTTCAGCCACATCGTCGGTTTCGCCTGAAAGCATCGCCACGATAGTAGCAATAGGGGTACTGGCATCGAGGGACAACTGTTCAATTTGGGCGGCAAGTTCCTGATTCGTCGGTGTGGGCGCAAGAGCCAAATCACCTCGTCCATTGCCAGGAAACAGGCGACGCAAGCCAGCAAAGACCGAACCTAACGGGCGTAATGGGCCGGTGGTTGACGCTGGCGTCTCTTGCGCCTGTGCTTGCACAGCAGGCAGAGGCGTATTGGTGCTGTCTTCATCCATGCATTCGTCTCACTTTCGTTCAAGTCAAAAAACTCGTGTCGCAAAAGGGAAAAACCAGAGGAAAGAACTGAGGAAAAAACGCCACTGGTGTGCCACAGATGCGCCACTTTCTAGCGCAAACGCGCCAGAACTTTGTGGCGCAACAATGGCGCATTCTGATGGTGTGCTAGACGCTTTCCTGCTCTTTTCTGTCCTTTTTCAGTTGCTTGTGAACCTTGCGGAAGGTCGCCAAGCTTTCCCGCTCAAAGCGCTTGCGAATGCGAATGACTTCAGGACTCACAAGAGCGATCAGTCGGATGTACTGAGAGAACAGGTAGATGCGGCCATCTGCGGCGGCTTTATCAGCTCTCTGCTGAAGATCATGCGAGAGGTGTTCTAACTCTTCCAGGTCTTCCTCACGCACCAGTGCCGCCGCCTGTCGCATCGCTTCACGGTCGGGTCGCTCTGCCATAGGCACAACTCCTTTCTTTCTGGAATCAACATAAGACACTGAACCTTGACCCTCAAGGCTCAGGCGTACTCCTGCTGCATGAGGCACACGCCATGAGCACACCTCAACCTTGAAAAGCAAAAGCAAGTCCTCGGTACGCCACACTTAGGCTGCTTGCGTAAAACCTTGCCAGAAGAGCGGTACGCTGAACTTATGCCAGAACCTGATGAACCTCATGCATCTACCCCCTTTCCCGTTCAGCAGTGACAAAAGGGCGACTAACGCGTCTTCTCGCTCGGTACGGACTGAAACCCTATGCAGTTGTTAAGGTACGTGTATAGTCCAAACTGGTTTGTATGAATCTCGATGCTCCTGATATCTTGGCTCAAAAATCAAAACTCACATATCAATTATGACCTGTAAATCTCATTTTGTCAATAAGACTCATATACCAACTAAGACTCAATTATCATTAGACAAAATGAGCCAAAAGTCTTATAATAGCAATGAATCAAGAATTCAGGACTCTTTAATCAAGTATTAGGACTCAAGGGAGGAAAAACGATGGAAGAAAGATACTACAAGCCAGAGGAAGTTATGAGGCTATTAGGTATATCCAAAGCCACCCTAAACAGAAGAGCGGAAGAGGGAATTATTCCAAGTGAGCTAGAGGAAGGAAGAAAAAGAGGGAGAAAATACCCTAAAGAGGCAATAGACGCTCATGTAAAACTCCTGAAGCATCACAATACACCAAAATACACCTTCGGCCCTACCACAAACAGCGAATTGTGGGCAAGCTACCAGAACCACTTTAAGCTCTACGAACCTGAAGACATCGTACCATACGACAAGCTACTAGAATGGCGTGAAGCAAATGAAGACATTTTTATGTCAGCAAGGGAAAACGGCAAGAGGATAGCAGGAGTCACCATTATGCCTCTTGCAGAAGATGTGATTAAATCCCTCATCGATGAAAAGATCAGAGAGCGAGACATCGAGCCGTGGGCCATTAGAAAATGGTCAGATAAAAATCTAACAGTTTACATTCCAAGTATCTCAGTACACCATACAGGAGACGCACAAAGAGACAGAATGCGAGGACATCATATCATCAGATATGCCATAAAATGGGCCTTTTCGCTGAATAAACACTACGATATAAAAAAATGGTACGCCATAGCAGCAACCCCCGAAGGGAAAAAGTTAGTCGAACATCTGGGATTTGAGAAGATAGAAGGAAAAAGAGATGCTTACGTACTGACAGACTTAAAAAAAGCAGAAAAGTCCATCAGGACTTTCATCGATACACTAGAGCAGGAAGAAGACTCCCTAGTTCCAAAGCCGAAAACAATGAGAGGCACCGGTAAACAAATTGGCACAGGTCAAAAACCATTAAGCTCCTCAAGCAAAAGCGTGACAAAAACAAAATAAAGTTCGAGTTTTTCAAACCACGTATATGAAAGGCCCCTGCTCATGTTACCCAATGGTAAGGCGGGGCCTTTCATACATCCCATTTGCTGTCAGGATTTTTCAGGGAGACGGGCGAGAATTTCAGTGAGTAAAGCGGTGTGCTGGTTAAGTAGCGCGGTGTGCTGGTCAAGCACGGCTGTATGCTGGTTAAGCAGCGCGCTCTGCTCATCCAACCTTTTTTCTTGCGTGTCAAACCTCTTCTCTTGTACCCTCAAACTACTATACATCTCTTGCTCAAAAGCAGCTAAACGATCGCTGAAATCCGCCAGTCTGGTATGGACTTCTCGGATAATTTCCTCTTGCTTGACCGCCATGCCTAGCAGCATCGTTTCGTTGTGGGTGATCTCTGAAATTGTCGCACTCCAAACAGTTGCATTGCGCTCTAAAGCAGAAAGTCTCTCTTCCTGAGTCGCCATCTCGTTCTCCTTTCTCGTTTGTGCTGGCAGTATACCACAAAAGTTCACGTTACCCAACAGGGTATACCCGAATGCTGTACTATCCCGTTTGGGATTGAAATGACAGTTGTATTGACAGTTTATCCGACAAGCACGGATAAGAAACCTTAGATGAGCATAGACAAAAATAGCGACTTGTTCCCCATAGCAAGCCATTTGAGGAAAGAAGGAAGCAGTAAGAAAAGAGCTTTTCCAGAGTTCAACTCCCCCCCATCTCCACCACTAGAACCGCCTGGGAGGCCAGCTCTCAGGCGGTTTTGTTTTGCTGTACCTGCTACGATGAGCCGCGTTGAGAGCAAAACCATTCGGCCCTCCTCAAAAGCATTGAACAAAAGCAGCGCTTCTCTGTCCCCTCCTTCCGGGGTATTTCCTTCGATGAAACACTTCTCTGTGCAATACGTGTTAACCCATAGAGCATCAGGTGGAAGTTGGAGAGACAGGCAGGTGTGGGAGACTGCCATTATCGCGCACGGGGAGAAGATTGGTGGAAGGTGGAAACCTTGAGAGGAGGTCTTCACATGCGCACGCAACAGCCAGAGCCGCGACGACGAGGAAGCAATGGCACTCATCTTCTCTGGTGGCGCAGGCCGTTCTGGGGATACCTTCTGGCTTTGCCTCTCGTTGCCTTAGACATGCCGGTACCGATGCTTCTTGAATATATGAGAGTGAGGGAAGTTTTTGCATGTGCCCCCGACTTCCTCACCACTGCGTTCATTGTCTGGATGTGGGGAATCGGCCCGGCTATCGTTGCCATTGCCCTGGATATCCTGGAACTCGACTTCTTCTTTATCCCTCCATACGAAAACCTGTCCTGGGGATTGCAGAAAGCGCTTCCCCTGCTCTTTTTCCTGCTCCTGCAACTGGGGATCATCTGGCTCACCATCGCTCTCGAGTCGGCCCGTCGGCAAGCTCTGCTCGCCCGGGAGGAACTGCAGCAGCGGACCGAAGAACTTGAGGAAGCCAACAGGGCCAAACAGCGCTTCCTCTCGATGGCGTCCCACGAGCTCAAAACACCGGTAACCCTGATCCTGACCGAGGTTCAGTACGCGCTGCGCAAAATAGCAAGACAGAAGGAACCCTCACCCGAGATTGTCGCCCTCAGAGAGGTGCTGGAGAAGGTGAACCAGCACATTCACTACCTGCAAAGGCTCATCGCAGATATCCTTGATCTGAGCCTGCTAGGGGCGAAGGCGATGCCGCTGGCGGTGGGACGCTGCGATGTGAGCGCGACCTGTCGCAAGATCGTCGACGAGCAGCGCACCAGTTCCGGTCGCAGTATTGACTTGCAGGCCCCTCCAACTCCCATCATTCTTTATGCCGACAGCGAACGAGTTGGGCAGGTCATCGGTAATCTGGTCACCAATGCCATCAAATACTCAGCGCCCACACGCCCCATCACGATACGGCTCAGTCAGTCTGAAACCACGTGCTGCATCCAGGTCCACAACTACGGCCATCCTATTGCCAGCCAGGACCAGGAGCGCATTTTTGAGCCATTTTATCGCACCAGCGCCGCTCAGGCTTCCCGAGAAGAGGGTAGCGGGCTGGGACTGGCCATCAGTAAAGAGATTGTCGAGCGGCACAACGGCAAGATCTGGGTCGAGTCATCGCAAGAAAAAGGGACTACTTTTTTCGTTCAGCTTCCTCTCAAAGTTCCCTCCTTGTAGTATGCTCTGGCTCGCACTTGCCTTGCCGCGACCTGACCTCCATATTGCTCTCAAGCTCTGCCTTATAAGGCAAGACTTCCGTCCCACCTAAATTCACACGTCCCGGACAAAAATCTCTGGAACCTCGACAAAACGTTCTGTATAAGAGTATAATAGCAGGCAGAAGCGGTGTAAACCATCGTTTACCAACTGCTGCCCGATCAGGCAGAAAAGCAAGGAGCGAAACATACATGGCTGGCGGGGAGCCTCGTCGAGAGCGTCCCAGCACCTATTGGGTGCAGGATCGTTCTAATGCAGAAGAAATGACTCGCCTGCGACTTCAGGATCAACTGGCGACCGCAGGTATGGGTGGAGTGCTGGCAGAGCAAGCAGCCAGGGCAGTGAAATAGCTACTTTCCCTCTTCACTGCCCTGGCTCAGCTTCTCATCCCACCCGCCAGTTGCCTCTTTGCGTACGGAGGGCGATAGGTAGCCGTAGCTGCGGAGCGTGTGCCGGGCCGGAGCGGTAGTGGGAGGCAGGCTATTCGCAAGCTCTCCGCCGCTCGATGGCGCTGTCGGCATCTGGCCTGTTCTGAATAGAGGAGCGACAGATGACAGACCCATGTTCGGGCTTCCGTTGGCGCTACCGTTCACGACAGGTAGAGTGGGAGATGTTGGCTGGTCCAGCACATTACCGTAGCTCGCAGGCTGCGTCCAGTTCGATGATAGCTGTATAGGTGGTGCTACGCCCTCCGGCGGCGCGGAATTGAGGGGAACAGCCGGTTGCGCTGACCCTTTTCTAGCTTTGCGTCGCCGTAAGAAGACGACAAGGGTAGTCGCCAGCAAGATAAAGATCGCCCCTGCGATCAGGGCGGGTGCCTGCTTGCCAATGCCCTGCGTACCGGCTGCTGTTTGAGCCACTGATTGTTGAGTGGAGGTTGAACTGCTCGCAGGCGTCGCTGACTGCGACCCCGTGCCGAGACTTTTGCTTGTCGCCGTTGGTGTTGGCATCCCTTTTTTCGTCGGAGTCGGCGTTGGCGTTTTGCCCGGTGTTGGTGTCTTCGCCGGTGTCGGCGTTGCTGTCGCTGTTGGTGGCGCTATCGAGCCGCTATTCCAGTAGAAGTCGGTGCGATCCTCACTATTGACGGGGACGCCGTTGACCCAGTCGATTTCAAGGAACATTCTGGTATCAGATAGCGTTGCCAGGTAAGTGACCACCTTATTGGTGGTGGTGTCGATGATGGAGCCGGAGTTGCCGACGAACAGATAGCGACCATCCAGACTCTGCTCCAGCCAGCCCTCCTTTGTACAGTCGATTGTGCAAGGGGACTCAGTGCCGCTGATGGGAGAGATGGGGATGCTGGCCGTCATGGTTGGAGCACTGCCGGGTACGCCACTGACGTTGAAGACATGGACATAGCTGTTGGGCATATCTATCACATAGACGGTTTTGCCATCTGGGGAGAGAGAGATGCCGTGGCTGGGAGTCACATACTGACTGTCGAAGCCGGGAGGCAGGTTGAAGCCAGGGGCCGAGACTGTGTAGAGCATCTGGCCCGTTTGCAGATTGCCAACGCCGAAGCCGATGAGTCCGTTTTCGGTAACGTAGGCCAGCGTGCCACTTTGATTGACGACAAAGGGACGGATGTCATGGGCAAAAGGTTGAACCTTCTGCACGATCTGCCCGGTAGCCGTACTTGCCACCCACAGCACATTGCTATCGACGCCCTCCATATAGACATACTGGCCGCTGGCGCTCATATCGGTATCATGTGGCGCAACGCCAGAGGCAGTAAAGATCGTGCCTGTTACCTGCCCGGTAGCGGTATTGATAATGTGCCAGGTGCCATCATAAGCGGCTGATCCATCCGGCATGAAAATTGTTTTGCCATCCGGGGTGATCGCCATGCTGTCCACCCCAAAGTTGTAGGACTGCCTGTAGACGACGCTTTGCGTAATCAAATTGTATTTGATCAGGCCACCTGTACCGTTTGAGCCCCCGTTGCCGCCATCGCTGAAATAGAGCATGCCGCTATGGGGGTCGAAGACCACACCGCGCACATTGGTAGTGGGAATCGAAACATGCTGCACAAGGGCAAAGTTATTGTCCATGTCATAGACATTCATGGAGCCGTTGGGAAAATCATAAAAGTAGTGATGGCTTCCCGTAACGATATTCTGTGAGGCCCTGGCGGAATTATGAAAACCTGGGAACAACAATGGCATCGCAACGAACAGGAGCAGGGGTGGCAGAATGAGAAACCATCTCTTCAGCACATTGTTCAACATGTCAATACGGCCTCCTTCCTGCACAGCAGAGTACAAAACAGGAACCACTCCAACTCGCCAGGGAAAAGTGCTTCTCTCACTATAGATGCATCCATTTATAGCGACGTAGCAGTGTTAGACTGGTAACATTGCCAGGAAATGGGCGCAAGCAAACCTTTCTCAGTATATTCTCATGCTGTTGCGATTGTCAGCAAGACACTCGATGGCACCATCACCAGTTGGAATGCCGCAGCCGAGCGACTCTCTGGTTGGAGCGCTGCAGAACGGCCAGCTCGAATACCGCATGGACCAGTTTGATCTGGCCGCGCTACCACAGAAGATCATCGAAAATGTGCAGGGAATGACCCAGACCCACAACATTGTCCTGGAAAAAGTCCTCCCGGCACAGGTCTACGGCGATAGGGACCGCATCGGCCAGGTGCTCATCAACATGCTGACCAACGCCATCAAGTGCTCACAAGATGCCGGGCAGGTCATCGCGCGCATGGCAATCTGCGGAGGAAATAGCCGGGTGAGCGTGCGAGACTCTGGCATCGGCATCTCCGAAACCTGCGGTGAAAACCTCTTTTAATCGTCGTAGTCAGGGTTGGTATATGTAAATGTGGTCTTACAAGTTCGCTGTTTCAGGATAAGCGGTGGTCGCGGGCTCTGGTTGAAGTCGAAAGCATTCATCATATCATTTGCCCTCCTGTCACGATTGGTCAGCGTTGGCAGCCCCAGCTCGTCCTCCGCGAAACGCAGCATAGACGAAAACTCGTACTGCGTGTGATCAATATACCCTTTTTTCGCGTAAGGGGAGATCACGATGAGCGGGACGCGGAAGCCCAGGCCGTAGCCATCGATTTGCTGCGGGGGCACATGGTCGTAGAAGCCACCCCAGTCATCCCAGGTCAGAAACACTGCGCTGGATGACCAGAGTGAGCTTTTCATCAACGCATTGAGCATCTTCACCGTCCAGTTTTCCCCCACACAGACGCTGGCAGGAGCATGCTCGCTGTACTCTGCCGGACTCACAATCCACGAAACGGTAGCCAGATGACCGGCTGCGACATCTTGAAGAAACTGATCTGTTGGCACCACGTTTTGCCAGTCAGGACCGTAGCGAATATGTTTGATCGCATCGAAGGTTGACCAGATGTAGCCTTTTTCGCCCGCTGGCGGCGCGTAGTAGCGCCAGCTATAGCCCTTCGCATCCAGTTCGTCGGCCAGCGTCTGAAAGTTAAAGCAGGCATCCACAACCTTAATTTCGTTGTCGCTCTCTTTCACCTGCACCTGCTGACCGGCTACATCACATCCCCACCCTTTGGTCGCGTTCCCCAGCGTGCCAATATTTTTATCGGTAAGCGGGTTATTGATGACGCCACCGGATTGGGCGGCAATAGTATAAAGGTGATTGGGGAAACTCGGCCCCATCAGGGAAGAGAACATATTATCACCCAGGACAAAGTTCTGCGCGTACTGCCAGTAGTCGGGAATATCAGACTGGTACAACTGCGTGAGGCTATTGTTTGTATACGGCTCAGGGGCCGGGCTGGCCCCATTAAGCGGCTTCGAGGAGGGGGTCTGGTCGAAGCGATCCATTTTCCCGTTATCGTATGCCGCCCTGGCATACTGAGAGGCGTGGTTGATATCGGGAATCTGGTCGGCCTCATGCCGCAGCGGTACGATCTGCCCCGCCGAGTCGAGCGCCGTTGTCGCACCATTTGCTCCCGGATAGGTGCCAAAATAGTTGTCAAAGGTTCTGTTCTCTTTGATAAAGAAAATGATATGCTTGATCTGCCCCTGGGGATTGCGCTTTGTCACTGCTAACGGGACGTTTGGTGTGCTGCTGGTACTACAGGCCGCCGATAGGAACAGCAGGCAAAAAAATACATAACCGGAGGCGAGGCGTTGTAACGCTGTCCTCCTCCGATTGATTACCGAAGTGGTCAATGGTGTCTCTCCTTACCTTTCGTTTGATAGAATTTGAGAATGAGCCGGGAAATCTCATCCTGCTCCAACAGGCCACAATGTAGCTGAGCCAGCTACAAAGGGATAATTCTAATATAAGGCATCACTCAAAGGGAAAAGCGGCTCAGGACAAAAGACTAGGTAAAAATACCTAAAGAACGGTTAAGATTGAAGAGTTTCCGGACATGTGGGAGATAAAAATATCCTATCTATTCATCGAGAACATTTTCAACCAGCCAAGAGGCAACAAAGATCGTGGTGGGTATTTATCATGAGTGGATAGAGTAACAGGCCGCTCTCACGCGAATGGCTGACTCACTGAGGGAAAGGCAAATCTGGTATATTCTTCAGTAGAGCAAGATACGGAAAACAACTTTGGGCAAGGAGATTATGGCTATATGAAAGACGCAGCAGAGACAGCAGTAACAACAAGACGTGAGGATGCAGTTGAGCCGGTAAGCGGTGCGCAGGCGCGTTCTGCCAAAACGACGACGCCACCTCGTGTGGTCATTGTTGGAGCAGGCTTCGGAGGGCTACACGCGGCAAGAGCTTTAGGCGACGCACCGGTGCAGGTGACGGTGATCGACCGCAACAATTATCACCTGTTCCAGCCTCTGCTCTACCAGGTGGCAACGGCCTCGTTGTCTCCCGCGGATATCACTGCGCCGATTCGGCATGTCTTGAGAAAACAGAAAAATACGGAAGTGTTGATGGGTGAGGTCACGGGCGTGGATGTGCAGCAGCAGCACGTCCTCATGGGCGACCAGGCGATACCCTATGATTACCTGATCCTGGCGACGGGCGCTCGTGACAGCTATTTCGGACACAATGAATGGGCGAGATTCGCTCCTGGTCTCAAATCGATTCAAGAGGCGACGAAGCTGCGCAGCCAGATTCTGCGTGCCTTCGAGCAGGCGGAGGAGGAGCCAGATGAAGAGAAGCGGCAGACCCTGCTAACCTTTGTGCTGATCGGGGCCGGGCCGACCGGCGTTGAGATGGCCGGGGCCATCGCCGGGCTGGCGCATCAGACTCTGAAGGGAGAATTTCATCGTATCGATCCTGCCGACGCTCGCATTATTCTGGTCGAGGCTCTGCCGCGCATCCTGCTGGCCTTCCCTGAAGGGTTAGCCAGAAAAGCGAAGCAGGCGCTCAACCACATGGGAGTTGAGGTGCGCACACATTCGCCCGTTGAGGATGTCACCGACGAGGGGGTCATCATCGGTGGCAAACTGCTGCCCGCGCAAACGGTGATCTGGACAGCGGGAGTTGCGGCATCGCCAGCGGGAGCGTGGCTGGGCGTCGAAACCGACCGCGCAGGCCGCGTTTTTGTCTCAAGCGACGTGAGCATTCCCGGTCACCCTGATGTCTTTGTGATCGGCGACACGGCGCATTTTGAGCAGGATGGCAAGCCACTGCCGGGCGTGGCTCCGGTAGCCATCCAGCAGGGAAAGTACGTAGCGCAGGTTATTGCCGACCGCGTGGCAGGAAAAGAGGTAAGCAAGCCCTTTCATTACTTTGATAAGGGAAATATGGCGACCATTGGTCGCCTGCACGGCATCGTCTCTATCGGCAAGCTGCAATTTGCCGGGGTGCTCGCGTGGTTTCTCTGGCTTGTCCTGCATCTCTACTTCCTGATCGGCTTTCGCAATCGCCTGATCGTCATGCTGCTCTGGTTCTGGAACTACACTACTCTTCAGCCTGGGGCGCGGCTGATTACAGCCGATAGAACGTAGGGACGCAGCGTTCAGGTCGTCGCCAGTGGATCGACGGCCTGGGGGAGTTGCGAAGTTATAAGGTTGTCGGCGTCGCGCTGGTAGGTTGTCTGGCCGGTGAGGGCGAGATTGTGGTGGAAAATCTGCACGGTGCGCGCGATGGACCGCTGGCGAGCGGCGGGGCTGCGCCGGGTCCAGGCGCGTTGCAGGCGATTGGCGAGCGTGATGAGCGGCATGGTCTTGCTGACCCATGTTCTCTTGATGCCGAGCTGGTCGGCCAGTTGAGCGCCGTGCAGGTGACGAGTAAGGGCGCTTACAAGGTCAAAGGTGATTGGGGCGGGCAGGTTGAGCACGGGCCGGAGGAACGTTGAGACTGCTTCGAGCATAGCCTGCGTCAGCACTTTTGAGTCCTCGTTCGCGCCTTCCATCGTGCTGTCAATCAGCGCGAGAATCTCTTGAGCGTGCTGCTGGTCGAGCATTTGCCGGTAGAGGCGTTCGTCGATGCCAAGCAGATAGGCAATGTACTGCCAGAGGTGGTACAGATCGGCGAGTTCCTCGCGGCTAAAGGTGATGCCGAATTTTTGCAGGGCGCTGAAGGGAACGTAGGTGAAGTCCAGCCAGGTGCGCGCCATCTCCACCTGGTTGATTGGCATACCCGTTGCATGCCTGTTCCAGCCCTGTTTAAGGAGGGTATGGCGAACACGAGCATGCAGCAAGCGCACCTGTAAGTTATGAACGTAGCCGTTCGCACCCACGGAGAGACCGTCCGGCAGCACGGATTCAATATTCCAGCTCCCGGTCTCGGCAAGTCGGCGCATAGCCATTTTCGTGAGATTACCGGTTCTGACGAGGACGCTGGCAATAGAGGGCGAACTGTAGGTATGGGTGAGCGAACCAGGGCCAAGCGAGAAGATAATCCAGATATTGCCGATGAATAAATACGCCTCGCACCCGCGCTTCAAGCTTTGTGGATTTACCCAGTCAGGTATGCGCTCGGCAGCTTCGAGAAATGCGCTGACAGCAGGTGGAGGGTTATCCACCGTTTTGAGGCCCTGCTTGATACCAAGATTGAGCTTGCGGCTTGCCTCCGGGCCGAGCGCTGCGATTTCCTCGATGACAGCATCCGCCAGGGCGTCGCCGGTATGCGTCAGTTCGATGAGCAGGTTGACTTTCTGCTCCCCGAAGCGTTCTCTGGCCGCGTCCAGGTTGACAAGGCTCAATGGCGCGATGAACGTCCGGGGGGAAGGCGCTGCTTGTTCCATACCATATACCTCAATTTGTGCGTCGAAAAGAGCTACCCTACTCAAAGCTATACGAATGGTCGGGATATTTGTTGAATCTGTCCTCTCTCAGGCATTTCTCACCACGAGCACCTGTAAAGTGCGCGGGCCATGCACACCTTCGACACGGTTGAGTTCGATATCACTGGTGGCCGAGGGGCCGGAGATGAAGGTGATGGGGCGTCTTTCGGCAAGTACGGCGTCGCGCAGGTTGGCGAGGGCTTCCGGCACGAGGTCAACGATCTGGTTTTCAAAGACGACGCACAGGTGATAATCCGGCAGCAGCGTGATGGCGCGCCGACCCTGCGAGGGGCCGCCGTTGAGCACAATCGTGCCAGTCTGGGCAATTGCCAGCGCGCAGCCGGTGAGCACGCCATCGCTCTTGTCCAGTTGCTCGTAGCCGAGGGTGTTGGCGTCTGGCAATAGCTCCACATGCGGGGGCAGCCAGGAGGCGGGCAGATCAGCCGGAACGACAAGATACTGCACACCACGCGCCGCGCAAGCTTCCGCGATAGCCTGCGGCAATGCACTTTCCTCGACCCGTTGCACAATGACCTTGTAGTCGGCAACGCGCTCGATAAATTGTTCGACCACCTCTTCCCGCGCCGCCGAGCCATTATGCCGATAGTCACGCGCCACGACTACTTCCTCCGGTTGCTCGCCTGCCGGGACATCGCGCAGAGCCGCGCGAATGCGTTGCAGGATCGTCTCGCGTGCTGTATCCGACGCGCTCATGGCTGCTCCTCCTGTACGGGCTGTTCTATCTTCCGCCGCGCGGCCTGACGGGAGCGCCACCAGCCACGAAAGCTCTGCGTGGGAACGGGAGAGAGATCGCGCATGGCACTCCAGCCACCCAACGGGCCGGGGAGTCTGGTGATGGCACCTCGATGTACGAATGGCAACTGTCCCAGCCGGGCGAGCTGCTGTGCCTCCTCGTACTGCATCTGGCTGGAAAATAGCTGCGCCATCACCTTCATCGCTAGAGCCTCTGGACTCAGGCGACCCAGCGCGCTCTCCTGTTTGTGCTGTACCACCTGCCCGCGCAGGTAAATGAGCACTTCGGGGATGTTGATTTTGACCGGACAGACCTCGTAGCAGGCGCCACAGAGCGAGGAGGCGTAGGGGAGCGAGCTGGCATTCTCGACACCGAGCAACTGCGGTGTCAGGATGGCGCCGATGGGGCCGGGATAGACCGAGGCGTAGGCATGGCCGCCGGTGCGCTCATAAACCGGGCAGATATTCAGGCAGGCGCTGCAGCGAATGCAGTTGAGCGCTTGCCGCCCGACCGTGTCGGCCAGCACCTGTGTGCGCCCGTTATCGAGCAGCACGAGATGAAACTCTCGCGGGCCATCGCCCTGAGAAACGCCCGTCCAGAGCGAGGTATAGGGATTCATACGCTCGCCGGTGGAAGAGCGCGGCAGCAATTGCAGGAAGACTTCCAGGTCCTGCCACGTTGGAATGACCTTTTCGATGCCCATAACCGAGATCAGGACCTGCGGCAGGGTGAGGCACATGCGCCCGTTGCCCTCCGATTCGACGACGCAGACCGTCCCCGACTCGGCCACGGCGAAGTTCGCGCCGCTGATGGCTACTTGCGCCGAGAGGAACTTGTTGCGCAGGTAGGCTCGCGCCACTGTCGTCAAGGCTCGCGGCTCGTCGGAGAGTTCGTCCACCCCGGTCCCCAGCAACTCTCGCGGCCCAGGCACCAGGTCGTGCTCAATCAACTCGTGCAAGAACAGCTCGCGAATCTCCGAGCGGTTCTTGTGAATGGCAGGCACCAGGATATGCGAGGAACGCTCACCGGCAAGCTGGATAATCAGTTCGGCGAGATCGGTCTCGATGGCGTCGATGCCCTGTGCGGCCAGTGCCTCGTTCAGCCGAATCTCGTCTGTCGTCAGCGATTTCACCTTGATGACTTCACGCGCCCCATGCTCAGCCACAATGCGCGCGATAATGGTGTTGGCCTCCTCGGCATCCCGCGCCCAGTGGACGCGACCGCCCGCACGCTGCACCGAGGCTTCCAGTTCCTGCAAATACGTATCCAGGTGGCGCAAAGTACGCTCTTTGATCGCCCGTCCCGCCTCGCGCAGTTCCTGCCAGTCAGGCACTTCTCCCACCACGGCGGCGCGCTTATTGCGAATGGTATGCGTCGCCTTGTATAGATTGCGCCGCAACTGCGGATTTTCGAGAGCCTGCCTGGCCCCTTTCTGGAACATGGGCAGCGGGCGCGGCCTTCTAACGCGCCTCTCAGGAGCGGCGGGGGCATCTGGAACGCCAGAAACGCCTGGAACACCCGGTGTACTCATGGCTAACTCCTCTCCTCGGTGGTCGCCAGAATTTCGGCGATATGGACGGTGCGCACTCCCGCCCGCTGGCGGTGCAGCGCGCCTCCGATGTGCATCAGGCAGGAGCTGTCCGCCGCCACGCAGACCTCGGCCCGCGTATCCAGCACGTGACGCAGCTTATCGCTGAGCATCGCCAGCGAGGTATCGGCATTCTTGATGGCGAAGGTGCCGCCGAAGCCGCAGCATTCCAGCGCCTCCGGCAGTTCCACGAAATCGATGCCATGCACAGCGCGCAGCAGGCGCTGCGGTGCATCCCCGACATGCAAGAAACGCAGCGAGTGGCAGGTGGGATGATAGGTCACGCGGTGGGGATAGTAGGCTCCAACATCCTCCAGGCCCAGCCTGTAGACGAGAAACTCGGTCAGCTCATAGACGCGGGGAGACAGCGCGGCCACATCCGCCGCCAACTGTTGATCGTCGAACCATGCGGCGGCGCGGGCGTAGAGGTCGCGCACCATGCCAACACAGGAGGCCGAAGGGGCAACGACAACCTCGGCCTCACCGAATATCTGCACAAAGCGGCGAATAAGCGGCAAAGCTTCGCGCTGGTAGCCGGTGTTGTAATGCATCTGCCCGCAGCAGGTCTGCGCCTCCGGGAAATCCACGCTGTGGCCCAGCCGCTCCAGCAGGCGCACGGTAGCGATCCCAACTTGCGGAAAGAGGGTATCGTTGAAGCAGGTAATGAAGAGTGACACGCGCATAGCAGCCTCTTCCTTCTCTAAGGAACACCTCCACCGGTAATCGCCCTGAAGCGTTGCGCCGCTTCCTGCCACGCGGCTTGTTCAGCCTCTCGCGGCAAGAACACTCGTGTGGGCGCGTTGCGTGCGATGGTGCGCACCTCTTCCAATGTATGTAGTTCGTCCAGGCCCACCAGTTGCATCAGTGCGTTGCCCAGCGCCGTCGCCTCGTATGGCCCGGCAATCACCGGCACACTGAGAGCATCTGCCAGCCACAGGTTGAGTCTATTGTTGCGCGCGCCCCCACCCAGGACGTGTACCTGATTCATTATATCACCTGTTAACGCGCTCATCTGCGCAAAGACCTGGCAATAGCGCAGCACAAGGCTCTCCATGATGCAGCGCGCAAACGCCGCAGGAGCAGAAAGCGGTGCCTGTCCGTGCTCGATAAGGTACGAGTTGATGGCGGCAGGCATATCAGCCGGAGCCAGGAAGCGCGCATCATCCGGGTCAATCAAGGCGGCGAAGGGAGGAACCGCGTCCACATCCGCCAGCAGCGTGTCGTAGTCGATGCTATGTCCTTCGTACTCCCAGCGGCGCTGGCACTCCTGCAAGAGCCAGAGCCCCGTGATATTTTTGAGGAAGCGGGTGGTGCCGAAGACGCCGCCCTCGTTGGTGAAATTGGCGGCGAGCGCGGCTTCCGTCATGACAGGCTGCGCAAGCTCTGCTCCGACCAGCGACCAGGTGCCAGAACTGATATAGCCCCAGTTACTCGCCGCTTTAGCAGGTGTGGCGGCGATGGCCGAGCCGGTATCGTGCGTGGCGGGTGTAATGACAAGGGCGTTGCCAAACTCGCCCCGCCACTCAGGCAAAACCTCACCCAGCACCGTGCCAGCCTCAACCACCGGCGCGAGCATGGAGGTTGGAATCTCCAACCACTCAAGCAGGTCAGTTGCCCACTGCGCAGCGAGCGGATCCCAGCACTGCGTCGTGGTGGCGTTGGTGCGCTCGGTCACCATTGAACCGGAGAGCCAGCTATGCAGCAGGTCAGGGATCATGAGCAGCCGATGCGCGTGGGCAAGGTGTCCTGGCTGCATCTGTTCATGCGCATAGAGCTGGAAAAGTGTGTTGATGGGCAATAACTGGACACCGGTGCGCCGGTAGAGTAGTTCGCGTGGGATGCGGGCAAAAACCTGCTCCATCACGCCATCGGTACGAGCGTCGCGGTACTGGAAGGGCAGGCCGAGCGGGAAACCAGAGGCATCCACCAGGCCATAATCAACTCCCCAGGTATCGACACCAACGCTGTCCAGGGTTCCCGCGAGCGTGCGGGCTTTGCGCAGCCCGGCCAGCGTCTCGTCCCACAGGTTCAGCATATTCCAGAAGCGATGCCCACGCAGCATGACCGGGCGATTGGGGAAGCGATGTACTTCTTGCAGGTCGAGAGATTGCCCATCGAAGCGAGCCAGCAGCACGCGCCCGCTGCTGGCTCCCAGATCCACTGCCGCTATGTTGCGTGTCTTCATTGACCGCTCCTTTTCTAGCGGGGATAGGCCGCCGCGACACCGCCATCGACGTTGAGAATGTTGCCGGTGCTCTTGATGGAGCGCGTGGGTGAGGCAAAGAAGGCCACAGCTTCGGCGATATCTTCAGGCAGAATGTTGACGCCCAGCGTTGTCCGCTTGCGATACACCTCTTCCAACTGGTCAGGTGCTACCCCATAGGTTGCGGCACGTTCCTGCCGCCAGGCACTGTCCCAGATGCGCGAACCGGCCAGCACGGCGTCGGGATTGACGGTGTTGACGCGAATGCCGAACTGGCCACCCTCTTCGGCCAGGCAGCGCGCCAGGTGGGCCTCCGCCGCTTTGGCCGTCGAGTACGCCGCCGCGTTCTTGCCTGCCACCAGCGCGTTCTTACTGGCGACAAAGACCAGGTTGCCGCCTCGCCCCTGCTTTTCCAGCAGCCGGAAGCCCTCGCGGGCCACCAGGAAGTAGCCGGTCGCCAGGATATTCCAGTTTCTGGTCCACTCCGCCAGGCTCGTCTCGGTGATCGGGGCGCTGGAAGCGATGCCCGCATTGCTGACAACAACATCGATGCCGCCAAAGGCCAGAGCCGCCTGCGCAAAGGCCGCACGCACGCTCTCTTCGCTGGTGACATCCATTTTCACAGCCACGGCTCGCCCGGCTCCATACTGCTGATTGAGATAGGCCGCAAGTCGCTCCGCTCCTGCCAGATCAATATCGGTGGCGACAATATGCGCGCCATCCTGGGCGAGACGGCGACAGGTGGCCGAGCCAATGCCGCCTGCCGCTCCCGTTACCAGAGCCACATGGCGGGCAAACTCACGCTCAGGGGGGGCCAGTTTGAGCTTGTACTGCTCCAGCGGCCAGTATTCCACCGCGTAGCTTTCGGCGTCGCTGAGCGAGATAAAGCCTCCACAGGCTTCAGCGCCATGCATAACATCGATGGAGCGGTGCGTGAGTTGGGCTGAGACATCGGCCATCAAGGCATCTTTGCCTGTGGTGAACATACCCACGCCGGGGATCAAGATGACTCGCGGGTGCGGATCGACCACGGCATCCGCCTCGCGGTAGACCGGCGTGGTGGCATCTGGGTCCAGATTCTGCCGGGCGTTGGCCTGCAAGTAGCTCTGATATTTACTGACGTAGGCAGCGACTCCGCTGCGTAGAGCCTCGCTGAGAGCAGCGACATCCTGTTCGGGCGTCCAGTCGACCAGCAGCGGCCAGGGTTTGGTATGCACGAGATGGTCGGGGCAGGCCGCGCCAATCCGCACCAGGCGCGGGGCACCATGGCTGCTGACATAGCTCAGCACGTCCTCGCTGTCCTCGAAGTGCAGGATCTGGTGTTTTTCCGTCGAAACCAGCCCGCGTAAGGTGGGAGCTACCTGCGCCGCGATGGCGCGTCGCTCTTCGGCTGCCAGGGAGGGAACGCGCACGCCTCCAAAGACGGGGCGATCGGCGCGGGCAACGCGCTCCTCGACAAAGCTACGAGCCTGCGCAATGGCCTCAAGCGTCGAGGCATAGCAGGACTCGTCGGTCTCGCCCCAGGTAATGAGGCCATGTTTGGCAAGAATGACGAGCTTCGCTTCGGGATGCTGGCGCACCGCCAGGGCAACCTCACGGGCCAGCCCGAAGCCGGGGCGGCGATAGGGAATCCAGATCAGCGCGTCGCCGAAGCAGTCACGGGCCAGTTGCTCGCCATTGGCGGCGCAGGCAAAGTAATTGGTAGCGTCGGCATGAGTGTGATCGATATGGGCGAACGGGAGAAAGGCATGCATCAGCGTCTCGATGGAGGGGCGCGGGCGACCTGGCTCGTAGAAGCAGTGGGCCAGATAGTCCACCATATCGGTATCGCTCATGCGCTCGCGTTCGAGCAGGGGCAGCACATCGTCAAGGTATAGTGCGGTAAAGGAGGCTTCGGTCACACTCGCCAGATCGGAGCCGGAGCCTTTGATCCATAGCACCCGCGCCGGACGCCCGCGAAAATCGATCTCCTCAGCCTTAGCGGACGTATTGCCACCGCCCCAGTTGCAAATCGAGCGGTCAGCTCCCAGCTTGCGCGAGCGCGCCACCAGTAGCGCCAGTACCGATGGCGCGGAAATCTCTGTCATTGTTTTGAATCCTTCTGTATATTGTAGATGATGAACTTTACCAGGTGAATATGGACACCATCTCTATAGGCCCCGATTATCGAGGGCCTACGAAGCTTATCCCTATGCGCCGGGATAGCCACTGGATGAACCAACTGCAGGACGTTCGGCGGCTACACGTTCAGCATAGCCACTGGCGCGGAAAGCCGCGATGGGGTCGGGGTCGAGACCCTGACGGGTGCGGAATCCGGCGAGCAGGGGGCGCACATCGCTTTCGTAGGCGGCCTGCAAGACACGGTAAGCTCCCAGTACATCGCCCGCCTCTTGCGCCTCGCGCAGCGCGGTACGGTCTACCAGCAGCGCCTTGGCGTAGGCCGTCTGCACATGGAGCACGCTCTGGATCATGGCCTCGATCTTGGATTCAATGTTGTGCGACTGGTCGATCATGTAGGCGATGCGATTGGCGTTGGCATTGCCATCGGCCTGGGCGCTGACGATTTCGTTGAAGATGCAGAAGAGGTCAAAGGGATTCTGCGAGCCAACGATCAGGTCGTCATCGGCATAGCGACGATCGTTGAAGTGGAAGCCACCGAGCCGCTCTTCGTCGAGCAGTTGCGCCACAATCTGCGCGATATTGGTACCCTGCGCGTGATGGCCTGTATCCACCAGCACATCTGCCTGCGGCCCCAGTTTTTGCGCCATCAGCAGAGAGGTTCCCCAGTCAGGTAGATCAGTTGAATAAAAGGCTGGCTCGAAGAATTTGTATTCGATGAGCAGGCGCATGCCAGCGGGCAGAGCAGCGTAGATCTCCTGAAGAGCTTCCAGCAGGCGATGACGCCGGTAGCGCAGATCATCCTGGCCGGGATAATTGGTGCCATCGGCCAACCAGAGGCTGATGATATCCGAGCCGACTGTCTGAGCAATCTGGATACATTCCAGCACGTGCTCGATGGCTTGCTGCCGCACCGCTTTATTGGGGTTGCACAGGCTGCCCAGGCGATAGACATCCTCCTGGAAGAGGTTGGGGTTGACGGCACCGATACGCAGCCCCAGTTCTGAGGCATATGCTTTGACCGCCTGCCAGTCTGCGACTTTGTCCCAGGGAATGTGAATGGCGACGCTGGGGCAAACACCCGTCACCCGGTTGACCTCGGCGGCATCGGCCAGTTTCTCCCACAGGGTGCGAGCAGCACCGGGCCAGTGAAAGACCTTGAAGCGCGTCCCCGAATCGCCATAGCCCCACGATGGAGTCTCAACAGTAAACTGCTTGATTTTTCCTACGATGGCATCAATAGCGACGGTTTGTTTTTCCAAACTATCTTTCATCAAGTATTTCCTACCTTGTCTATTTGCGCTCTATTGTCATCTACCACAATAGCCACTGAACACTTGTAAATACCTGCGTTACGTTTTCTCGGCTTTCCGTTGATCAATCAAGATGAAATACTTCAGGTAGAACATAGGGGAAGCCGGTCTGCGGCTCGGTTTCCCTGATCAGGATATCCTTCATATGATCCTCCCAGCGCTGGCTTGCCTGGCTGCCGGCCATCATAGAGAGAAAGCGCCGGAAATCTTCCACTTCCATGTACGCAAAGAGGTCCAGACCCTTGAGAAAGATGGAATAATTGGAGCAGCCAGCAGCTTTCAGGTCTGCCAGCAGGTCTGGCCAGACCTGCTGGTGCCGCCTGCGATACTCTTCCTCCGTTCCCGGTTTGATTTTCATAGTGAAGGCGATACGCTGCATACTCTCACCATTCCTCCTGCTCGCGCGACAGGCCGCTTGCGGGGAGGCATCTATGCCTCCCCGCAAGCGGCCCTCACTTAGAAGTTGAACTGGTCGATATTTGAACTGTTGAAGACGGTTGGCGGGCCGAGCAGGACGACGTTGTTGGCCCCGATAGTAAAGCTGCCCAGTTTGCCAGCCGTGAACGTTTCGCCGACGTTGCCCTTGATCTTGCCCTGAATCAGCAGGGCCGCGACGTAATAGGCCAGGTAGCCCAGATTGGCGGGATTCCACAACTCAAAGGCTTTGACTGTGCCATCTTTGACGTACTGGCGCATCTGGTTCGGCGTTCCCAGACCCGTAAGCGCCACCTGTCCCCCCTTGTGGACCGACTCGATAGCACGGGCGGCGGCAGCGATACCCACCGTGGTAGGAGAAATGATCCCCTTCAGATTCGGGTACTGCTGCAACAGCGCCAGAGTATCGTTAAAGCTCGTCTGGTCATCATCATTACCGTAAGCAATCTTGACCAGTTGCATGTGCGGGTACTTTTGCGCCAGTTCCTGCTTCATGTAGCCGATCCAGGTGTTCTGGTTCGCGGCGGTGCTGGCTGCCGAGAGAATGGCAATCTGGCCCGTGCCGTTGATTTGCTGCGCCAGCAGATCCACCTCACTGCGGCCAATCTGTTCGCTGTCAGCCTGATTGACAAAGACATCGCGCGCATCAGTTGCCACATCCGCGTCGAAACTCACAACTTTTATCCCCTGCGCCATTGCCTGTTTCAAAGCAGGAGCAACAGCGTTGGGATCATCGCCGGAGATGACGATGGCTCCGACATGCTGCTCGGTGAGGTTCGTGATGAACGGCACCTGCGCGGCGGCGTTGGCCGAGGACGGGCCAACCTGCTTGAACTGTCCGTTCAGCTCCTTTGCCGCTTCCTGTCCTCCCGAGGCGGCGGTGTCAAAATACGGGTTGTTGATCTGCTTGGGCAAGAATACAATGTTGAGATTACTGCTGGAACTCGTAGTGCTTGTCGAGCTACTACCTGTCGTGCTGCTGGGAGAGCTTCCGCAGGCCGCTACCAGCAGCATGACAAAGACGAGAAAACCGCATCCCAGTGTTTGAAACAGCTTCTTCACTGTCTCCTCCTTTACACTTGTCTCGAACTTCCCACGGCCAGCCGCCGACGGGAGATAACGACCTGAATGCGCCGGGCAAGATTGGGTCCCAGCACAGAGAGAATCAACAGCAAGCCAATTGCCAGGTTCTGGATATCACCGCTGATATTCTCCAACCCTAAGATGTTCTGTAAAATGGCGACAATGAAAATCGCCAGCACGACGCCCAGCAGCGAGCCACGCCCTCCAAAGATGTTGATGCCGCCCAGCAAAACAACCGTCACAACCTCCAGTTCAAATCCCAGCGCATTATCGGGGCGGGCGCTGGAAAAGCGCGCGGTAAAAATGACACCGGCCAGCGCCGCCAGCAGCCCGGAAAGAATGAAGAGCCAGAGCTTCACCCGGCTCACATTGATGCCGGAAAAACGCGCCGCCTCTTTGTTATTGCCCATAGCATAGAGCTGCCTACCCAACCGGCTGAAGTGCAGCACCACCGCGAAAATGATCGCCAGGACAGCAAAGATCAGGCCTGACCAGGGAAGCTCTGTACCCGGAATGGGGCTAAAGCCGAAGTTGGTAAATGCGGTGGGAAAGTCGCTGACCGCCTGGGATCCCAGCACGACATAGGCCAGGCCGCGAAAGAGCGCCAGCGTGCCAATTGTGATAACCAGCGAGGGCAGCGCAAGCTTTGTAACGAGGAAGCCGTTGATATAGCCCGCGACAATCCCTACCAGCAGCGCGACCACTATCGCCAGTGTCATAGAATTGCTTCTCTCCCACAGAAAGCCCAGCACAACACTCGACAGGCCCAGCACCGAGGCAACCGAGAGATCGATCTCACCGACAATGATAATCAGCGTCATTGGCAGAGCCATGATGGCGATTTCCATGATGTTGCTGGTGATGGCGTAGAAGTTAAAGGCGCTCAGGAAATAGGGTGAGAGGACGGAGCCAAGCACAATACTGATCAGAAGCAGCACCACCAGCAACGCCTCCCAGGTCTTCAGCAGCGCGATGAACTGTTTCATACGTTCTTCCTCCTGGCAAGGATGCTTCGTTGCAACCAGCGCGTGATAAAGGCATCAAGCACCACCGCGCCAATAATGGCCGCGCCATAGATCGCTTGCAGCCAGAACTGGGAAATATTCAGGATGTTCAAGGCATTTTCCAGCGTGCCCAGGACAATCGCCCCCAGCATAGCGCCCAGGATGGTTCCCGAACCGCCAAAGATGTTAACTCCACCCACAACAACCGCCGCGATGACCTGCAATTCCAGGCCTGTGGCGTTGGTCGCGTCTACGGTGGCGAAACGCGCGCCCCAGAGCACTCCAGCCAGCCCGCAGAGCAGCCCGGAAGCGGCGAAAGCGCCGAAAACAAGTCTGTCCGCACGAATACCGATCATTTGGGCCGCTTCGGGATTGCTGCCTATCGCGTAAAGCTGCCGCCCGCTCTGTGAAGCATGCAAGAAATACCCGACGATAATGGCTACAACGGCAGCTATGAGAATCAGGGCCGGTATACCGAAGATCTGCGTCGTAGCCAGGGCCAGGTAGCTGACCGGCACATCGGAAGCATTCACCTGAGAGGTCGTATTGGCCGCGAAGATAAACACGAGACCACGGTAGGCGTAGAGGGTGCCAAGCGTGGCGACAATCGACGGGACGCGTCCGAATGAGACGATCAGCCCATTGAGCATCCCCAGTACCAGCCCCAGAGCACAGCCCAGGAGAATGCCTAGCAGCAGGTTGCTCTGGGGTAGTTCCTTGAAAAAATAGGCCGTGACAAAAGCGGTGAAGCCCACTGTTGAACCTACCGACAGATCGACGTTGCGTGTCAGGATAACCAGCGTCTCTCCAACAGCCACAACCGCCAGAATGGCGACTGAGAGCAGAATCTGCTCGAAATTGTTAATGCTCAGAAAGCGCGGCGCCTGAATGCCGACAACGAGGATAATGAGCAGCAATACAATCAGCAGGCCCAGCTCGCGCACCCGGCTCACCAGACCAAGCAGTCGCATCTGACTGAGTTGACTGCGCTGCTGTGGACGCTCTACTTCTTGACTTGTCGTGGTCATAGCATCTCATCCTGTCCTGTAGCGGCGAACATTACCCGCTCCTGCGTCGCCTCAGAGCGTGCAAATTCACCGGTAATGTGTCCCTCATGGAGTACAATCACCCGGTCGGCCATGGCAAGCACCTCCGGCAGATCGCTGGAGATCAAAATAATGGCCAGTCCGTGAGCAGCCAGTTCTGAAATAATGCGGTGAACCTCTGATTTGGCCCCTACATCGATGCCGCGTGTTGGTTCATCCAGAATCAGCACTGAAGGATTCGTTGCCAGCCATTTGCCCAGCACGACTTTCTGCTGATTGCCTCCCGAAAGGGCGCTGACCAACTGCTCCACCCCTGTAGAACGGACTCGCAATTGCCCGGCATAGGCGCTGGCAAGCTTCTGCTCGCGGCGTGGGTCAACCAGCCCCAGGCGCGAAACCTTTTGCAAGATGGGCAGGGTAACATTGGCGGCGATGCTGAAATTCATGACCAGTCCCTGCTGATGACGGTCCTCCGGGACGTAGGCAATGCCGCTCTCCATTGCCTGTTGTGGCGAGCGAATCTGTACGTGCTTGCCCTTGAGCCAGATTTCTCCGCTCTCCGCCCGGTCAATCCCGAAGAGTACCCGCGCCACCTCTGTGCGTCCAGCTCCCACCAGGCCCGCGAAACCAAGAATCTCGCCCTCGCGCAACAGGAAGCTCACATCGGAGAAAACGCCAGGGCGTGTCAGATGACGAACCTCCAGCACCACCTCTCCGATCTCAGCTTCCCCTTTGGGGAAAAGATTAGAAAGTTCGCGCCCCACCATATGCTTGATAATCTCTTCGGTGCTCATCTCGCTGACCGGAGCAGTAATGATATGGGTGCCATCACGGAAGACGGTCAACTGACCGGCGATAGCGAAAACCTCTTCCAGGCGATGGCTGACAAAGAGGATAGCCACACCGCGCTCCCGCAGTTGTTTGACAATGGTAAATAATTCTTCGACCTCGTGCGGGGAAAGGGCAGCGGTCGGCTCGTCCAGCACCAGCACACGCGCCCGTAATGAAAGGGCTTTGGCAATCTCCACCAGTTGCTGTTCGGCCACAGAAAGGCCCTGCACGGGAGTATGGGGGTCAAGTGAAACGCCCAGCGAAGCGAGCAGTTGATCGACTTCGCGATACATGCGCTTCCAGTCGACACGCCCGAAGCGATCACGAGGATGGCGGCCCATGAAAACATTCTCGGCAACATCCAGATCGGGGAAAAGCATCGGCTCCTGCTGAACAACGGCGATGCCCAGGCTCTGCGCCTGCGTAGGCGAGCGTAGTTCCACCACCTCGCCACCAATTTTCAGCGCGCCCGCATCCGGCCTGTAGATACCTGCCAGAATTTTTACCAGCGTGCTTTTGCCCGCGCCATTTTCGCCCACCAGCGCGTGCACCTCACCGGGGAACAGGCGAAAGTCCACTCCCCGCAGTGCCTGCACGCCACCAAAATGTTTGGCAACCCCTTTGAGTTCAACGATAGGCTCGGTGGATGTCGTCACGCTCGTTCCCTCCTTACCGGACAGGCTTGACGGGCTGGCCTACAGACAGTACAATTATTACAGACTTGAAACGTTTCAATCGAGAGCGAGAAGGAAAACCCGGCAGCACATTTTCAGGGAAAAACGATGAAATATATTCGCCAACCTTGCCTATATTCATAAGCAGAGTCACTATGTGTGATCGAGACCGGTGATTGAAACGTTTCAATGAGAAAAGTATAACTTCCTATAGCGGACTTTGTCAAGGCTTTTGCCGAAAAAAACCGGCGATTTTTCTGAAGAGATGACCGGCTTTTTTATGGCATACTATACGCGAGGGTACCATTCTAAAGTACATTATTCAGCAGGTAGGAAAAGCGCACATGGGGTCAATAACAAGTATCCGCGAGGTGGCGAGGCGTGCCGGTGTTTCGCTGGGAACGGTGTCGAACGTTTTGAATCGGCCTGAAATCGTCGCGGAGGAGACACGGCAGCGGGTACTGCAAGCCATCGAAGAGATTGGCTTCGTTCGTAATGGCTCGGCCCGCCAGCTTCGCGCCGGAAGAAGCCAGCATATTGGCCTGGTGGTGCTTGATGTAGCCAATCCTTTTTTTACCGAGGTTGCGCGTGGAGTTGAGGACCTTGCCAATGAGAGGGGCTACGTTGTTATTCTCTGCAACTCTGACGATTCTACGGAAAAAGAAAGTCACTACCTGCATGTCCTGACAGAGCAACGCACGCAGGGGGTGCTGATCACCCCGGTCCAGAGCGATGCCAGCTACTTACAACAGCTTCGCCAGCGCGGCACTGCCGTCGTTCTGCTGGATCGTCCCAGCCGCAGCAAGGACCTCTGTTCGGTTTCTGTCGATGATGTGCGCGGAGGGGAGCTTGCCGCCGCTCACCTGCTGCAACAGGGGCACACCTGTATCGGCTTTGTGCATGGCCCGCTCACTATTCGCCAATGCACAGATCGGCGGCGCGGCGTACTGAAAGCGGTTAAAGCCGGCGGTCTTGATCCCGATCGTGCCATTATTGACATCACCACAAGGGCGCAAAATGCCAGAGAGGGCGAGGAAAGTGTCGAGAAACTTTTGAGCGCCCATAGCAGGCCAACGGCAGTCTTTTGCGCCAACGATCTTCTTGCCCTCGGCGTGATGCGCGGCCTGATCAAACGGGGATTTTCTATTCCCGGCGATATGGCCCTGGTGGGCTACGACGATGTCGAGTTTGCCAGTGTTCTCGCCACACCGCTCACCTCGATTCGGCAACCAAAGTATGAACTTGGACGTGCCGCCACCGAACTGCTCCTGGATGAGGCCGATAATCCAATAACACACAAACACCAGCACATTGTCTACCAGCCCGAATTGATTGTCAGGGCATCCAGTTGCTTGTAGTTGCGTTTTCTCTCATTATCTTACAGTTCAAGCATAGCCAGAGGTGTGATGCAAGCAGCCGACGACAGCGCCCAGGGCATAGTGATTGCAGGAGGTCATCTCACCGGGGTTGACCGAGCCATCGGGACGCAGGCTGTCCCAACGCTCCCAGGTGGTCGTGGCACCCATCGTCACCGGATAGAGCCATGACGGACATTCACGCTGCACGAGCAGGCGATAGGCGGTGTCATATTCTCCGACGCTGCACAGCGCATCGCAAATAAGTGGCGTCCCCAAGAAGCCAGTGCTAATATGATAGCCACGTTCACGCACAAGCGCGTCCAGACGTTTGCCCGCGTGCTGGCGCTGTGCGGCGCGAGGCAGCAGGGCGAACTGCAAAGCCAGGGCGTAGGCGGTCTCAGAGTCGCTAATGACGCGCCCGGCTGGGGTGACATACTCGGCATCGAAAGCAGCGCGCACGCGGGCGGCCAGTTGCAGATAGCGCGCTTCCCCCTCGCTTCTTCCGAGGATGCCAGCCGCCTGTCCGAGTAGTTCAGCAGAGCGGGCGAAGTAGGCAGGGGCAACGACGTAAAGGTTTGTGCGCGCAGCCCCCGGCTTATCCGGTGGAGCATTGGATCGAGCCAGTCTCCAGGCTGGAAGCCGCGATTCCAGAGATAACCGTCGGCTGCGTTTGCAACCAGATCGACCCACGCCTGCACGCTGTCAAACTGAGTGGCCAGCACGCCTACGTCGCCGAAACGCTGGTAGAGCACCCGGGGCACAATCACTGCGGCGTCTCCCCCAACCGGCTGCCGGAATGGAGGTTCCCTCTACAACACAAGGACCTATACTTTTAAAGTAGAGCGACCTGGCTTTGAAAGCTGGGCGCGAGGAGCTGGCAGCCTTGTCCTGCGCCGTTTTTTCTCTTCGCCAGCACTCCTTCACTCCGAACGGATGCTTGTATGAGGATGTAGCTCACAACTCGTGTATTCTATTATGTAGCCAGTCGTAGTATAATAAATCTGAGCTTGTTGAGGAAATGGAAAAGTAACAGGAAAACATTTTCATGAGAGACAGAATACGCCATCCCGGAGGCGTAATAGCGGCATTGCGACGCAATCGCCGCCGATTTATTATGTCAGGCTGCATCCTAAGCGCCTGCACGCTGCTACTCATTGCAATGAATTCGAGCATCACGCCTACAACCTTTTCCTCTGTGTCAGCGCAGGAAGAGAGCAGACTTACCACGGTAGCGGAGAAGAGCACAGGCTGTGGGAAACCATCACCGGTTGCCCCTGGCACCAGTGTGACACAGACCCTTTCCTCCGGTGGTATCGATCGCTCGTACCTGCTGCACATTCCAACAGGATACAAAGATACGGTCGAGCAGCCGCTCGTGCTCAATTTTCACGGGCATGGCAGTAATGCGTCGCAGCAGCAGTACCGCACAGGCTTCTCTCAGCTTGCCAACGCCTATGATTTTATCGTGGCCTATCCACAGGGAGCTATCGGGCCAGATCATCGCACCGGTTGGGATACTGGTCCGCGCCGCGATCCACACACCAATGATGTCCTCTTTGTCAGCAACTTACTGACCCACCTGGAAGAGTCGTGGTGTATCAATCCAGAGCGGATTTACGCGACAGGTTTCTCCAATGGTGGTGGCATGACATATGTGCTGGCCTGCAAGATGGCCGACCGGTTCGCCGCCGTTGCCTCCGTCTCCGGTTCGTACCCGCCGGTTCCGGGTGGCTGCAATCCTGCGCGCCCCGTTCCCATCATGGAACTCCACGGCACCGCCGATAGAACCGTTCCCTATAACGGTTCGTCGGCAAAGGGCTATCCGCCCATCACGCAATGGCTGCAACAGTGGGCAGAGCGCGATGGCTGCGACAGGCGACCGGTCACCTTTTTCAATGAAGGCAACGTGACCGGCGAAAGATGGGTCGGCTGCCGCGACAACGTCACGATCATCCACTATACCATCGACGGCATGGGCCACATGTGGCCGCGCCATCTCATTATACGCACCCGTAACGGCGCGGTACCCTTCGACGCCACCAACCTCATCTGGAGCTTCTTCCAGAGCTATCGTTTACCGGCTACGCGTGCCGGGACATGAGCCAGTCGAAGATTTCGCGGCAAGTCTGCCACTTTCAGGAGCATAAAAAGACCATCCTTCTCTGCATTGAGTCATGCAGAGAAGGATGGTTCTGGCGCACCCGGCAGGATTCGAACCCGCAACCTACTGATCCGAAGTCAGCCGCTCTATCCATTGAGCTACGGGTGCGTTTCAGACTTTATCATAGCATAAATGTCAAGAAGTTGGCGTTTGACGAGAATCTAGCATAGATGGGTTTGAGTTGGTGGCTCACTTTTCCTTGACACTCCCCTGCACACGGGTTATACTTTGTAAAATAGTTCGTCTCCCCTTAGTCTTTGCTTAAGGAAGGAGTAGCAGACTTCTACACATCACTGACATCTCCCTTAGTGCTTCACAGTTTTTTGTCGCCTCAGGAGTCTCTATGACTGCTGTTCGCCTGAAAAGGAGCGTTTCCCTTGAGTAAAGTTGCAGTCGAATCCACCGTTCGCCCGTGGTCGCTGACCACCGAACGGATCGTCATCACCGGTGTGCTTGCCGCCATTACCATTATTCTCGGCGTTGTTCCCGGCATTGGATTTATTCCTGTTCCTAATTCTTCCGGGAGTGCCACCATCGAGCATATTCCAACCATCGTCGGCGGCGTCATCGCGGGACCACTGGTAGGGATGATCTCCGGCCTCGTCTTTGGCCTCATCAGCTTCTCACGCGCCACAGTTCCCATTTTTAAGGACCCACTGGTTTCTATTCTGCCGCGCATCTTTATCGGGCTGACGGCCTGGGCATCCTACGCCGCCCTTGTGCGCTTCAATCGTGGAGTCGCGGCTGCCGTCGCGGGTTTCGTGGGCGCTGCCACCAATACCATCCTCGTTCTGGGCATGGCCGTGATTCGTGGCTACCTGCCCCTTCCGGCCATCATCCCCATCATTCCGCAGGCCGTCTTTGAAGCCATTGTTGCCGCCATCCTGACGTTCATCCTGGCAAACGCCTTTTTCATCCTGCGCGGGCGTGTCGTGCGTGCACCCGATACGAAGTCACGCGACGAACTACCCTATTGACCAGATGAGATTGAAGCATCTATGCTCGAAGTTCAAAATGTCACATTCAACTACAGTGCCGAGGGGGAGCAGGACGTTCCCCCCGCGCTGCGCGACATTACACTCACCATCGCCGAAGGCGAAACTGTTGCGATTATCGGACAGAACGGCTCCGGCAAAAGCACGCTGGCGAAGACACTGGCCGCGATCCTGAAGCCGAATAGCGGAACTGTCCATGTAGACGGCATCCCAACCACAGTACGCGGAGAAGATAGCTGGACGATTCGCCAGCGCGTCGGCATCGTTTTCCAGAACCCCGACGACCAACTGGTCGCCAACACCGTCATTGACGATATCGCCTTCGGCCCGGAAAATCTTGGCCTGCCGCGTCCAGAGATCGAGGAGCGCGTGCAGGAGGCGATGGCACTGCTCAACCTGGAAGCCTACGCGCCAATAGCTATCAACGAACTCTCCGTCGGGCAGAAGCAGCGCGTCGCCATCGCGGGTGTCTTAGCCATGCGCCCGCGCTACCTGCTGCTGGACGAGCCAACCACCATGATTTCCGGCCAGACTGCCCGCAACCTGCTGGCTACCGTCTTCCGCCTCTCCCGCGAACGCGGCATCACCGTCATCCACATCACCCACTTCATGCATGAAGTCACCAACTTCCAGCGCCTGATTGTGATGGACGAAGGGAAAGTCATCATGGACGATACACCCACCAATATCTTTGCTCGCGTGGCTGAACTGCAAGCCATGGGTCTCGACGTGCCGATGGTCACACACCTGGGCCAGCGCTTGCGCGCGCGCGGCTGGACAAACTTGCCGGAGGTGGTGCTTTCCACCGCGCAGTTGAAGGAGGGTCTGTCCCATGCTCTTTGAGTTGAAAAACGTCTACCATACGTATATGCGCGGCACCCCCTTCGCCGTCGACTCACTACGCGGGCTTTCGCTTTCTATCCCCGCAGGGCAGACCACGGCCCTCGTCGGCCCAACCAAAGCAGGCAAATCTACCGTCGTGGACATGCTGGCCGGGCTGATCAAACCGGCAGCGGGCACCCTGCTCTTTGAGGGTGACGACGTATTCGCCTCCTCGTTCGATATCGAGCGCATCCGTTCCAGCGTGGGCATCGTCTTCCAGTCGCCGGAGGCGCAAATCTTCGAGGATACTGTGGGCAAAGACGTTTCCTTTGGCCCGCGCCGCAAGAAAGTGCCGCTGGCCGAATCGCGCCGCCTGGTCAAAGAAGCGCTGGAAGCGGTGGGACTGGACTACGAAGATTTTCGCTCGCGCTACACCTACGCGCTCAGCGGCGGTCAGAAGCGGCGCGTCGCCATCGCCGGCGTCCTCGCGCTCCAGCCCAAAGTCATCGTCTTTGACGAGCCGAGCGCGGGCTTAGACCCTCGCGGACGCCGCGAACTGCTCGAACTCATTACCCGACTCAAACAGCAGCAAAACCTGTCCATCGTCTACGTCTCCAGCGGCCTCGACGACGTGATCGGCCTCGCGGACATCATCTACATACTCGACCAGGGGCGCCTCGCCTTACAGGGCACACCACGCGAGATTCTCACTCACGCCGCAGAACTCGCCAGCCTGGACATCGCCTTGCCCGAAGCGACCCAGATCGCCGTTACCCTGCGCGACATCCTGCCAGGCATCCGCACCGATGTCCTTAGCCTGGACGAACTTGAAGAGGAAATCATCAAAAACGCAACCGTCGGAGCGCAAAGCACAATAGACAAGGCTGGATAAGGCAACCTGTATGATCGAAATTTCACGCAATATCACCTTTGGTCAATATATCAACAACGGCTCGGCGCTGGCTCGCATGGACCCACGCACAAAATTGCTGTGCGCCGTCCTGCTCATTATCCTGTTCTCATTCCTCTCGAGCTTTATTGCTTTCGCCATCTGCCTGCTGTTCTGTGCCCTGCTGCAACGGACTTCGCGCATTCCAACTGGCTATGTTCTGCGCAGTTTCAAGCCCTTCCTCGGCTTCCTGGCCTTTATCTTCTGCATCGAGGTGCTTTTCTACACCTCGGCCACGCAGAACAAGACGCTGCTCTGGCACTGGGCTTTCCTCAACATCTCCTGGGAAGGCATTACCCGCAGCGCGATGACCATTGTGCGCGTGCTCTTTCTCTACTACATCACCTCGATGTTGCTCTTTGCCACCTCCCTGGTCGATCTCACCGACGGCATGGAGGCGCTACTCTCACCCCTGCAAAAAATTGGCATCCCTGCCAACGCTTTCGTCATGGTGCTGGTCATCGCCTTCAAATTTGTTCCCATCTTCGTCACCGAAGTGGAACGCTTGATGAAGGCGCAAGCGGCTCGCGGCGTCCGCTTTGATCAGGGCAATTTCATCCAGCGCACCACCAAACTGGCTCCGCTGCTGGTGCCGCTCTTCATCAGTGGCTTCAAAAGGGCAGAGACCCTGAGCGTGGCAATGGAGGCGCGCTGCTATGGCGGGCGTCCAGGATGGCGGCGCAGCAAACGACGCGAACTGCACTTTGATCGCTTCGATGCCACCGTGCTTGGCCTCACTCTCAGCCTCTGCCTCATTACCGTCGTCATCAACTTTGTCTCACCCATATAGGCACACACTACATAGCGCCCGCCCGACTAGAAAGGAAAGTTCCACGTGGAATTGTCTGTATTGAGGGAACAGCAGGCGGCTATCTTCCAGAGTGCCGGAGAGGTACTGGATGAGGCCGTCGCCTTTTTGCAGGGCTTGATCCGCATTCCGACGGTGAACCCGCCCGGCAGTGCCTATCCTGAGTGCGCGCACTACATCGGCGAGCACCTGCGCGGCCTGGGCTACGCTATCGAGTACATCGAACTCACCTCTGCTGAGGTCGCTGAACTGGCTCCCTATGGAGCCGGTCTGCCGCGCACCAATGTCATCGGGCGTCTAGCAGGGCCAGCGGTCAGACCCGTCCTGCACTTCAACGGGCACATGGACGTGGTTCCTGTCGGCCCTGACTGGTCAACCGACCCCTTCGGGGGTATAGTGCGTGATAGGCGCATCTATGGACGCGGTGCCTCCGATATGAAGGGCGGTATCGCCGCGCAAATCTATGCCGTGGAGGCTATCCGGCGCGCTGGTCTCCAGTTGCAGGGAACGGTCGAGCAAAGCGGGGTGGTCGATGAGGAGAGTACGGGCAACCGCAACGCGGGTATGGGCCTGCTGGTCGAGCGTGGCTACATCGCCCCCGATCGTACCGATTACGTTGTCATCACTGAACCGCTCAATGTCGACAATATCTGCCTGGGCCATCGCGGGGCCATCTGGGGCGAAATCACCATCTTCGGTCGCCAATCGCACGGCAGCACGCCCGAACGCGGCGTCAACGCTGTTGAGTACATGTCTCGTTTCATTGCAGCCGCCACGCAGGAGTTGCAGCCACGGCTGAAGCAGCGTGTCAGCAGCATCCCCGTCGTGCCAGCCAGTGCCTCGGCAGCCAGCCTCTCGTTCAACACCGTGCGGGGCGGCACCAACGTCAACAGTGTTCCCGACTCCTGCACCGTCACCTTTGATCGCCGCCTGGTCACGGGTGAAAAGCTGGACGACGCACGCCATGAAATCTTCGACCTGCTGGAACGCTGCGCGCAGCAACTGCCCGGCTTCCGCTACGAATACAGCGAGCGTTACACCACCGACCCGACGTGGGTCAGCGCCGAAACGCCCCTTGTCCAGTCCTTTGACGCCGCCCTATGCTCCGTGCTTGGACGCGCTCCCGGCTACGTCAGCAGTCCAGGCAGCGACGACCAGCGTTTCGTTGTCCATAACGCGGGCATCGAGCAATGCATTGTCTACGGCCCCGGCGACATCACCCAGACCCACATCACCGACGAATCGCTGGCCCTCGACGACCTGCTCACCTCTATCAAAGTCATGGCATTAGCCACTGCATTGTTGCTGGGGGTGAGATGAGAAACGGTAAGACGGGGAGCGTATATCGTAGGGGCGATCCCTTGCGATTGCCATGGCAGCCGCCATATAAGAGTGAGTAAGGAGAATCACTATGCAAGCAACCACCACACACAACAAAGACAACCCTTTTCCGCTCGGCGGCGAACACCGTTTATTCCTGGGCGGCAACTGGGTGGAGAGCGGAGAACAGGTCGAGATACGCTTCCCGTATGATCGCAGCATCCTGGTTGGGCGCGTCGCCTGGGCCACATCCCACGAAGTCGAGGCCGCGCTGGAACTGGCTCGTGAGGGCGCACGTGAAATGGCTTCCTGGCCCCTGCATCGCCGTTCCTCCTTGCTGCACCGCGTGGCCGACCTGATCGCAGCCAGTGGCGAGCGGCTGGCATGGCTCATCGTGCATGAAGTGGGCAAGCCCATCAAAGATGCCCGTCTGGAACTGGCGCGTGCGATCGCGGCAGTGCGCCTGGCGGCGGAAGAGGCCAATCGCATTGCGGGCGAGGTGGTGCCGATGGATGCCATGCCGGGCGGCGAGGGACGCATCGCCTTCACCGTGCGCCGTCCCCTCGGCATCATCGCGGGCATTACCGGCTTTAACTTTCCCTTGCTGCTGGATTGCCATAAAATCGCGCCCGCCCTGGCCGCAGGAAACGCCATCATCCTCAAGCCCGCACCCGATACGCCCATTACCGCGCTCGAACTGGCGAAGCTCTTTGCCGAGGCTGGCGTCCCGCGCGGCGCGCTCAGCGTGCTACCCGGCGGCGACGAGATCGGCGCGATGCTGGTGCGCGACGAACGGGTAGCGATGATTACCTTCACCGGCAGTTCAGCCGTCGGCAAGCACATCCGCTCCGTCGCCGGTTATAAGCGCGTGGCCCTCGAACTGGGCAACAACTCGCCGCTCATTATCGAGCCGGACGCCGATTTGCAGCGCGCCGTCGCCCGCGTCGTCGCTGGCGGCTACTACGCCGTCGGGCAGGCATGCATTGCTGTGCAGCGCATCTATGCTCATCGCTCTATCTATCAGGAGTTCGCGCAGCGGCTCGCCAGCGAAGTCGGCAAGCTGCGCACGGGCGACCCGCGTCAGGAGACAACCGATAGCTCCACGCTCATCAGCGAACAGGCCACGCGGCGCGTGATGGGTGTTTTGCGCGACGCGCAGGAGCAGGGCGCGCAATTGCTCGTCGGCGGCGAACTGCTGCCCGACGGCTGCATCACGCCCGCCGTCCTGCTCGGCGTCACCCCCAGCATGCAGATTTGCCAGCACGAACTCTTCGGTCCCGCCGTCGCCATCGCGCCCTACGAGACGCTGGACGAGGCCATCGACCTCGCCAACAGCACGCCCTATGGCCTGCAGGCAGGTATCCTCACCAACAACCTGCAAAAGGCTCTGTATGCCGCGCAGCGCCTCGACTTCGGCGGCGTCCACATCAACGAAGTCTCCAGCTACCGCGCCGACCACATGCCCTACGGCGGCGTCAAAGCCAGCGGCATGGGCCGCGAGGGGCCGCGCTACGCCATCGAGGAGATGACGGAAAGCAAGATCATTATCATCACGCCATAAGAAGGAGGTGCGCAATGTCCACCATTATGATTACCGGCGGTTCCGGCTTTCTGGGAACCTACGTCATTCGTCAGCTTGCGGAGCGTGGGGATCGCGTTATCAGCTTCGATGCCGTTGGCCCATCGGCGGAACTGGCCGCGCTGACCGCTCCCTACGAGGGGCAGATCGTGCGCGTGCGCGGGCAGATTCTCGACCTTGCCAGCCTGCTCAGAGCCGTGCAGCAGTATAAAGTCGAGCGTATCTTCCATGCCGCCGCGCTCTATGACCCGCCCTACTCGCTGGACGAACCGGCCATCACCTTTCAGGTCAACGTCAATGGCACCATCAATGTACTGGAAGCTGCCCGTTTAATGGGCGTGCGGCGCGTGGTGCAGAGCAGCAGCATAGCCGTCTACATGCCGCGCCAGTACGAGCCAATCGACGAGAAGCATCCCATTCTCATGCCCTCGGCAGGCAACCCGCTCGGCCCGTATGGAGCCTCCAAAGCGGCAGCCGAGATCGCTGGCCTCACCTACTACAGCACCAACGGCGTCGATTTCATCGCCCTGCGCAACTCCGCCATCTACGGCTACGGCATGCGCTACCCCATGTACATCAAGCCGATGGTGGAGAACAGCGTGCGCGGCCTACCCACACGTTTCGCAACCGGCGGCGATATGCGACGCGACTATACGCACGTCAAAGACATCACTCAGGCCGTCATCAAAGCCCTGGACGTACCGTCCGAGTCGCTCACACAGCGCGTCTTCAATATCGGCTCCGGCACGATGAGCAGCGCCTCCCAGGTGGCCGAAACCGTGCGCACCATCCTCCCAAACGCCGATATCGAAATTGGCCCCGGCCTGAACGAACTGGAGCAGAGCGACATGCGCGCACGCGGCCTGCTCGACCTGACCGCCGCCCGCCAGCAACTCAAATACGAGCCGCGCTACCCACTCGAAACGGGGATACGGGACTATATGAATATGTATCGGCAAGCGCAGAGGCTATAAGCTGGATGTTCGTCGGGCGGCATGCCATGAAGAAGGCACGCCCCATGTCATGCTTCGCTGCCGCTCAGCATCCGGGGCATGCCATTACAAACGTCCCCGGACGTGTCATACTGAGCGGCAGCGAAGCATCCGGGGCATGCCATTACAAACGTCCCCGGACGTGTCATGCTGAGCGGCAGCGAAGCATCCGGGGCATGCCATTAAATTAAAGAGCTACTGTTTGGCATAGGTAAAGCCAAGATGCTGCGCTACGGCAATAAGGGAACTTCCTGATGGAGTTTGCTGAGCGCCGGGGATAAGGTGAGCCGCCAGTTCGGGAAAGACTGAGTCTGTAGTAAGTCCTCGTGGTTCCGCAAGTTGCCCGGCAAGTCCGTTCAAGGCATCATGACAGGCTGCCACATGCGCACCACGTTGCTGGAGCGCCTGCAAGCTGGGGTCTTGATACAGGCTATCCGGGTCCTGAGGGCTGAGGCTTCCATTATCGGTGGTCTGACGGCTATAGAGTGGGTTGCCACCTGTGGCACCGCCGTTCTTTTGAGCAGCCAGAGTTCCCAGACTGTACTTCACCCACATGTTGTCATCAAGGGTGTAAATAACAGCACTGCCTCTCAGACAAATGACCGGATAGAGCGTTTTCTTATAAGTGAACTGGAAGGCGTTCAAGGCATTCCTGATAGCTGTCAGGCCCTGCGGCTGAATCTGCTCAACCGTCACAAAATCCCAGATCTGCCTTATATCTGCTGATTTTGCAAGGAACTGCTGGTCGAAGCCGTTCGGACTGAGATACACCTGCGCATCATTTCGTGTCAGAGGCCCGCTGCCAGATTGCACAGAAGAACTTGCATATGCATCCACAGCTTTCGTTACTGCTGCCCCACCAAGAAAACCCACCACTCCTGTTCCCCCAAGGCGAAGAAGCTGTCGGCGCTTGAACAAAAATATTCCTAGCATTCCAGTTTCCCTTTCATTCCGCCTGCCTCTGGGTAGGGCAGGCGGAATCAACTTCAGGCAAAGCGGCAATTTCGGTCAAAGGTATCCTCACATCTGTAAGCAGTCTTCATCGCAATACAGAGCGAGTTGCTATGGATGAGCCAACTTCCCTGATTGAGTCAAACAAACTCGGCTTTCTTATCTCGAATACGTGCTAGGAACCCTGGTTGGACGATTCTTGCATCTGGATGTATTCCTTAATGGTTTTTATCTTCGTCCGGTCTGCCTCGGTTGCAACAGATACTCCGGCAGGGCGAGTAGGCGGTCTGGGTCCTCTATGGTGGTGAACCACACGTACAATAACATCTTTACCCCCATGTTCTGCCTGATAGTTCTTCAAATGCGCTGCGACGCTTCCATCTGGCATCTCAACGATCGCTCCGCAAGTCAAGCACATCCGTGTCGCCTCTTTTGTCCAGGGAAGCTTCAGCCATGTGCTGATATACTCAAAACCATCACCTTCTGTATCGCCTTCAACTACACTGAGTAAATGAGGAACAGTGTCAGGCTGAGATTTCAGCAGAATCGGGTACGTTGTCATCTGTACACTCCTTTCATAAGAAAAGCAACTCGTCCATTTGATGAACTAACATCCACCAGAGCCACAATAGTGTGTATTACCACTATCATACTCTACAACGTCACACTCATCGCCAGAGCCACAACAGTAAATGATGCAGACCTCGTAGATAGGAACGTATTGCCCCGCATGGCCGCTACAATCCCAGGTCTCGCTGCAACTAGAGCTGCCCGACCATGGTCCCTTGCCTCCAGGACCGCAGTCACAAGATTCATTATTGGGACATGGATAGTGAGCAAACACATCCAATGTCCCCCTCCACAGAACACCTACACCTACGATAGTAGCAATACCAAGTTGCACTCCCCATTTGAGGAAAGAGCGCCTGTTGCTTCTCATCGTTAATACGGAACTTTCTTCTCCCTGGTTGCGAGCGGTCTTTGCTTGCAATGCGTGCAGAACAGGGGCAAGTAATTGTGTTTGCGAGAATACTACTCCGGCTAGCACGCATACGAGTATTACAACCTCTATCAGAGGCGACAACGAAAGAGAAATACTTCTGCCCGCGATGGCTGCCACTACTACGGGAACGAGCATACACAGAAGCACAACATTGCGAAACAGCGATCTCCCTATCGTCGCCTTCTGATTCATCGCCCCTGAACACCCGAATTGACTCACGAAAAATCTTACTTTGACCGCATCGTTGCCTCATGAGAGAATCGTACCAGCCGCTGTGAATGGCAGAGCCAGGCGGCTGGAAGGAAGAGAGGTTATGATGAGTATCGCGAGTCG
>Ga0209061_1001434_pt1 | contig 39846 bp, 26 predicted proteins | sample Coa_R1_10_FD_187157 | JGI IMG/M metagenome (GOLD analysis project Ga0209061, IMG submission 187157) | Surface soil microbial communities from Centralia Pennsylvania, which are recovering from an underground coalmine fire - Coalmine... | ecosystem: Environmental > Terrestrial > Soil >... | reverse complement strand
GCTCGCTCTTTGTTGCCTTGCTTTTGATCAAGGGCGGCGTTATACTCGTTCATGAAGGGTTGAAGTGGGCGAAAGCCCACTTTTTTATTGTGGGCTGAAGTATTCCTGGGAAGTGCCGACCTCGCTTATCCAGCCTGCGCGAAGAGATAAGTTCTAAAATGACGGTCGATTTGGAAAAGATCAGGAACATGGCCGAGCGTATTGTCGCTTCAGAAGGTCTGACACTCGTCGATGTGGAATTAAAGGGAGGCCGGACGAATCAACTGTTGAGAGTTTATATCGACAAGGCGCAGGGAGTCTCCCACAAGGATTGTCAGATGGTCAGCGAGCAGTTAAGCGCTATGCTGGATGTGGAAGACCCTTTTCCGGGTCCATATACGCTGGAGGTTTCATCGCCGGGCCTGGAACGCGAACTGGTGAAAGCGCGTGACTATGAATATTTCACGGGCCGCCGCGCTCGTCTGGTGCTGCGAGAACCCGTGGCCGGGCAGAAGGTGCTTGAGGGGCGGTTAGCCGGTTACCGAGACGGCCAGGTTCGGCTGGACGTGGGCGAAGGGCAAATCCGCGAAATGGATTTCGCCAATATCGTCCGAGCCCGATTGGTGCTGGAGGGGTAGGAAGAACGGATCTCCTGTGAAGGTTCCTGAATTCCCGAAGCGCATGTTTCTTCGAGGGTACGATCGTGACAACAAGTTTGCTCTATCAAACCATTGATCAGTTGAGCCGGGAGAAAGGCATCGATCCGCAAGTCATCATTTCGGCGGTCGAGGATGCCATCCTGGTGGCAACGCGCAAGTATTACAAGACCAGCGAAGAGTTGGAGTCGCACTTTAATAAGGAAACGGGCGCGGTAGAAGTTTATGCGGTCAAAAAGGTTGTTGAACACGTGGAGGATGAAGACCATCAGCTTTCGCTCGAGGAGGCGCGGCGATACGATCCGGATGCGAGCCTGGAGAGCGAAGTCCGCATTCCAAAGGCCACAGACGTGCTGGGCCGCATCGCTGCGCAGACCGCCAAACAAGTGATCTTCCAGAAAGTCCGCGAAGCCGAGCGCGATACAGTCTTTGCCGAGTACAACCAACGGATCGGGGAACTGGTGAATTGCGTCGTGAAACAACTGGAAGGTTCCGACGTGATTGTGGACCTGGGGCGCACCGAGGGCCGCATGCCGCGGCGCGAGCAGTCGCGCCTGGAGACCTATCAGGTCGGTGACCGCCTTCGTGCCGTCATCACGGCAGTGGATCGAGCCGCGCGGGGCCCGCAGGTGGTCGTTTCCCGTGCGGATGCCATGCTGGTGCAGCGTCTGTTCGAAATGGAAGTGCCGGAAATTTACGACGGAACCGTGGTGATCAAGGCCATTGCCCGTGAAGCCGGGGAACGTACCAAGGTGGCGGTTTATTCCAAAGACCCGGACGTGGATTGCGTGGGCGCCTGCGTCGGAATGAAAGGCATGCGGGTGCAATCCATCATCCGCGAATTGCGCGGCGAAAAGATTGACATCATCGAATATAACGAGGATCCCATCACTTTTGCCGCCAATGCCCTGAGCCCGGCCAAAATCAGCCACGTCTCGATCGTGGACCCTGAAGCAAAGCATCTGGAAGTGATCGTGGAGGATTCGCAACTGTCGCTGGCCATCGGCAAGAAAGGACAGAATGTGCGCCTGGCCGCCAAGCTTCTGGGCTGGCATGTGGATATCAAGAGCGAGGAAGAGAAGCGCCAGGAAATTGAATCGCAGATGGCTGAGATGGCCCGTCGCGGCGCAGCCATTACTGAACTGACGGGCCTGGGTGACAAGACGCTCGAGCGGCTCCGGGAGCATGGCATCGAGACAGTGGAACAGCTTGCCCAGATGACGCCCGACGATTTGACGCAGATTCCCGGCATTGGCGACAAGACCGTGGAGAGGATTCGCCGGGTGGTGACGGAATATTTTGAAGCGGGCGGGCAAATCTCGGAGGCCGAAACGCCCGTTGACGCGGAGCTGCCCGTTACGGAACAGGCCTTCTCCTCAGAAGGAACTGACGGCGAAGAGGTGCCTGAAGCTCAGGCGGAGGCCCGCTCGGCTGAGGAGGCGGGTGAAAGTACCGCATCAGGGAGCGAAGCGGCTACAGAGACTGGCACGGTTCAAAGCGCTGTGCCCGCTGAAAGCACAGAGACGGCCTCCTTGCCTGGCGAGGATGCTCCCACAGCAGGAGATAAAACTGAGTGAGCGGTAAGATTCGCATCAACGACCTGGCACGCGAGCTTGAAGTGAAGAGCAAGTCCGTGCTGGATTATCTGCACGAACTGGGTTATACCGACAAGAAATCACACTCGAGCGCCATTGAGGGCGACGTTGCCGATAAGGTTCGTGAGCATTTCCAGCAGCTCGCCGAGCGGGAACATGCGCCGGAGCAAACGCCTGGCGCGGAAAAGTCCTCACCCAGTGCGGCAAGCGGCGCAGAGGCCGCTTTAAAAACCCAGGCCCCCAAACCCGTCGTGCATCACCACGAGGCTGCGCCTCTCAGCCGCACGATTGCGCAAATCAAGGCGGATGCGCGGAAAGCGGTGCTGCCGCCCAAGCCTGTGGCCGTTCCACCGAAACCTGCGCCAACCATTGCAGAGAAGGTTAGCAAGCCTGCGGCTGCCGCCAGCCCGACGCCGCGGCCTGCGGTTGCACCGCCCCCCGGCGCCCCGGCAGGAATCCGTCCTGTTGTTTCCAGTCGCCCGGCCGCGCCCAGCGCCGCAACGCCGGTAAAAGTGGCAGGCACATCGGCTCCCTCGGAAGCTGCGGCGAAAGCGGCGGCTTCGGCCAGCCCCGCAGCGGTGAAACCAGCCCGGCCTGCTGCGAAGAAAAGTCCGGCCTCCAATCAGCCGATATATCCAGGTGTGACCAGCACTCGTCCTGTGACGCAACGGCCCTTGATGACTCGCCGCCCCGGGGAGCACCGGCCCATGCATCCCACGGCGTCGCGCCCGGCAGCCGCAGGGGTTGGGGCGAGGGTGGCAGAGGGCGAACGGGCCGTACGCCCGCAGCCCAGGCCTGCGGCATCGCCCGGCCATCCGGCTGTGGCAGCGCGGTCGACGCAGCCGGCTGTTCTGCCGAAGCCGGCCCTTCCCGAGCCGACTCCCATTACGCGAAAGATCGTTATTACGGAAGGCATTTCTGTAAAGGAACTCTCCGAGAAGCTCGAAGTCCGTGCCAAGGATGTCATCAAGCGCCTGCTGGAAAAAGGCATCTTCTCAACCATCAATCAGACACTCGATAGCCAGACTGCGCAGGAAATTGCCCACGACTTTGGCGCGGAAGCTTCCGTGATCAGCTTTGAGGAAGAGGTGGTGCAGGAAGTTGAAGAGGCGGACAAGCCCGAGGACCTCCGGCCGCGGCCGCCGGTGGTCACGGTCATGGGCCACGTCGATCATGGCAAAACCTCGCTGCTTGACGCGATCCGCGAAACCAATGTCACGGCGCGCGAAGCCGGAGGGATCACCCAGCACATTGGTGCCTACCATGTGGACGTGAGCGGGCGCAAAGTGGTGTTTCTGGATACGCCCGGCCACGAAGCTTTCACCCTGATGCGCGCGCGCGGCGCCAAGGTGACGGATATTGTGGTGCTCGTGGTGGCAGCGGACGATGGCGTCATGCCGCAAACCGTGGAGGCCATCAACCATGCCCGCGCGGCGAAAGTGCCCATCATCGTCGCCATCAACAAAATTGACAAGCCCGATGCGAACCCCGAGCGGGTAAAGAAGCAGCTTGCGGATTTGAATTTGATGCCAGAAGAATGGGGCGGGGACACGGTGACGGTGGAAGTCTCTGCCAAGCAGAAAAAGAATCTGGACCTGCTGCTCGAAATGATTCTGCTCGTGGCCGATCTTCAGGGAATCAAAGCCAATCCCAACCGCCCGGCTTCAGGCACTGTCCTCGAAGCCAAACTTGATCGCGGTCGCGGTCCGGTGGCCACCGTGCTGGTTGAAAACGGAACGTTACGCGCCGGTGATACTTTTATTGTCGGCGCCATTTATGGCCGAGTTCGCGCCATGCTGGATGACCGCGGTCAGCCGTGCATGGAAGCGCCTCCGGCGACGCCGGTGGAAGTTTTGGGGCTGGAAGATGTTCCGCAGGCGGGCGACAAACTCCAGGTGATCGAGGACACGGCCAAGGCCAGGCAAATTGCCATGCATCGCCAGGCCAAGGCTCGCGAGGCGGCGCTGGCCAAAACCGCGCGGTTGACTCTTGACCAGTTGCACCAGAAGATCGCCGCCGGTGATGTGAAAGAACTTTCCCTGATTCTGAAGGCGGACGTCCAAGGTTCGGTGGAGGTGCTGACGGAGACACTCACCAAGCTCAGCGATGAAAAAGTGAAGGTGAATGTCATTGATGCGGGTGTGGGTGCGATTACGGAAACCAATGTCCTTCTGGCCGCGGCATCCAATGCGGTGATTATCGGCTTCAATGTGCGGCCTGAACGCAAAGCTGCGGAACTGGCCGCCCTGGAAAAGGTGGATATTCGACTTCATACCATCATTTACGAGTTGGTGGATGAGATCCGCAAAGCCAAGGCCGGGTTGCTGGCGGCGAAATTCAAGGAGACCTCACTTGGCCATGTGGAGGTCCGCGAAACCTTCCGCATCTCCAAGGTGGGCACGGTGGCGGGTTGTTATGTTCAGGATGGCAGGCTGACCCGCGATGCCAGGGTGCGTCTGCTGCGCGATAATGTGGTGGTGTACGAGGGACGCATTCGCTCCCTGCGCCGCTTCAAGGAGGATGTGGCTGAGGTGCGGTCGGGCATGGAATGCGGCATTGCACTCGAAAACTTTAATGACGTTAAAGTGGGCGATGTGATTGAGGCTTACGTGACGGAAAAGGTCACAGAAGAAGTCATCGCCTGATTCACGCGGCTCGTTCGCTATTGCAGGTTGCCACATGCCAATAGGGCTGCTGACACTCGAAATCCAGCTTCCGTACGTTCACTCTCTCAAGGAAAAAAGAGCTGTTATTCAGAAGCTGCTCGATCGGCTTCGTGTGCGATTCAACGTGGCTGTGGCTGAGCTGGATCATCAGGAGACGTGGCAGCGAGCCCAATTGGGCGTGGTCTCAGTCTCAAACAGTCAGCCGTTATTAGAGTCTTCCCTCCAGCAGGTGCTCGCCGAATCCGAAAGAATACTGGGGCAGGATGTGGCGAACTACACGCTGGAGTTCTTTTGAGGCCCAGGGTGTTCGTACAGGGCAGATGGCATCTGCTCACAGGAAAGCATACCGCATATCCCCCTGTGGCGGCTTGGAACTTCCAGCGTTCAACTCTCCCGCCGCACGGCGCATCCTCCTGATGGTTGTGCCGCGAGGCATTCATTGAAAGTCAATGAGAGGGCCTTCACATCGCATCGAGCGCCTCGCAGACCAGATCCGGGGAGAAGTGGCGATTGTGATCGCGGAGGATCTGCGCGACCCGCGCATTGGTTTTACGACTGTGACGCGCGTGGAATTGAGCGCCGACCTTCAGCATGCGCGGGTATTGGTGAGCGTACTGGGCGACGCAGCCGCTCAGCAGCAGACCCTTCAGGGGCTGGTTTCGGCTGCGGGCTACGTGCGCTACGCTGTGACTCATCGCTTGCGGTTGCGTCGCGCTCCAGAACTGACTTTTGTCCTGGATCACGGGCCGGAGGAAGGCATTCGCCTGGAAAAACTTCTTCACAACCTTCATCAGCACGATCATGAAAAATAACGCAGGCTTGTTGGGGTTCTGCGGCCTGCCAGCCTCATTCAACGCTCCATGGGGAGAGCGGAAGACGGTGACCCTCCGCCGGCGCTCAGGATGAGACGTGCGCGCGAATCAGGCGCACTCTCTTCGGAAACGCGCGAGTGCTTTAGCAAGCGACGGGTCTGCACCGCAACGCGCTATGGAACAGGAAATTTCTGGAGTTCTGGTTATTGATAAACCCGCCGGTCTCACCTCGCACGATGTGGTTGCCAAGGTGCGCCGCATTCTTAACATCCGCCGCGTGGGTCATTTTGGCACGCTGGATCCGTTTGCCACCGGCGTGCTGCCGCTTTCTGTGGGCAAGGCCACCCGTTTCGCGCAATTTTATTTGAAATCGCGCAAGGCCTATGAAGGAACCATCCGGTTTGGCTTTGCGACCGACACCTATGACGCCACCGGCCAGCCGGCTTCCGAGCCGATCCGTGAATATCCGGCGCGGGAAAGTCTGGATAAAGCCTTTCTGGAATTCACCGGAAGAATCCAACAGGCGCCGCCGCCTTTTTCCGCCAAGCGAGTGGACGGAGTGCGCGCCTATGAACTGGCACGAAAACATCAGGAAGTTTCGCTGGCGCCGGTTGAAGTGGAAATCTATGCGCTGGAGCTTTTGAGCCTTGATGTGGTGAATGGAGTCGCGCGCTTTGCCGTGGAATGCTCCGGCGGCACCTATGTTCGCTCGCTCGCCCACGACATCGGCAAGCGCGTCGGTTGTCCGGCTCATCTCGGAAGCCTCCGCCGCACCGCCGTCGCAGAGTTCCGTGAAGACCGTTCCTTGACCTTGTCGGAACTTGAGGAGCTTGTCCGCGAAGACCAGTTGCTGAAAGCTTTGATTCCCCTCGAAGCCCTCCTGCCCGATTGCCCCGAACTGGTTGTGCGTGGGCGGGAAGAGAAGGATGTTCGTCATGGCCATGCTTTCGAGCTCGCGCAGGCGTTCAATCCGCAGCGCGGCCTTCGGCCCGGCCGGTCTCCCATCATGACTGTCCTCAAAGTTTTGAATGCGGATCGCCGCCTCATCGCCATCGCCCGCCACGTTTCAGGCAGCGTCTACCATCCTGACCTGGTCCTGGGTTGAGTTGACCGCCGTCCAGGGAGGAGTGATCGGCAAAAGGATCGAAATGGGACGGCCCGGAGGCACTTTCCAGTGACCTCTACAGGCATCAGGCTTGGCTATGAAATGCCGCTCCGCCCATGCCTGCTTAACACCTGCGAAACCTGCCGAAACTCGCGCGCCGACTGGGGCGCTTGATACAATGAAAGGTCTGGCCGCAATCGTTTGATCTCGGGTTGAGAGTTTCCCTCCCGAACCCATGCAGCCCTTCGATCGTTCAGCCACGCATGAGTACGCTCATCAAAACTGAAGTCTCGACCTTATTCACCCGCACCCAGAAGAGGATGCTCTTTGCCCTGGCCAGCGCCGTAGGCCTGCGGATGCTGGGGCTCTTTCTGGTGCTTCCGGTCTTCACACTTTACGGCCTGGAGTTTACCCACTCGCGTTTTCTGGTAGGCATTGCCTTCGGGTGCTATGGAATTGCAGTCGCCATGACAGCGATTCCCATGGGACGGCTTTCCGACCACATCGGCCGGCGGAAAGTATTGCTGCTCGGCATGACGATTTTTGGCGTGGGTTCGGCGCTTTGTGCGATCCCGGCCTGGTTTCCCGCTTCCATGCGAATCGGCGTGCTGATTGTCGGACGTTTTATTCAGGGGTTGGGAACCATCAGCGCCGCAGCGTTTGCCACGGTGGCTGACCATGTTCCCCTTGAAAAACGCTCAACGGCGAACGCCGTTCTCGGCATTCCCATCGGTGTAGCGTTCGCTTTGGGAGTGATTGGCGGCCCGCTCATCGCCGGTTTCTTCCGGGTGGAATCGGTTTTCTGGCTCACCTCGGTGCTTGCCTTTGCAACGGTGTGGTTGCTGGCGCGCAACCTGCCTGATACACCTCCGCGCCCGGAAGCTGTGGCTTCTGTCCGCGATGTGCTGCGCGTCAAACCCTTGCTGAAGCTGGATGCATGCGGCTTTCTCATGAACGCCTTCATGACGGCTTTCTGGTTCTATCTTCCCCTCATCCTGATCCGCCAGCATCACCTGAGCATGACTCGTTTCTACATTGTCCTGCTGCCCATGCTCTTTCTGAGTGGCCTCACCATGTTTGGATTTTCGCGCAGCGCGGATCGCGGCCTGGGCAAACCTGCCGGAATTCTCGCTTTTCTGCTGTTGGCTGCAAGCGGATTGCTGCTCTTCCGACCCGGATTCATCGGTCTTGACCCGGCACACCTTGCCGCGGTGCTGATTCCCGGAACACTATTCTTCATGGGATTTACCGGCCTTGAACCCATTCTGCCCAGTCTCGTCAGCAAACATGCGCACGAGACCGCATACGGCACAGCGCTCGGGTCGTTTCAGACGCTGCAATATTTCGGCAGCTTTGCAGGAGGCGCACTGGCCGGAGCCTTTTCCAACTTCCCAAGCTGGATTCCGATGGTCTTCTTGATGGTCCTTGGACTTCTTGGATTTGTTCTGATGCTTTCAAGCCCTCGCAATTAGGGCCTGATGGCTTAAAGAATGAAACCTGCTCACCTCTCACCTCCCCCTCGCACCCGAGTCTGTGGTAGACTAGTTATCTAGACTAGTATTGGTCGGGCGCATTTGTTTTTGTCTCATCCGATCAGGCGAGGATTTTGTGGTGGGGGGGATGCGGAACTTCCACTACAGGAAAGGCGTAGGGTTGACAGATGCGGCAGGGTCACATTGTATGGAAAAAGTTATCCTTGGGACCAGGAGGGGCTAAAAAAACAAAAATTTTCCCGACGAACCCTAATGAGTGTTTGGAATCAACAGGATATCTGGTGGTGGGTTTCAAGATTTGTCCTGAAAATGAGCGTGGCAGAAGGGGAAGATCAAGGGTTTTTCAGAAACGAACTCTATGTGTCTGTATTTTAAAACATACACGTATTATATGAAATATGTAGTGGATGCTGGGTTGCACAGGCTTTCGCATCGTCCCAGGAGACTCTCGAAGAATGAAAATCAAGGGACAAGACCTTATTTGAATCCAAAGAACTCATTTAAAGACAGATTGACACATTCGTTCCACGTGCTACAATGCGCTGCCGCTTACAATCATGGCAAGTTTATTGCCGGTTGTGCGAAACGCTCGGAGGGTATCATTCCAAAAGGTTGCAGACGGTCGGAAGCGGCACGGTGCGCATCCAATTTTTCCAATCCGGCCTGATTCCAGCAGAGTCGGATGCCGTCAGTCCCTGCAACTGGAAACGCAGCAGAAATCATTTTGGGATATGCTGGGGCCATACGGACTGAATTCCAATCCGAAAGGAGATATCCACCATGGCATCAAACCAATACGTCGCCATCCCAGGCACCGAACGCAAACTCATGCCGAATTCAACCCCCGCAGGCCCCTGCGACCCCAACGAATCGATTGCGGTAACTGTTGTTCTGCGGCACCGGCCTTCCAGCCGCAGTCATGAATCACTTGCTGAACTTGCCGCCCGGGGCCAGCGCCTGACGCTGGACGAATTGACGACGCGCTACGGAGCTGATCCCGAAGATGTCAGGAAAGTGGAGGAGTTTGCGCGTGCGCATGGCCTGAAAGCTTCCAATGTGAATCTCGGCGCGCGCACGCTCACCCTCTCGGGAACCGTTCACGCCTTCTGCCAGGCTTTCCGGGTGGATCTTGCGCACTACGAACATGCCCTGGGTGGATATCGGGGGTGTACTGGGCCGATTCAGGTGCCCATCGAACTGAAAGACGTCATTCATGACGTGCTCGGACTCGACAACCGGCCCCAGGCGCGGCCTCATTATCGCATTGCGCCCAGTGTGAATCCGAGAGCGGCCAGCTCGGTTTCCTACACCCCCCTGCAAGTGGCGGAGCTTTACAATTTCCCCGCAACGGTGAATGGACAGGGACAGACTATCGGCATCATTGAGCTCGGCGGCGGATACACGCAGTCTGATCTGGACTCGTACTTCAGTTCCCTGGGAATTTCTCCAGCGCCTTCTGTTTCTTCGGTATCGGTTGACAATGCACAGAATCAACCCACCGGTGACCCCAACGGCCCGGACGCAGAGGTGATGCTCGATATTGAGGTGGCTGGGGCCGTGGCGCCCGGTGCAAAAATTGTCGTCTATTTCGCGCCCAATACCGATGCAGGTTTTCTCGATGCCATCAATCAGGCGGCGACGGATAAAAAAAATAAACCTTCGGTGATCTCCATCAGTTGGGGTGGGCCGGAATCCTCGTGGACGGCGCAGTCCTTGCAGTCATTCAACAATGCCTTCCAATCAGCCTCTGTGCTGGGTGTCACGGTGTGCGCGGCCAGTGGCGATGACGGCTCGACTGATGGCGTCACCGACGGCGAGGCGCACGTGGATTTTCCCGCTTCCAGCCCTTACGTTCTGGCTTGTGGCGGCACGCACCTAGTGGGTAAAGGCACATCCATCACGGATGAAGAAGTCTGGAACGATCTTCCCAACAATGGCGCCACCGGCGGCGGCGTGAGCGCAACTTTTCCTCTCCCATCGTGGCAGGCCAATGCCAACGTGCCGCCCTCGGTAAATCCCGGCAATTACAAAGGACGCGGCGTGCCGGACGTGGCTGGCGATGCTGACCCGCTCACCGGCTACCAGGTTGAAGTGGACGGCTCAAACACCGTGATCGGAGGAACCAGCGCTGTGGCGCCGTTATGGGCGGGCTTGATCGCGCTGTTCAACCAGGCGCTTCCGAAATCGGTGGGGTATCTCAATCCCAGTCTCTATGGAAGAATCGCCACCACCCCGGGAACCTTTCACGACGTCACTGCAGGAAATAACGGTGCCTACAAAGCAGGGCCGGGATGGGACCCCTGCACCGGCTGGGGTAGTCCCAAAGGCGCTGTTATCCTGCAAAATTTGACAGGCGGCGCCTCAGGATAAGTCCCTGGAAACAACCACCCCTTGATCCCCTCCTTGCCCAGGAGGGGATTATGGGCCGCTATTTGTAACTAGGTGATGGGTCGCACTCTTTTCCGATGACCCCTCTCCCCCGCTGGGGAAGGAAGAGGTTTATATTTCTTCTGCCCCCTCCTCGAATGAGGGCAGTGGCTCTCTTCTTTCTGACCTTCTCACCGCAAGCGGGGAGTGGTGGCGAAAGCGACCGGTAAGGGGCAGTTAGTGGGGAGGATGCAGGCGCCGCATAAATGCCGCCGCGCGATAACGGGCAAACGATTTTGGGAGTCTTGCAATGGCAGAAATGGGCCGCAGAAGGTTTCTGGAAGCAAGCACGATTTTGCCGATGGCGGCGCTGGCCGCCTCGGGCATGCCGGACAGAGGCGAGTCTACGCCGCTTCCTGCTCCGCCGCCATTGTCGTTTCAGGGTGAAAAGAGCAAATTGAAAATCACGAGCGTCAGAATGGTGAAGCCCCGCCCCAAAAGACCGCTACCAGCTTATGAACCGGCGCCAGGGTCGTGGTCGGCGGGTGGGTCTGAAGTGGCGAATCCCATGTCGATTTATCCGAAGTATAAGGCCCGGCGCGATCTTTTTATGGCGAATGATCTGGGACCCGAAGCCGTGGAAATTGCAACCGACAAGGGGATTAAAGGGATTGGCTTTGGCGGGCCGGGGTGCAGCTTTGTGATCGAAAAACACCTGACGAAACTGCTGCTGGGCGAAGATCCCTTCAACGTGGAAGAGCTCTGGGACATCATGTGGCGGTCCACTTTGTACTACGGGCGCAAGGGCCTTGTGATTCACGCCATCAGTGCCGTGGACCTTGCCCTGTGGGACATCATCGGGAACGCCTTGGGCATGCCCGTCTATCAACTGCTGGGCGGAGAAACAAAGTCACGGATCCCCGCTTATTGCACCGGAAACGACATCGAACAACACATCCAGTTTGGATTCAAAAGGCTCAAGCTGGCTGTGCCTTACGGACCGGCGGACGGGCGCGAGGGTTTGAAGAAAAACGCGGAACTTGTGAGGAGAACGCGCCAATCGCTGGGCCCTGACGGCGATATCATGCTCGATTGCTGGATGGCACTCACCGAGGAGTATGCCATCGAATTGGCTGGGATGGTGGAGCCTTATCGAGTCTACTGGATGGAGGAATGCCTTCAACCTGACGACTATGATGGCTTCAGGCGGTTGCACGGGCGGGTTCGCTCCACTCAGCTTGCCACCGGTGAGCATGAATACACCCGCTATGGCTTCCGATTATTATGGGAATATAACGCCGTCGATATCTGGCAGCCGGACATCACCTGGTGTGGAGGGCTCACCGAGTTGCGCCACATTGGGGCGCTCGCAGCCGCGTATAACCTCCCCGTGATCCCTCACGCCGGTTGGCAGCACGGAGGATGGCAGTTTATTCTCGCCACCACGAATAGCCCGTGGTGTGAAATGTTCATGCCCCCACCCGGTGGGCCGCCGGAAGTCTATCGGCGATTTGAAGAGGATAACGGCATTACGCGGGGGCCGGAGGGCATTTACATGCGGCCGCCAGACCGTCCCGGTTTTGGGTGGGACTTGGTGGTGGATTGAGACCGGTCAATATGAAGCCCTCATCAGGAACGGAAACACCATCGTAGCGGAACCCCGGGCGAGGGTCAAAGCCGCTCATGCCAAGGCGGTTACCAGAGGTTGTAGAATCCAGCGCCTGACTCCTTCCTTTTCCTCGATGCAAGCAGCCCTTCGATTTCCCGAAGTGCTCTTACGAGCTTCCGATCAGGACTCCGGCCACAAACACCAGCGTTCCGCCGACGATTACCTGGAAGGCGGCAGAGAGAAACGGAGTGTCCATATAGCGGTGCCGGATGTAGCTGATGGTGAGGAGTTCCACGCCGACGATGAAAACGGCGATGAGCGTGGCGATCCGGAAATCCGGGATCAGGAAGGGCAGGGTGTGGCCAATGCCTCCGGCGGTGGTCATCAAACCGCAGATAATCCCTCGCACCCAGGGATAGCCCCGACCGGTAAGCGAGCCGTCATCCGACAGCGCCTCGGCAAATCCCATGGAAATTCCGGCGCCGATTGAAGCCGCGATTCCCACCAGAAAAGCGTCAAGACTGTGATGGGTGGCAAATGCCGCGGCGAAGATTGGTGCGAGCGTTGAGACGGACCCATCCATCAGCCCTTCAAGACCGGGCTGGACGATCTGCAACACAAATCGGCGGCGCTGGGCCAGATCCTCCTTTTGGCGCACGTCAGGCGTAAGGTGTCGCTCTTCCAGAGATTCCGCCATGGCGTAGTGTTGCCGCTCGACCTCGGCCAGATCGCCTAGAAGTTTGCGGACAGAGGCGTCCGTGACTCGCTGAATCGCACGCTCGTAGAAGCGGCGGGTTTCCATTTCCATCAGCGCAGCCTGCTTCCGGACAGCGTCAAGCCCCAGAGGTCGCACCAGCCACATGGGGCGGCGTTCGACGAACCCTTTCACATCCTGACGGCGGATGAGCGGAATATGGTCGCCGAAACGCTGGCGGTAAGTCTCAATCAGGCTGTTGCGATGCCCTTGCTCCTCAGCCTGCATTTCCTCAAACATCTTGGCCGTGGCAGGATATGTGTCACGGAGGCCTTCGGCAAAATCGCCGTAAATGCGGCCATCTTCCTCTTCAAGTGAAATGGCGAGCGCGAGGATTTCGCGCTCGGAGAGGTCTTTAAAGTTTCGTGCCATAATGACTTCCCCCATTGAAGACGGGCCATTTGCCTTGTCAATCTGCTTTCTTCACGGCACACGAATCCAACACTTCGATGGCGTCTCCGATGCGCACTGTGCCGCCCACCAGCACACGCGCGCAGACACGGCTCCATCCGGGATAGAGTTTTTGCGAAATCCGCGAAAACTCACCATTCAGGAATGAGCCGCTGATTTTGTAACATGGAGTCGTGTATCGCGTCACCAGAAGCAGCACCGGGCCGACCTGAAGTCTGATGCCGGGGACGATTGAATTCCAGTCCAGACCGGAAGTGGTCAGATTTTCGCCGGCGCTTCCGATGGAAATCGGATGGCCTTCCTGTTGAAGAGCGTTGATTCTTTCAAGCGAATAGAGCAACACGGCCCGGTCGGGGCCTCCGTGATAGCGCCGGTCCTGTTGGTGGTCGCCTTCAAGACCGAGTTTGGTGATCAGAACTTCCGAAACGGGCTTTTTAGGCACACCGCCATTTGAACGATTGATGGATTCCACTTTGCCGAATAAGAAACGCATTGGCAACTCATTTTGAAGTTTACAAGCCCGTAAAATATAAACTCAAGATGCACGCCCGATGGCTCGAAAGCCGTCGTACCCTTTCAGGGCGGCTTGCCGACAATCAAGAGCCCCAGGACGTGCCCGAAATCGGCATGCCCGACATAAATCCCGGAGCTACAATAGGAGCTTTATGAATTGGATTTCCGATCTGGCGGCGAAGATTCAGGGTGCAGTGCTCAGCGACGAGGCTTCGCGCGTGGCGTTTGCCTCTGATTTCGGTCGGATTGTCGAGCGCAAACCGGCCTTGGTGGTGCGGCCAGCGTCCGGAGGTGATGTTGCTGAGGTTTTAAAATTCGCAGCACGCAATTCCCTTCATGTGACCGCGCGCGGGGCGGGGCATTCGCAGAGCGGCCAGTCCCTTTCAGACCAGATCGTGCTCGATATGCGAAGCCTGGACCAGATTATCGATCTTGATGAGCGGAACTCGACTGTGCGATGCCAGGCGGGCATGACCTGGCGGAGCCTGCTCGAAAAGCTTCTTCCGCTTGGCCTTTCGCCCCCTGTCCTGACCAATAATCTGGACGTTACTGTCGGCGGCACGCTTTCGACGGCGGGCCTTGGCGTTGCTTCCTGGCGATACGGCACACAGGCGGACCATTGCCTGGAGTTGGATGCAGTCACGGGTGAGGGTGAAACCCTGCGCACATCGCCATCCTCCTTCCCTGAGCTGTTTGACGCTCTTCGTGCGGGCCTCGGGCAATTTGGAGTCATGACGGAAGCTCGTCTTGAGCTTCGCCGGCACCAACCCAGGGTGTGCACGTTTTACCTGCTTTATGATGACCTGCAGGCTTTGCTCGGCGACCTGAAGATCCTGATCGAAGAGTCGCGATTCGATTATCTCGAGTCCTGGTGTGTACCTCTGCCGCAAGGGATGAAGAAGGTCGGCGGTGAGCGGCTACCTTTTGCCCAATGGTTCTTTCCGCTGCACGCGGCGATTGAGTTCAGTGGGGGCGTTTTACCTGACACCCGTGAAAGGCTTCGTGGCCTGAATTTTTATAAGCATGTGCATACTGAAGAGGGCAGCATTGCCGAGTTCTTTACCCGGCTTGACCCTCTGTTTGCCCTCTGGAAGCGAGGCGGATTCTGGGATTGTGCGCATCCCTGGATGGAATGTATCCTTCCGTGGGAAGTCGCGCCATTTTACATTTCCCAGGTCCTCCAGAATTTCCCGCCCCAGGCTCTCGCCGGCGGTCACATCCTGCTCTGGCCCGCGCACGGGTCGGCATCTACCGTGCCGTTCTTTGTCCGTCCGAAAGGTGAAGCGGTACTGGGCTTTGGAATCCTTCCGGCGGTTCCCAAAATGTTTTTGGGCGAAGCCCTCCCGCGGCTCGAAAGAGCCAGCGAAGCTGCGACCCAATTGGGAGCCAAGCGATATCTCTCCGGCTGGTTCAGCTTTAGTCAGGACCAGTGGCGGGCCCACTATGGAGAGAAGTGGTCAGCTCTCGTAGACCTCAAGCAAAAATTCGACCCCAAGGCAATCCTTAATCCGACCTTAATGAATTGCTGAATGTATCGCGTGTAAGATATAGGAATGTAAGGACTTATTTGTATGAACTACGCAGGTCCACATTTTACTGGCAAGCCAGGTTCATCTGTCAGATACCCATAGCCCTTTGCAGCCTTTTATGTAAGAATATGTATGGGGGTGGTGGCAGGGGTCCTCCTGAAAAACAGATCTGCTGACGGGCATCAGCGACGAAGACCTGAGTCCCATCCCCTTTACCTCGCTGGCACCAGAGTCATTCGAGAGTCATTCGAGTCAATTCTCGGCGCGTAAGGCGCCTCCTGCTGCAGGAACAGTCTTCGGGCTGGAAAAAGCTGCCCGTGCCGTAATGGGCAAAAGTCAGGAAATCATCATCAGGGGATCAGGGCTTGCCATGTCTGAAGTTCGCAAAGAAGTTCTACCCAACGGTCTCACTATCATCACCGAACCCATGTCGGCGGTGCGGTCGGTCTCGATAGGAATCTGGGTTCATGCCGGGTCACGGCATGAGCGCGAGCCAGAAAATGGCATAACACATTTTCTGGAGCACATGGTCTTTAAGGGCACTCGAAACCGGACGGCAGAGGAGATTGCGCGTGCCGCGGATGCGATCGGCGGGCATCTGGACGCTTTCACTGCCAAGGAGTGCACCAGCTTTTCGATCAAGGTTCTGGATGAGCATCTGCCGCGGGCTTTTGACATTCTGGCCGATCTAGTCAAAAACCCTCTGTTACTCCCGGAAGATATTGCCAAAGAAAGCCAGGTGATCCAGGAAGAAATCAAAATGGTGGAAGATACGCCGGATGATCTGGTGCATGAGATCTTCACCCAAAGTTACTGGCGCGGGCACGGCCTGGGCAGGCCCATTCTCGGAACGCGCCAGACGGTGAGCAGCTTTAACCGGCGACGGTTGAAGGATTACTTCCACGGCCACTACACTCCGCAGAACATTATCATTACGGCGGCGGGTCATTTGAAGCATGAACGGATAGTTGACCTGGTCGCCAAGGAATTCGCCGGTTTACCTTCCGGCCCTCCGCCGCCTCGCGATTCGGCGCCGGTGCCGCACCCGACGATCCGCCATCGGATCAAGAAAAACCTGGAACAGGCGCACATCTGCCTGGGCGCTCCAGCATATCCTCATTCACATGAAAAGCGCTATGCCTGTTACATTATGAATACGGTGATGGGCGGCGGCATGAGCTCACATCTTTTTCAAAACATCCGCGAGCAGCGCGGGCTGGCTTATGCCGTCTTTTCCGCGCTCAGCAGCTTCCGGGACGCGGGCTGTCTCAACGTGTATGCTGGCACCGCCAAGGAAAACGTCCGCCAGGTGGTGCAGTTGATTATCGAAGAATTTCACCGCATGAAGACCAAGCCGCTGGCCGAGGAGGAGCTCCAGCGCGCCAAAGACTATCTGAAGGGCAGCACGATGCTGGGGCTTGAGTCGACTTCCAGTCGCATGTCGAACCTCGCCCGCCAGGAGATGTATTTCGGTCGGCATATCACCCTGGATGAAATCGTAAAGCGCGTGGATGCGGTCACAGCCGAGGATGTGCTCAGTGTAGCGAATGAACTTCTTACCCACGATCGGATCGCCCTCACCGTCCTCAGCCCGCCGAATGGCACAAAGATCACGCGTTCAGATCTGAAGTGTTGAACAATCACAACCTGGTGGCAATCGATATTCTGTTCCTCGGCCCCCGCGTGATTCGAGTGGAGTTTGTAATGGGTGTTTCGGGCCTGGTCGCGCCCGGCGGGCTTACTTGATCCTTGCGAACGGACGGGGGGCAAAAACTCAGCTCTTCTACCGGGCAGGTAAAACAGTTGGATGCTCTTCCAATGGTCTCTATGGGGGTGGTGGTGAGACGGCGTAGCGCTCAATTATTCATAGCGGAGGGCAACGATGGGGTCGAGGCGGGCGGCTTTCATGGCGGGCCACAGGCCGAAGAAGATTCCCACTCCTACGGAAACGATAAATCCGGCAGCAACCGCCCAGAGCGGGACGCTGGGCACAAGTGAAGGGAAAAGAAGGGGAACCACAAAGCTGATGACCCACCCCAGGATGATGCCCACAATGCCGCCAATTCCAGTGAGCGTAATGGCTTCGAGCAGAAACTGCCAGGTGATGTCGCTGCGCCGGGCACCGATGGCCTTGCGGACGCCGATCTCGCGTGTTCGTTCGGTGACCGAAACGAGCATAATGTTCATCACGCCGATCCCCCCCACGAGCAATCCGACCGAAGCAACGGTGATCATGGCGATCACCATCGTCCCAATGATGGCATTGAATTGCTGAATGAAGGAGTCCGCCGTGCCAATCCCGAAGCTGTCGGGCTGCCAGGGCTTATCGCCGCGAAGTCGCCTGAGGAGGCCCGTAACTTCGTCCGCGGCCTGATCTCTTCTTCCCGGATAAGCCTGGGCCATAATGAAATTATCCTTCATGGCGGGATAGATATCCCGGTAAGTGTTATACGGGATGTAAACGACGCGATTATTGCCGGTGTCAATGAAAAATTCCTTCCTTTTCCCCAGGGTTCCGACGACCAGGAAATTATGGCCGTCGATGTCAATCATTTTACCTACCGGATCCTGGTTGGGGAAAAGCCGTTGAACCACGTCGGAACCCAGAACAGCCACGTATCGGCGGTGCCAGTTATCAATATCCGTAAAGAAGCGCCCCTCGGCTAGAGAAGCATTACTGATGGCAAAGTCATTGGGTGTGGCCCCGGTCAACGTTCCATCCAGCATTTGCGTGCCCTTATACTTCATGATAGGTGGCGTTCCTCTCCAGTTGACCATTTCAACCGCCACATCCTTCACACTGGGACATTGTTCCTTGATGGCCATCGCCTGCTCGTAAGTGAGCGGCTTGCGCAGCCTCATTTCCCTCGTCAGACGAAAGTTCAGGCCCGGCTGCCACTTATAGATATAGAGATTCTGTGTGCCAAACTGCTTGGCCATGTCAGCCATCTGCGTTTCCATGCCGACAAAAACGGACGCCACCAGAATGACGGTCGCCACACCGATCAGCACTCCGAGCATGGTTAAAAACGAGCGGAACTTGTGCGTGCGCAAGGTGTCAAGCGCCAGCGCCAGATTCTCACGAATATTCCCGCGATAAGCCTCTTTCAAGTTCAGCCCTCCATCCTCAGGGCCTCAATGGGGTCAAGCTTGGCAGCTTTATTGGCTGGATAAATGCCGAAGAAAAGTCCGACAAAGCTGGAGAGCAGCAGGCCTACAATCACTGCGGCAATGGGCATCGAAGCTGGCATCACCAATGAACGGACGACCGCCGTGATCAGAAACGCCACAATGAGGCCGATGGCCCCACCAGCTGCGGCCATCACCATCGATTCCGTCATGAACTGCATCATAATGTCCTTGCGTCGGGCGCCGAGGGACTTGCGCAGGCCGATTTCCTGATAGCGCTCCGTGACGCTGGCCAGCATGATGTTCATGATGACGATACCTCCAATCACCATGAAGACCGCGACAATACCGACTGCGCCGCCGAAAATCGTTTTGGTCAGGCTTTGCCAGGCGCTCATCAGAGCCTCAGAAGTGTTGATGGCGAAAGTGTCATCCTCGTGATATGGAATGTGACGGCGGATACGAAGCAATTCGCGGGCTTCGTCTTCGAGAGCCATCATCTGGTCGCTGTCCCAGGCCTGAACGAAAATTTGCAGTTGCGGGCGAGCCACAAAAACCTTCTGATAGGTGCTTAAAGGGATCTGGATGAAATTGTCCTGGCTCTGGCCGAACGTGGTTCCGATTCTTTTCGCCACGCCGATAACCTGAAACGGAAGGCCGCGAACCAAAATCTCTTTCCCCAAGGGGTCGATGTTGGCGAATAACTTGTCGACAATATCCTGGCCGATAAAGCAGACCATTGAGCGGTGGAGGTAATCGGAATCGGAGATGTAACGGCCATATTCAACTTCTGTCTGCCCGATATCGACCAGACCGGGCGTGACACCGCTCAAGTCGACTTCTTCAATTTCCTGCCGTCCGTAATGTGCCGGAGGGTTCGGCCAGAGTTCCGCCGCCGCCCCGATGTGTTTGTAACCCAGCAGATTGTCGCGGATAAAATCAAATTCTTCAATCGTCAGGGGGCGGTTTCTTCGTCGCGCCTTCAGCCATGCCTCGTATCCCTGAGCCCATTTGAACTCTGACATGATGAAGGTGTTGACGCCGAGATCAGCAATGTGCGTGGCGATATATTGATTCAGCCCGTGCACCACCGACATCACCGCGATCAGGGTGGCGGTTGAGATGACGATTCCGAGCAGCGTAAGGAATGAGCGGAGCTTGTGCGCACGAAGCTCGTTCATGGCGATGCCGAAGGCTTCGCGCGCCGTAAACCAGAAGCTCGTGTGGGTGCGCCGCCTGGCGGGGCGGGGAAACGACCTGGGTTGGACTGGGGTTTCAGTGATCACCGAGGTTCTCGGATTCTAGCCGCGTGTGGGGTAACGACAACAGATTGACCAATTCGATGGCCGGCCATGCGGGGTCCTCTATTTGTCATCCTGTACGGCAGCGAAGAAACCCTGCCTCCCTTCGCTGAGCCGTCAGCGACCCGCTCTCAGCCAGGAAGCTTGAAACCACAAAACGCAATGCCGATGGCTCATCACCCTTGAAAGGTCAGCGCGTGCGTTCGTCGCGATCGATCTTTCCATCGCGGATGTGAATAATGCGATGAGCGCGTACCGCAATGTCGTGCTCGTGGGTGACCAGGACGATGGTGTTCCCGGCCTGATGCAGGCGGTCAAAAAGCGCCATGATTTCAAGTCCGGTCGCGCTATCGAGATTCCCGGTCGGCTCATCGGCCAGCAATAAAGATGGGTTATTCACCAGGGCTCTGGCGATCGCCACGCGCTGACGCTGGCCCCCGGAAAGCTCGTTGGGCCGATGGTGCATCCGCGAACCCAGTTCGACGCGTTGCAAAGCTTCACGCGCCCTCTTGAGCCGCTCCTCGGCCGGGGTACCGTTATAAATGAGCGGCAACTCAACATTGTGCAAGGCCGTTGAGCGCCCCAGCAAATTGAACGTCTGGAATACAAAGCCGATTTCCTTATTGCGAATATAAGCCAGTTCGTCATCGGAAAGCTCGCTCACGAGTCGCCCATTCAGCCAGTATTCTCCCCGCGTCGGCGTATCGAGACAGCCGATCAGATTCATCAGCGTCGACTTCCCGGAACCTGACGGCCCCATAATGGCCACATAATCCCCCCGCTGTACTTCAAAAGAGACCCCGGAGAGCGCGTGAACCTGCGTATCACCCATCTCATAGGTTTTCCAGAGGTCGTGGGTACGAATCAGGACTCCATCCGGAGGGGCCACACCCGGTTGCTGCGAAGGTGATGAGAGAAGTTCCAAGCCCATAGCTTGATTCCTTTCTGCTTGCTGAGACGAGGCTCGGCAGAACGATGCTCAGGGATGTGATCCACAACAGATCAGGAGCCGTTGGCGCTGGCCACATTGGGAATCAGCGGCTTGTTATTGATCCGCACCTTGGCGCCATTGCGCAGCGTTCGGAGCACAGAATAACTGCCCGTCACGATCGTATCACCCGGCTTCAGGCCCTTGAGCACCTGAACGTTCATCGTACCCATAATGCCGGTCGTAACCGGGACGAAATAGGCTCGACCGTTGCGAATCACAAAGACACCCTGTTCATCGTCGTTATGTGCGCCTGGCCCAAAGCTCGCGTCGGCCTCCGCGCTGGCCTGCTGAACCTCTGACTCTGCCGCCAGCACCTGACCTGTGGTTCCCTTTTTGTTCTGCTCAAGCTCTTTTTTCGAGCGGATGGTCAGAGCCTGGATAGGAATGCTGACCGTATCCTTTGCGGTCGCTGTGATGATTCTCGCCGTGGCGGAAAGACCCGGGCGCAACACGCTCGGAGGGTCCAACAGCCGGACTTTCACTTTGAATTGCTTGGCCTCCTGGTTGGCGGTATTGCTGGTGGTTTGCGCTGTGGTGGTCTCGCCCGTTGTGCTGCTCACCGCACTTTGCCCGATCTCAGTTACGACGCCCTTGAAGGTCTGGTTGGGTAAAGCATCGATTGCGACGTAAGCCGGCTGGTTCAACTTGACGTTTGCCACATCGGTTTCATCCACCAGGATTTCCGCATTCATCACCGAGAGGTCAGAGACCTGAAACAGCAGGCTTCCGGTCTGGTTCTGAACGCCGGGCACTACGTTTTCGCCCACGTGCACCGGCAGTGCCGTCACGATGCCATTATAAGGAGACTTGTAGACGGTTTGCTGAAGCACGTCAGTCACGCGCATCAGCGAAGCGCGAGTCTGCGCAACCTGGGCGCTGGCCATATCCCGGGTATTCTTGGCTTGGAGATATTGGGCCTTGGCCTGTGCCAGGCGTGCCGCTGAAGATTGGACGGTGGCCTGGGCTACTTTGTAGTCGCTCAGCCGCTGGTCAAAATCCTGCCTGGAGAGAAGGTCATCTTTCATCAGTTGCAGGCCACGCTGGTAGGCCAGCTTCCTCTGAGCCAGTTGAGCCTGCGCCTGTGCCAAGTCAGCCTGGGCGGTTTTTACGGCCGCAGCCGCGGATTCCACTGCCGATTCGTTGGAAGCCAGCGTCGCTTCGGCAGCCTTCAAAGCCGCCTGCTGGGCATCCACGTCCGCCTGCTGTTCAATATCCTGAGTGCGCATCAGCAGCTGCCCTTTGGTCACGCGCTCGCCTTCTTTGACGTAAATATCCGTGATCTTGCCGATGGAATTTGCATTCACGTTGGCGTAATTTTCAGGCTCAATCTGTCCGGAGGCCGTGACCACCGCCGTGATGTCCTGCCGGGTCACCTTTCCGGTCTGAACAGTGACTTGACCTCTCCGGCTCCACCACACTCCCACGATCGCCAGGATGATCAGAGCCAATATCCCGGCGCCGAGCAGCAATTTTTTCTTCCAGGGCTTCATTCTGTCTCCTCTGAAGGTCAGAGAGGCAACTCAAAGCAGGCTGCTGAAATACGATTCTGAAAGCTCTGATTCCAACCCGGAACAATGCGAGGGAAGGATTCTCGCTCGGCAAATAAAAAACTTGCGAGATTTCCCACCGTCCACGGCTCCTCGGAATGACAGGCTACAAGAGTCTTTCAACAACTTGCTCAATTGGGCCTCCCTGCTGTCCTGCTTGGCGAGATGCCCGAATAACGCCTTCTTTCTGTTGGATTTGCCCCCTCAGCATTCCTTCATCGAATCGGCGCGCTGAGCAACTATCTCAACCGTCATAGCTCATCACCGCCCTATCACTGTCCCACACCAAAGGGCAAAGTTCGCGTTTTAGCAGTCAAAATATTGGAACAATAAATCGTTTATAAGACGCAGGCCTTTTGAGACCAGACGCGGCCTCGTTGACTTACCGATGCGGGGGTCTCGCCCATTCTGCTTCGAGCTTTGCCGGACCCATCAATATCGTGCTATAGTCCTTTAGTTTATACGCTTGTGAAACCCGGAAAGTTTCGACAAAAATTGCAAAGTGAGACTCAAGTTCGCGGGAACTCCGGAAAGCAGCCTGCCCCCTTGAGGAACACCCTCCACTCTTTCTGCTTGCCGCCTTCATCGTCAATGGCAGCCAAGATTCGTCAAAACCCTATCTTCACCCATTTTACTGATTTTCGGATGAATCACAAGCAAACCTTAGCTCAAAGAGGGCTTCGCTGAACCAGAGGAGCATAAAGGGTGATTTTGCAGCGTCGCCTCCCCTATATTTCGACGTGTAACTGTGAGTGCTGGTAAGCGCCCAATCTAATTCGGTGTCAGGATGAACCCTGCTTGGAGTAGATCAAGATTGAAGTATGATCTTTGGAGTCTTGATATATGGTGTCGCGTCGTGAATTCTTAATCCGCTCAGCCGCAGGGTTGCAAGCCTTGGCCGCTTCCGCACCCAAGGCTGCCTTCTCGCTCCATCATCGTGTAGCCCACCTGGCAGACCCCGATGCCGCAGGCTATGATCAGCCTTTTCGCCCGCAATTTCATTTCAGTCCCCCGAAAAATTGGATGAACGATCCCAATGGTCTTGTCTACTATCGCGGTGAATACCATTTGTTCTATCAATACAATCCTTTTGCCGAGAGTTGGGGTCATATGAGTTGGGGGCACGCCATCAGCAGAGACCTTGTGCATTGGAGGTCTCTGCCCGTGGCTTTGCGTGAATTCAATGGGATCATGATTTTTTCCGGCAGCGCAGTGGTGGACTGGAAGAATACCAGCGGCTTCGGAGCGGCAGGAAATCCGCCGCTCATTGCCGTCTTTACGGGAGACGGGCATGGCAAGCAAACTCAAAACATCGCTTACAGCACAGATCGAGGCCGCACCTGGAAGAGATACCAGAAAAATCCGGTGATTGATATTAACGAGCGCAACTTCCGCGATCCGAAGGTCTTCTGGTATGAGCCCGGCAACTATTGGGTGATGGTTGTTTCGCTGGCGAGCCAGCACAAGGTTCGGTTCTATGCCTCCTCGAACCTGAAGGAGTGGCGTCATCTGAGCGATTTTGGTCCGGCAGGCGCAAAGGATCCTCCCAACTGGGAATGTCCTGACCTTTATCGCTTGCCCGTCCGAAACCAACCGGGCGTCAGCAAGTGGGTGCTTGAGGTTGGAATTGGAGATCGCGCTGCGGCGGGCGGCTCCGGCGGCCAATATTTTATTGGAGAATTCGATGGAAAGAAGTTTACCAATGACAACCCCGCTGAACAGGTTCTTTGGGTTGACTACGGTATGGACTTTTACGCCGCTCAAACTTGGTCGGATATTCCTTCTTCCGATGGCCGTCGCATCATGCTGGGGTGGATGGACGATTGGAAATATGCCGGAAAGGTTCCCACTCGCCCATGGCGAGGCCAGCAATCAATCCCTCGGGCGGTAACCCTCAAACGGCTGCCGGAGGGAATTCGAATGCTCCAGAGTCCTGTTGCGGAACTTCAAAAGCTCCGCGTAGAGCGCTTTCGTGCTGCGGCACAGAATATCTCGGGCAGCCTTGACTTATTTGCAGAACAGAACTTGGGCGAGACCTTGGAAATCCTGGCGGAATTTGAGCCGGGCTCGGCGCCTGAGTTCGGCCTGAAGGTGCGTAAAGGAGCATCTCAGGAAACTCTGGTTGGATACGATGTGAAGCGTAGCCAGGTCTTTGTAGACCGGAGCCATTCGGGCCTTGTCAGCTTCAGCGAAAGCTTTCCAGGGCGACATTCTGCCGCGCTTCGACCCGAAAACCATCGGGTACGGTTCCATATATTCCTCGATCGCTGCTCTGTCGAGGTTTTTGCCAATGACGGCTGCGCCGTGATCACCGATCTGATATTCCCTGATCCTGCCGGTCAGGCCCTCGAAGTGTATGCCTCCGGTGGTGCCGCCAGGCTGCATTCGCTTGATGTCTGGAAACTTCGATCTGCCCTTTGATTGTCGGAGCGCCTCTTCAAGATTCGCCGGCAGATGTGAATGTGGAAAGCTTCAGAGATTTCGCTAAAATCTCTCCCATGCTGAATATTCGGCCGGCTGTGATCGATGATGTTCCGCTCATTCTTCAACTCATCCGTGAGTTGGCGGAATATGAGAAGGCTCCGCAGGAGGCTGTGGCGGCGGAGGAGGATCTTCGCCGCGACGGATTCTCGGCAAATCCAAAGTTTCGCGTTCTCATCGCGGAGTGGGGAGACGAACCCGCAGGATTTGCTCTATTTTTCTATCACTACTCCACCTGGCTCGGGCGGCCCACACTGTTTCTGGAAGACGTTTTTGTGCGACCCCGGTTTCGGGGGAAGGGAATTGGAAAGGCATTGCTGGCCCGACTCGCATCCATCGCAGTCAACGAAGGCTGCGGGCGCTTTGAATGGCAGGTGCTCGATTGGAATGCAGCGGCCATTGAGTTCTATCAGTCGCTTGGCGCGAAAGTCATGAAGGAATGGCTTACCATGCGACTCAGCGGTGAGGCCCTTCAGAGGCTTGCTACACAGTCTTTTTTCCCTCAACCATGATCTCCTGGTTGTCAAGAAGCCCTATCGGGCTTTCAGGCCAAAACAATAGAGCGTCGAATCATGATCCACGGCGAAGACGCGCCCATCGGCAATGGCGAGCCCGCTGAAATGAACCCAGCCTGTGATGGCGCTCCCGCTCTGATAAAGCACTTTGCCGGTTTGAGCGTCAAGGGCGTAAAGAACGGCATGATGCGTATTCTGGCTGCGCTGCTGATCGGTGAGGAGTTTCTGGCCATGATAGATGACCGTGGAGCCCTCCGTTTGCTGCGTGTTCTCTCCTGTTGAGAGTGCAAAAACCACTCCATTGGCGATTGCGACCGGTTCGGGAACATCGAAATCGCCGGAAATCCAGACGGGTTTGAGCGTGGGCAGCTTGCTTGCCGCATCGATGACCACCTTGAATGCCATGATGCAACCGTGCGCATGATCTCCGTGTGTTACGGGGAAGGCAGGCGACTCTTTCGAAGCGGGACCCCAGATCGGAACGTAGAGCCACGTCTCCCCAGCGGGATCGCGCCAGGAGGAAAGCTCGCCCCAGATGCCTTTCTCCTGGAACTCCAGATCGTCATTGGCTAACTTCTGATGATAGAGGGGAGTCTGATGATCGCGAGTGCCCAGATCGTCTGCATTCAGCATGTAAAGCACTCCCTCTTTTCCACCTCCGGCAACCAAGTCGTAGTTCCGATAAGGAAACCAGATCAGGCTGGAAGCAGAAATATCGAGATCGTACTTCGTGACCTTGAGGAAATTCAGAGGGGAGTAATAATCCAGCACATTCAATGAACCGGGTGACGCGGCAATGATGCTACTGCCATATTCTCCCTGGGAAGGATTAAAGGCACCGTCTCCCGTGGAAGCGTAAATGCGCCCATTCTCTCCGATCACCGCTCCTCCGCGCCCCCAGATTCCGGCACCACCGTCTCTGGAAACAAAGAGATCGCGAATGGCAGGGCGGTTCCGGCTGCGGACGTCGATGGAATAGATACCCGAAATGGCGCCTCCGCAACCTTGCGAAATGGACGTGTAGACAATTCCGTTCCACAGGTTCAGGCTCCAGTTCTTGGAGAATGGTGGAACAAATTGCACGGGGCCGAACCGGACCTGCCCCGTACCAAGGTCTAATCCGTAAAACTTGCCATCAGAGGCAATGACATAGAGCAAGTTGTGGTCTTTATCGATGACGGGAGTGGCGTTCAGATTATTTGGGCAGAGCCACATCCCGGCGTCCTTGGGAAGCACGTGCGTCTCAAAATTCTTGCTCCAGAGAATTTTCCCTGTCTGAGCGTCGATCGCATAGACCTCATCTGAACTTCCTGCGACGTAAACCACAGTTTTCTCCCCCGACGCAGTGCTGATGCCTTCTGCCACCACGGGGGCGGTGAGCGCGGTAAGGGACTTCGGCTCATTCTTGAGCTGCGTTTTCCACAAAAGCTGCAATCCCGAAACGTTTTTGACGTTAAGAGTCTCCTCGCCGAATGCCCAGCCTGAGCGTTGCGGGTCGTGCCCAAAAGTGGGCCAATCGGCGCCCCAAAGCGCACCGCAGTTGAGAAACAAGAAGCTGATCGTGCACATCAAGGTGAGCTTCTTCAAATGCATGGATGAGCGTCTCCGAAGGGTCTGAAGTGATTTCCAGGATTCACGAGTTTGGCTCAAGGCGGGGTGATCCCCTGCTGCCGCGCAAGCTGCTGGGCGCGCTCTACGGAGGGGGTTGCAATTTCCGCAAAGCGTCGCATTGTCTCCCGCGCGAGAGCTTTCTGGCCGGTCTGCCGGTAAGCCTCAGCAAGTTCGTAAAGGATGGGTTTGGCATTGGCCTGCATCGAAGCGGCTTTCAAAAGCGGGATTGCCTTCGCTGCCTCTCCATTCCTCAGGTAGGCCAGTCCCAGAGATGCTTGCGCCGGCAAGCTGCCTGGCGAGAGGGCAATTGCCCGCTTGAGATAAGCGATGGAGTCCCTTACCCTTCCCAGGCGAAGCAGTGTATCACCAAGCTCGAAATTTAATTCTGCGGATTCCGAATTTCGCCCAAGGAGCTTCTTGAGCAGCGGCAGCGCTTTCTGATAGTCGTGATCCAGCCACAGCGACCGGGCGAGGCTCTCTTGCAGCCTTTGATCAGCAGGCGAAAGCGCAGCCGCTTTTTTCCATTCCGCGACGGCGGAATGGTACTGCCCTTGGAGGTTGTCGGCTTCGGCCATCAGCTCGTGAATTTCGGCAGACTCTGGCATTTGGGCAAGCCGCCGGAACGCGCGAAGCGAGAGTTGCTGGCAGGCGCGGGCTTGCCAATAATACGCGGCAGGATCAGGGTCATTCTGCGCCTTCGTGATGACCTCCCTATAGCGGCCCGCCAGAAAGCTGCAGGCCAGGGGGTTTTGAGCGCAATCAGGTGGAGGCAGGTTTCGCTCGCGCTCGTCTTCAGTGGCAGCCCAATCGCTGTGACCGGTGTTGCGATAGATTTCGGCTAAAGCGCGATGGATGCCAGGAAGACCGGCTGGCTTTGCCGCGAGAGCCTTCCGATAGAAGTAAAATGCCAGGTGGTATTGACCCTGACCGGCGAGCGATTCTGCGAGAAGAGCATCGTGGTACGCTGATTGAGGCGCGTTTTTTTCGATTTCCTGAAAGTCTCTCCGCGCAAGCGCCGCATAACTCAGCCCCAATCCTTGCCATGCTCTGGGATTGTCTGGATTTCGAGCTGTGGCTTTTTGAAAGGCTTCGGCTGCTTCTCGCGGGCGATCTGCGGAGAGAAAAGCTTCGCCCAGTTGCAACTGAGCCATAGGGTTATCCGGCTCTATTTTCAATGCTCGTTCGAGTGAAGCAATTGCGTCTTGTGATTTTCCAAGTTTCATTTCTGAAAGCCCGAGCATGAGCCATGCTGAGGCGTTTTCTGGCTGGCGCTCGGTGACGACGCGGAACTGACGGATGGCCTCGCGGTATCGGCCTTCGGAATGCAGAGCCAGGCCTAGATCGAAATGCAAACCGGAGTTCTGAGGGAGGTCGTGGACGAGTTCTGTATAAAGCGCGGCGGCTTGCGCGAAGTTGCCGGTTTCCATGGCCCGTTGGGCCTGCTGCGCCTTGAAGGCCAAGTCCTTCGTCTGTGCCAGCAAAATCCCGCTGGCGCACAGTCCTAGTGCTGATAGAAGCCAGATCGTGGAAGCGCGATTGCCTTTCCGCGCTTTGCGGGCGTTTCTGGCGAGTTGTAGCGTCTTCCTCAAACTCTCAGTATATCCACCACGGCACCATGCGGCGGCTTTCCACGGGATTGCGCTGATCTGTCGCCCCCTGGAACTGCGGCCTCCCATCTTGGGAGGTGACCTGCGGCAAAGCTGCTTCCTGAGGGACTTGCGATTCCCCGGGGAAGCGACAGACACCGGCGGTCAGCAAAAGCTCAGAAGCTGATCCTGAGGCCGAGTTGGATATTCCGCGGATTGTTGATCGTTCCGAAAGCCTGCCCGAAGGTATTGCTGCTGAAGAAGCTGTCAATCGTTCCGAATAATCCGCCAAATTGCGGGGTGTTGAAGAGATTCAGGAAATCAGCTCTGAATTGCACGCCGACGCGCTCACTGACTTGAAAAGTCTTGGCCAGACTGAAGTCAACATTCCGGATCCAATCCTCCCGCAAGTTTGAAATGTATCGAGGCGCATTGCCGATGGTAAACGGCGGTGCCGCAACCCACGCCACCGGCTGAGAGGGACTCGAGCAGCCGGAGCGAATCGTAGGATTGCCCGAGGAGTCGAGGAGCAGAGAACAGGTGTTAAACCACTGGGCGGGTGTGCGGTTTGGAATATTCAAAGCTTTGGTGCTGACCAGGTTGGGATAGCCCACCTGAAAACCATAATTTCCGTTAAGATTAGGGCCCTGAACCTGAATTGGAAAGCCGCTTTGCAGCCTCACAATGGTCGAAGCCTGCCAGCCGCCGATCACCTGGTTGAGCGCGCCCGTTGCGCTCCCGGCAAACCGCTTGCCGCTGCCGAAGGGGAGTTGGTAAACCAGGCTTGTGACGAAACTTTGCGGAATATCCGCCGCTCCAACCGAGTAATCGAGCTTGCGATGGTAATAATCGCGCCACGTATCGCTGATTTCCCAGCCCTGATTTTCCGACGCGTCATCCAGCTCTTTGGACCATTGATAATCGGCCAGCAGCATCAGACCACCAGAAAACTGGTGTGTGAATTTGAGGGTCAAGGCGTCGTAGTTGGCCGTCGCGCCGGGAAGAGAGCGGGTGAAATTGATATTTGCGAACTCCGGATAGGGCAGCAGCAGTTGGTATTGCGCAATCGTGGGCCCGTTCAGAAAGCTCCCCGGGATAAGGCCGGCGAATGGATTAGCCACCTGATTGTTGAGAGCGTTCCCCATGCTGAGGTACTGGGGATTCAGTTGGTTGGCATTCAGGCTGGGATTGCCAAACACGAGGTCGCGCGCTCCCCAGCCGTTGAATCCGATTGTCAGAACTGTGCCCGGAGAGAATTCATACTGAATATCAAAGCTGTAATTCTGCATGTAGCCGGTGGGGTGCGGCCCCTTCGGCCAGATTTGGAACAGCCCTTGCCCTACCTGGGTCAGCAGCCCTTGCGCGCTGCCGGTGGGCTGGCTCTTGCCATTGGGGAAGGGATTGCTCAGAAGGTCCTGGGGAACCAGCCCTCCGCCCCCCACGCTGCTCACCCAGGCGGTGGAAGTGGAAAACCCTTCCGATTGCCCTGGGCTGTCAAATGTGATGAGCGCTGAAGGCTGCATGTAGAAGACTCCAAACCCGGCGCGCACCACAAGATTCGGCTTGACCTGATAGGCCAAACCCACGCGCGGCGCAAAGTTGGTGGTGTCCGTTTGCCATAAGCCGCGATTGCCGGGGCTGGCATAAACGAACCCGCCTTTCAGCGGCAGCCCGGTGGACTGGCTGAGAGGATTTGTGGCGTTAAAATCAAACAGACTCCAACGATTGAAGCGCTCGGTTGCTCCGGGCTGGATTTCATACCGCAGGCCGTAAATCAGATTCAGTTTCCGGGTCGCATGCCACGTATCCTGCGCATATAGGGCGTAGTAAGGCATGCTGGCGGCGATATCGGGATTAAGTGTGGCGCTACCGCCTGAGCCGGTTCCGAGCAAGAGAGAAGCAATGCTGTTTCCGGTGATGCTGCTATCCTGCTGGGCAATCGAGCCTGAGGTCATCCCACGGTTGAAATTGAATTGGGCGCTGAACCGGTCAATGTTATTCAGCAGGTCGGATTCGCCCATAAAGCCGAACTGGATGGCGTGTGCACCTCTCACGTGCGTCGCATTGACTTGCAGCGAATTGGCGTAGCGCACAAAGTTCCGAACCTCATCGTCGCCTAGCGAAGAATAATTCTCAAAGTTGAAATTCGGAATCAGCTGTGCCTGAAACTCCGCGGGGTTAAGGCCAATGCTTGCGGGCGTCAAGACTCCGGTGCTCGGCGACACCTGAGACTCATTCCAGCGGCTTGCAGAAACGAGAACGTTGATGACCGTCGTCGGGCTGGGCACCAGGGTGTTTCCCCACACAGCCTGATAGTCGGGATTTTTGCCGTTAAAGTTCGTGTCCGCGCCATTGCAGTAAAAGCAGGGAACGTCGTTGTTTACCCGAATTCCCTGCGTCCAGCGGACAAACATCGTATGTTTGGCGCTGTGAGCCCAGTCGATGCGGCCGCTGACGATATCGTTCACCACATCGCCCGAGCCGACTTTAAAGAAGTTGTTGGCCTGGGTTAAAGCATCTCCCGGCCGGTTCGGGGCTGGAAACAAGCCAATAACTTTTTGTCCCACCGCGTCAATCAAATTCTGAGGGATCGCGTTCCCACTGCACGTGTTCGGATAGCTGACACCCACGCAGGCGGCGTCGAATGGGTCGCGAAGGAACTGTCCGGGATTGTTGGGGTCAGGCCGCGTTGAGAAAGGATTGTAAATCACGGCCAGTGAACCGTCGGGATTGTAGGTTTGAGAAAAATCGCCATTGCGCTGCGCTGCGGTGGGCACGCTCTGAAGGCCGCTGTCAGACGAGTAGGGCTGGCGGAGCCCGTCATAGGCTGCAAAGAAATAAACGCGCCTGCTCTTGGAAATTGCCCCGCCGATGTCTCCACCAAACTCGTTCCGTTTGAAGGGAGGCTTCCCGGATCCAAAGGCATTGTCGCTCCAGGAATTGGCGTCCAGCGCGCTGTTCCGGAAGTAATCGTAGGCCTCGCCATGAAGCTGGTTGCTGCCGCTCTTCGTTACAATGCTGACCACACCACCGCCCGTTCTGCCGTACTGAGCGTCATAGGTGCTTCGCGTCACCTGCATTTCCTGCACGGTATCAATGGCCGGCAGCACCATCAGTCCACCCCAATCGGAAGCGGTGGAAGGTACGCCGTCAATCAGGATCAGGTTGTTCATATCCCGTCCCCCGTTCAGCGCAAACCGGCTCTGGTCCTGAGGGTCCACATCGTTGCTGAGTCCTGAGGAGCCACCCTCGCCGAGAGCGGTGGTGCCAGCCATGGCAAACACAAAAGCAAATGGAGTGCGGAGACTCGTGGGAAGTGCTTCCACGGTGGCTCGCGTGAGCGTGGTGGACTGGTTTGCCGATTGCGTATCGAGCATGACTCCGCGTGCGGAGACCTGAACGGTTTGCGATACCGACCCGAGCTCGAGCGTAATGTTCAAAGCCGCGGATCGGGCGGCAAGCAGGGTGATACCACTCTGCACGTATTTTTTGAATCCGGTCGCTGTGGCGGTGAGCTCATAGGTGCCGGGGGCGAGCTGGGAAAACGTATAGCGTCCGTCAGAAGCCGTCACCGCGTGCCGCACCGCATTGGTGTTGGTATCTCTCAATTCCAGGGCTGCATTCGCGACTACAGCTCCCTGCGGGTCGGTCACGATTCCGGTCAAGGTTGCCGTGAAGACCTGGCCCAGCCCCGTTGCAGTGCCAAACAGGAACATCGCTAAAACGAAGGGAAGAAAGTACAGGCCGCTCGCCACGGTCCGAGCATACGAAACAGCAGCTTCATCACGCTTCATAGAGAACCTCCGCTCCGCGAATTAAACCATTAACTCATGGGCACTGTCAAGGAGCAATTCGGGTAAGAGTTGAATCGATCCATATCCTTTAAAAATGGGGTTATTGCCCGCGTTTTAAAGGATAAGCCTAAAATCCGAATGGGCTATTTAAATGATTAAATCAGGTGCTTTTGGGTATAATCAACCTCATTATGGCGAGCATCAAAGAGATCGCGGCCCTGGCTCAAGTTTCCACCGCCACGGTTTCGCATGTTTTCAACCGCAGCGCTTACGTCAGCCCCGAGCTCGAGGCCCGGGTGATGAAGGCGGCGCGAACCTTGAACTATCAACCCAATCAGCTTGCCCGAAGCCTGCGCACCCGCCAGAGCCGGACCATTGGAATGATTATTCCCAACATTACGAACCCTTTTTTCCCCGAAGTGGTGCGCGCGGTGGAAGACGTTCTCAATCGCGAAGGGTATACGCTGGTGCTGGGGAATTCCGACTACGATCTTCAGAAGGAAGAAGCGTACTACCGGACTTTTATGGCCAAGCGCGTTGACGGGCTTATTCTGGAAATCACCCCGGTCAAGCCGCCCCAGCACCTTTATCGCCATAACTGGGAAGACGTTCCGGTGGTTTATATCGATCGGCTCTATCAGGGGCTGGCGGGGGATGTGGTTCTGGTGGATAGCCTCGCGGGCAGCCATGAAGCCGTTTGTCATCTCCTTGACAGGGGTCATCGTCGCATCGGCATTATTACCGGTCCACTCAGCATGCTGATGGCATCGAAAAGGCTTCGCGGTTATCGGATCGCATTGAAGCGCCGCGGTCTCGCTCTTGATCAGGAATTGATTCGAGAAGGCCGGTTTGATTTTCCGTCGGGGTACGAGCACGCCCGAAGCCTTCTGAAGCTTCCTTCGCCTCCAACAGCCCTTTATGCCTGCAATGGGTTGATGGCGCTCGGGTGCCTTCAGGCCATTCGGGAGCAAAAGTTGAGATGTCCGGAGGAGATTGCGCTGGTAAGCTTTGATGATCTTTCGATTTTTGAGATGATGCAGCCGCCTATCACCGCGGTATCGCAGCCGGTTTATGAGATCGGTTCGACGGCGGCTGAAATGTTGATGCAGCGCATCTCGGGGAAAGTCACAGGCCCTCCGCGACGAAAAATCCTGAAGACCCGCCTGATTGTTCGAGAGTCCAGCAATGGCCGCTTCTCGCGTGGTGATAGCGCCCCGTGATCGACCGGGTTGCTCAATTCTTCCCCCGTCCGGGCAGTCGTTTCCATTGTTCCTGCAATTTTGCCAGCCGGCGAAACACTTCCTTTCGTGTTCCATCCGGTGAGGCAAGCAACCCGCCATTGGGTACCCAGGAATAAGGATCCACGAAGTCATACCAACTGATGGCGTGAATGTCAGGTTTGCTGTAAGCGAGGGTGTACAGATCCTCCGTCCACTCGGCCTGAAGATTTTCATCCCAGGGTCGATGCCAGGCATAGAGGCCGGTGGGCAATTCGAGCCTCCCTGATTCCACCGAAAGTTTCGTCGGCCCGGAGGACACGCCAATTTCCGTCACGTACATCGGCTTGCCAAGGCTGGCGAATTTCTCGACGATCAGGGCAATATCGGCCAGATCACGGTCCGGAAAATAGAGCTGGATGCCCGTGATATTGAAATCGACGCCGGCTTCGATAAGCTGCCTGACGAACTGAAATGGCGTGCGCTGGGGATACTTCGCTTCAAGTTCTCCCCACTTGCGCGTCTGCACATACTCGCCGAAAAGGCAGCAATTGTTGATCAGTCGTAGCACTCTCGGATTCGTATCCCGAGCCACTTCGCAGGCCAATCGCGTGACTTCAATGGTTTGTTCGGGATTCAGTTGGCATTCATTGGACCAGTCGTGCAACTCGTTCACCACTTCCCAGGCGTGCATCCCATCTCCGTAATGGCTGACCAGGCTTCGCGCATGCTTTTCCACAAACTTCAGAAGCTCGCTGTATTTCATCTGCTTGAGCCACTCAGGAGTGGTGGTTCTGTAAAAGTAAAGGATCGGCCTTCCTTCCACGGTGATATTCCGGGCGCGAAGATCGTTGAAAAGCGCGGTGCGAAGCGCAAACCGCTCCTGACCCGGCGTCGGTTCAAAGTTGTCAATGAAACCGCCTTCCAAATAATGCGTGATCGTGGCGTAGTTGAAGAGTTCCGTAAACCGCGAAAGAAAAAGCTGCACATTCATCTGGAAATACGCCCGCGCGTCGCAACCAAAGAAAAATCCGGGGCGATAACCCCGGCGCCTGATGTCGAACTGGGCTTTTTCGAGCTCCATCTTTTCGCTTGCCCAGAGGGCATAAAGCAAAGATTTCTGGGCCAGTTGAGCGCAGGTCTCGTTGTCGGGCAGAGCCTTTCGCGCATCTTCCAGGTACCCTTCCGATAAGCCGACAAACGCCTGCGTTTCGCGGGAGGGCTTCCATCCTTGCTGCTGGAAGAGATTCACCCGCTTTCGATTCCGAGCGACACGGCTTTCCGCCAGTTCAAAATTCAGGTTGAGGGTCGTTGAGCGCCCCGCCGGAGGAAGTTCATAAAATTCGCCGCCATGATCTGCGGTTAGATACAAATAGCCGAACGGTTCCACTTCCCACCGGACATTGATCCCAAACTTTTTCTTTCCTTTGGTGTCGAAAATTCTCACCGCTTGTGCATCCCCTCGGATGCCCGCATAGAAGGCGTCCCAGTCCGGATCCGTGGCATAGCTCCCTTCGAACCAGCGAGGTTTGGGTCCTTTGGGAATGAAATATGGACGGAAGATCAATTCTCCGTTGGTCGTCACGCGCTCGGCCTTGCTGTTCGTCAGGATGATAGGCGCCGCAGAGGAGTTCTCCAAAACCAGCGCGGCGCTGACGCTGCTCAGCGCCGACTGCTTCATAAAACTTCGCCGATTAATGTTTGACATCAGGCTGGCTTCCGGTCGTCTGCGTGGTCGCGGATTTTGGGCGCGGAAATCTGTCCTCTCAATCCTATCCCTCCCCGCAAGCGGGAGAGGGGCAGGGATGAGGGACGAGAAGAGATGTGAGAGAACTTATGAAGTGCAGCGCTCAGTCCCCGAGTTTTAATCCACAATCCCCTCTTCCTCGTATTGTTGTTTAAGCTTCGCCACCACGCCGGGGTCCGCGAGGGTGGTGGTATCTCCCAGCACACGGCCCTCCGCGATATCGCGCAACAGGCGGCGCATGATCTTGGCGCTGCGCGTCTTGGGTAGTTCCGAGGTGAAGAAGATATCGTCCGGTCGGGCCAGCGCGCCGATCTTTTTGGCCACATGTTCCCGAAGCTCTTTTTTGAGCTCGTCGCTGGGCTTGACATTTTCTTTCAACGTCACAAATCCGGCAATTCCCTGACCCTTGACTTCATGCGCCTTGCCAATCACCGCGGCTTCGGCCACGGACGGATGATCCACCAGCGCGCTTTCAACCTCAAAAGTGGAAATACGATGCCCGGAGACGTTCATCACATCGTCCACCCGGCCGAGCAGCCAGAAATAGCCGTCCTGATCGAGCTTCGCTCCGTCGCCTGTAAAATACTTGCCCGGATATTTGGACCAGTACTGTTTCTCATAGCGTTCAGGATCGCCGTAAATGGTGCGAAACATGGCCGGCCAGGGGCGAGTGAGCACCAGATAGCCGCCGCCTCCGGGCCCGACGGGCTGGCCTTTCTCATCGAGTACTTCGGCTTCGATGCCGGGGAAGGGCCGGGTTGCGGAACCCGGCTTGGTGGCGGTCAGGCCGGGGAGGGGACTGATCATGATCATGCCGGTTTCGGTTTGCCACCACGTATCGACAATCGGGCAGTGCTCATGCCCGATGTGCTTGTGGTACCACACCCAGGCTTCCGGATTGATCGGCTCACCAACGGTGCCCAGCACGCGCAGGGAGGAAAGATCGTACTTCTCCGGCCATTCTTTCCCCCAGCGCATAAAGGTTCGGATGGCGGTCGGAGCGGTGTAGAAGATATTCACCCCGTATTTGGCCACAATTTCCCAGAAGCGGCCGCGGTCGGGATAGTCCGGGCTGCCCTCATAGATCAGGCTTGTGGTGCCATTGGCCAGCGGACCGTAAACGATGTAGGAATGACCGGTCACCCATCCGATGTCAGCCGTGCACCAGTAAATATCGTTTTCCTTCACGTCGAAGATGGCGCGATGGGTCAGGGAAGTGCCCAGGAGATATCCCGCGGAGGTATGGACCACCCCTTTCGGCTTGCCGGTGGTACCGCTGGTGTAAAGGATATAAAGAATATCTTCGGAATCCATCGTCTCGGCTTCGCAGCGGTCCGAAGCTCGGTCGATCAGTTCATGCCACCAGAGGTCGCGGCCTGACTCCATGCGACACGAAGCTTTGTCGCCGATGCGGCGCAGCACGATGACTTTCGTGATGCTGGGTGTTCCTTTCAAGGCTTCATCGGCGTTGGCCTTGAGCGGCACGACGTTGCCGCGCCGCCAGGCGCCATCCGCCGTCATAAGGACTTTCGCCTGGGCATCGTTGATGCGCTCACGCAGCGACTCAGCGGAAAAACCGCCAAATACCACGCTGTGTGGCGCGCCGATTTTGGCGCAAGCCAGCAAAGCGATGGGCAATTCCGGCGTCATGCCCATGTAAATCGCGACACGGTCGCCCTTTTTCACCCCCAGCGACTTGAGGGCGTTGGCGCATTTATTGACTTCGCGCTGCAGCATTTCAAAGGTCAGCACGCGCGAATCGCCTGGTTCGCCTTCCCAGATGATGGCGGCTTTGTTCCTTCGCGATGATGCAGCATGGCGGTCCACACAGTTGTGCGTCACATTCAGCTTTCCGCCCACAAACCATTTGGCCCAGGGGGCCTTCCATTCGAGCACCTTATCCCATCGCTTGATCCAATCCAGACTCTCGGCTTCCGCAGCCCAGAAGGCCTCAGGGTCTTTGCGCGCCCGCTCATAAATGGCAGGGTCAGACCAGTTGGCCTGCTGGCGAAACTCCTCGGAAGGCGGATAGATGCGCCTCTCTTCAAGCAAAGCTTCCAATCGTTCACGCTGAGATACACTTGGCTCTGCCATGGGTCAGACCTTCCTTTACAAAGGGATTATCAGATCGCATTTTCTAATAACGCCACGCGAAGTGGCTTCCACCAGAACTCCCTCGCGTCCTACAGCATACTGAAAAACGCACCGCCAGAAAACCCGGTCGTTCGGTTGCTGAGTCCACGCGAGCTAATGCAGCTCCACAATGAACACATCCGTCCGGCAACGCCCGCTGGCAGGGCAGCCATGCGAGCCTGGTTCATCGCCAAGGCCTCCCTCCCAGTCCGACGTAAACATGTAGAATTTCCCATCCTGTGAGACATTGCCCCTCGGAGTTGCCCAGAAGTTTGAGGGCGCGTTGCGGCCTCGGTTCCAGCTTCCTGTCGCGCGATGATGAGCAAACCGCCACACCCGCGAGGGTCCTGAGGTGGCGACACAAACAATCTCTCCAACGTAGGCTCGCTGGTAATGACCCCCGGAGCCGTAGAACGAACCACAGACCGGCATGGTATCGGAAGGGTTAGCATCATTCCACGACCAATGGCTGCCGGTAAACTGATGGGGAGTCGGCAAGGGATTAACCAGTCTCGTATAGTGATGCAAATCCGAAATGGGCCGGATTAGGACGTCTGCAAAATCGTGATCGTTCGGGTCATTGATCAGATGGGAGTAGCCCAGCGCCTGATGACCGCCACAATTATCATGGCCGAAGGTGCAGATGGTGATCTGGTTTGTTCCCGCTTTCCAGAAATAGAGCGTATAGCCTTGCTGCGCATCGACGCGAACGTAGCTTCCGTCCTTGCTGAGCCTCGCATTGTGAACGTTATAGCCTGCGGTGCTGGCCTGAGGAGGGCGCCTTGATCCGGTATTCAAGGGAGTCGACTGAACATAATTCCCGCCGCCTACCGGCCCGCGCAGATTTTGCAGCGTCTCGCCGCCCCGTGAGGTTCCGATGTAGACGTTGAAGGGCGTCAGGCCCTTCAGACCCTTGGTCGGCACCCCACCCCAGTTTCCTCCCGGCACCATGATTTCAGCCTGGTCGGCGAGTTCAGAAGGCAAGGCGATAACAAGACTGCCGGGAGAGGCGAGGTGGATGGGGCCTACCTCCTGCGAAGGGGTGGTTTCACCATTGTGGGGGTTCATCTGCGTGGCAGCGGTGATTTCCACATAATAGTCCCCGGCAGGGAGATTGCCAGAGCCTGGTTGAGCCGTGACGACCGGAGCGGCAGGTGGGGCAAGCTGACCCACTCCACCGGCCACCGGAATGGGAGCCAGGTTCGTGCCGCCTACCATCCCTGTAGCCGTGTCGTACCAGTAGCAAGCACCCGCGCCTTGATTGGCCGAGCGATCGTAATAGGCGACCAGCGTTGTTTCCCCTTGGGCGCGCCCTCCGAAATAGATGCTGAATTTTGTGTCGTCCCCGCTGTTGGTTACCCCGCCGCTATAGCCTCCCGCGGACGAAGGGAGACTGGGGCAGGATTCAAAATTGTAAAGCGAGGTGACCCGTCCAGTGGATAAATTCAAAGCTTCAAGTCGCCTCTCATGCACAAAATAAAGCGTATCCGGGTCTGTATAACTGAAGGTTCCGCCCACACTCAGCAATCCATCGGCAGAAAGAACGCCACCGCGCTTCTTGCCGGTCAGAAGGCTTACCTTCATGGTGGCCGCATCAAGCGTCAGCACTAGCGCCCATCCGCCTCGGGTATAAACCAGGAAGCGATAGCCGCCGTTTGGGCCCAGAGTTGGATCAAACTTGCCCCATTCATTCGCCTCAGCGGAAGCGTCGGTCATAAAGCTGGCAGCCGTGAATTGGTTCCCCCTGACGCCCGTCAGTGTATTCGCGTCGGTAGCGCGCACCAGGCGTGAGCCGAAGTCGGGATCACGGAAAGGCGTGTTCACCGGCGGGGGGGCCATGGGGGTTTCCTGAACCACATTTTGTGTGGAATTGGCGCAATAGTCCGGAGGGCCACCCTTGCAAGGTCCGCTGCTGGTTTGGGATTGCATGGAGGCGCGTTGCAAGTTCGAGTCGCGCGGTGCAAAGGCGATCAGCACTGCGGCGAGGACACCCCAGAAAACAAGATAAGGAATCAGCTTCATGCGGTCAGTCTCCAAACGAGTTATGCTGCTGCCAGTTCATTGACCTTTCGAGAGCCAGACCGGCCTCTTGGGAAGCGTTGTATTGTCTACGCCCTGCCGATTGACCGAGTCAGCAGGCCATTTTACCGCGTTGCGGCAGCGGTTTCGTGGATTTTATCGGCCCGCTGAGCCTTCCTCACAGTCTTGACAACCTTTGATGTGGCGGACCACACCTTATTCCCGTCCTTGCCGAGGTGAGGAATTCCCCCTCCTCGCTGAGGAGGGTTGAAGGGGTGGGGAGTTG
>Ga0209061_1001432_pt1 | contig 39855 bp, 36 predicted proteins | sample Coa_R1_10_FD_187157 | JGI IMG/M metagenome (GOLD analysis project Ga0209061, IMG submission 187157) | Surface soil microbial communities from Centralia Pennsylvania, which are recovering from an underground coalmine fire - Coalmine... | ecosystem: Environmental > Terrestrial > Soil >... | reverse complement strand
TTGCAGGTAGAAGATGGCGTCGAGAACACGGCGGTAATCCAGGCTGCGGCGTCGGCCGCGTTGGTGAGGTTTCGGTAACAAGGGCTGAATCAGAGCCCATTGGGCATCCGTGAGATCGCTGGGATAGGTTTGCGTCTTGCTCATGCCTGAATAGTACGGCAGAGGTCCATTCGCAAACATGCTCTTACTGTCTACCGACCCGGCTCGTTCTCCGACCAACCGATGCTCTATGTTGGAAGACAGCGACGGCCTGCGTGAAGTGCGGCTAACGGTCCGCGGGGAAGCAATTGCCACGCCGTCGCCAGACGACTGAGTCCATCAGGTTACGAAGGGAGACATCCGCTGACCCACAATTCCGTCGATAGTCTGAACCCATCTGCTGGTCCGTGCACACAGGCGAACAGCCCTTCATCTTCGCTTCGCTGTTTGTCCAACGTTTCCGAGTGATCTGGAACCTGGAAAGACGCTCCAGTGGGTCGCCGGCGCCATCGACAAGGGGCTGTGCCGCGTTTATGTGGTGAACCTAATGCATGCGTGTAAGGCAGGCGATCTCATCGATGCGGGGACTTTCTGATCAATTGGATGTTCCACTCCACGCGCTCTTTCGTGCCGCGCACACGGTGGACGTAGTGGAACGGATGACCATCTTTCGGGTCGAATTGCGCTGTGGCGAAGCTGCGGCGGCCGGCCGCTTCGTCCTGGCGTAGCGTTGTCTCGATCGCCTCGAACAGGGCTGGTACGCCGTATTGATCAGGGTTTTCTGACGACAGGGCCAGCACACTCAGACCGGCGGCGAAGGCTAACGCTGGATCGAGATAAATCACGTCGCTATTGCACACGACAAGGACCACGCGCCCCTCGCGGACCTGTACCAGATAGGCGCGCTCCTCTTCCTGATTGGGATGCGTGGTCCGAACCAGATATTCCAGATCGTAATCCGGCGGAGCGTGTTCCTGCCAGCGCTGCCGTGCCTCGGTCAGTTGCTCCGGGCGCAATTGAATGCTCAGGTTGTAGACGAGAGGCACGACGATAGCGATGGCGGCCAAGACGGCGAGGATGATAAAGAAGCCGATCCAGCGGCGTGGGCGGCGAGGAGAGAGAGTGGCTGTCATGGCAGGACTTCACGATTGTTTGAGGTGCTGGGCGAAGGTTTCAGGCAGTTCCGACTTGGCGATAACGACAACGCCTTGCTCGCTGATGGTGAAGCCACGCTGTCGATCGTGCTCCAGATTGTGGCCGATGGTGGTGCCAGCGGGAATTTGCACCTCTTTGTCAATGATGGCCCGACGGATGCGGCAATGGCGACCGACGTTGACGCCCTCAAACAGAATCGACGATTCGACGACAGCATAGCTGTTGACGCGCACGTTCGGCGAGAGGATGCTGTGACGCACATGCCCGCCGCTGATAATGCAGCCCTGGCAGACCATGCTATCGTGTGCTTCGCCGCGCCGGGCGTTTTCGCCGGGACCATCGTTGAAGACGAATTTCGGTGGTGGCAACTGCGGCTGATAGGTGCGGATCGGCCATTCACGGTCGTACAGGTTCAGTACCGGATCGACGTTCACAAGATCCATGTTGGCCTGATAGTAGGCATCGAGCGTGCCCACATCGCGCCAGTACGGCACCTCCTTGCGGTTCTGATCGCGGAAGCGATAGGCGAAGACACGGTGGGTGCCGAGGATTGGCGGAATGATATTCTTGCCGAAATCGTGATCGCTGTCCGTCCGCGTGGCGTCCTGACACAATAGTTCGAACAGGACACGGGCTGTGAACACATAAATACCCATCGATGCCAGGGTTTGGCCGGGCATGTCAGGAATTTCTGGCGGATCCGTCGGCTTTTCCAAAAAGCCGACGACACAATCTTCTTTGTTCACATCCATGATGCCGAAGTGCGAGCCGTCTTTGCGCGGCACAGGGATACAGCCAATCGTCAGGTCGGCTCCGCGCTCGATGTGCGAGCGAATCATGTGGCCGTAGTCCATTTTGTAAATATGATCGCCGGCCAATATAAGGATATAGCGGGGGTTGGATCTCTCAATAGTGTAAATATTTTGATAGATAGCGTCTGCGGTGCCTTTGTACCAATTTTCGTCAATGCGCTGTTGCGGCGGTACGACTTCGATGTATTCGTCCAGCGCGCGGGGCAAGAAGTTCCAACCCGTGCTGATGTGACGCGTCAGGCTATGCGCCTTGTACTGCGTCAGCACCAGGACACGACGGAGATCGCTATTGATGCAATTGGATAGAGTGAAATCGATGATGCGATACAAGCCGCCGAACGGTACAGCCGGCTTGGCGCGATCGCGGGTCAAAGGCTCCAGACGCGTGCCCTTGCCGCCGGCCAAAATCAACGTCAACACGTCTTTCACAAGCGCAATCTCCTCGCAAGTTCCAAAACCAAGTGCGGGTGGACAACCCCGCAGGGCAAGTGGGCAATTTGCTCTGCGGGTTTGTCCACCAGTCCTAACCGCAGAACCGTAGAGAACACAGAGAAAAGATATAAAGAAGATCAAAAAAAGAACAGATTGGCAAGCGCCGTTTCCACACGCCCTTTGGCTTTGGTTTTCTCTCTGTTCTTTCTCTGTGTTCTCTGTGACATCTGGGGTTAGCTCTTCTCTCCAGCGTATCGCCGCGCGCAGGTCTCGACGAGGCGATTCACGGCAAAATGCTCGCGCACACGCTGCCGGCCGGATTCACCCATGCGGTGACGCTGCTGAGGATCATCGAGCAAGAGGCGCGTCTGCCGAGCGAGCGCGGCCTTATCGTTCGGCTCGACCAGGAAGCCCGTCTCACCGTCCACGACGATTTCGGCCAGGTCCGGCAGGCGTGAGGCGATAACAGGCCGTCCCGCTGCCATCGCCTCCAGAGCGGCACAGACACCGCCGCCGCGCAAGCTCGGCACCCACACTATATCAGCGCGTTGCAAGAGAGGTGCCGTCTCGGCACAGACACCCAGAAAATGGACGTGGCCCCGTACGCCGATTTGCTGGGCGAATTGCTCAACGCGCGGCCGATCCGATCCGTCGCCGGCCAAAATAAGGTGTACATCATTGTACAGGTGCCTGACGATGTCAAAGGCCCACACGGCCTCGCGGAACCCTTTGTGCGGCTCGATCGGCCCCAATCCCAGCAACACACGCTCCTTCGCCGTCACACCCGGCAGCTCGACCGGTTTGATGGTCCCTCTTGGGACTGGCATGGCCGGCGCCACGATGGTGAGAGCTGTCTGGGCAACACCGAGACGGCGATAGCGCTCCGCTTCGGCTGTCCCCAAGGCAATCACTCCTCCAGCCCGTACGAGCAGCTGGCGATCCACCCAGCTGGACCGCTGTGCGAACGACAAGGCGGCACTGACGAGCAGGTTTGTCGGCCGACTGCCGGTCAGCATGACAGCGCGCAACGCTGTAGCGCCCCAGATATGAAGTACATCTGGCCGCATCGATCGCAGCAGCCGCCGCAGCGCCAGAAACGGCAATACATCAAAGGGCCGCCGCCAACCCAACACCTCGACCTCGATCCCCTGCCTGTGCAGCGATGCCGCCCATGGTGTTTCGCGGCCCAGCACGGCAACACGAACGCGGAATGTTTCGCGCGGCAGGTTGGCGGCCAGCAAGCACAATTGCCGGGAGGCGCCGCTGTATTCCAGACTCGCAGTGACAAAGAGAACGCTTCGCGGTTGCATGGAGGACAGAGAGTTAGGTTCCCGGTGACAATGCGATGTCATCGGAAAGCACGGCGACATAAGGCAAATGCCGGTATTCGTCATTATAATCCAACCCATAGCCGACCACGAAGGCATCCGGGATGTCGAAACCGCGGTAGTCTACATGGAGCAGCGCTTGCTGGCGGCCCTCCTTGCGCAACAAGACAGCGATGCGCAACGAGGCCACGCCGAGTGTTTGCAGGTGCTCGCGCAGATATGCAAGCGTCTGTCCAGTGTCGAGAATATCATCGAGCAACAGGACGTGCCGTCCGCGCAGATCGGGCAACAACTCCGGCTGGACACGCAGGGCGCCGGGCGTGGTCGTGGCACCGCGATAGCTCGATGCTTGCAGCAGGCCGATGCGCAGCGGCAAATCGAGATGACGTACCAGATCGGCGAGGAACATCAAACAGCCGGTCAGCACGCCGATGATGGTGATGGGCTGGCCACGATAGTCGTCGGCAATCTGCCGGGCCATCTCGGCAACTCGTCGTTGGATGTCGTCGGCTGACAGCAAAATTTTCATGCGGCACACTCCGGGCGAAGAACGCGAGGGGCTGTAGGGAACATGATAAGCAAGAGCAGCGAAACGGGGAGTCATGTGCAAAGAGGCGACAAGAAGCCATCATGGCACTAGAATGAAGAATAATTGACGCGAAAAACGTTGGGAAACCGGATTTATGACCCGTACCTGGACTCGTCTGGACATCGGTGGTAAACCGGCGGATGTATACGATTGGTCCGCCTCGGACAAACCACGCTTTGGCATCCTGTATCTGCACGGCAGCGGTCTGGAAACACTCGTGGATCGACCTGTTTTTACACGGCTGTTCGCTGAGCTGCGTTTTGTCTGTGTCTGCCCACATGGCCAACGTTCGTGGTGGACCGATCGTATCTGCAACGAGTTTGATCCGCAAGTGACACCGGAACATCACTTGTTACAAAACGTCGTGCCGTTTTTCGCTGAACGTTGGGGCATCGCGCCGCGCGGCATCGGCTTGCTGGGCATCAGCATGGGCGGACAGGGTGCGTTGCGGCTCGCTTTCAAATATCCCGACCGGTTTCCTGTCGTTGCTGCCATCGCGGCGGCCATCGAGTATCACGAGTTATACGGCCAAGGGACATCGATCGATGCTATGTACGACAGCAAAGAGCAGTGCCGGCAAGACACGGCGATCATGCACATCCATCCGGGCAAGTTTCCCTCCCATATCTTTTATTGCATCGATCCGGCCGATGCCGCCTGGTATCGCGGCAACGATCGGCTGCACGAAAAACTGAGCGCTCTAGGCGTGCCGCACCAGCTCGACCTGACTACACGCGCCGGCGGCCATAGCTGGGACTATTTCAATCACATGGCCGAGCGCGCCGTGCGCTTCATCCATCAGGGGCTTGAACAAGAAAGTCGGCGTCTTTTGTGAACCGCATGAAAGTCTCGCTCCTCGTGACCTGCCTGAGCGATGCCCTCTTCCCCGAAGTGGGTATCGCCACCGTGCGCGTGCTGCGCCGCCTCGGTATTGCCGTGGATTTTCCCCAAGCGCAGACGTGCTGCGGTCAACCGCACTTCAATAGCGGCTATCACGACGATGCCCGTGTGCTGGCCCGGCACACGCTCCGTACCTTCGCCAACGGCCAAACCGTTGTCGTTCCCTCCGGATCGTGTGCGGCCATGATTAAATTAGAATATCCCCATCTGTTTCACGAGGATCCTGTCTGGCATCCTCGCGCCCTGGACATGGCGCGGCGCACGCATGAGCTATCGGATTTCCTGGTCAATGTGCTTGGTGTCGAAGACGTGGGCGCGCGTTACGAAGGCAAGGTGACGTATCACATGGCTTGCCATCTGCGCGGCCTGGGTTTGCGGACGGAGCCGGAACGCTTGCTGCAGCGCGTCAAGGGACTGGAGTACGTCCCGCTGGAGCGTGCGGATGAGTGCTGCGGTTTCGGCGGTTCGTTTTCAGTGCGCTATCCGGGCATCAGCGGAGCAATGGTGCAGGACAAGGCAGCGTTCATCGAGAAAACGGGTGTGTCGGCGGTGGTGGCTACGGATGCCGGTTGTTTGATGAACATCGCCGGCTGCCTGCGCCGCCGCGGCAGTGCCATACGCACGCTGCATTTGGCTCAGGTGCTGGAGAAAACATAACGTATCCGCTCGCAATGCCCGCAAGAGTTTCTTCCACCCTTGCTGGCGCTACGGGCTGGTGGAACCGAGAATATGAACTCCTACGCACAGCACGAACATCACGATTTCCTCAATGCCGTTCGGCAAGCCCTGGCCGATCCGCCTTTGCAGGCGGCGCTGGTGCGCCTGACCAGCACCCTCATGGCTGGCAATCGCCGCGGTTACGCGGCGCTGGCCGACATTGATGCTCTGCGCGATCATGCCAAGCTCATCAAGGAACACACCCTTGCCTATCTGGATCGCTATCTCGAACAGCTGGAAATGTCTGTGCAGAAGCAGGGCGGACATGTCCATTGGGCCAGCGATGCCGAGGAAGCACGGCAAATAGTTCTCGGCATCGCTCGGCAGACAAACAGCCGGCGCATCGTCAAATCGAAATCGATGACCAGCGAGGAAATTCACCTCAATCCAGCGCTGGAAGCGGCGGGATTGGAAGTGACAGAGACCGACTTCGGCGAGTTCATCATCCAATTGGCCGGCGAACGGCCCTCGCATCTGGTTGCTCCGGCGGTGCATCATACGCGCGAGAGCATCGCTCGCATTCTGTCGAAATACAGCGGTGAGACGCTGCCGGATGAAGCCCAGGTGCTAGCCCAGGCAGGACGGCGCTTATTGCGGAAGAAATTCGCCCAGGCCGACATGGGCATCAGCGGCGTCAATTTCGCCGTTGCGGAGACGGGAACCATCGTGCTGATTTCCAACGAAGGCAATGCCCGGCTGACGACTACCTGCCCGCGTATTCATGTGGCGCTGATGGGCATTGAGAAGGTACTGCCGCGCTGGGGGGATCTGCCGGTATTCCTGAAACTGTTGGCGCGAGCGGCGACGGGGCAAGCGCTGTCGGTGTACACCACGCTTATCACGGGACCGCGCCGCCGCGGCGAGACGGATGGACCGGAAGAGTTTCACCTGGTATTGCTCGACAACGGCCGCTCGCGTGTGCTGGCTACGCCGTTCCGCGAGAGCTTGCAGTGCATCCGCTGCGGCGCCTGTTTGAACGCCTGCCCGGTGTATCGTCGCATCGGCGGCCATGCTTATGGCGGCGTTTACTCCGGGCCGATCGGCAGCATTCTGACGCCGCTCTATGATAGCGTCGTCGATAATCCACATCTGCCTCATGCATCGTCGCTGTGCGGCGCTTGCCAGGCCGCTTGCCCGGTGAAAATCAATATTCCTCATATGCTCATTGGTCTGCGCGAGCTTCAAACGCATCAGAGGGGCAAAAGCCGCTGGGAGAAGTTGACTTATCATCTGGCAGCGGCCGTGTTGCAGCGTCCGTGGCTGTATCGCCTGGGGCTGCGTTGCGCTCGACTGGTATTGCGTCCCCTGGCCCATGAGGGTTGGCTGCGGCATCTGCCGGGACCAGGGACCGCCTGGACGGAAGCGCGCGATTTTCCCGCGCCGGCACCACGATCCTTTCGCGAACAGTGGCGACAATTGCGCTAACGCGGAAGGCGATTTTCGGTAGTGGCCCATTGCGGCACGGCGATCCCCTCTCGTTGCCAAACAGAGGGCTTGAGAACAAGAAGGCCATGTTCCGCAATACTTGCTTGCCGCCGCCGCGCCCGCCCCATACAGTAATTGACGATCCCTTGCCCTATGTCCCCTTGCTTGTACTGTGGACTGGTGAGGATGGCTTGCCGTCGCAGCGGGCTGGCGAGGACCGCATGCTCTCTCCGCGTGGAGGTTGCCGATCGTGGACTTGGTGTTGGCCATTGTGGAAGCGCTTCTGCTCGTCACTTTTGTAGCGGGTTCTGCCGTCTTTTTCATTTGGCTCGAACGCAAGGTGGCCGGCCGCATTCAGGATCGTCTCGGTCCCACGCGCGTGGGCGGGCGGTTCGGCTGGTTGCAAACCATTGCCGACGGCATCAAGCTGCTTGTCAAAGAAGACCTCATTCCTGCCGATGCTGATCCTATGCTGTTCCGTCTCGGTCCCTATATCGCTTTCTGCGGAGCTTTCACGGCTTATCTGGCGCTGCCGTTCGCCAACGGTTGGGTGGCCAAGCCGTTGAGCATCGCCATCTTTTTCATGCTGGCGGTGATGTCTACCGAAGTGTTTGGCATCATTCTGGCCGGCTACGGCTCCGGCAGCAAATGGGCGCTGTTCGGCGGCATGCGTGAAGCGGCTCAGATGGTCAGCTACGAAGTGCCGATGGCCCTGTGTGTGCTGGTGCCGGTCATCGTTGCCGGCTCGATGGACCTCAATTACATCAGCAATCTGCAAGCGGGCGGCATCTGGAACTGGTACGTCTTCCACGATCCGTTCACTTTCTTGGCGTTCTGGACCTACTTCACCTGCGCCACCGCGCAGTGCAAACGTGCTCCTTTCGATCTGGCCGAGGCGGAGAGCGAGTTGGTGGCCGGTTTTCACACGGAGTATAGCGGTCTGCGCTGGTCGTTTTTCTTCATGGCGGAGTATGGGGCCATGTTCGCCGTCAGTGGCATTGCCGTGCTGCTGTTTTTGGGCGGCTGGAGCACCGGCCTGCCGTTCGTACCGGAATTGAGCAGCACGTTCGCAACGTGGCTGGGCAGTGCAGAGGAACCGTCCTGGCTGGGTTGGGTGATCGGCAACGTCATTAACGTGGTGGTGTTCATCGTCAAAGGCTGGCTGCTGGTGTTCGTGCAGATGTGGGTGCGCTGGACGCTGCCGCGCCTGCGCATCGATCAAGTGATGATGACCTGCTTGAAATATCTGCTGCCGATCAGCTGCGTGTTGCTATTAGGGGTCAGCGTTTGGCAGTTGGCTGTCTCTCCGTGGGTGGAACCGTATTTCCGTTACGCATTGTGCGGCGTATGCCTGGCGCTGTTTGCCTGGATGGCGTGGAAGGTGTGGACCACGCGGAGCCGTCTGCCGGTGACGGTTACGGGCGCAACGAACCTGTGGAATCGAGGACCGATCCCGCCTGAACTGGTACAAAAATCATGATTTAGCCGTGCGCCGCAAGCGAGTGTGGCCACACTTACCTTCGGTGCGCGGTTAAACGAGGAACTTATCATGGCGCTAACCGATGTGCTTTTCTACCTCCTGGCGGCGATGACGGGAATTTGCGCCTTGGCTGTGGTGGTGACGCAGAACATCGTGCGGGCGGCTGCCTGGCTGCTGTTCACCCTGGCTGGCGTTTCTGGCTTGTTCTTCCTGCTCGGTGCCGATTTCGTCGGCGCCACGCAACTGCTTGTCTACGTCGGCGGCACGTTGGTGCTGGTCGTTTTTGGCGTCATGCTTACCGCGCAAAGCCCGTTCGTCAATATGCGCATCAGCGCCGCCGAATGGGGCATTGCCTTGGCGGTCGGCCTGGTCCTGTACGGTGTGCTGGCTGCCAGCTTCCTCATCAGCAATCCCAAAGGAGTCGGCGATGCTCAGCTGGGGAGAGAAGAGATGGCCGACAGCATCCTTCTCGGCCAGGCGCTGCTGGGGCAATGGCAAGCCTCTCCCCAGGGCACCATGTCCGGCTTGCCGGCCGATATTCACCTGCGTAACCGATTGGCCGTATCGTACCTGCTGCCTTTTGAAATTGTCTCGGTGCATCTCTTGGTGGTGTTGATCGGCGCCGCTTACCTGGCTCGCGCCAAGCGCCGCCGTCTGGCGGGACCGGCGTCCCTGCCGGTTGATGGGACCGACGTCTCGCCGCCGGTCGATGGCCAAGAGCAGCCGTTGGGAGCACAAACATGAACCTCGCTGTTGGACTCCATCACTTCCTGCTTTTGGGCGCCTTGTTATTCGTTTGCGGCGCCGTATGCATGGCCACCAAGCGGAATGCCATCGGCATCCTCATGGGCGTCGAGTTGGTGCTGAATGCTGCCACCATCAATTTCGTCGCTTTCGCCCGTTATAATCCCATTTTTCAGGTGGAGGGGCAGATTTTCGCCCTGTTTGTCATCGTGCTGGCAGCGGCGGAGGCCGCCATCGCCCTGGCCATCGTCCTCAACTTTTACAACAACCACCTCACCGTGGACGTGGATACGGCAGAGGAGCTGAAGGGCTGAGATGATGGAGCTACTGGAACTGTTCGGCGAACATCCCGGCTGGTATTTTGTCGCCGCCACGCTGGTGCCGCTGTTGTCGTTTGTGCTGATCTTGTTGGCTTCGGCTATGTGGTGTGCTCTCCGGCCTTTCCGCGGCACGCCGGTCTGCGATGCCCTGTTCAACCTCTTCGGCGGCGAAGAGCGCGGCCGCACTCCTGCCTACGTGGCCACAGGCGCCATTGCCCTCGCTTTTGTCCTCAGCCTGATCGGCTTCATCCGCTTCACTGCTCAGCAGAGCCAATTCGAGACGCAAATCGAACAATCGCAAAGGACACTCCATGACTTGAGGACCAGGGCGGCGGCAGCCCAGGGCAAAGACAAGGACGAGCTGCAAGAGCAGATCGAAGCGGAGGAAAAGAAGCTCGAAAACAAGGAAAAAATGTGGGAGTCGGCCCGTAGCTACGCCTGGCAGGGGCATTTCGATTGGCTACGCATTCGGCCTGCCGGCCTCAGCGATCCCGATCGTGGCACGGCCTTACAACTCGGCTTCAAAATCGACAGCCTCAGCGCTCTAATGTTCGTCATGGTGACGTTCGTCGCCAGCTTGATCCACCTGTTCTCGATCGGCTACATGAGCGAAGAATTGCAGCCGGAAGTCGAAGATCATCAGGTCCACACGAGATACGGCCATTTGGTCCGCCGCGGGCGTTTTGGCCGCTTCTTCATGTTCCTGTCGCTGTTCTGTTTCTCGATGCTCAACCTGGTGTTGGCAGACAATCTCTTCCAAGTATTTTTGAGCTGGGAACTGGTCGGCATCTGCTCGTATCTGCTGATCGGATTCTACTTCGAACGGCAGAGTGCCTCGAATGCGGCCAACAAGGCATTCATCGTCAATCGTATCGGCGATGCCGGCTTTATCCTTGGTCTGCTTATCCTGTGGACTAACCTTGGCACCTTCCATTTCGATGAGATTTTTCATCGTCTCCGGGCGCCATTGACCGATAGCCACGGCGGTCTCCAATTGGCTGGCCGCTTCGTTCGCGGTGATCTCGATCCCGCCGGCGCAGCCGATGGCCGCCAGAGCTTGAAATACAGTCCCAATGGCGCTCAGGTTGTTCTGTTCCCGCTGCCGCAGGATCGGGCCGAACACTATCACGGCGTGGGCCCGGATCGTGATGATCGCGTCGATGTCTTCGACAGTCCGAAGAAGGATCAACACGGCGCGATGCCCTATTGGCTGCTGGTAGCTGCCGGCTTGGGCATTTTCCTCGGCTGCGTCGGCAAATCGGCGCAGTTTCCTTTGCACGTGTGGCTGCCTGATGCAATGGAAGGGCCAACGCCGGTCAGCGCCCTCATCCATGCCGCCACGATGGTCGCCGCAGGCGTCTATCTTGTGGGGCGTTGTTATCCCCTGTTCGCCTACGAGGCGCTGCTGGTCATTGCCTACACCGGCGGCATCACGTTGTTTGTCGCCGCCACCATCGCCATCGTGATGACCGACATCAAGAAAGTGCTGGCCTACTCGACAGTCAGTCAGCTTGGTTACATGATGTTGGCCCTGGGCGTCGGTGGCTGGGTAGCCGGGCTATTCCATCTGCTGACTCATGCTTTCTTTAAGGCACTGTTGTTTCTCTGTTCCGGCAGTGTCATCTACGGCTGTCATCACGAGCAGGATATGCTCAAAATGGGCGGGCTGTATCCGAAGATGAAAATCACCGCCCTGACCATGTTGATCGGTGTCTTGGCCATTGCCGGCATTCCGCTGTTTACCGGCTGGTACAGCAAGGATGCCATTCTGGCTCAGGCGTTGGGCTTTGTTTATGTCCATCCGCAACATCTCTTCTTGTTTCTGCTGCCTCTGGGTACGGCTGGTATTACTGCCTTTTACATGTCTCGCCTGTGGCTAATGACTTTTACCGGCAAGCCGCGCGATGAGCATGTTTACGAACAGGCCCACGAAGCGCCGTGGACCATGACGGTGCCACTCATCGTTTTGGCTGTATGTAGCGTGTGCATCGCCTGGGGTTGGCCGGTCTACGACGCGGAAGCGAGTTGGCTGGAACACAACGTCCATCACGCCCAGCATCATGCTGTGCTTGCCGACTTCGGCAACATCGACTATACCGTGAGCAAAGATCATGGTGAATATTGGGTCGTCGCCAAAAAAGCGGAAGAAAACGAACGGCTGTACGCTTATTACAATCACCATTTGGCCGGCAACTTGGCACTCGGCCTGGTGCTCATCGGCATCGTCTTCGCCGGACTGATCTATTGGAAACGCATCCTCGATCCGGCGGAGGCCGTCGAGCAGTTTCCGGGACTGCACGCTTTCCTGATGGATAAATGGCGTTTCGATTGGTTGTATAGCGTGGTCGTGGTGCGTCCGGCCTTGGTGGTCGGCAGCTGGCTGGCGTGGTTTGACCTGCGCGTCATCGACGGCATCATTCACGGGGTCGCCTACCTGAGTGTGTTGCTGTCGAAATGGGACGGCTTGTTCGACAACAGCATTATCGATGGCCTGGTCAATCTGGTAGGCAATGCGACTTATGCTGCTGGCGCGCGTTTGCGGAACGTGCAGACGGGTTTCTTGCGGAGTTATGTGGTGTTTTTGGTAGTGGCCGCTGTCGGAATTTTCATGGTGCTGGCTTATTTCGTGCGCATGGCCGCTGCGGGGTAAAACCGGCGAGCGGGGCCATTATGCCCGATAAGCCGTACTCACCGGGGGCATGATTGCCTCGCTCGCCCTATGTTTTTTTTCGAGACAGGATTTGGACATGGCTGAACGAGATCTGCTCTGGATGACTGCGGTGGTCTTCATCCCCAGTGTTTTTGCGCTATTGTTGATCTTCGTACCGCGCGGCAAGGAAGAGATCATGCGCTGGCTGGCGCTGGCCGGCACCGGCTTGACCCTGGGCGCCAGCATCGGCATGTTCATCGCCTTTTACAGCGATGTCATCGATCGCAACGTCCGCGGCACCGATCCACGCAGCCGGGAATGGGTGTCGCTCGATTACCGCCTGGGGCAGATCGAATCGGAGAATATCGCCGATCCGCAGAAAAGCTCCGATTGGCTGACCAGCTATCCCTGGATCGGACGCTTCAATATCTACTATTACCTGGGCGTCGACGGTATCAGTATGCCGCTGGTCCTGTTGACTGCGCTGCTATCGTTTTTGGCCCTGATCGCCAGCTGGAAGATTGAACGTTTTGTGCGCGGCTATTGCATGCTGTTTCTGATCTTGGAGACGGGCATGCTCGGCACTTTCCTGGCTCTGGACTTCTTCCTGTTTTATATCTTCTGGGAAGTGATGCTGTTGCCGATGTACTTCCTCATCGGCATTTGGGGTGGGCCACGCCGCGAGTACGCTGCCATTAAGTTCTTCCTCTATACCCTGCTGGGCAGCGTTTTCATTCTCATCGCGCTTTTGGCTTTTTACTTTACTGATGTGCGCGATTTCGTAGGGCCGCGCACCATGAAGGAGGCTGTCGCCGAAGCCAAAAGTGAGGGCCGTACGGTCTCCGGTAATCAGGTCGAAATCCACACGTTCGATCTGGTCGTCTTGCAGCGTGTCGGCAAAGCGGCCTTGCAGCTGCTCAACGGCCAGCCAGTGACGACGAGTTTCCGCGCCGAGCAGGCTAAAGCCCACCTTGAGGAGCTTAAATCCCGCAAAGGCGCGCCGGAAGAAATGATTCGCAAAGCCGAGGCCGACTATCAGGCCGCCCTCAACGATGCGGGCCTGAAAAAACGCCTGGAACAAGCATTCTTCCAGCCGTGGTTCCAGTACACTATGTTTTTGTTCCTGCTCATCGGCTTTGCCATCAAGATACCGGTCTTCCCCTTCCATACCTGGTTGCCGGACGCCCACGTCGAGGCCCCAACGCCGATCAGCATGATCCTGGCCGGCATCCTGCTCAAGATGGGCGGCTACGGTATTGTTCGCATTGCCTATCCGATTTGTCCGTGGGCTGCCGAGCAACTGGCTTACTATGTCGCTCTGTTCGGGGTCATCAACATCGTTTACGGTGCTTTTGCCGCCATGGCTCAGAGCGATTTTAAAAAGCTGGTCGCCTACAGTTCGATCAGCCATATGGGCTATGTCCTTCTGGGTATTGCCGTGTGGACGGCACCGGAAAGGGCACAATACTGGAGCTGGGGCATGAACGGAGCCATGTTCCAGATGATCGCCCACGGCATCACCTCGGCCGGCATGTTCTTCCTGGTCGGCGTCATCTACGATCGTGCTCATCATCGCCGGCTGGACAATTTCCGCGGCCTGTATGAGCCGATGCCGCTCTACGGCGGCATCAGCGCCGTGATTTTCTTCGCCGCGATGGGCCTGCCAGGCATGTGCGGCTTCGTCGGCGAGTTCATGGTGGTGTTGTCCACCTGGAACTACAACAAAATCTTTGCCGTGCTGGCGGCGCTGACGGTAGTCATCACCGCTGCCTATATCCTGTGGACGCTTCAGCGTGTTTTCATGGGCGAAAATCCGCAATACCGCAATTATCCCGACATCAATGTGCGCGAGATCGTGTGTGTCACGCCGTTGGTGGTGTTATCAGTGGCCTTGGGCGTGTTGCCCGGTTACTTGCTGTTGAACTGGATGGAGCCGAGCCTCACCGGACTGGTGGATACGTTGGCGCGGTTTGCACCGTAATTCAGCATTGCTTTACCTGCCTGCCGCGAATGGAGACCTCCCATGTTGCCAAACATCGATCTCGGCCAAATTCAAAACGACTGTCTGAATTTCCTGCCGGAGCTTCTCATCTGCGGCGGCATCGTACTGATCTTGCTCATTCGGCTGTTCGATCGCGCGCATATGGGCGGTGTCGCCCTCGTGATGACGTTGACGGCCCTCGGTATCAGCATCGTTCAGTGGTACGGTACCATTGGCGGTACGAAGCTCCTGGACGCGCCGTTGCGACTATCCGAGTCAGGCGTTTTTGCGGGTGGGTTCCACTCTGCTTTCGGCTCCCTGGTCGTTTACGATCACCTCACTATCTACTTGCGTTGTTTTCTGTATGGCTTCACGGCCCTCGTCATTTGGCTGTCGCTGACGACCGGCATTCCCGATCGCGAGGACTCTGCCGATTTCTACTGTCTGCTCCTGGGCGCCACGCTGGGCATGGTCTTCATGGCTTCGTCCATGCACTTGCTGATGGTCTACATCGGTGTGGAGATGGCCAGTGTGCCTAGCTATGCCTTGGCCGGCTATCTGAAGGGCCGCCGCGCCTCGGGGGAAGCGGCTCTCAAGTACGTCGTCTACGGCGGCGGCGCTTCCGGGATCATGCTCTACGGCATCAGCTTGCTGGCCGGACGCTTTGGCACTGCCTATCTGCCCGAAGTCGCCCTTGGCCTGGTCTACTCGTTCTCTCCTCCCGCGGGCGGCGTGGTTTTTGATCCCGTACTAATCCTTGGCATCCTGTTTCTTTTGATCGGCGTCGGCTTCAAGCTGGCGGTGGTGCCGTTCCATTTCTGGTGCCCCGATGTTTTCGAGGGCGCATCCGCCGAGGTGGCCGGTTATCTGTCGGTGGCGTCCAAGGGGGCCGCAGTGGCCCTGCTCGCTCGCCTCACGCTCCTGTTCGGCGGCATCGATAGCATGGACCAGTCTCGCATCCCCGCACACTGGGAAACGATAGTCCACTATCTGGTGCCAGTCCTCGCCTTCTTTGCCGCCCTCACCGCTACCTTCGGCAACCTCGCCGCCTATTTACAAACCAACCTCAAGCGTTTGTTAGCCTATTCGACCATTGCCCACGCCGGTTACATGATGATGGGGTTGGCCGCCTTCAAGCCGCTCCAGCAGCAGACCGGCGCCTTCGAGCTGCCTGGATTGCAAGCTGTGCTTTTCTACCTGGCCGCCTATCTGTTCATGAATCTCGGTGCTTTCGCTGTGGTCGCCTATTTGCGCAATGAGACCGGCTCAGAAGACCTGGACGATTATCGCGGCCTGGTCCGCCGTTCTCCGTGGATGGTGGTGATGCTCTCGATTTTCCTGCTCAGCCTGCTGGGCATTCCGCCCCTGGTCGGCTTCGCGGCCAAGTTCCAGATTTTCAGCGTTTTGTGGGACACCAGCCAGGCCTGGTATCGCCACGGCGATGCCGGTCTGGGGGCGATACTGTTCGGCTTGCTGATCGTCGGCGGCGTCAACACCGTCCTCAGCGCCATGTATTACATCAAGGTCATGAAAGTCATGATCCTGGAGGGTAAAGCGGAAGATCTGGAAGGCCGCGAGCCGGTGCGTCTGCGTGAACCGATCCCGACCATCGCTTATTCCCTCCTGCTGGCCCTGGCAGTGTTCGTCCTCGGCATTTTGTGGGCGCCTCTTGACCGCTTCAGTCATGAAGGCATCGAGCGTTTTGCCTGGCGTCCGCCGCCGCCGCCTGGCCGGTTTCCAGGGATGAGGGGACCAGGAGTCGGAGGCATGCCCAAAATGGGAGGTCCGCCCAAAGGCGGCAAAGGTATGCAGAAAGGCGGCAAAGGCAGGAAAGGACCATCCCAGTGATCGATCCTCACACCCAACACCTGCTGCAAGATATTCTCCGTCGCGAGAGCCGGTCCATCCTCACTTACGTGGCCGAAGCGTACCCCTGGACCCCGTCGATGGAAGAAAAGATCTGGACGGACCTCCAGCAGCTCATCGCTGCCGAGCGCGAGGCGGTGGCGTCCCTGGGCCGATTCCTCGTCCGCCGCCGCATTCCGCTGCCGTATCTGCCGCCCTATCCCGCTCATTTCACGACCATCAATTTCCTGGCACTCGATTTCCTTTTGCCGCGCCTGATCGAGCAAGAACGCCAGTCGATTGCCGATCTCGAGCGCGATCGAACCGCACTGAAAGATCCGGCAGCGCAGGCGGAAGTGGAAAAACTTTTGACCCTCAAGCGCGGGCATCTGACACAGCTGGAAAAGATGGCTGCGACGCAACCTCAAGCGAGTGCGAGTTGACGTGGCTGGTCTCATCGATACACACGCTCACCTGGACGACGAGCAGTTCGCTGCCGATCTGCCTGCTGTCCTCGACCGCGCCCGTGCGGCGGGTGTTGAGACCATCATCACTATCGCTACCAGCGCGCCGTCCAGTGCCGCCAGCATCGCCTTGGCCGAGCGCCATGCGATGTTGTTCGCTACCGCCGGCATTCATCCCAATAACATTCCGGAAGCTGGCCCGACTGCCTGGGATGCGATCTGTGCCCTTGTCGAAAAGGAGCGTATTGTTGGCGTCGGTGAAACCGGACTGGATCGCCACTGGGACACCACGCCGTTTGCCGTACAGGAGGAGTATTTTGTCCGTCATCTGGAGTTGGCGCGTCAACACCATCTTCCGGTGGTGATTCACTGCCGCGAGGCTGAGGCCGACATGCTCCGTATTTTGCGAAGCGAATTCGACCGTCATGGCCCTATCCGCGGTGTGATGCATTCGTTTGTTGGCGATGCGGCGCTGGCCGAAGCCTGCCGGGCGATGGGGCTGTATCTATCGTTCGCTGGCATGTTAACATACAAGAATGCGGCTGCCTTGCGCCAGACAGCGTCGCAACAGCCGCTCGACCGTGTGCTTGTGGAGACGGACAGCCCTTATCTGTCGCCGGTGCCGTTGCGAGGCAAACGCAACGAGCCCGCTCACATCGTTCACACGGCAGCCTGCCTGGCGGAGCTACTGGGCATTCCGCCGGAGCGGCTGGCAGAGCAAACCACGAAAAATGCATTTTCGGTTTTCGGATTTCGGTTTTCAGTTTTCAGGTGAGCGCCCTATCTTGTACATTGAAACGGAAGACCGAAAACCGAAAACCGAAATCCGAAAACCGAAAATGGCAGTCGGTACAGGCAAACTGGTCGGCATCGACCTGGGCACCACATTCTCAGCCATCGCTACTTTGGACGATCACGGCCAACCGATCACGCTGCCCAACCGCGACGGCGAGATGCTCACGCCCAGCGCCGTGCTCTTACTCGACGACGAAACCGCCGTTGTCGGCCAGGCCGCCCTCGATGTGGCCCTGGAGCAACCTGACCGTGTGGCCACGCTCATCAAGCGGCGCATGGGCTATCCGAGCTATGGCCGGCCCATCGCCGGCCGCGATTTCCGCCCCGAAACACTCTCGGCCATCCTCCTCCGCAAGCTGGTTCAGGATGCCGAGCTGCGCATCGGTCCGATCAGTCGGGCTGTCATCACGGTGCCAGCCTATTTCGATGACACACGCCGCAAAGCTACCAAGGACGCCGGCCGCATCGCCGGCCTGGAAGTGCTCGACATTCTCGATGAGCCGACCGCCGCTGCCTTGGCGTACTCGTTGCAACATTTGCAAAACCCCGGGGGACCAGGGACGTTGCCGCAAGAAGAACGCACGGTCCTTGTCTACGACCTCGGCGGCGGCACCTTCGATGTTACACTCGTCCGCCTGGCACATCAGCACTTTCAGACCCTGGCCATCGAAGGCGATGTGCGTCTGGGAGGCAAAGACTGGGACGATCGCATTGTCGATTATGTCGCTACTCTGTTCCAGCAGCAGACCGGCATCGATCCGCGCAGCGATCCGCAAGCGCTGGTCAATCTCAGCACAGCTGCCGAACGCGCCAAGCGCACTCTGAGCAAACTACCGCAAACGACGCTCACCTGCATGCACGCCGGCCGAGTGTTGACCGTGCCGATCACCCGTGCCGACTTTGAAGCGATGACGCGCGATCTGCTGATCCGCACCCGGCTGACTACACAACAACTCTTGCGGCAGGCCAAGCTCACCTGGGACCAGGTCGATCGCATTCTGTTAGTGGGCGGCTCGACGCACATGCCGATGACCCGGCAAATGCTTGAGGAATTGACGGGCAAGCCGCCGGACCATTCGCTGGCCGTCAGTGAAGTCGTGGCCCGTGGCGCTGCTTTGCATGCCGGCATTGTCGCCACGCAACAGGACTTCGGCGAAGATCTGCTCATGGAGGATGCTGCGCGCGACATCTTGGCCCAAGTCGTCGAGATCAACGTCAACGCCCACAGTCTCGGCATCGAGGTCAAGCAGGGGCAGGAGCGCCTCAACGACATCCTCATTGCCAAGAACACGCAGCTGCCCACGGCGGCCAGCCGGGTCTACTGCACCGTCGCCGAAAATCAGCAGCGCGTCCGCGTCAAAGTGCTGCAAGGCGAAGCGCCCAAGGCCGATGCCTGCATCTCTATCGGCGAATGCTGGATCGAGGGGCTGCCGCCGAACTTGCCGAAATCGTCGCCGGTGCAGGTGCGCTGCGGCGTCGGCAGCAATGGCCTCATCGACGTGATGGCTCTGGACATGACCAGCGGCAAAATGGCCCGCACCGAGATCCATCGCTCTAGTGGTCTGACGGATGCCGAGATTGCGCGCGAGGCCGAATGGGTCCGCCGGCTGCGGATTCAGTAGCAATTGGTTTGACGGCTCTCTTAGGACGCGCAGACATTTCTCTCCCCTCTTGGGGGGGAGGGTTCAAGTAGGGGGCGGAGTTCCTTGGTCTACTTGCATTTCCACCCCCCCTCCCCCACAAGGGGGAGGGGGTTTGTCCGCTAGCACTTGGCCGTGAGCTGTAGGCGAGCATTTGCCTGCGGCTCACGGCCAAATGAAGTTATAGGTTGGGGTGCTTCATTTGCGCTTGAAGCTCAGCGTGAAATCCTCCAGATGAATGGTCTTCTGACCATTGCCGGCATCGGCGAAGAACTGCTCGAAAAGATCACGCACGTGGCCCGAGGCCAGGCGGTAGTAATTGTGTTTGCCATCGCGGCGGAAACCGACCAGACCGACCATGCGCATCAGCGTCAGATGGTGGCTAACGGCTGGCTGCGATTGACCGAGCATGTCGCACAGGGCCGAGACGTGCAACTCGCCATCTTGGGCCAAAGCCAGGACAATCTTCAACCGTGATGGGTCGGCCAACAGCTTGAAAACGGCGGTCATCCGGCCAAGGGTTTCGTCGGAGATACGTAGCGGCAGGGTAGTCGAGGACGCAGTTTTGGGCGAGCGGGATCGGACGGCAGTAGAGTGATTGTTCACGGCTGAATCCTCCATGTCCCGCGCAACAGCCGAGGGCGCCGTTCTGGCCCTGTCCATCCACCCCGACGGAGCAAGAGCGCCCCAGCCCATGCGCGCGGACCCCAGTAACGGTGAAAAAGAACAAACACGCCCCCCAGCAGACTGGGACCAGCATCCATAAGCACCGTCCAAGCGGCAGAGAGGCCAATAAGTAAAGCAGGCAGGCACGTCCCCCTGCTTTTACGAGTCAGTCTGTAGCATATCAATGAATTCACGGGTGTCAAATAAATTCCTGAGAATTTTTTCAACCTCCTATGCCTGGACTGGTAGTGGTATGCTAGTAGCGGGTCCTGCAGCGTTTGCCGTTAATCCCAGGCCCTAAGGCGAGGCTGGGGGGCAATTCCTGGCGGCTGCAAAACCGGAGTCAGATGAAGGCGCAACCGCGCTTTAGCGCAGCGCTTCCAGGGGCTTGATGCGCATGGCCGACAAGGCCGGCAGCAGACCGCCCAGGATGCCCATAATCAGCGAGAACATTCCGGCGAAAAGCAAGATCTTACCATCGACACGAAAAGCGAAATCGATGTGCCGCGCTCCCAGGGCAACGCTGCGTGTGATGCCGTTGGTCGCTGCCCCCAAAGCCATGCCGAGCAAACCGCCGATGACTGCGATCAGAAGGGCTTCGACCAGAAAGGACAACAAGATGTCACGCCCTCTGAAGCCCAAGATGCGCAACACGGCGATGTCTTTGCTGCGTTGGCCGATGGCTGCGAACAGGGTATTCATCACGCCGAACATGGCGCCGATGCCCATAAACCAGGCAACCACCCACGCCGCCTTTTGCATGAGCTGGGTTTGCTCCGACTGCTTCTGATAATACTTCGGCTCGGTCATCGCTTCGACGCTGATGCTGCGGCTGTTCCGCAACCGCTCGGCCAATTCTTCGGCCTCCCGGGGTGTTGCGGCACGCAGAACGACGGTGGTGTATAAGCCTTCGCGGCGAAATTGGCTAGCCAACTCGTCCAGATCGCCCCACAATTCTGATTCAAAGGCGGCACCTCGGGACTCGAAGACGCCGACGATTTTCCAGCGTTTGCGGCCGATCTCGACGGCATCGCCGATCTGAAAATGGTTTTCACGCTGTATTCCCTTGCCGATCATCACTTCGCTCTGTCCCGGGCGAAAGGTTCGGCCCTCGATCAGACACAATTGCGAATGAACACGGAAGGCAGCCGGCAGCACGCCACGCACTTGCAAGAAACGAAATGCGCCGCTTTTTTCCGGGCGATGGTGAACGACCAGGAACAATTCCCGGCTGGCGATAGGCTGACCGGCCGCATCGAGAGCCACGCCTTTGCTGGTCTCGACCTGGGCAACGAGGCTGCGCTCCATTTGACTGAGTACTTCGTCATTGTTGCCTTTACTGAGCAGAATGACATTTTCTGGCTCGCCGCTGACAGCACAGGCGGCCTCGATGCCGCTCAGAAACGCCAGCATCACCACCAACGCCGCCACCACCAAGGTAAAACCGGACGCTGTCATCAACGTCGTTTTCCAGCGCACCCGCAGGTTGCGATAGTTGTAAGACAGAGGGACCATGATTCATCACTGTCACAAATCGAAAAAGAGCCAATCACAGAATCACAGAGAACGCAGGGAAAAACACAGAAGAGGAACAGAGAAAAATATAATCCAAAGGTCTTCTCGGTGTCTTTGCTTCTTTTTTGATATTTTTCTGTATCCTTCTCTGTGTTCTCTGTGATTTTGTGGTTGGTTCTTTTTCGCATCAGGCAATCTTGGCAAACACATCGGAAACCCTGACTTTCCGCGCATTCCACGCTGGGACGATGCTGCCAGCAAAGCCAACGAATGCTCCCATAAGCGCTCCCCAAAAGATCATTTGAACCTGGATGGGGAAACTGAGAAAGATCCGCGTGGCACTGCTACTCGGCAGGAGGCCGCTAACAGCCAGCGCGGAGCACAGCCAGGCCAGCGCCGCGCCGATAAGACCGCTGACCGCACCGATCAGCATCGCCTCGCCAACGACCAAAACCAGGATGGCCAACGGCTCGAAGCCCAGCACTTTGAGCACGGCCATCTCTCCTTTGCGCTCACGCGTGGCCACACTGATACTGTTGGACAAAACGATCGCCATGTCGATAACCAGGATGGCGACAACCCATTTGAGGATCGATAAAAGCGCTTGTTCGCGGCTGACGAAGCGCGCCACGCCAGCCGATTCGGTCTCGACTTTGAGTTCCGGCTGGTTGTGCTGGAACTGTTCCTGAATCCGGCCAGCGACACGCTGGGCCGTCTCGGCATCGCGCAAACGCAGCCAGACGCAAGTGATCGTCTCTTTGTTACCCGTGCCTTCTTCGTAGTAATCCTCACGGAAGAAGAAGTTGCGCACGTACTCGCCGGGCGGCAGCACGCCGACGATTTTGAAACGCAGGTCCTTACCAGGATGGCTGGAACTGAGGACGGTGAATTGCTGGCCGACCTTCCAGCTCATTTGCTCCATAAGGTCGGCGCTGACAATGGCTCCGGTTTTCTCCCGTTGGAGCGCCAGGACAGCGGCGGGATCCAGCTTCTCTAAACCGATGTGCATGGCGATAAGATTATCCGGGCGTGTGGCCAGTCCGAAACCCTTGCGGCTGTTCTGACGCGAAGCATCCAAATAGCCGGTATAGAGGTTCCATAGCGTCCAGTCTTCGACGCCCTCTTGATGCGTCAAAAGCGAGAGATAACGAGCCGGAATGCAGCTGGGAGCGACCCAACGCTCGCTGACCAATAGCTTCGATTGACAGGCCTGTGTGTGGACATGTTGATGGACCCAGAAGAGGATGGTCATCATTTCGGTGCAGATCGTCACCATTACCGCGACGGCCAGCGCGGTCAAGGTCGTGCGCAGCTTGTTGCGCCGCAGGTTCTTCAGGATGAGGAGGAAAAATTTCATGTTCGTGGAGAAACGACTTCTAAACCGCTAAACGCTGGCACCGATTGGTACGCTCCTCGACGAGAAGACCCTTGTCGATGCGCAGCACGCGCCTGGCCCGTGCCGCCGCCGTCGGATCGTGCGTCACCAACAAAATCGTTTTCTTCAGCTCTTGCTGTAAAGACTGAAGCAGATCGAGAATCTCTCTGGATTTGGCGCTATCAAGATCGCCAGTCGGCTCATCGGCGACGATGAGCTTGGGATCGGTGACAAGAGCGCGGGCGATGCCGACCCGCTGTTGTTCGCCTCCCGACAGCTGCCCTGGTCGATGATGCAAGCGATGCGATAAGCCGACCAGATCGAGCGCCAGCAATACCTGTTCACGCCGCCGCTGTGCTGTCATGTTCAGCAGCAACAGCGGCAATTCTACGTTCTCGTAAGCTGTCAGCACCGGAATCAGGTGGAAGAACTGAAACACGAAACCGACAGCGTTGGTACGCCAGCGTGCCAGCTGCGTCTCGTCGAGTTTCGAGATTTCCAGGCCATCGAAAAAGACACGGCCACTCGTGGGTTGATCGAGTCCAGCGATGAGGTTCAAAAGGGTAGTCTTGCCGGAGCCGCTGGGACCGATCAGGGCCACGAAGTCTGCGGCAGCAAGCGCCAGGTTGACACCGCGCAGCACCGAGATGCGCTCGCTGCCGCGCATGTACTCTTTGGCCACGTTGTCCACCACGATTAGCGATTTGGCGCTCATGCTTGCAAAACCCCTTGCTAGCGCTGCGGGCGGGTGGAATCCCTGAGGAACAGCACACGCGCATTCATATCCGGCAGCAGATGTTCATCGGGGGCGGTGATAGCGACTTTCACCTGCACGACACCGCGCTGCCGATTGACTAACGGCTGCATCCGGCTGAGCACGCCGCGATAGGGACGATCGGGATAGGCGTCGGGAAGGACTTCGCAGGGCATGCCCTTGCGCAGCAAGGGCAGATCGCGCTCTTGCACTTCAACCTCGGCCTCCATTTCGCTTAGATCAGCGAGAGTACATAGAGCGGTGTACACGAAGTCCGCCTGAATACTCTCGCCGGGATTGACATTCTTTTGCAGCACGGTAAAGACACGCGGTTTGCCCTCCGAGTCAGCCGGGGCGTGGATTTTCGTCTTGTCGAGGTAGTATTTGGCCCGATCGCGCACGGCCCGAGCACGTTTGACCTCGGCCTTGGCGGCGTTGATCTTCTCATGGCGCGTTTTGGCCTCCACAATATCGACGTTTGTTTTTTGCACTTTCACGGCCGCCCGAGCATCGTAATAATTCGTCACGATCCGATCGTACTCGGCTTGGCCAAGAACATTCGGGGTGAGCCGGCGTGCACGCTCGTATTCAACAGCGGCCAATTTCTCCTGTACCTTGGCTTGCTCGTACAACGCCCGTGCATGAGCCTTGTCCTCTGGTTGGCGACCGTTTTCCAGTTCCTCCAACTGGGACTCTGCAGCAGCCAGTGCTGCCTCGGCTTGCTCGTATTCCGCCCGGTAGCGAACATCATCGACCTCGAAGAGCAGGTCGCCTGTCTTGACTTGCTGTCCTTCTTCGGGAATGCAGACGCGTGCGATGATGCCATTGACCTGCGGCGAGACGACGATTTTGGTGCGCGGCACCACGAAACCGGACAGATCGAGAAGCACTTCTCGCCCGGGCTTATCGGGGGAGAGAGGAACATCAGCCTTCGGGACGTTTTTGACTTGCCGGTAGGAATAGCCGGCCGCGCTGGCGGCTGTGAGGACAAGGGCGGCAAAGAGCCAGAGCCGTTTGCGTTTGTATAGAAATCGGCGCGGCACCGCTTTCATCGCGCCGCGCCGTTCGTGATCGGCAATCGCGAAATTACGCAAGCGCACTTCGTCTCCACTCTCTGCATGAGGACATTCGGCGGCCGATTGCGCGGAGACTCCTCCTACCTCGATGGATGGGATGGGAATGTCCATGTGTTGCTCCTGCAAAATATTATGCCGTTAACGCGCCGATACCATCCGCTTCTTGAAACTTTAACCTGATTTCCGCAGAGAGAGAAGAGCATTGCTGGGCTGTGCCCGGAAAAGGGAAATCTTCCGAACAGGCCGTATATGCTATAACTTTTGCCCCGATTGCCCCGTCGGTGGATAGAAAATCGATTGCACGGAAAAAGGGTTTTGTAGGAGGAGAGGCGGACGAGCGGGCTATCCGTCGCCGGCGGGCGACAATCAGCACGGAAGACCGGCCTGTCTTTACCGCCGACCACGGACGGCCGCTGTCCCAAGTGGCTCAGGTGGGACTCGAACCCACAGCATTCGAGATTCTGAGTCTCGATGGTCTGCCCTTGCCTACCGAGCCAAACCCGCCGAGACCGACGCCAATGGGACCGGAGAGGGTCGAACTCTCACCCCCGGATTAAAAGTCCGGCACGCTGCCCTTTACGCCACGGTCCCGCCGTGTCTTAGAGCGAACGGCACGCCTTACCAGGCTTGCTGTTTGTCCTTAAAAATAGATGCCTCAGGCAGCAAAGGGTTCGCGGAAAAATCAGGATTCGGATTTAGGACAGGATACAGTCTCGGCGCGTTCGCCGATGGTGCCGTTGGGATTGAGCAAGAGCCAGCACACAATGGCGAGAACGTGCATGGCAGCGAAAACGAGCAAGGCGTAGTCCCAGTTCTTCCCGTCCACAAGGCGCGGCAAAAACGTAGTGAAGGCCCACGCACCCAAGTTGCCAGCCATGTTCATGGTGGCGAAGATCACACCGAGATTGCGGCCGCTCACATCCATCGCCAGCGCATAGGCGCAAGGCGATGAGAAGGTCCAGATGCACACCCCGAGGCTGGCCAGAAGCATTGCCCCCCGCACGTCGGCGACCTGGAAAGCCAGTCCGTAAAAAATCAGGGCTATCACAATACTGCCGATGGTAACACCTTGCCGGGCGGCGCGGCGGCTGTGTGTGCGCATCAGCACAAAATCCGAGAGCAGGCCGCCAAGGGGACCGCCGAGGACGCCGGCCAAGAGCGGCAGGCTGGTCCAGTAATTGGCCATCATCACCGATTGCCCCCGCGCTTCCTGCAAGTAAGTCGGCAGCCACATGTCAAAAAAACGCAACGCCCCCGCTCGACAGAATTGTTGCAGGCAGATCAACCACAGAGACATGCTGAGAAAGATCGCCAGCCAGGGGACGCTCGAAGGAACAGTTGACTTCTTTGGCACGTTCTCATCGGAAGAAATGAGTGCCAACTCTGCGGCATTCACGGCTGGGTGCTCCTGGGGCCGATTACGGAACCATACGGCAAACCAGACCGCCCAGGCCAGGCCCGGTACCGCGTAAAGCAAGAACAGCCAGCGCCAGCCGAGCGGTCCAATCAGCTGTGCCGTCAACCAGGAGGCGATGACGCTGCCGATGAGCATGAAGCTGTTGAGCATCGCCGAGGTGAAGCCACGTCGCGTGGCTGGATACCACGAAGCCAGGATCATCGTGGAGCAGGGAAAAATACCGGCCTGAAACGCCCCCATCAGCCCGCGCGCGCCGATCAGGACCGGCAAGTTTGTGGCCGCGGCAGTCAGGGCCATCATCAGCGACCAACCCGCCGCGTAGATCGTCAAGGCCCGCCGGCCGCCCCAACGCTGGGCCAGCCAACCGCTCGGCACCTGACACAAGGCATAGGGCAGGAAGAACACGCCCATCGCATTGCCCGTATCATCGCGCATCACGTGCAAGTCCGCGCGGATCGTTGTCTCGGCGCCGCCGGCGCTGTTGCGCTGGATATAGCCGACCGCGGCGATGAAGCACAACGCCGCCAACACGAGATGGCGAACGCAAGTGGGGCGTTCAGCGAGAGGCGGAACAGGGTCAGCAAGGTTTTTCACAACTCAATCCTACTACTCCTCGTGGAGGAACGCCTCAGGGTCCGGCCAGGTCTCCGGCGGGGGATCGAGCCGGAGGACCGGCAACAGTTCTGGGTCCGGCCGGACATGGCGAGCGGGCGTGGCTGAGTTCAACAGCGGCTCAAAGCAGCGCGCCATCTGCCGCCAGAAAGCATCCACGTCCAGTCCGAGAAACGGCGAGCCGCATGTCTTCATGTAATCGTAGCTGGAGCGATATTGTTTTAGGGCGCCCCCCAGGTTGCCGTTGCAGAAATGAAACAGAGCGACCGCCGCCTGAATCAACCCCTGGTAGAAGCGCCGCTCGGTACCGTGGCTCTCGGACCACAGATCCTCCCAGGCTTCATGGGCCTCGAAGTAATCGTGCTCGTTGAAAAACAAAATGCCGGCCAGGTAACGGGGATCGTAGGTATCCATGCCAACCATTATACAATGGTAGAAGTCTTCCGTCGGAGCAGGTCTATGTCGCGGTTATCGCTGTCAGATGCGATCGAGCTGTGCCGTTCGCTGCGCCACTATCTCGGCGCCGGGTTGTCGCTTGTCGATGCTTTTCGCCATCAAGCCAAGAGCGGCGCGGCGCGGGTGCGTCCCGTGGCTGGCCGCATCGCCGCTGCCCTGGAACGGGGCGATAGTTTGGAAGAAGCGCTCCGGCACGAAGAAGCTATCTTTCCGCCGCTCTTTCTGGCACTGGTGTGTGTTGGCGAAAACACCGGCATGTTGGCCGAAATTTTTGGCGAGTTGGAGAAATACTTCCTTCGCCAACGCAAGCTATGGCGGCAGTTCCTCACACAAAGCGCCTGGCCGATTACCGAATTCGTGTTAGCCATTTTCGTGCTGGCCGGGCTGATCCTCATCATGGGGCTGATCGCCGATGTGCGTGGCGGTCAGCCGCTCGATCCACTCGGACTCGGCCTGGCCGGCCCTTCCGGAGCGATGATTTTCCTTGGCGGCGTCGTCGGCGCCTTGAGCGGATTGGCCGCGGTCTACTGGCTGCTGACGCGGCGTCTGGGCAGGGCCGCAGAAGTGGAGACATTCCTGCTTCGGCTGCCGGCCTTCGGTCCTTGCTTGCAGGCATTGGCCCTGGCGCGCTTTTGCATGGCTCTGCGCTTGACGACCGAGACAGGTATGTCGATTCTCCAGGCGCTGCGCTTGAGCTTATCGGCCACCGGCAACTCCGCCTTCCTGGCCCGTGCGGAACAGATGGAGACAGAACTGCGCCGCGGCAAGGAGTTGACATTGGCCCTGGCACGAAGTGGACTGTTTCCAGAGGATTTTCTGCACATGCTCGCCGTCGCCGAAGAATCCGGCACACTGGATCAAGTCCTCGCCCATCAGACGGAGCATTATCAGGAAGAATCGGGCCGGCGGCTGGCTGCCCTGACGAGCCTGGCCGGCTACACCGTCTACGGGTTCGTCGGTCTGGTCATCATCATCGCTATTTTTCGCATCTTCAACTGGTACATTGGGTTACTGAGCTAAGAGCTAGCGAACCCAACCCCCTCTCCCCTTGTGGGGGGGAAAGTCTACTAGCCCTTAGAAGTAGGATTCCCATTTTCCGTAACTTTCAGGTCGCAAAATCCTTTCAAACGATACCTTCCGATTGCGATAAAGTCTGAGAGACAACGTCTTCCTGTATTTGCCCTGGCACCTATTTTCCTTGATTTGTACAATTTACCTAGATTGAAAAGTTGATGTCGCTTTCCACGGCGCGGCATGTGCAGGGAAAAGACATAGAAACGCCGTCTCGTCGGCAATGGAGTGGACAAGGCGTTGGATAGGCATCAGTTGACTTTCGCACCATTGGAAGAGGGATTCGGATGTCGCGCACCTTACGAGTGCTTCTTCGTCGTGATCCTTCCCGCGACCATGTTGAAGAGGGCATTCCCTACGAAGGTTATCAGCTTCTCTGGCCCGACGGCCGTCCGGCCGCAGTCGGTCTGACGGCTTTCTGCAAGCACGGTCAGCGTTTGCTCGGCTTGGGCCGCCACCTGGCCGGGGCGCGTGAGAAGCTGGTAGACCTGATCATCTTTCCATTGCCAAATAAAGATGCTGCCTTGACTCGTTTGCCCGGCCATCGCGTCCGCCGCTTCTCGCTTCGTCGGGAAGGCCGGCAAGGCCGACTGTATTTCTTCGATGGCACGCCCACAACGGTCGTCTTTGATCTTGACCATGATGAAGAGCCGGTGTTGCATTGGATTGGTCTGCCCGCCCTCCGCGACGGCGGATGCCAATGGTTCGACCTCGCCGCTCGCCCCGTGGAACCGGCTGTCCGGCCGCCGCGAACTACCTCTCCGGGCTTTGGCATTCATCTGCTGCCTCGCGATGCGCTGTCGTAATGCCGAGGAGTTGCCAAAATGCTAGAGCGCATTGCAAGCGGGTGTAGTGTTTTTCTCCCTCCCCCACAAGGGAGGAGGGAGGAAGACATCTAGCCGCTACACCTGCTTGCAATGCGCTCTAAAGGCGCCAAAGCAATGAAGAGAGAAGACAAAAATACGGATAAGAAAGGACACCGCTTCAATTTTCTCTCTTTTTGTCCTTTTTGTCTTTTTTATTGGCGTCCTTGACGTCTTGGCGATTTAGGGGAAGTTCTTCATCCGCCGATGGCGTGCATGGTGCGCTGCGGCTTGATGAATCGGGCCGTGTTGATCTCGTGCCCTTCCCATTTGTCGCGGACATTTTGCCGAATCATCTCCGCCAGCCGCGCATCATCGCGCGTTCCTCGCAGCAGTGGTTTGATATCGACTTCGCCAAGGGCGAACAGACAATTGCGCAATTTACCATCAGACGTGAGGCGCAGACGATTGCAGCTCATGCAGAACGGCCGCGATACGGAAGCGATGATGCCGACGCGGCCGCCACCATCGCTGTACTGAAAATCCATCGCCGGGGCGTGCGGATCATAGTCCTCAGCGGGGACCAGTGGAGCCACATCGCGCTCGAGCTGTTCCAGGATCTCATGAGCGAAATAGACCTTGCGGCGTTCCCAGGCTTGAGCGCCAATCGGCATGTACTCGATAAAGCGCATCTCCAGGCCCTGTTCGCGGGCAAAGCGGGCCAGAGGCACCACATCTTGCTCCGTCAAGCCGCGGATGCTGACAGCGTTGATCTTGATAGGCGAAAAACCGGCCTTCTTCGCGGCCGCAATGCCGGCCAATACCTGCTCCAACCCATCGCGGCGGCTGATCGCACGAAATCGCTCGGGATCGAGCGTGTCGAGGCTGATGTTGATGCGCCGCAATCCGGCATCGAAAAGCGCTTGTGCCTGCTGGGGCAAGAGCAGACCGTTGGTCGTCAAACCAACGTCTTTGATGCCGGGCACCGCAGCAACCATGCGAACGAGGCGCGGCAGATCGCGGCGTAACAACGGTTCGCCGCCGGTCAGTCGCAGCTTGTCAATGCCCAGAGATGCCGCCACACAGGTGAAGTGTGTAATCTCCTCGAAAGTCAGCAACTCGGCGCGGTCCATGAAGACCACTTCTTCCGGCATGCAATACGTGCAACGGAGGTTGCAGCGATCGGTGACGCTGATGCGCAGATTGTTGTGGCTACGTCCGAATGTATCGATCAACATGGAATACCATGCATCCCAAGTGCGGCGGAGGCGGTAACTTCCTTAGGGCTAGCGGACATTTCTCTTCCTTCCTGGGAAGGAGGGAATGCGGTCCGCTAGTTCTTAATTTAGCAGCGCAGTAGTGTTTTGCCATCCTCCGTTTTCATTCCCAAGCAGAGAGCTTGGAAACATCGGCCGGAAGGTTCTGCTTCTCCTCCTCGCCCTGGGAGGGCACTTCGGCAAACATCTTCTTACGGTCGCGGCTCGGTTTTGTTCGGACGACGACGCAACCACAGGACCAGCGGCAGCAGAAACAACAACACAACACCGCCAACCACGGAATAGAAAACGATGTTGTTATCAATCAACGGCGGCCCGGGCGGCTGTTCTGACCACAGGTAATAGATGAGCGTACACATCCGCTATGCACTCCTCACGCTTCCGCGCCAGCACTTCGCGTTTGCATGTTTCCTCTATAATGGTGGGGGATTTTTCCGTCACGATCAAGTAGCCTGATCTGGAAGGAGCATACACATGCGCATTTGGCTGCTCTTGTCCCTGTTGGCCGCTGAGCCGATCGATTGGCAAAAAGCCGAGTCCGTCCATCTGAAAAATATTCGCCAGGTCACTACGGATTTCGTCCGCGCCGGCGAGGGCTATTTCTCTCCCGACGGCAACAGCATTATCTTCCAGGCCGAGGAAAAAGATAGCGGCAATCCCTTTTATCAAATTTTCGTTATGGATCTGCAAAGCCAGCATGTGCGCCGTGTCAGTCCCGGCGTCGGCAAGACCACGTGCTCGTATTTTTCTCCCGATGGCAAGAAAATCCTCTTCGCCAGCAGCCATCTCGATCCAGAGGCGAAGAAACAGTATGCCGAAGAATATCGCCGGCGCGAAGAGGAACGTAAGTCCGGCAGACGGCGCCGCTACCAATGGGACTTCGATCCGTGCCTGGATATTTTTGAGGCCAATCCCGACGGCAGCGGCTTGCGGCGCCTGACTGATGCGCCGGGCTACGACGCCGAAGGCAGCTACTCGCCCGACGGCCAATCGATCGTCTTCTGCTCCAATCGCAGTGGTCGGGATAATCTGGAGTTGTACATCATGGACAAGGATGGCAAGAACGTCCGCCAATTGACGCACGCCCCCGGCTGCTACAACGGCGGACCTTTCTTCTCGCCGGATGGCAAGCGCGTCATCTTCCGCAGCGACCGCAAGAAAAAGGACCATTTGCAGCTATACGTCATCAACGCCGACGGTAGCGGCGAACGCGCTTTGACGGACGACCTGAATTGGGTGCAATGGGGACCGTACTGGTACAAGGACAGCAAACACATCGTCTACGCCGGGGCCAATCATGCTGTGGCCGGTCGTCCCAATTACGATCTCTATTGGATGAATATTGATACCGGCAAGAAAGTACGGCTGACCTACGCGCCAGGAGCCGACGTGCTGCCAGTCTTCAGCCGGGATGGCAAGAAAATTATGTGGACCTCGACGCGCGACGGCCGGCAGTCCTCGCAGTTGTGGATGGCCGATTTTGTGCCGCCCAAGGAGTAACGTCCCTTCTCGCCCCATTCGTTAATTGAGGATCGACGCGCCGGGGGGTAATTCCCCCCCACGCAATTGCTCCCACTGGCGGCGGACTTCGTGAAGGCCGTAGGCGCATAGCTCGAATTCTTCGCTCAGCCGCCGCAGCACAGGGGCTTCCTCTTCATAGGGCGGTTCCTCGAACGTGCTGGCGATGTAATAGGAGCGTTTGCCCTGCGAGCAGTAATCGATGAAATGATCTTTCGACAGGATGGAACGCAGACGCTTGAGCGCCTCTGGATAAACGCCGGTCCAGAACAACGTGAAATCGCCGATATGGCGATAGATTTCGCGGCGCGTACGGCCTTCGGGCGGCATCGCCTCGGCCTCGATCATCATTTCGGCGACTTCCTCCAGCCGCTTGCCCTGAGCATTCCGCAGCCGATAGATGGCATCAATGTGGATGAAACGCGATAGCATCTCCGAGAGATAATCGGTCAGACGCGGGTCGGCGACGCCGAGAGTGTTAATGAAGGTCTGTTCGGTGAGACCGGCGAACATCCGCCGCAGCGGATGGTCGGGTTTCGGGGACCACATGATCGCACCTCATTCTCATTCTGTTCCGCAAACCTCGCCGTCCTTGGCAAAGCCTCATCTATTATTGTAAACATCGGAATCTCCAAGAGTCAAACCCAAGTCTCAAGGGGGCCGCGTTCGCTTCCAGATACCCCATCACGGTTCTTGCTGTGCCGATGGCGCCGGCTGCGCTGCCGCCAAGCCGTTTGCTTCCTGCTTTTGACTGCGGTCGGGCAAAGACAGGAACTGCGGGGGGCCGATGAGGTTAGGGAAAGGTAGTTTCTCCGCAAGGACGTGCCCCATGTCGATTTTCTACCTGATGCCGCCGCGTCCCTTTCTTGGCGATCGTTTCGCCGACTTTCTGCAAACGCTCTTTCCGGGTCTGGCTTGGGACAGCTTATCGCGGGTGAGCTTGGCGGAGATGCTCGGCGCGGTTGCCAGCGCTCGGGATGATGTTTATGTGGTTTATCGTGACGATCTGCCGCGCGAGGAAGGGCCTATGCGGGCGTTGGTGGACGGCTTCGGTGCTGAAATGGGCGATGAAATCGTCGAAGTTCGTCCCGGCGGCCGGCCCGGCGAGATCATCACACGCCGCTGGCGTATCGAGGAGGAAGCAACCGCTATGATGGTTAGCGACGCTTCGCAGAAGCGTCCGGGTGCCACGACACTTCTGCGAAGCGTCGCTAACCGCCAGTAACTCAGCGCTGCTGCAACTCAGCGCTGCTGCGCGACCTTCAAGCACGCTTGCACCGCCCGGCGGTGGGCAGACTCCAGATCTTTCTGCACCGAAGCATAGTGTTCCAACCGCGACAACTCTTGATCCAACTGATGGAGATGAGCCAGCGCCACGTCCGGATCTTTGTCGAGCTGTCGATCGGCGTTCTCGATGGCTTCATCCACAGTACGGCGGAGCCAGGCTTGCTCGGCTGCGCTCACGTCGGCGGCGAAGGAGGGAAAATCCTCCACCAGTGTCCGCCGCGCCGCTGCACCACGCTGATACGCAGCCACATCGCCAGCGGGTAGAGCACGTAACTCCGTAACTTGTTGATACGCCGACCATAAACTGACGCCGTGCAGAGTCGGCATGAACCAGAGAACAATTCCCGCAAAGGCGAGAATAACCGCCATTCCAGTCAAGCGTGTGTGCCAGTTGTCGCGGCGGTTGCAAGCGAGGACAGCAAATAAAACCGCACCGACCCCCAGCGCTGCCAAGCGTGGCGTATGAGGACCATATAGCCAGCCCATGCTGTTAAGACAATGCAAGCTTAGGACGCCAACTACGACAGCGAATGCCGTCAGCTCGACGAGCGGCGTGCGTCGCGGAGAAAGGTGCTCCGTCCGCCCTTGGGGATGTTTCGGACGCTCCGGCGGTTTGTTCCGTGGTAACGGTTCGACTGGCTCGACGAGCGGCGGCTGTTCTACCGCTGCCCGCGCAGGCGGCGGACGCCAGGGGCGGCCGGCATGCAAGGGCGGCGGAATGCGAGCTTCCACGGGACGCCAAGGCTCGAAAGGATTCACGGTGCCTTTCATGAAATGCGCTCCCTCAAGAGATTCGATCCGGAAGGACCCATCGGGACCGCTGATACTTATTAGAGTATCCGACGACCCTGGGAGAAGGCAACGTTGGTAGCGTCTCAGAGGCGGCTTGGGCCACTCTAATCCCTTATAATGGAAGACAAGTCGAGAGCCAACATAGCAGAGGGCGATTCTCATGGCCGAGCGCACACCCTTGCACGAACAGACCAGCGCGGCCGGGGCCGTGTTTGTCGAAGAAGCCGGTTTCCTGGTGCCCGCTCATTTCGGCAATGCCGTGGCGGAGTACCACGCCGCTCGCACCGCAGCCGTGCTCGTCGATCAGTCGCCGCGCGGCAAGATCGAGGTACGAGGGGCCGATGCCGCACGCTTTCTGCACAATTTGACGACCAATGATATTCTTAGCCTGACGCCGGGTGCCGGCTGTGAGGCATTTCTGACCACGGCCAAGGCGAAGGTCATCGCCTGCTTGTTGATTTACCGTCATGCATCCCCCGTTGATCCGCCGGGATTCTCTCTCGATGTCGCTGCGGGGGCGGCTGATAAGGTGATTCAGTACCTGGATCGCTATCTCATCAGCGAGCAAGTCGAGTTCACAAATCATACGGCTGCATTCGCCCAGATGCACCTTGCTGGCCCGCGCGCCGCGGCCCTGCTAGAGCAAATCCTTGGCGACGCCAACCTGCCGGTGGGATTGTTGCAGCACACGGAGGTTCGTTTCGACGGCAAGGACAAAAGTTGGCTCCGTCGCCACGATGCGCTCGGTCTGCCGGGCTATGACCTCGTTTGTCCAGTGGAACAAGCGGCGAATATCTGGCAGCGCTTGCTGCAAGCAGGAGCACAACCGGCAGGGTACGAGGCATGCGAAATGCTTCGCATCGAGGCGGGGCTGCCGCGCGAAGGCGCCGACATTGACGAAACCACGTTCGCTCCGGAGGTGGGACGCAGCATCGCGACAATTTGCTACACGAAAGGGTGCTATCTCGGTCAGGAATCGATCGTCATGGCCCGCGATCGGGGGCAGGTCAATCGCACATTGGTTGGTGTTCGGTTGCCGGATGGGCCAGTGCCGCCCGGCAGCCGGCTCTTCGCCGAGGACAAAGAGGTTGGCCGCATCACTTCCAGTGTGCATTCACCGCGGCTAGGCATGGGCCTCGGATTGGCCTACGTCCGCCGCGGTCATCAGGAGCCGGGCACAAAATTGCAGGTCGAGAGAGCGGGAAAGCGCTTGCCGGCCGAAGTAACCCAAGTACCGATCTGAGGAGAGTTGGAGGGCACGCGGGCAGCTCCCTCTATGGTTTTGTCTGCACTTAGGGTTAGCGGCCTTTTCCCTCCCCCTTGTGGGGGAGGGTTCGGGTGGGGGGACACCCCTCCCTGGCTCCATTGCCTTGACATCTCCTACCTCAGTCCTCTCCCACGAGGGGAGAGGAGGTTTGGTCCGCTAGCTCTTAGAAAGCGGGGGCGAGTTCATAGCAGGCCATTTCTTCGGCGTTGCGGGCATAGAGCCGGCCGTGGGCAATCACGGGATGGTTCCACGTCTTGCCGTCCAGCGCCTGGAAGCGTCCCAACTCGTGATGCTGCTCCGGGTTGGCGGCCACCAAGACCGCTTCCCCGCGCTCCGACAGGACCAGCAGAAGCGCTTGATCGGCCAGCAAAATGACCTGCCCGCGGCCGTACCGACCTCCTCTCCAACAGCGCTTTCCGGTAGACAGATCGATGCAGCAAAAGATGCTTACGTCGAAGCCGTAGGCGTGGCCCTGATGTACAACAAAATCAGGAAACTCGGGCCTCAAGTCCTTCGATGTCCAGTGCGGCATCACGTTCCAGGCGCCGTCCTGGCGGTTCACATCGAGAAGAGTGACGCTGGCTCCTTCGTATGTGCCGACCAGAAACTGTGCCGGGCCGACTTTGTGGGGCTGTACGCATCGCGGCGCCCCTGGCATGGCAGCGCCCCCCTTCCAGAGTACAGCTCCTGTGGCAAGGTCAACGGCAGCGAGGCCGCGGTCGCTGAGGATCAGGCACTGGCGTTGGCCCTCCAGAACAGCCCGTTGCGGCGAGCTGTAGCTATTAGCCCCAGCGGGAGCCGACCATGCCAGCTTCCCGGTTTCCGAATGGTAGGCCAGCAAGTTCTTATCTCCCTCGCCGCCGGCAAAGACGATGACCAAACCGTCGCTCACCAGGGGAGAGCCGGAATAGCCCCACTGCGGCGGCTTGGCTCCCGCATCTGCGGCAATGTCCTGGGACCAATAGCGCTTGCCGGTGGCGGCGTCCAGGCAGTTGAGGAGGCCCGTACCGCCCAGCGTGTAGATGCGGCCGTCCGCGAACGTTGGAGTGGCCCGTGGCCCAGCGCCGGACACCGACTCCCAGAAGCGGGCAGCGTCTGTATGAGTCCACAGCTCCCGGCCCGTTAGGGCGTCGTAACAGACGACGGCCTCCAGCTCACCGCGTTGCTCCTGGGTGTACAATCGATCGCCGACAACGATGACGCTTGACCAGGCGGGGCCGACTCGCTGCCGCCACCGCAGGGGGGGCGGATTCTTGTCCCAATCGGTAGCGATCGTGATGCCATGGATCACGCCGTCCCGGTCTCGACCGCGGAACTCCGGCCAATCGTCGGGACTTGGGGAGATGGGGTCCCCTGCCCATGAAGATTCTCGGCGCTCGGAGGCGTCCTCGGCTGTGCGCTTCTTCTGGGTCAGGAATAATTCCTCCGCGGACGGCTCCCAACGCCAGTGCAGGTCGGCCCGCAGGTTCGAGTCCAGGCCATCCAGCCGGATGAGCGTGAAATACGACAAGGCCAGCAGGATCACAACTACAGACCCCAACCATTGCCTGGAGGGGGCCATTCCCCTGGCCACAATCATCCATAGGATCCATGCCGTCAGCACGATAGGTAGAGCTGACAGCAACAACCCCCACCAGCCGATCGACTCGTGGCAAAGGGGGGCCACGATCAGCCCACCTCCGACCAGAAAGAGGAAGCCGAACAAACGGCGACGGAGAGAGAGCCTCCGGTTGGCCCACCACCAGGCGAGGAAGAAGATGCCGAGCAAAACAGAGGAAACCAGGTTGAATAAGAAACCGACGAAGTAAAAGGTCTCCAGTCGGGCGATGACGAAGCAGGCCGTCCAGTAGAGGGCGAGCACGGCGGTTGCCGGCCAGAGCTGCAAGGGGCTGGTTGGCCCGGAGAGAGGATGCGGATCGAGCACAGAGGGCGTGGTTGGCTTCGGTTCAGTATTCATGAAACTTCTCCCGTTTGGCTGTCCACTGGCGGCCCGACGTTGGTATTTCGCTTGTGGCGGCTGGTTCTTTAACGCGGGGTCAAAAAACGACACATGGTCCCTTGAATTATGAAAAGAGCAACTGTACGCAACTGATGCCATTGAAAAGCCCGTGCAACACAATGGGGCCGATCAGGCTGTGGGTGCGATAAGCCAACATACCCAGACCGAGAGAGAGCACGAACAAAGGAATCGGTGTCGGCCAGACGGCGGCATGTATGTAGGCAAACAACAAAGAGGTGCCAAAGAGTGCCGGTCCCAGGGGCGTGCGGCTGCGCCAGTACACCAGCAAGTAAACCGGCAGTAAAGCTAGCACGAACAGCGCCGGTGCAGCCGCCCGCGCCAGTGAAGAAATTCCTTCCGGCCAAGCTGTCCGCAATGGTTGCCAGCGCAGCACAACCGCCAATACCAGCGCTCCAAGCATGGCCGCATGGCCGCCCCAGTGCCGCGCCGCCAGCCACGGTTGTAAAACGCCGCGAAAGGTCAATTCTTCCAACAACGGCGCCGATACCATCGCGCTGAAGATCAGCATCGCCCACTCGACCGGAAATAACTGCTGCCGACCGATGATTTCCAGGGCATGTTGCTCCCCAATATGCTCGTCGGACAGCGAAGACAGGTAGCGGAGGAGCAAGAAAATCCCGAATACCAACGGAGTCAGCACCAGCCAGCTCAGCAAACCTGCCAGCACATTGCGGCCGAAGTGCCGCGTCGTCAGGCCGAGTTGATTCAGGCGTGTGTGAGAAAAGGCCGAGAAGAGAAGGGGAATGGTGAGCGCCTGGAAGGGCAGGGCGAAAGTGCGGACCCACAGCTCCAGGCGCAGCGGCAGTTCCGGGACATCTTCGCCGTAGTACCAGTGCTCCACACCCATGCCTCTGAGAATCAGGGAAACCGTGACAGGCCAGAAGTACCATACCAGATACAGGCCCGCAAGCATTTCCATCCCGCTCCAGGGTGCTGACCGAGGCTCACGGTTGACGTTTGTTCTATTGCCTTGCATATCTGAACTCTACACGAAACCGCCCTGATCCGTCGCCGGCACTCTGGGCTGGCAGGAGGCACGCATGAAGAGCATCCTTGATCGCATCGTTGCCTACAAACGCCAAGAAATCGCTGCTGCCCGCGCGCAGAGGCCAGAGACACAGCTGGAAGAGGCCATTGTAAGCGGAATCGTCCCGCCTGCTCGCGACTTCCGCTTCGCCCTGGAACATGCGGATGGCTGTGCGATCATCGCCGAGGTCAAGAAGGCGTCGCCATCCGCCGGTTTGCTCCGCGCCGATTTCGATCCCATCGCCATTGCCCGTACCTACGAACAAAACGGAGCTGCCTGCATCAGCGTCTTGACCGATGAGCCGTCCTTTCGGGGACATTTGAACTACCTGAAAGCCATCCGTTCTGCGGTATCGTCTCCGCTCTTGCGCAAAGATTTCATCCTCGATCGCTACCAATTGCTCGAAGCACGCCATGCCGGAGCGGATGCGGTCCTCTTGATTGCCGAGATTCTCGACGGCGAAGCGTTGCCGCGACTGCTGTACGAAGCGAACGAACTGGGTCTGCAAGCGCTCGTGGAATTGTACGATCGCGCCAATCTGCCGCGCGTCCTCGACAGCGGGGCACGGCTGATCGGCATCAATAACCGTGATTTGCACAGTTTCCAAACGCGCCTGGAACACACGCTCGACCTGATCGCCGACCTGCCGTCCGATATCTGCCTGGTCAGTGAGAGCGGCATCCGCACACGCGGCGACATCGAACGGCTAGAGGCAGCCGGCGTGCGTGCCGTGCTAATCGGCGAGACGCTCATGCGCGCCCCCGACATCGGCGCCAAGCTCCGCGAGCTGCGCGGCGAAAAAAGAAACTAACTTCTTTCCAAAACTAACCTCTTTCCATAAGCAATAGCCGCACCAGGTCCAGAGAGCTATCAGTATAAAGGTCTCCCAAGGGGGAAAATGATAGGACGGATCGTAAAGACAGCCCAGAGCGGGCATGGCCAGCATCAGTATGAGCAGTAGCGGCGGTACAAGTGTGTGAAATTGCCACTGCAAGTATTGGCGCGGCTGAGTGAACAGCAAAAGTACCGGCAGGCCGGCAACGACGAAATCGTAGTACATGAAGTGATAGCAAGTGAGGACCGCCGCCGACAGCACAAAGGCTGGGAACAACCCCGTCTGCTCCTTGCGCCGCTGCTGACATCGCCAGACCACGAACAAAGTTGCGGTCAGGATCGTCGCCCACAATCCCCAGCCGAGGACATTGGGGTTGGCAAGGAATCGTTGTCCCGATGCCGTCGCTTCGTCGATATCCTTGGCCAGTCCATTTTCAAAGGTGAGCAGCCAGCGGCGCGGGATGCCAAGCAGATCACGGCTGAGGACAATCCAGTTCTCCTGCCGCTTGTATTCCTGGGCCGCATCTTGACCGACTTGCAGCCAATGCTGCCAACTCTCCCACCCGACGATCGGCAGCGTCACGACAATCTGCACGATGCCCGCGGCAGCCATGCTTGCCGCCATCCGCCAACGTGTCGTCACGAGCGGCACCAGAAAGAAGACCGCCGCCCACACGGGCTTGAACGCAAGTAGCCCCCAGCACAAGCCGGCCAACACCTCGCGCCCGCGCATCAATTGCTGCCAGCCCAACAGCGCCAGTATGAGGAGGAACATGCCATTCTGACCCAACGTGACACAGCCAGCGAAACCGGGAAACATTAAAACGAACAG